>Ga0268362_100019_pt1 | contig 161131 bp, 149 predicted proteins | sample MetcocultureR2M_FD_197214 | JGI IMG/M metagenome (GOLD analysis project Ga0268362, IMG submission 197214) | Soil microbial communities from Anza Borrego Desert, Southern California, United States - Methanotrophic co-culture R2-M | ecosystem: Environmental > Terrestrial > Soil > Desert | place... | reverse complement strand
CCGGGGTCAGCTCGTTTGGGGCCGGCGGCTCCAATGCGCATGTGATCGTCGAGGAATACCGGCCGGACGGCGAGGCCTCGTTCCCGGCCGGTGCCGTCGAGCCCGGCGCGCCCGTCCTCATCCCCTTGTCGGCACGAAATGCGGAGCGGCTAACAGCTTACGCGGAAAGGCTGCTGCAGTTCATCGACCGCGAGTTACCGAACGGCGACGCACTGCGACGTAGCTTCTTCAATTTGGCTTACACCTTACAAGTAGGCCGCGAAGCGATGGAGCACCGGGTAGTATTCGTGGTCCATGAGCCGTGGGAATTGAAAGATAAGTTAAAGGCGTTTATCTCTGGCGAAACGCATATTGCCGGTTGTTTTCAAGGAAATGCCAAGAAGCGAGGCGATGCGCTGGCGGGCGATACGGTCACTGTCGAAACGCGGCAGGCCCCGAGTGCCGGTGAAAGTTACGGTAAGTTGTATGAGCTTGCAGCGCGCTGGGCACAAGGAGAGGGCGTAAACTGGAATATATTGTACGAAGGCAAAAAGCCGCGGCGTATCAGCGCGCCCACATATCCTTTCACCAGGAAACGATACTGGTTCGATAGTTATCGCCCGGAATCCCAAACACCGCGGACCGCCGCTACGACCGAACCGGTTTTCACCACACGCGCTTCGGATTGGCAGTCGGTTTGGGATGCAGATCCCATCAAGACAATAAACAGCTATGAAGGGCGGGAAGTTCGACTCGATATCGTCGAGGACGGTATTGCGTTGATAACTATGGAGGATAAAAGCTGTAAGAATATGTTTTCCGAAGCACTTATAGCGGGACTCCATAAACGGTTTTTGGAAGTGCGGCAGAACAAGAATATCAAGACCCTCGTGTTGACCGGTTACGATAACGTGTTTTGCATGGGCGGCACGAAAAACAGCCTGTTGGATATTGCAGAAAACCGCGCCAGTTTTACCGACGTTCCATTTCTATATCGCGGGTTACTGGAATTCGATATCCCGGTGATATCGGCCATGCAGGGACATGCGTTCGGTGGGGGATTGTTGTTCGGGTTATATGGCGACATCGTCTTGATGGCAGAAGAGGGGGTTTATACCGCGAACTTTATGGAGTATGGGTTCACCCCCGGCATGGGAGCGACTTATATATTGGGAGAAAAGCTCGGCATAAACCTGGCTACCGAAATGATGTACACGGCCGGAAAGTTTTCCGGACACGAACTCGGAGAGCGTGGCGCAGCGGTGATCATACGTTCGAAAGACGAAGTTCTGAAGGAGGCATTGCAGATTGCTCGGCAGCTTTCGCTCAAGCCAAGGAATGCTCTGCAAGTACTTAAAAGAGAACTTTCGGGAAGGATTCTGAAAGAGTTGCTCCGCTATATTGATAGAGAAGTTCAAATGCATGGCGAGACATTCTCTGGAGAGAATGTTAAGCGGCAGATTGAGAGACGCTTTGGTCACAGTAAAGCTAATAGTCAACTTGCAGTAGCCCCGACAGCAACCTCGACCTATTCCGGCAAAATCAAGTTAACAAGTGTCGACCTGATCGCGAACCAAGCGAAAAAACCCTCTGAGAATATCAGTCCTGCGGAAACACCAAAAGTCGGTCTGGTGAAGCTGCCGACAAGCTCCGGGTTTAAGGTGCCGGTCGAATCCTCGACTGGGTCGAATTCAGTACACCGGCAAATCGTGGCTGCGCACAAAAGAGATGATGTCAAAGAGCAGTTAAAGAGAATCCTGCAAAAGATACTGCACGTGCCCGAAGGTGAAATCGACGGCCAAGAAACGTTCCAGGAATTGGGCGTGGACTCAATCAGCGGGGTAGAAATAATCCGTGACGTTAAGAAAGCCTTTGGCATGGATTTGGAAGCCGCCGCGCTTTATGACCATTACAATTGCGATAAGTTATCTCTTTTTATAGAGGAAAAACTGAACGGAGCCGAGCAGTCCGAGGCACGGCCGGCCTCGATATCGAATGCTGATACTTTCATACCCGAGGAAGATCTAAGCGAAGACAACAAGCGAATTTCGGTCGTAGCGAGTACCGATGACGGCGTTTCCGTGTTGAGTCTGCAAGAGGATATTAAGAAGGAGTTAAGGCTGATACTGGGACGTACTCTACATTTAAGTGAGGGCGAACTCGATGATGAGGAGACTTTTCAGGATTTAGGAGTCGATTCGATAGGTGGGGTAGAGATCACCCGTGATATTAGAAAAGCCTTTGATTTGGATTTGGATGCGGCGTCACTTTATGATTATTACAATATCAACAAGCTTTCGCTATTTATTGCGAGAAAACTTCAAGACAGGGTAGGTTCCCCGGGTGTCGGCGAGTCAACTGAAAATAATAACAGGGAATCCCTAGTTACTAGAGAAATTAATATACCCTCGGGCGCTGGGGGTAAATACCCGGCTGACGCCGTATCCAGTAAATCGTCGGGGCCGGTTGAAGAAACGATAAAGAAAGCATTGAAGCGACTCCTAAAAAACATTCTGCACTTGGAGGAAAACGAGATCGATGAAGAGGCGACTTTCCAGGAACTGGGTGTCGACTCGATTAGCGGTGTGGAAATTATCCGTGACGTTAAGAAAGCCTTTGGCATGGATTTGGAAGCCGCCGCGCTTTATGACCATTATGATTTAAACCGATTGGCGAGCTTTATCGGAGAGAGTCTGAGACGGCAAGAAACATCCATCCTCTGGAACGTTGCTGCGCCTTTCAGTGCCTTGGGTCCTGACGAAGCCGGGGTAGGTCTGTCGAGGTCGATGGAAATCCGTCCAGAAGCGGCGATCGGAAGCGCCGCCACAGTTTCGACGTTGAGAGACGAGTCTCGGGTTGACCGCCAAGTTGTCGTCCCGTTTGCGCCAGGCGAAGACGAGTCTCACGAGGCGAAGCCGCCGGTGAGTTCTCCCCGCGTTACAGATATTGCCGTGATCGGTATATCCGGCCGGTTTCCCGGGGCAGCCAATGTGAATGAGTTCTGGGAGAACCTGATCGATGGCCGCGATTCGACCGGCGATGTGCCCCAGGGGCGCTGGGATCTCGATAAACTCGGTAGCGCCCTTTCCGGAGCGGCTGAGGATACCGGCATCGAGCGAGGCGGCTTCCTCGATGACATCGATTGCTTCGACCCCTTGTTCTTTAACATTTCCCCGCAAGAAGCGGAAGTAATGGATCCGCAACAAAGACTGTTTCTGCAGGAGTCATGGAAAGCACTGGAAGATGCGGGCTACTCGCCCAAGGCTTTGGCCGGTCGCGAATGCGGCGTATTTGTCGGCGTAAGCCAAGGAGACTACAGCTTGCGCGGGCCCGTATCGGCCCATCTGTTAATCGGCAATACCAATTCCATGTTGGCGAGCCGGATCGCCTATCACCTGGATTTGTCCGGACCCTGCATGGCAATCGATACTGCCTGTTCTTCTTCGCTGTCGGCCATACATCTCGGCTGCGAGAGCCTGAGAAACGGTGACTGCGAGCTCGCCTTAGCGGGCGGCGTTCACATCATGACCACATCCAGATTGCCGTTGATGCTCAATCGGATGGGGATCATCTCGCCTACGGGAAAAAGCAGGACATTCGACGCTGCCGCTGATGGCTGGGTGATCAGCGAAGCCGTAGGGGTAATCGTATTAAAGCCGTTAGCCAAAGCCATAGAAGACAAAGACGCTATATACGGCGTTATCAAAGGTTCGGGCGTTAACCAAAGCGGAAAAACAAACGGCGTCGGAGCGCCGAAATCGACCGCCCAATCCCAGTTGCAACAGCGGGTCTATCGAAAAGCAGGGATTAACCCGGAAACGATCAGCTATGTTGAAGTTCAGGGTGTTAGCTCCACGGTGGGTGATGCCATTGAGGTTAGTGCGCTCAGAGACAGTTTTTCCGTGTTTACCTCCAAGGAGAAATCATGTGCGTTAGGAACATTAAAGCCTAATATCGGTCACCCCCTAGCCGCTTCGGGCGTGGCGGCTACTATCAAGACATTGCTCGCGCTCCGTCATTGGAAAATACCTCCGACAATTCATGTTGAAAACATCAACGGGGCATTAGGTATCGAGAAAAGCCCCTTTTACATCAATACAGAGGTTCGGGATTGGAGCAAAAAGAAGGGGGAAGTCAGGCGGGCCGCTGTTAACGGATTTGGATTCAGTGGTACAAACTGTCACCTTGTCTTGGACGAATACATAGAGGATGAATTGCCCGTCGCGGATTCGCTGCCCACAGATGGGGAATCTTGCCTGATCGTGCTTTCGGCGAAGAACCCGGAGCGGCTGCAAGAGATCGTGGGCAACCTTAAAAGTTATTTGACGGACCACCGCCAGTCGCAACGCTATCCTTTAAAAAATATTGCTTACACCTTGCAGACCGGCAGAGAAGCAATGAACTGTCGGCTAGCGTTTATCGTTCGCGAGCGGGGCGAGCTTGTTCAAAAGTTGTCCCGATTTCTGGATGGGGGAGAAGTCGAAGATTGTCACTATAGCGGTCCGAATCATGTCCGAGGCGGCACACAGTTGTCTGCAAAGGATAATGAGATGGCGCAAGCCATCGATAAGTGGATCGAAGAAGGGAGGCTATCTAAGTTGGCCCAGTTATGGGTCGACGGGGTCGATATTAATTGGTCCTTGCTTTATGGCAGCAAGAAATTACGGAAGGTCAATCTTCCCACCTATCCCTTCGAAAAGCGGCGGTGTTGGTTAGAACCGGAAGCGATTGCTCTCAAGCCTGGCAGCCAGAGTTCAGCTGAACGGGAAGTGAGAGATGCTCCCGAGCATTCGCCGCTAGCGATTGAAAAAGGTGTTATCACGATTGTCGCCGCCCTCTTGGGGCTGGCTCCCGAAGAATTGGATCCCGACCGAGTGCTAGATGAATACGGGTTTGACTCGTTTTTGTTTATGCGACTCGTACAGCAGCTGTCGGTCGACGTGAACCCAGCTCTCAGCCCGGAGCAATTGCGGAATTGCCGAACGGTCCAGCAGATCATCGATGCCTTGCCCAAGCCCGGCGGTGAGGGATCGCTTCCGGTGAGTTCTCGGCCAGATACCTCTGTGCCGTTGCTCTGGCCCCAGTTTCCCGAGCTTATTCGCCTCAATCAGAGCACCGAAGGGCGGCCAGTTTTTTGGCTCCATTCAGGTTTGGGAGGCGTGGAAGCTTACCAGCCGCTTGCCGAAAATATCCAACGACCTTTTCTAGGTATTCAGGCCCGTGGTTGGATGACCGGTCGGGCGCCGCTGCACGGGATTCAGGCAATGGCTGCCTACTATATCCATATCGTTCAGAAGGTGCAGCCGGAAGGGCCGTACGACCTAGGCGGATATTCTCTGGGAGGAATACTGGCTTATGAAATGACGCGTCAATTGCAGGAGTTGGGGCATCGCGTTGAAACCATCGTCATGCTGGATGCACTCGATACGACAGTATTCAAGAATGTAAACCTGTCCGAGAAAACCGAGGCGTTTCACGCCGTCAATATTGCGCTACTGTCGCAGATTGGGCAACGGCCGGAGGAAATAGCGAAAACTCTTATTCACCGGAACGACGTGGATATAGAGCTGGATGAGGAAGGTTTCTTGGAACAACTGATCGGGCTCGCAAGAGAGCGCGGATTAAATAAGACGAAGAGCCAGCTCAGAAATCTGATCGAGCAAAACACGAAAGTCCAATATACCTTTAAGGACAACGGCTTTCGCATCTTGCCGCTTTCTGATCCAAAGGATGTTACATGTTACTACTTTCGAAATAAGAACGGTTTGTTTCTTGGTGAGCTTGAACCTTATTACCTATTGCCGGGAGATACGATATCCCTGGACCATGTGAATTACTGGAAGGAGTGGGAGAGAATGCTTGCGAAACTGCATATCATCGATCTGGACTTTTCAAATCATATGCTTATGTTGTCGGAAAACGGGTCTCGCGAAACGGTCAATTTATTTTGTGAGAATTTGTATTCAAAAAAAGGACTTTCAAAGGAGTTTCTTGAATCTTTCAAAATAACAACAAAACGGATACATGGTACTGGGCGTGCCTTGACGGAAGAAGCAGTACAGTCTCTTGCTGAGAGGGCATTTTCGTGACGATCGTGTTTACATTTCCCGGTCAAGGATCCCAACACAAAGGGATGGGAATGGAGCTGTTTGATCAAGTGCCGCAATTCAAGGCTGTGGAGAAAGAAGCAGACACGCTGTTGGGTTATTCGTTGAAAGCATTATGCCTCGATGATCCGGATAATCGCCTCTCCCAGACACAGTTCACCCAACCGTGCCTCTACACCGTCAATATGTTGCACTACTTCAAGAGAATTGCCGATGGCGGCGCGCCACCGGCGTATCTTGCGGGCCACAGCCTGGGGGAGTACAACGCGCTGCTGGCGGCGGGGGCTTTTGACTTTATGACCGGCCTTGCCTTGGTCAAAAAACGGGGCGAGCTGATGATGCGGGCGAAAAATGGCGGTATGGCGGCAGTGATCGGGTTAAACAGTGACCGGATTGCCGAATTCTTGGAAGAGTACCGTTTTGACAGCCTCGATATCGCCAACTATAACTCGCCGTCGCAAACCGTTGTTGCAGGACCGCTGTTGGAAATCGAACGAGCCACCGGCATATTGAATGACCTGCCGGGCTGCCGGTGTATTCCCTTACCGGTTAGCGCTGCATTCCATTCGCGTTACATGAATGAGGTAAGCGAGGCGTTCGCCGAATTTCTGGATCCCTTTGAGTTCGATGAAATAAGGATTCCCGTTATATCGAACGTGACGGGAAGACCTTACCCGATGGGTGCCGGTTCACAGGGCATTAAGGCCTTATTGGTGAAGCAGATCAGCCACTCGGTTAAGTGGACTGAGAGTATTCGCTATCTGATGGGAAAAGGAGCGAGCGTATTCGAGGAGATAGGTCCGGGCATCGTGCTGAGCCGTTTGAATCAACAAATTCAAAAAGAAACTCTCCCTTTGATCATCGATGATGAGAAAGACGATCCGGATAGCACGTCGGGCACTGCGGGGATAACGGCGAAGAAGAGCGACAACGGCGGGGCTACTCGTTCTGACGTCGATTCGCTTTCCTGGCGGGTGTCCGAGAAACATGGCCGACCCGCCGAAAGAAAAATCGCTCCCACGTCCTTGGGTGACCCCACATTCAGAAAGGACTATGGCATCAAATACGCCTATCTCACCGGATCGATGTACAAAGGCATCGCTTCCAAGGAAATGGTGATAGCCATGGGTAAGGCGGGACTGATCGGTTTCCTGGGAACTGGAGGATTGCGGCTGGACGAGATAGCTTCGGCGATCCAAGAAATCCAGGCCGCGCTCGACGAGGGGCAAGCTTACGGTATGAATCTGCTATGTGATTTGAGCCGGCCGCAGTTAGAAGAACAAACCGTCGCCCTCTATCTTAAATACGGTGTCCGCAAGATAGAAGCCGCAGCTTATATGCAAGTAACTTCGCCGCTGGTGAAGTATCGTCTGACCGGCGTCCATCGAGCGGCCGACGGCAGCATTGTCTGTCCAAACCGGATTCTGGCCAAAGTCTCCAGACCTGAGGTCGCGGCCGCGTTTATGGAACCCGCTCCGATCAAGCTTGTGGAAAAACTGGTCGCTGACGGTCAACTGAGCGAGATGGAGGCCGAGCTGGGCAAGTCCATTCCCATGGCACAGGATATCTGCGTGGAAGCGGATTCCGGCGGTCATACCGATCAAGGCGTGGCTTATGTCCTGATGCCGGCGATGCTGTCACTCAGAGACGAAATCATGAGCCGATATGCTTATGAATCACCGATTCGTGTCGGGGCCGCCGGCGGCATAGGCACGCCGGAGGCTGCGGCGGCGGCGTTTACGCTGGGAGCGGATTTTATACTTACCGGCTCAATTAACCAGTGCTCGGTGGAAGCCGGTATAAGCGATGCAGTAAAAGATATGCTGCAAGAAATGGATGTTCAGGATACCGCCTATGCACCCGCGGGGGATATGTTTGAACTAGGAGCAAAAGTGCAGGTATTAAAGCGAGGGCTGTTTTTCCCCGCCAGGGCCAATAAATTATATGAGCTTTATCAGAAATACGATTCCCTGGAGCAAATTGACGAGAAAACGAAGAACCAGATTCAGGAGAAATACTTCAAACGCAGTTTTGAGCAGGTTTGGGAGGAAACTCGAAACTATTACCTGAAGGACTATCCACAAGAAATCGAAAAAGCAGAAAAACATCCAAAGCATAAAATGGCCTTGATATTTAAATGGTATTTCGTCCATGCCACTCGATTGGCCATGAAAGGCAGCGAGGTACAAAAAGTGGACTATCAAGTGCACTGTGGGCCTGCTTTGGGAGCGTTTAACCGCTGGGTGAGAGGAACCGAACTGGAAAGCTGGCGTCACCGGCGAGTGGTTGACTTGGCTGAACGGATCATGCAAGGGACAGCGGATTTGCTCAATCGACGCTTTGCGGCTTTTACGGCGGAAGAGGTGCAATGATGCTTCTATAAACTGCCTTATAAAGACCTGGATCAACAAGAGTTTAGTTGATAGCTGAATATGAGTTAAACCAATCTGACGGTGGAAGGATTTGTCATGACTAGAGAAGAAATATTCGAGGTTATAAAGAGAAACATCCGAGAGATTTTATATGGGTTCGGCGATGAGGAGATTAATATAGAGGCGAGCTTGAAGGATTTGGGTGCGAATTCAATCGATCGGGCGGATATCGTTACCCAATCCATGGCGGATTTGCAGTTAAAGATGTCGCTGATTGAATTGGGCAGTGCGAGAAATATCTCGGACCTGGTCGATTTATTTTATCGGAAACAGCAGGCGTAAAGGGTTAGCCAAGCCGCCGCCGGTGAAAATCCGATCGGATAGTGGACTGGACTTCGCGGGCCTGTATGCCGTGGCGAGTCCCGCCTGTGATAAGGACTCAAAATTGATAAGGGCTTCGCGTAAGAACACAGGGGTAAACGGATGAATCGAGTTTTGGTGACCGGCCTGGGCGTGGTGAGCTCTATCGGCTTAGGACCGGAGGCGTTTTGCGCAGCGCTGAAGGCAGGAAAAAGCGGTATCCGTTCTATTTCCCAACAAGATAGTGAGCATGGCCTGCGTATTAATATCGCTGCATTGCTCAATGACTTCGACTTTAACCGAGAGATTGAAGCTCTGGACGGTTTGCCGCAGGAACTGCTCGAGCGAGCTATGGTTGTGGCTAGACGCGCTCCTCTGTCTATACAGGCTTCAACATTAAGTGCCTTGCAAGCGTGGAAACAGGCAGGATTGATGACTAGGCCGGCCGATCCGCTGCGCACCGGTGTAATTGTCGGCGGCCATAATATAAGCCAGCGTTACGCCTATGAGATGCACGAGGCCCATGGTGAAAATCTGGATTACATTCCCCCGAATTACGGGTTGCAATTTATGGACAGCACTCAAGTGGGTGTTTTGAGTGAGTTATTTCAAATACGCGGGGAAGGGTTTACGGTTGGAGGCGCATCGGCCAGCGGCAACGTTGGACTTGTTCAGGGATGTCGAATGATTCAGTGGGGGGTAGTTGATGTGTGCTTAGTGGTAGGCGCACTCTCGGATGTTTCGCCAATGGAATTAAAGGCTTGGGACAATATGGGCGCCATGGGGGGTAAAATGATCCAGTGTCCGGAAAGCGCTTGCCGCCCCTTCGATCAACAGCATGATGGATTTATCTATGGACAAGGGTGTGGTTGCTTGATTCTGGAAAGCGAGGCTTCGGCGCGTAGCCGGTCGGCGCAACCACTGGCAGAAATCGCTGGAGCTGCCATGTGTCTGGACGGCAACCGTTTATCCAATCCCAGCCGGGAGGGAGAAGCGAGAGTGATGGCACAGGCCTTAACAAGGGCATGCATGCTGCCGAGTGACGTGCAATATCTAAATACGCACGGTACGGCTTCGGTGTTGGGTGACGATATCGAACTGGCTGCTATAGCGGACGTGTTTTCCGAATCGGTCAGCCAGCTTTGGATCAACTCCACCAAGAGTCTAATTGGTCACTGTATATACGCGGCCGGCGCGATAGAAGCGGTGGCAACCATCATGCAGCTGAACCATGGATTTGTTCATCCGAATCCGAACCTGGATAACCCCATCGGCGACGGGTTGCGGTTCGTAGGGAAAGAGAGTCAGCTAGTCGAGTTTGATATAGCGCAGAGTAACTCTTTCGGATTCGGGGGCTTCAATACCTCGATTGTCTTTAAACGCTGGCACGATGCTGCGTAAGCATTATGGTTCCTTTCTGTTGCCTCGGCGGCTACAGCGCTACAGATGCATCTGTGGGGAAAGCGCGTCGATGTCATCAGAACCCAACGCAACCCTATGTATTCTCACCTAAGGCCTGATGTATCTCCGTTGTCTTTGTTAAAGTAGCGAGAAATCGATCAAGGCGGTTTGGGTTATGTCTCCGATTGATTTCAAAAAAACGGACCCAGTCAAGGCGTCCAGCCAATGCGATGACGCCGTCTTCCATCTTTTTCCGGCTACTGATTGCTTCGCAAGGAAGCCCGTGGCGGCGAAGACTCCGTAACACCGGTAAAGAGACTATCATATAAACGTACCGGACTTGTTTAAGAGTACAAAAGGCGAATAAGCCGCGATAGAGGGCTTCGGCCGGCTCTGTGCCATCCTTGAGTCGTCGGTGCCGATGTTCTGGCGCCAAGGCCAATCTGGAGACCTCACACGCATCGGGGGTTTTCATAGCCTTCGGCGGTACTCGTAGCAGGTCGTGGAATACAGTGCAGGCCATCCAATTGGCGTAATAGGGATGAATCCGCAAACACGCTATGATTTCGCCGTTCTCTATTACTGCGAGATGAGTAGCTAACTCGTCGAATTCGTCGATTTCCAGCTCGTCGTTCGGTGAACCTACCCAGCGCAGTTCGTTGCAGAAGATTTTGGCACGCAGTTGATAGACGTTTTGCAATTCTTCCGTCGATAATCCGCATTTCACTTCATAACCATTTTCCTGCAAGATCAGTTTGTCAAATCCGATGTGACACCCGGATGGCAAACTACCGATTACATTCGTCATGCATCTCTTTCCCATGGAGTTATGAACGGACTTGCCCAGCGTGGAGTTGGATGCGGCCGAAGTTATAGCCGTCTGGGGCAGGAGCCGTTCTTCATGTTTTCGCCGGCTTCGGCGACTAGAGAGGGGACGAACAGCGTCTTGATGGCGAAGTGGTTTTCCGCTGCGTGGACGACAGGGACTAGGTTGATGGAGGCGGCAACGGCGGAGCCCTGGGTCAGAGACCAGGTTTTATGATTCATGAGTGACTCCAAAATCAGGTTGAGGAAACAAATTGGGGAGCGTCACTCATGAACCAAGGCTGTGTTCAATTCATGGGCGTACCGCTTTTCTGATGCGTTCCCCCGCCTCGGCGCTGAGGCGGACCTGATCGGCTCGAGACTCTGCCAGTTGGCGGACCGCCCGTTGCAGAAACTTCAATTGTTTCTCGAAGTTCGAGCAGGACCGGCAAAGCCAGACATGAAGGCGGAGTTCCAGCCGTTTCAGACGGGGCAACGACTGGTTCAGGGATTGCGACAGCAAACGGCTGGCTTCTTTGCACGTCAGCATCAAAGCGCCTCCTGATTGTTCTCGAACCATCTGAATTCCAGGCATTGCCGCAGCCTCAGGCGAGCGCGGTACAGCATCACCCACACGTTAGTCGCGCTCACGCCGAGTTCCTTACAAATTTCTTCATTGCTCAAGTCATGGAGCTCCTTCAGAACGAACAATTGCGCCAGCCGGGGCGACAGCCGCCGCATGCACTGTTGCAATACTTCGAAAAACTGGTGCTGTTTCAGGCGACGGTACGGATTGCCCCCGGCGGGCCGGCCGCAAATCCCAACCTCCGTTCGGAGTAAAGAATTCGTCCAGATAGGGCTCTTCGGGCAACTCGTTGCGAGGATTGTCCTCCAGAGGCTGTTCGCGCCAGCTCCTGCGAAAATGATCGACGATCTTGTGTTTGAGAATGCCGGTTAACCAGGTCCGTTCGCTGGATTCTCGCGAACGCCGGTTCCGCGCCTACCATGCGGCGAGCAGCGATTCCTGCACCAGATCCTCCGCCGTGCTTTCGTTCTGGACGTGCTGCAGCGCGATCCGAAACAGGGCATCGCCATGCTCGTCCAGCCATCGTTCCGGGGCGGAGGAAACGGAAACATCAGGGAACTTCACGATACAGGGTCTGCTTAAGAATTGTCAGCCAATGGGGAAATAGCTCACATGATGAGCAGATACTAGAGTCGCTTGAGGGAGGTCTACCGTGTCCATGAACGCGCACAACTCCAACCGGGCTTGCCGATGCCTGACTTTTTTATTCAGTTCGGGCCCGAGGCGCTTTGCGAGGCTGCCTTGGAGCGAGCGCGCTGTCCCGATTACGGCAGTACGGCCCATGGCGTGCTGCGGGTCAGAACCCGTAAAATTTCCCGGTGCAACGCTTGCCGCAGCAAACCTTGCTCATCGCCGGAACGCTGTTCCAAGGCACCCAACTGCCGTTGACGGTATGGTTTCTGGCGATCTACTTGATCAGTCAAACTAAGACCGGCTTGTCCGCCCTGGCGCTGAGACATCACTTGGGCGTCCTTTCAACGGCCCTCTTCGACGCCTTGTTGTCCGCTTGCACGGACCCAAACGCCTGCAGGGCTTTCTCTTCCGCCATCCGCACCACGACTGCGAGCACTTGCGCCAGTTCGGCGCCCTAGGCTTCGCCCGACATCCGTGCCTCGAGCAAGCGGCGTTCGCCTTCTTCAGGTTGGCGTGAAAATATGAATATTTCGCAAAAATGTGAATAGGTCACAATTTTTACACAACTTTTGCCTTATCGTAACGATGGAGGAAACGGCGTATGGAGGCTTCTCGGGTAGTGGGAAACTCGGGAATGATTTGGTCGAGGTTGTAGGGGGGAGTAACAGGGTAAACCCAGCCCGGCGATAGCTGGCCGGCAGCCGTTTCCAGAGGTGGTGGATCGTCGTTTCCGTGCGGTCCCTCAGGGCAATGCCAGCGCTCCTGGTGCGCGCACAACCTGTTCGTCCAATAGCCCCGTGGCGCGGAACTCCTACGACCTTGTCGGCCGCAGGGGCGGCACAGGTTTCGTTGCTTCCTGTTTGGCGTATGACTGTTCCGATCTAACCGCTCACTTCCGCAGTGCCGGCATAGTAAGGATTTAAACCACCATAGCTGAACCGGCGATCCGCCTGACTTGAAGCTGTGCCGTCGCAGCGACTGGAATGACCGGATGCTGATTGAGATCGTCCTGTCGATGTCGACCCAGGTGCGCCATTTTAAAAAGGTGATGCATCGTGCGGCAGACTATTTTCAAGCCCACCCGCCCTTTACCTGGCGCTGCCTAACCTGCTGGTCCAATGGTAGGGCAGGCATGCGGATGAGGATGGATTCAAACCCCTTTCCATCGCCGAATTCAGCCTATAGCCCAGAAACTAGCACCTTTGGTTACAGCATTTTTGGATTTATGCGGTTACCTAAAGAAAAGTCCTCGGGATGCTGGAAATACTCTTGGCCTTTTCATAGCACGCTTCCGCGACGTCAAAAACTCTTCGACCTTCAGTAATCGAATCAATTCGAAAACGCTGTAATGGGACTATTTATCAACCGATATTGCCTTTAATCAAATTAATCCGCCACCGCCGCAAGGTATGAAATGGAACCGAAGGATAAGTTGAGCCATAAAGAAACTAGAATGCTGATAGATCGTGTCGCCGGAATGCTCACGACTCGGACCACGAATACGTTAGATCAGGCACTGGGTTGGCTGCAGGAGCTGACTTGGGCCGATCAGCTGGTCATATGTCGGATGACCGTGGAGAAAAGTCAGGTGAAAATTGAGCAGGTTTACAATTACAGTTTTAATGCCCAATGGGTGGATATCTATATAGCAGAGAACTATGCCAACATTGATCCGGTACTGAAATATGCGACGATCCAGCAGGGGGCTTTCGAATGGGATTTCGGAAAGCAACGCCCGAATTTGTATTTTCCCCGGAAATTTGCGGAAAGTGCTCAGGACCATGGTCTCCGATCCGGGATCAGCTTTAGCGTCTGCTCCTGCGCGCAAGCGCGTCAATTCACCTTATGCTCCGCAGGAAATGTCGCGCCCCATCGGTATTCAGTGAGTCGGGATGCACTGAGCGCCTTAGTTCCCGCCTTTCAAATCGTTTTGGAGGCAAATCGGCCACTTGGGAAGGTAAACGAGATACAGCTCACGGACAAGGAACGCAGTGTGCTCGCTTGGCTTAGCAAGGGAAAAAGCGTTTGGGACACTAGTGTCATTTTGAGCGTATCGGAAAGCACGATTAAGTTTCATCAAAAGAACATCTACCGTAAGCTCGGCGTCAGCAATCGTGCCCATGCGATAGCCAAAGCGGTTCAGTGCGGTCTGTTAGAAACGGGGTAACAGCTTACGGAACCGGGAAGCCAAAGTCGTCCGATCAGAGAAGTCCACCTCTTACTTCCCTTACAAGGGCAAGGGCCGGTCGAGGACTAATCGGTTCTGCTGCAAAAACTTGGGATAAGCGAAGGGGTTCTGTTGCGTTAATTTTTGATACACGCAGAAGGAGTATCGGTGGATGGAATCAGACTACCAAAGAATAGAACTATTCGGTAGCCGATAGATCCTCTCGCCGACGGCGATCATTTGTCCCGTCGTGATGACGCCACTGGCGATGGAGGCTGACGCGGCGCAAGAATCTAAGTCGCTGTCCAAAATCACTTGACCACAACACACCGGGAAGAAAGCGGTTCATGCCTAAATATCTTTCGCTAATGCTGGCCTTCGCCATAGGGATGGTTTTGGGCATGTGGGTTGTTTGGTATCCAATGCGCCATGACACTCGTCCTGTCGCTCAAGCGGAAAGAAAGCCCCTATTCTATCGCCATCCTATGGGGGCTGCCGACACTTCACCCACGCCTAAGAAGGACGAGATGGGTATGGACTACCTACCGGTCTACGAAGATGAACTATCGGCGAGCCGCCTAGTTAATATAGTTCCGGCAAAAATCCAAAAACTGGGCGTCAGAGCGGAAAAGATCGAAAAACGTAAACTGGTCCGCAGCCTGCGCGTTCCCGGCAGCATCCAGGTGGATGAGCGCCGTACGTATGCCGTTGCCAGCAAATATGAAGGCTGGGTCCAGCGTCTTTATCTCAACGCGACCGGCATAGCGGTCAGGCGCGGGCAACCTCTGCTGGATGTCTACAGCCCGGACCTTCTGGCTGCCCAGCAGGAGTACTTGAATGCCAGGCAGCGCCTGGATGCCCTGAAAAAGCGCACAGAACACGCCAGGATTGCGTCGGAGCGAGTCGCCGCCGACGCTCTGCGACTGCTGCGCCACTTGGATATCGGACCCGATCAGTTGCAGCAATTGGAGGCTCCGAATGCCGTACCTTTTAACGAGATGCCCCTGCTGTCGCCGGTCGATGGCGTGGTGCTGGAAAAAAAGGCGGTGGAAGGTTTGCGCTTTTGGCGGGGCGACGTGCTGTTCCGCATCGCCGAATTGAGCAAAGTCTGGTTTGTAGCGGATGTGTTCGAGCAGGATCTGGGCTGGATACGCCCGGGTCAAGGGGTTTCGTTACAAATCAATGCCTATCCGGGCCGGGAGTTTCGCGGCCGCATCGAGTTTATTTCGCCCATCGTGGAACCCGAAACCCGCACCATCAAGATCAACGTCGAGATGCCCAACGACGGAGGCTTTTTGAAGCTCGGCATGTACGGCAGCGCGGATTTGACAGCCGCGGCGCCGAGCGAATCGCTGGCGCTGCCGGAATCCGCCGTGATTGACAGCGGAACCCGACAGGTGGTCCTGATTCGGAAGGGTGAAGGCGTCTTCGAACCCCGCAACGTGAAACTAGGCCAGCGGGCTGGCGGCTACTTCGAAGTGCAGGAGGGCGTCGCGGCCGGCGAAACGGTCGTTACCCACGCCAATTTCCTGATCGATGCGGAAAGCAATCTCAAGGCGGCATTGGATGGCATGAGTGTCGCCGGCGAACGGGACAAGACGGCGCCCGCCTCGCGGGCGGAGAACGCCGTGTCCGAAAACCGCTCGGAAAGGCGTTAGCCATGCTGGAAAAAATCATCGCTTGGTCCTTGCGCAATGTCTTCCTGGTGCTGCTGACAACCCTGTCGATCGTCGGCTGCGGTCTATACGCCCTGTCGAAAATACCCTTGGATGCGCTGCCGGATTTGTCCGACAATCAAGCGATCGTCTATACCGAGTATCCCGGCCAAGCCCCTCAAGTGGTGGAGGACCAGGTCACTTATCCGCTCACCACCGCCATGCTCGGCATTCCGCGCTCCCGTGTGGTGCGGGGGTTTTCTTTCTTCGGTACCTCTTTTGTCTATGTGATCTTCGAGGACGGCACCGATATTTCCTGGGCGCGATCGAGAGTTCTGGAATATTTAAATGCCACCGCCGGAAAACTGCCTCAAGGGGTGACGCCGCAACTCGGGCCCGACGCCAGCGGAGTAGGCTGGGTCTATCAATACGCAGTGCTGGCCAAGGACTATTCCCTGGCGGAACTGCGTAGCCTGCAGGACTGGTTCCTGCGCTATTCGCTGGCCAACACACGGGGGGTGGCCGAGGTCGCGAGTCTCGGCGGTTTTGTCCGGCAATACCAGGTGACGATCGATCCACGCAAATTGCAGGCTTACGGGGTTTCCCCGAGAACGCTGAGCGAGACCATCCGCAACGGTAACCGCGATGTTGGCGGACGGGTGATCGAGATGGCGGAAACGGAGTACATGGTGCGAGGACGAGGTTATTTGCGCGGCGAATCCGACCTGGAACGGCTGGTACTGAAAGCGGCCAATGGCGTACCGGTACTGGTGCGGGATGTCGCGCGGGTGGAGCTAGTCCCCGACGAGCGACGTGGCATTGCGGAGCTGAACGGCGAAGGCGAGGCGGTTTCCGGTATCGCCCTAGCCCGTTACGGCCAAAATGCGCTGGAGGTCATCCGGAATCTGAAGGACCGGCTGGGGGAAATCGCCCCGGGCCTGCCCGCGGGTGTCAGCATCCAGGCGGTATACGACCGCTCGGAGCTGATCTACCGGGCTATAGCCAACCTGAGTCGTACCCTGTTGGAGGAGAGCGGCGTGGTCGCGGCCATATGCGTTCTGTTCCTGCTGCACCTGCGCAGCGCTTTGGTCGCAATCGTGATGCTGCCGGTCGGGGTGTTGATCGCCTTCATCCTCATGCACGCCCTCGGGATGAATTCCAACATCATGAGCCTCGGCGGCATCGCCATCGCCATCGGCGCCATGGTTGACGCCGCCATCGTCATGATCGAGAACACCCACAAGCACCTGGAACGGCACGGAGATCGTCTGCCGCGTTTCGAAATCCTGTCGAATGCCTGCCGGGAAGTTGGGCCGCCACTGTTTTTCAGCCTGCTGGTGATCACCGTTTCCTTCCTGCCGGTATTCGCGCTGGGTGCCCAGGAAGGGCGGCTATTTCAACCCTTGGCCTTGACCAAAACCTTCGCCATGGCGGGGGCGGCGCTGCTATCGATCACCCTGGCGCCGGTGTTGATGCTGTTGTTCGTGCGCGGAAAAATTCCGACGGAACAACGCAACCCCGTCAATCGCCTGTTGCGGCGCGGATATCGTCCGATCCTCGGCTGGGCCATGCGCCGGAGAAAAACGACTCTGCTTCTGGCCGGGCTGGCTATGATCGGTACTTGGTACCCTATCGCACATTTGGGCGGCGAATTCATGCCCACGCTGAACGAAGGCGCCCTGCTGTTCATGCCACAAGCCCCGCCCGGCTTGTCCGTGACCGAGGCGGGCGAACTGCTGCAAACCCAGGATCGCATCATCAAGAGCTTCCCCGAGGTCGGATCGGTGGTCGGCAAGGCCGGGCGTGCACTGACGGCCACCGATCCCGCGCCGCTGGAAATGGCGGAAACCCTCATTAATCTAAAGCCAGAGTCCGAGTGGCGGCCCGGTCTGACCGTGGACAAGCTGATCGCCGAAATGGACCAGGCCCTGCAAATACCCGGTGTCAGCAATACCTGGACGATGCCGATCAAGAACCGGATCGATATGCTCGCCACCGGCATCCGCTCCCCCATCGGCATCAAGCTGTTCGGCAAGGATCTGGTGGAGATGGATCGATTGGCCCGGGAGATCGAGCAGGCCGTCAAAACCGTGCAGGGTACTGCCAGCGCCTACGCCGAGCGTATCACCGGCGGCTATTACCTGAATATCGACCCCGATTACGAAGCTTTAGCCCGTCTAGGACTGCCGGTCAACGATTTGCAAGACGTCATTGCCACCGCCATCGGCGGAGAAACCGTCACCTCCCTGGTAGAGGGGCGCGAGCGCTATGCCGTCATCGTGCGTTATCCGCGTGAGTTGCGCGACAACCCGGAGGCCATCGCCAACCATGTGCTGGTGCCCACCCCGGACGGGGCGATGGTTCCTCTCGGGCAGGTTGCGCATCTAAGTTTGAGCCAGGGGCCGCCGGCGATTCGCACGGAAAACGCCATGCTGTCCGCTTATATCTATGTGGATGTGCGCGATCGGGACATCGAGAGCTATGTGCAGGATGCAAAACAAGCGATCGAACAGGCCGTCCGTTTTCCGCCCGGTTACTACATCACCTGGAGCGGGCAGTTCGAGAACATGGAGCGGGCGAAACAGCGCTTGCGGCTGGTGATTCCGCTCACCCTGGCCGTCATCCTTATCCTGCTCTACCTGAATTTCGGGCGTTTAACGGAAACCTTCATCGTTATGCTATCCGTGCCTTTTGCTTTGGTCGGCGGGGTCTGGCTGGTGTGGCTCCTGGATTATCACTTCAGCGTCGCGGTCGGCGTCGGTTTCATCGCGCTGGCGGGCGTTGCGGCGGAAACCGGCGTGGTGATGCTGATCTATCTCGACCAAGCTTTCCGGGAGCGGCTACGGCAATGCGAAAAAGAGAAACGCATGATGAGCGAGGCGGACCTCGATGCCGCTCTGATGACGGGCGCGGCGGAGCGGCTCAGGCCCAAGGCCATGACCGTCGCTGCCATCGTGGCGGGACTCCTGCCTATCATGTGGAGCCACGGCACCGGTTCGGAGGTGATGAGACGGATCGCTGCGCCGATGGTAGGCGGGATGATCACTTCCACCGTGCTGACGCTCATAGTGATACCGGTGATTTATGTGTCGGTAAGGGGCTGCTCGATGAGGCGGACGCACGCTGACCGGGCGGATACGCGGTCCGCAACCGTTTCCCGATGAGGGGTGTAGCGTTGCAATGAAAATGGGCTTTCTCCGGGCACTAGACACTTAGCCGGAGAAAGCCCGAATAATATCCAACAGCAAGCGTTGGGGGGGAAATCTCTACCCTGAGGTTTTACTCAGCCACTCTCCATCGTATGGATCGCTTTCAGCTTGTCGTCCGGCACCGCCCTGACGCAATCAAGAGCTCAAAGCATTCAATCAAGGCAACGCTGAATCGACTGATGTATCGGGCCACGACATTTAAGGCCGGGCCCGATCATCATCCGAAGTTGCCGCAATACCTGTTAATGCACGGAGAACACCGCAGTATCGTGGTGGGCTGGGTCGAAGTTATAAAACCGCAGTCTCCGGGAAGGCTCGTAATTCAGGGTAAGATCGACCTTGTGCAATCCAGGGGACATTCCGTCCGCGCTCACAGGCGGAACATTGACCATCCCCATCGGTCCGCCGACATTGGGCCACCAGTGTACGCGTCCGAACGTAAACCAGCAGCCGGAACCGCCAATGTCCTTGGTGGACTGGAACTGGTTTTCCCAGCCGCGTGCGCCGCCGAAATCGACGTTCATGTAGCTGTGCACGAAATGGTCGCCGTTCAACAACGTAATTTTGACATGCGCCTTGCCGTCCGGAGCGTTGGCATCATGCCGGGTCCTCCACTTGTCGAAGCTGGCGATGCCGCCGCCCTTCATCTGGCCGTATATCGTATTGTTGAGATAGACCAGAGTTATATCGGCGTTTGGATCGGCCTGGAACCCGCGTGGCAGGCGCGTGCGGTGGTTCCAGTCGTCGAGCGCTGCAGCAGCCTCTTTCATTAGGACCTCAAGCGCCTTTCCGTTAGCCCCTTGAGCGGCTTTCAAAGCCGTCCACATGCGCTTTTCCGGCGCGAGCTCGCCGATTCTGGCGATGGCGGCCAGCTTGTTGGTCTCGTTCGCGGTGGGGTTGCTGCCGAACACCTGTTGCTCCCACCAGTATAGATTTTGCGGCGGGGAGCTGATGGGTGCGCCGGTAACCGGGTCGACGGCGGTCGGGAGCTTTTTGTTGACGTTTTCCGACACCTGCACCCTTGGCGGATGCGCTCTCCAACCCCAGTTATAGGTCAGGTTGTAGTACTTGCCTGGAGCCATCTTCATCACGAAGACGTTACGGGTGCCTTCATGCATGGGGAAAAACGTTGCGTCCATAGCGACGTGCGGCATCGGCGGCATGCCCGGCGGGCTCAACGCCGGATCGTCGAAATACATAACATAGGGAGAGAAATCGTCCTCGCCCCGATTCAAGACATCGATCGTATACGTGATGGTATACGGCTCATCGGCAACCGTGCTGGTATCGATCAAAGCCGTATCCGCTTCGATATGCCCGTCGTACCAAATCTGGTGAATGTTCACGTTCTTGGTTGCCGGATCCACCTGTTTGAGCTTTTCCGGCCCTTTGTAGTGGAGCACCGGAATGCCGCTGTAGGCGCGATTGGCCAGATTGCCGGTCAGAGGATTGCCCTCCAGGATATCCAGAGCCTGCTGAATCATGGCTTGCCTCATGGCCGGAGGGCCATTCTTCTTGATCTTACTGAAAAGGTAGGTCAGATCGTCCGTGGGCGAGGCAATCTCTATCGGGCTGACCACGGGCGTATCATGCAGGTTGTACGGGTGCTCGTTACTGGACGGCAGGGTATTGGGCATTTCCGCGCCATTGCCGTCGAATATGTTGCCGTTCCAGTTCTGCAACATGTTGCTGGCTTGAGTCGGGTCCAGGAAAGGATCGACTTCAGGAAAGGCGGAACTCCCCGTGTTCACGAAGGTCGTAACGCCGTCAGGCGACGTGGTGATCGTTGGACCGTCCATAGGCCGCGGTTGCGGGCAGGGATGCCCGACATAAATAGTTCCCCCCATGCCGTTATCCATTGCAACGCATTGGCCCGGCCCCGTGGGCATGTTGGGGCTCGGCTCAGCCAGGGCAGCGCCGACTCCGGCCGCCAGCAAGGTCAATGTGCTGGTGATTTTTTGCATTGATAGTACTTTCTTCATAGCGTCATCCTATTGAAAGCTTAAGCGTTTGGACTGGACGGATTTTCGCGAACCGTCACCCGGTCGAAACGCAGGGCGATCTGTTCAGGCTTGGCCATCGCGTGGAATGTGGCCCAGCGGCCATAGGGCTCGTTGCCGTAGCGGAAACTGCGATGGCTTCCCGCGTTACCATGGCCGTGCGTTCCCATGTGGTGCGCAAGCCGACTGAGCTCGGCTTCCTTGCCGGTCACGAATAGCCAGCCCTTCTTGACGCCGTGTTTTTGGGCGAACGCTTCCAGCACTGCTGGAGTATCGTGTTCAGGGTCTGTGGTGACCGAAATCAGGAACACATCGCGGCCCAATCGGTCGCCGAGCAGGTCCTGCACTTGGACCAAGTTGCGGGTTACCGGGGTTTTCTCTTCTTCTCTCACGGACATGAAGTTGATGCCGACGATCTTGCCCTTGATCAAGTCGTCATAGAACCAGGCTTTGCGGCCTTCATGGGTCAGGACGACGAGCGACGGGAAGTACTTCGCCGATGCACCGCCCGGTTTCCTGCAGCTGCCGTTGGTGGCCAGTTGCTGTGTGGGGGTAAGTGCCAGTCCGAGCGGCGCCGTTGAAGCGCAGGCGGTCAGGGCCAATGCCGGAAGCGCGTTGGCTCCCAGAGTGAGAAATTCTCTTCTGCTTTTCATTATTGATTCCTCTTTGAATTAGAAGCCTGCGGGCGGATTGCCGAGTCGCGCCACGGGACGCGGATTGATGATGGAGCCGAGCGCCGGACCCGAGGATGGGGGGACGATGCGCCAGCGAATCATCATCTGGTGGTCTTCGTGTACGACGTTATGGCAATGCATCACGTGGTCGCCGAGGTAATCGCGGAAGCGGAAGAAGAGTTTTACTTCGTCACCGGGACCGAGGGTCAGAACGTCTTTGCGGGATTTATCGACGTCGGTTTTGCTCAGGGGTTTGCCGTTGAACTCGATGATCTGGAATTCCTCGAAATGGATGTGGACGGGGTGATCCCATCTTGTGCCTTGATTGCGGATGGTCCAGATTTCCGCAGTTCCCTGCTCGATGAAGGCGTCCACGCGGTCCATGTCGAAACCCTGGTTGTTGACGGTCCAGATGCCGCCGTCGTAATCGAATTGGAAGAGACGGTGTTTCTTGACTTCGCCCAGTTTTACATCCGGCAGCTTGCGCAACACGGGAGGCACTCGGCTGTTGTCGGGGCCGGTCAGCGGAACGACGCGGAACTGCATGACGGGCTCACCTTCGCCATCGGGGAAACTGCGCCCGGTCGGGCCTTGGCCGTGAATCTGCTCCATGATGTTCTCCAGCTCGATGGTGGCACCCGGTGCGAACTGGGAGAAATCGACGATGACATCGAAGCGCTGCGCCACCGAGATCTTGATGGTATCCGCTTGTACAGGCGCCGGCAGCAGATTGCCGTCGTTGCCGATCACGGTGAATTTTTGACCGGAGCGCAGCCGCAATTCGTAGAAGCGCGAGGGACCTCCGTTGAGGAAACGGAAACGGTATTTGCGGGGTTCAACCTCGAAATAGGGCGTGACCTTGCGGTTGACCGTGTAGAGATTGCCCAAGAACCCGTTGATGTTTGGGCTGAGATACAGTTGCCCGCTCTGATCGAGGCTGATGTCGTGAAGGATCATCGGCACATCGTACTTGCCGCTGGGCAGCCTGAAGGCATGATGGCTGGGATCGTTTTCGTTGCCCGTGTCCTGCTCGTCGAACAGGAGATAAAAACCGGTGAATCCCATGTAGACGTTGGTCGCGGTGAAGTCCATGGTGTGGTCGTGGTACCACTGGGTGGTTTGCTTTTCCCGTGGATCACCGCCCGCCGGATAATTCGGGTGGTGGTAATCCCAGAAATAACCCGGGGCCACGGGATCCCACGGCAAGCCATCGCTTTCCGAGGCATGGTGCAGGTTGTGCAGGTGAGTGGTGGTGGAAGGCAGCGCGAAACCGACCCAATCGGCCGGCAACTGGTTATAGCGGCGGATGAGGACCGGCTCGCCGTAACGGGCATGGAAGGTTTCACCGGGACAATGGCCGTTAAAGCCCCATATCATGGTGGGAGGTAAAGAGCTGTGATACTGATGCTCCGACGCCCGCATGACCTGGATATAATGCTTCTGCGGCACGAATTCGTTATACCGCTGATGCCTGGCCGGATCGATAGGCGGATCCAGCAGCGATGGATCCACCGGCTGGGCGACTGGTATAACCGGCATGGGATCGGCATAGAGCGGCAGGTCCCACTTGTGCGCTCCCGGATCGTCCTGATCCAAAGGCAGATTATCGGGCGTGCACAGGCCGCCGACTAGGCTTCCGACGCCGAGCGCCGACTGCGAGGCGGCTAAGCCCGCGCCAGCGGTTAATGCTCCAAATTTCAACATACCTCTTCGTGTTGTTTTAGTCATTCTTCTTCCCCAACTTGACGTCATTTAAGATGTCCCCCGTGACGTCCTTATTCACTCTCCCAAAAGTGTGTCCGATATCGTCGCCGCTCTGATGACGTTTGACGATCTTCCACAGCTCCCTCTAGCAAGGGGACTTTACCTCGAACGGCTCCACCGCCTCATCACCCGCTAGGATCGGGTAATGGATGAAAGCTTCACCGCCGACTCGGCATCCAGTAGCGCCCTTGGAGAACGCCCCCGTTTGCTCCAGTTCAACCCGGAACTCGGGGTTCCGGTGCGACTCAATGTTCTCGCCGTGCCGCATTTAACCCGGCTTAACAGCAACAATTGAGCCACAAGTAAAAAATCTTGATTTAACAGTGGCTTGTAATTACATGCCTTCCAGTTATATGGAATCTGTAAAGAACGCGTTACAAAAATGGTCAGTTATTTACATTTTCAATCGTCAACGGCAGCCGAGCGGATGTCCCGGTCGGGTTTAAAGCACCGGTTGGGTCAGGCCGGTTGACAACACTCTCGATTCTCGTCTGGCTCGGTTAGCGGGATAGATTCGGGTCCTCGTCCTCCGCGTCAGAGCTCATGCGGAATTCAAGCAGACGATTATCGGCGAGTGATTATGGCGATCTAATCGGCTAACAAATTCCTGTTCTGTAGTAGGCTAAATGCCCTTGTGTAGATTTTCTGTGACATAGTTACTATTTGGTTTTGTAACCTTTTTTGCAGACACCCGACTTCATTAAGCGGCTATCCGGATCTCACAGTCACTACAGCGGTTTTCGATCGCGTGTGTGGAACCGGCGCTTACGGATGGAGTCCCGAGGGCCATGAAGTCGTACTTTTTGGATTTACGCCAAAAACTCCTGGCGGCGCACGCGCGCCGGGTGGACTCGCAGCGCGTTTTAGCTAAGCTATTTGGAGTCAGTCTCTTTTGCGGTTTGGTGCGAAACGCAACCTCATCGGGCACATGCGCCTCGCGCCGCCGCTTCGCTTCCTGCGTCCACTGTTTGGACAGGCGCAGTTCGCGGTCGATGAACGCATGGCCACGGCGGTTCGTATAAGCCAGAAACACGCCGATCTGGCAGTTCTCGATGCGCCCGGTAGCGCCCGAGTACTGGTGCTCGACGAAACGGGGTTCGTCAAGAAAGGCGAGCACAGCACGGGCGTCGAGCACCAGTGCCGCCTCAGGCTCGCCCAGATGCTCCACGACATAGCCACGTGTTCATCCCGAACCGCATCGGCGTCCCAACGGGTGTGCGCCAGAAAATCCTGGATCCCATCGGGGCTATGGTCGCCCGCACACTCGGCCAATTGCCAGCCGTTCGTCCGCTCAAGGAATCCCAGCAATTCCTGCAGATAGGCTCTCGCCTGATCGCGCGGCTCACGCCGCACGAAACCGTCCGCAATCCGCTCGTTGACTCTCTCGAACTCCGTTCGCCACGCCCTCAACTGCTTCGCTTGCATCACTGAGCCTCCTTTTTCACGCTCTTAGATCGGCAAGTACCATTCCTATCCCCGGCTGTGACACTAACCGGCAAGCACCCGGTAACGCCGAGCCAGATTGTCCCCGCGCGTGACCTGCTGGGGCAGATGCTGCCGAAACTGGAACAGCCGGACGAGGCTCTGGCGGAATTCAACAAGGTGCTGCAGGCGGAACCGGGTCGCTTCGGCGCGCTATACGGCGCGGCACGGGCGGCAGATCTGTCCGGCAGGGCCGACCTGGCCCGTCGATTGTTCGGACAACTGGTCGAGACCGCATCTGGCAGCAAGCGGGACGAGGCGCAGTATGCGTGGGACTATCTGCTCCGATCGTCAGACATGGATAGACTCGACAAGTGACCGAGACGCAGGTAGCTCTGTGTGGTCCAGTTTTACTATCCCTCTCTCGGAAGAAAATCAGTATGCGTCCGGTGACGACTGCCTCGACGGGAGCCGTTATTTCGCGCCCCAGCGGTTCCAAGCCATTTAGGCGTGGTAGCGCCGATAGGCGCGGTGAAGGTCGCGGATCAGGTCGACGTGCCAGCCGCCCAGTCCCGCCGCGAACGCCTTCGGAATCAAGGGCTCCAAGACCTCGCGGCGAACTCGTAGCGGATGAGCCGGCGCCGGGAGATCACATGGCCCAGGCGCCGCTGGAATTGGCTGCGGTTAAGCGTTTCGACGGTCTCGATCTGCCGCTTCAGGTCCATGATGGCGTGGGCGAGGTCGATGAAGCTCAGTTCGCAGCGCGCCACGTTCTCGACGATGTGCGCCCGGAGAACCTCGGACTCGGGCTCCCAGGGCACGAACAGGCAAAACACGTCCCGGTAGGCGGGATCGCCCGTGTCCTGCCACAGGGTCCGGTAGATGTCGAGGCGGGTATTGCCGCCGGCCTTGACGATGAAGTGCTCGTCGCCGGGGCTGCGTCCTGGAGGGGCCCAACCGCGCCCTGGGTGTCGATCAGGATGATATCGTACTGGACGAAGGGGGGACGGCCGAGGAGGTGCTTGAGACGCACCCGCCCGTCGACGGCATCGCGGATCCAGTCGCGGAGCTTGCCGTCCGGATCGTCGGAATAGACGAGATCGAGGCGGTCGAGGGTGGTCTGGCTGATCACGTCCTCGCAGGCTGCCTCGACCATCAGCCGGGTGAAACCGCCCGGAGCGCGGTGTCGGAGCGGAAAAAAGCTGGAGAGGGTGGGCTGCGGATCGGCGTCGACGAGGAGGACGGTCTGGCCGGGATCGGCGAGATAGGCGCCGAGATTGGCGGTCAGCGTGGTCTTGTCGACGCCGCCCTTGGTGCTGGTGATGGTGATACAGATGGCCATGGCGCCCTCTCCGGCATGTTACCCGGGGATGGAGTCCCGGGGACGATGATGAACCGAAGAAACAGAGCGCTCGCGCCTAAAAGGCGTGGAGCCGGTGATAGGATTTGAACCTACGACCCGCACATTACGAATGTGTCAATGGTCCCTTTTGACTTCCGGCTAGTATCAAAACCTTGACCAGATCTGTTTAGTACTTGCAAGATGTGGCAAATCCCCTAATCCAGGCGCAGTCTGGTCAGCACGGATCGCAGTTGCCCCATTTCCGGCTCGACATACTCCAAGGTCGTTCGCAGGCTGGTATGACCCAGGAGATATTGAAACGACTTAAGGTCCGGTTGCTGGCCTTGAGCGAGTTTCGTCGCCATCGTATGGCGCAGACGTCGCGATGTAATGCGTGCGCCCAAGGTCTGGGATAGGCGCCTAAAAAAACCGCTTACCTGGTCTGTTGTTAATTCCTGGCCCTTGTCGTCCCGGTTAAAAAGTTGAATTCGAAACACCTGGTGACGGAGCGTTACTGCGCTTGGACTGACTCTGAGCGTTCGGTTGCGAAGATACAGTAAATCCTCCACACAGTCTGGCGGGATCGGGATGATCCACTCGCGTTTCGTCTTGCTGCCTTCGACTGCCAACAGCATGGTCTTGTGTGTGAAGTCGATGTGGTTCCAACGTAGGGCAGTCAATTGCCGGGCACGCATGCCGGTAAAGAAAAGAAGGCGAACAACGATAACCCAAAACCAGCCCGGTTTGATCGGCTCGTCGGGTTCTTGCAGCAAACGGATGGCTCGGCGCGTTACCTCATCGGGCACTGTCTTTTTGCGCTTCTTCCAGGCTCCAAGCTGTTTGACGTATTGAAACGGGTTATGCTCGATCCATCCCGAGCGAACCGCAAAGGAGAATGCGATTCTGAGGTATGTAAGATAACTGTTCCACGTCACCACAGTGACCCGCTGAAGGACAGTGTCCCGCCACGCGATGACGAGATTCTTGTCAATCTTGCTTAATTCATCGACGCCTGTATCCCGCTTGAATACGCGGGCGGTGATGCGGTAGTTGCGGATCGATCCCGGGCTCAAGACGACTTCCCGGCAATAGGCTTCCACCAAAGCGGACAATGTAGTAGGCGCTTCAGTCTCCTCGCGCATGGAGTTCCTCCCGTTTACGGCAATTCGCTAGCCTTGGTGCGGCATTTGCCCAATGGCTGCGTACATTTAGGTTGAGTAGATGGTCGCGGACCCGTTGGCGCCGTGGACGCAGTCTGGGTCGGACGGACGGCTTTGCAGCCCAAGTCTTCGATGTTGCGGGAATGAGGTTAATCCCGCCAATTCATTTCATTTTAATCGGGTTCGACGGGAGGTTCGACTGATGGTCAAGCCATCCGTAAAACCCTTTTTAGAGCATACAAGGGTTTTTGTTCGCACTTTGCGTGCCGCCTTGGGCACACTCGCCGCCGAGCCACTCGGAGACCCTCTATGCGTAATGCGCTGCTGGCGCTTTTCTGTTGTTTCACGACTGCCGCCCGTGCCGATGACGACGGCGAGCGGGCCGCGCTCGCCCGCCTGATCCATGAGTTGGACGCCCTGGCGCCCCTGATCGCCGAAGCCGAAACCCAAGCCAATCCGGAGTCGCGGGTCAGATTCCATTATGGCTGGCTTCGCCAGGACATCGAGCACGTCAAACTCGGCATCCGTGAACACATCGAAGCACCACGCACGACGCCGAGAGAGTTTCCACCGCTCAAGGGCGATTACCGGCGCTGAGCCGGTGAATCATGTCACTGTGATCGCTATCGGAAAAAGCTCATGACGCATGTGAAACGCACCCTCAAACACACCGTTCGGCGAGCACGATCGGTCATGCTTGCCTCCTTGATCCTGGCGGACACCGCCTTCGCCGCGCTGCCGACGCCCGTGCCGCCGACGACTTCACCGGCCGCGGGCGACTGGCTCAATCTCATCAAGGGCTACATCAAGGATGGCGGGATCGTCATCGGATTGTTCCTGGCGGTGGCCGGCTTTCTCTGGCTCTCCTGGCATGTTCTCGCCGATCTCAATCAGGTTCGGCAGGGCCGAAAAGAGTGGGGCGAACTGGGCCTCGGAGCGGTGGCCGGCGCCGCCATTTTCCTGTTCGTGTCTTATCTGCTGGGTGAAGCCGCGGGTGTCATCTGATGGCCGGCTCATCCGAGACACCCGATATTCTCGAGGATCGGCTCAACGAGGAGCCGGTCATCTTCCGGGGGTATGCCGATTCGGAGTTGGGTACGGCCATCAAGCTGGCGGCGGCCTTGCTGTTTCCGCCGAGCGTGGTCATCGGCCTGATCCTGGGGCGTCTCGCGATGGCCCTCGGGGTCGCCATGATCGGCGCGATCGCCTTCGTCTATTTCGGGGCGGGGCTCTATCAGCGGCTGAAACGTGGCCGCCCGCACTTCTATCTTCAACAGCGGGTGCATCTTTTCCTGGCGGACCTCGGTTTCGTCCGCTGTCAGTTCAATTTCCGGGGAGAGTCCGCCCGGTTTCGGTTTCCGGACGGCTCGTACCAAATGAGCCTTGGCCGCGACGCCCTCCGCGATTGAAACGGACATGGGACTGCGTTACCGCGCCGAAAACGAGAACCTTAGGTCCCATATCAACACGCTGCGCGCAGTGATCGCAGGGCTGTTCGTCGTCATTCTTGTCCTTTGGCACGGCTGGGAGGACGCGAAGAAGGACCCGCGCCTCTTCCTTCCGCCGGACCTCCGATCGGGTGGCATGATCCATCGGGACGATCCGAGGCCGGAGCATATCTACGGCTTCGCCCGATACATCTTTCAGCTGCTCAATTACTGGCCGCGAAACGGCGAGGAGGACTATGGCCTCGTGCTCTTCAAAGCTCAGAACTATCTGACACCCGCCTGCCAGGACGAACTGAGGAGCGATCTCGAGGCCCGCGCCAAACGTGGCGAACTGACGGACCGAAAACGCGCCATCCACGACGTGCCGGGCCATACTTACGAGGAATCCAGCGTCGAGGTCAAGGGGAATGGCGTCTGGATCGCGCGGATCGACTTCCGGATCGAGGAGCATGTTCGTGGGATGCCGGTGAAGACGGTCGACATCCGCTACCCCATCCGGGTGGTGGCATACGACGTCAGCCCCGAGGTCAACCCGTTTGGCCTGGCCCTTGATTGTTTCGCGAGTCCGCCCGAACGAATCGAGGGCAGCGAGACGTCACGGCCGGCCTTACCCCCGATATTCAAACTCGGCTCATGAATCCGCATCTCGTCGTTCTGTCCACCCTTCTGCTGTTGACCGTCGCGACCCGTGCGGAGGAGCCGGTCGGCGCGTCTGCCGACACGGAGGGGGAGAGCGGTGTCCACGCGCTCTCCGCATCGGCTTCGGTGCCGGAAACCGCGTTCACCAACCCGGGTTCCGACATCCCGCCGGGCCTCGGGCTCGACGTCGAGCCCGAGGCAGCACCCGGCGCGCTTCCGGTCGAGCGGCTGACCTGGCACAAACTGCCGCTCCAGATCACCCTCCCGGTCGGGCAGGAGCGCCTGGTGTCGTTCCCGGTCGCGGTGCGGGCGGGGCTGCCGCCGACACTGACCCCCGATGTCCTCAGGACCCAGATCCTCAATGACGGGACCATCTATTGGACGGCGCTCAAGCCGTTCGGACCGCAACGAGTGCGGATCGAGGCCTTGGGCACGGGCAACACCTACCTCCTGGATCTCTCGGCCTCGGACCGGATAGCCGATACCCGCCCCATCGAAGTGTCGATTCCGGAAGGGAAGCCCTCCGCCGCGCCGGTGGATGCGGCAGCGACGGACGTTGCCGAAAACCGGTCCGCCGGGACGGACTACGTCACCCTGACCCGGGTGGCGGCGCAGCATCTCTACGCCCCAGAGCGCCTGCTGAACGTTCGAGGACGTGATCCTCGATCCCCGAACGCTCCGGGGCGCCTGGCTCGCCTGCACCTTCCAACACGCGAGGCTCTACCCCAAAGGCGACGAACGGGACGTGACGGCCGCCTATCTCGTGTCCAGCCGGCCGTTCGAGGACGCGCTCGATGGGCGGCAATAAGCTCCTGCCGATTCTCGGCACGTTCGCACTGGTGCTCGCGCTCTTCGCGGGATTCCGCTCGTGCGGCAAAAAGGCGGCGACAGCCGAGTCCGAGCTTCCGGTCGCCGAGGTACCGAAGGCACCCGCGCCGGATGCCGATTCTCCGGCGGACACCATCCGCGCGCTGACCGCCCAGGTCGCCTCGGCCAAGTCGGAGATGGCGCAGCTTCGGCGCGAGAACGCGGAACTCCTGAAGCAGCGCAACGACATCGCGACCCAAGTCACGAACGAGGTCACGGCGGCGGTTCGCCGGGACCAGGCCGCACAGCGCAACGATGAATACACCCGCCTGTCATCCCGCCTCGACGATCTCTCCAACCGCCTGGGACTGGTCGCGCCGCCGGGCTCGTCCGACCCGTCGGACGGTGCGGCGATCGACCTCGATCCGGCCGCCCTGAACGCCGCGGTGGTGTGGGTCGATCCGCTCGGGTCCAGTCTGGTCAAACGCGCCGGCGACGCCGTGTCCCGGACCGCCACCGCGACCGCCGAGGCGGCCCGTTCGGGCGGAAGCCTGCTGCACGGCGTCGGCGAAAACCCCCTCCTGGACCATGCCGGGCTCGGCGGGGGTGCCGCCCATCCCGCCGCTGCGCCGGAACCGGCCTACACGGTGCCGCGGAACGCCACCCTGATCGGCTCCACCGGCATGACCGCGCTGATCGGGCGGATTCCGATCAAAGGCCAGGTGGAGGACCCGTATCCCTTCAAGGTGATCGTGGGCTCCGACAACCTCGCCGCCAACGGGCTCGAGATTCCGGGCGTCGACGGCATGATCTTTTCCGGGACCGCGATCGGCGACTGGGCGCTCTCGTGTGTCCGGGGCACCGTGCATTCGGTCACGTTCGTGTTCGACGACGGCACGATCCGCACCCTGAGTTCCGATGATCAGAGTCTGCAGCGGAAAGAGCAGCAGAGCGCTCAGGCCCAGGGCGCGCCGCCCCCCGCCACCGGCAGCGCCACCAAGCCTCTCGGCTGGATCTCGGACCGGCGCGGCATCCCCTGCGTAACCGGGGCGCGCGTGACCAACGCCGCGCAATATCTGGGCGGGCGCATTCTGGCGAAAGGCGTCGAGGCGGCGGGTCGGGCCTACGCCCGCTCCCAGACCGCGATCGGGGTAACGCCGCTCGGCGGCTACACCAGTACGGTCACGGGCAGCCCGGAGCAGTACGCCGCCGGTGAGGTCGTCTCGGAAGGCGCCAACGAGGTGGCCCGCTGGATCGCCGAGCGGCAGAGCCAATCCTTCGATGCCGTGTTCGTCGACACCGGCGTCGAACTCGCGGTCCACGTGGACCGGGAGCTCCCCATCGATTACGAACCCAAGGGCAGGAAACTCGACTATGCGCACGCTACCCCAGCCGTTCACGCGGGCCGTGACCATGATCTCGATTAGCCTCCTGGTCGGCTGCGCCACCGGCAGCAAGGACACCCTTCTGCCGCAGGGGGGACCCACCATGCGGGAGGTTTACGATGCCCATTTCGAAAAAACCCGGCAGCGCCGAACGGAAGGCGCCCGACGGGAGCGGGGTGCGCGCGGCCCCGGCGATGCCGCCCTGAACCTGGACGGCTGGACCCGCGGGGCCCACACCGAGATCCAGCACCTGTTCCCGCGCCTGCCGAATCCGGACCTTGTCCTGTACGTGTTCCCGCACCTCTCGCCCCAGGGCCATCCGGTACCGGGCTATGCCACCAGTTTTCCGATGTACGAGACGGTGGAATACGCCCTGCCTGGCGAAGCGGAGGGGTGGTGATGACGCTGTTTTCGTTTTTATCCAAACCCCGAGCCATCGAACCCGCGCCACGCGGGCCGTTCGACCGGACCACGCCGCCCACCGAGGCGGACGTCAGGCGGCGCTACGAGCGGCCGAGCAGTTTCACCAACCATCTGCCCTGGCTCGACTACGATCCCGAACACCAGGTCTTTTTGCTCGACGACGGCCGCAACGTCGGCGCCTTGTTCGAGATCCGGCCCGCCGGCGTCGAGGCGCGCCCGGAGGCGTGGCTGGCCGAGTTCCGCGACAAGATCCAGCAGGTGCTCACGGGCTCGGTCGCGGAGCAACAAGACCCTTGGGTCTTCCAGCTCTTCGTCCATGACGAGTACCGGCTCGATGGCCTGGCCGACCAGGTGGAGGCCTACGCGCGGATCGAAATTCGCGACTTGGCCTATACCCGCCACTGGCTGGCCGTGCTGCGCGACCACTGCGCCAACATCGCACGGCCCGGCGGACTATTCCATGACGATCAGGTTACGGGTGGGCCGTGGCAAGGGAATCGACGGAAGGTCCACGCGTGCTTGTTCAGGCGGCGCAGCGCCACCCAATCTCTCAAGGGACCGGATGATCTCGGTCCGATCCGGGAGCTGAACGAGGCCGCGGCCCGGCTCACCGCCGGACTTGAATCGACGGGGGTGGGCGTCCGCCGGCTCGGCGGGCGGGACCTTTACGAGTGGATGCTGCGCTGGTTCAATCCGCGCCCGGCGGTAACGGCGGGCGACGTGGAGGCCTTGCTCGCGCTTGCGCCCTATCCCGGCGACGATCACGAGGACCGGCCCTACGGCTACGATTTCGGCGAAGCCTTGGTTCTGGGACTTCCGCGTTATCATCCCGAGAAAGGCCTCTGGTGGTTCGACGGCCTGCCGCACCGCGCCATCACCATTCAACAGCTGACCGATCCGCCGACGATCGGTCAGTTCTTCGCGGAACGGCGCATCGGCCGGCATCTGTACGCGGTGTTTGACCGGCTGCCGCCAGGCGTTGTGATGGCGATCACGGTCGAGTTCCAGCCTCAGGACGATGTCCGCGAACGCCTGGTTCGGGTGGAACGCGCCGCGATCGGCGACTACGCCGAGGCCCAGCTCGCCGGCGAGGACGCCAAGGCCGCGCAATTCCAGATCGCGCAGGGGAACAAGCTGTTCCCGACCCAGATCACGTTTTACCTTCGCGGCGAAGACGAGGAGGATCTCCGCCGAAAGCAGAACCAGCTGCATTCCCTGCTCCTCACCAATCATCTCCGGCCCATCGACGAGCGCCAGGACCTCTGCGCCCTGGACACGTACCTCCGGTGCCTCCCCATGGGCTAGGACCACCGCTTCGACCGGAAACGCGCTCGCCGATCGCGCTTCATGTTCGCGCGCCATCTGTCGAACCTGGTGCCGCTCTACGGCCGCTCGACCGGTACCGGCCACCCCGGCATCCTGGTCTACAACCGGGGCGGCGAGCCCCTGACGTTCGACCCCATCACCGACCGGAAATCGAACGCCCACGCCCTGATCCTGGGGCCGACCGGCGCCGGCAAGTCCTCGCTCCTGGTGTATCTCCTGCTGCACATCATGGCGGTGCACCGGCCGAGGCTGTTCATCATCGACGGGGCGAGTTCGTTCCGGCTGTTCGGGCAGTATCTCGAAGCTCAGGGGCTATCGGTGAACTACGTCCGGGTACGGCCGAAAAGCGACGTGAGCCTGCCGCCCTTCGCCGAGATCGGAAAGCTGCTCGATCCCAAGCACCGGCGACGCCTAGACCTGGATTTGGCCGGCCCCGAAGACCTGGACGACGCCGACGACACGGCGAGCGAGGATCGCGACTTTCTGGGCGAGGCCGAAATCGCGGCGCGCCTCATGATTACCGGCGGCGACGCCAAGGAAGAAGCGCGCCTGACGCGCGCCGACCGGCTCCTGATCCGGGAGGCCATCGTCGAGGCGGCGCGGCAAGCGGTTGCCGCGCAACGCCAGCCGCTCACCGAGGACGTCGCGCACGGTCTCCGCCATCTGCCGGGCCTTGCCGAACTTGATCCGCCGCGGCGTGCCCGGGTACTCGAAATGGCCGATGCCTTGAGCCTCTTCTGTACCGAGGGAAGCCTCGAAGCCAAGCTGTTCAATCGGCCGGGGCAGCTCTGGCCGGAAGCCGACGTCACCGTGTTCGAGATGGGCGTCCTCGCGCAGGAAGGCTACGAGGATAAGCTGACGGTTGCCTACATCTCGCTGATGAATCACATCCACGCTCTGGTCGAGCAGCATCAGTACGAGGGCCGGCCGACGCTGGTGCTCACCGACGAGGCGCACATCGTCACCACCAATCCGCTGTTGGCGCCTTACGTGGTCAAGATCTCGAAGATGTGGCGGCGCTATGGCGCCTGGCTGTGGCTCGCCACCCAAAACCTCCAGGACTTTCCCGATGCGGCCCGGCGGATGCTCAACATGATGGAATGGTGGCTGTGCCTCTCCATGCCGCCCGAGGAGGCCGAGCAGATCGCGAGGTTCCGGGAGCTCAGCGCCGAGGAACGGGCGCTGCTGCTCGCCGCGACCAAGGAGCCCGGCAAGTACACCGAGGGCGTAGTCCTGAGCCGGGCGCTGAAGGCCTTGTTCCGGAACGTTCCGCCGCCCATCGCGCTGGCCCTCGCCATGACCGAGAAGGACGAGAAGGCCGAACGGGCGGCGCTCATGACACAACAGGGCTGCACCGAGCCGGAAGCGGCGCTGAAGGTCGCCGAACGCATCGCTCGGAAGCGCAGTAGCGTATTCACGAAGGAGGCCTCGCCATCATGACGCATCGCCAATCCCTGTGGGCCTCGATGGTCGTGCTGTGCCTCTCCGCACCCCCGGTTCCGGCCGATATCGGGCCGGCCGCCGTGGAAATTTTCACCGATCCGGCGTTTCCAGCCTCCGGCGCTCACGCGCTTCGGCCCCAAGGGGTTCCCATCGACATCTTCGATCTTTCCGCCCCACGCCGGATCGAGGCGGTCCTCTCGGCAGGACTCCCCGCGAACGAGGCGGCGGCCTTGGCGGATCGCCCGGCAGCGGCTCGAAGGGCAGGGCAGTGGGCTTGCGGCGCCGTTGCAGGCGGCCTACGAAGGCCATGCCCGAGCACTGAGCTACGGCCTCACGCGTTATCCCGCGATCGTGTTCGACCGGGGTAGGGCGGTCGTCTATGGCACCGCCGATCTCGGCGAGGCGCTGCGGTACTACCGGACCTGGAAGGAAGGTACGCCATGATCAAGCGTTTGACGCTGAGCTTTCTCGTTCTGGCGCTGACGGCTGACCTTCGGGCCGAACCCATCAACACCGGCACGATTCTATCCAGCGCCTTGAACTTTTCCTGCATCAAGTTCCAGGTGATCGGGGTATGCCTCTGGCTGGTGTGCACGCCCTTCGGCTGCGAGATCGAAACCTCGGCCAAGTACGGCCACTACAATCCCGATCTGGTGGTCAGCGCCCACAACGGTATCGCCAACAATCCCTGGACCGAGATGAAGGCCCTTCTGGCTGGGATTCAAACCACCGGCGCGGGCGCGGTGCTTTCGGCCATGGGCGGCCAATTGCCGAACCTTCTGGGCGGCGGCACGACGACCGAATGCGGCATCGCCGGCCGGCCGGCTCGCGAGCACCCGGCGCACAAGAACCTGATCTTCAAGGACTCCGACGCCATCGGCCATCCGGCCGCGGGCTTTTTCCTGTGCCCCTCGGCGTCGACGCCGTTTCAGCCCTATCTCGTCTCGGCCCTGGATGCCTTGTCCTGGCGTTGGGCGATTCCCGAATTCATTTATCCCCAGTCGCTCATTCCCGGGCTGCGGGAGATCGGCGACTGGCCCTTGAATACCTGGGGTGCGGTTTATCCCAGAGGCGGCTTCGTGACCCAGGCCGAAGACCCCAAGGCGGCCGCGGTCGTGGCGCAGCGCGCCGGAGACGTGGTGACGCGGACGGGTCAGCCGCATGTCTACATCGCGCTCGAGAGCGACAAGCGGAAAGAAAAGAAAAAGTACATGGTGTGGTATCCGCCGTCCCTGAAAGAGGGAGACGCCAAGACCGGCACCTGGCAGATGCTGACGCCCAAACGCGCCGGAAGCTGCGAAGTGTTCGGCAGCAACGACCTCATGAGTTTTTCGGGCTGGGCGGGCAGCAAGGTCGCAGCCGATGGAAATTATGCCTTCACGCTGTGGTGTCCCTACAAGTGCTGCAAGGTGAAAGGCAGCTTCATCGGCAGCATCGACATTATGTCCTATCCGTCCGACAGCTCGACCACGCCAACGCCGACCCGAACCCAGTAGGAGACGACTGTCCATGGTCCGCGCACTCCGCCGTCCTCTCATTCTGTTCGTCGCCCTGTCACTCACCGCGCAATCATCCGCCGTGCCGGTGTCACCCGCCCGATCGAGCCGCTGGTACTACGAGATCGGCGGGGCCGAGGCGATCACTGTCGCGGCGAACCCCTACGCCCACTCGATTACCCTCGGCGGTTCGCTCGATCTTCGACGGGCGTTTTCGTGCGGAAACTTCGATCCGGTGCTCGGTGTCTCCAACATCCTGAACAATGTCAGCCAAGGAATCGAGAACATGATCGGCTCCATGGTCAACGCCGCGACCAACGCGATCGCTTCCTTGCCCGCCCTGATCCTGCAACGGGCGAACCCTGGGCTCTACGACCTGTTCCAGAACGCTTTGCTCCAGGCCGAGGCGACGATCTCCCTCGCCACCAAGAGCTGCGAACAAATGGAGTCGGAGATCGCCCGCGGCCAGAATCCCTTCGAAGATTGGATCACTCTGGTCAAGGGCTACGACTGGAAAATGCAAATGGGGACCGGCGGTCTGAATTCGTCCTCGGTGGACGTAAAAACCGCGAAGGATACGGTGGAGACAAATGCCGGTAAAAACGGCGTTCCCTGGATCGGCGGCCAGCGCGCGGGCGGGGCGGGGCAGGCACCGATCCGGGTCACCGCCGACACCGTGCGGGCCGGCTACAACATCGAGCTGGGCCGCCCGGTGACCGACACCGGCGCGGTGGTGAGTCCCTCGCCGCCACCTCTCGCCAAGGTCTGGCCGAGTCCGGACGAGGCGGTCGCCTACGCCCAGTATGTCCTCGGCGACGTGGCCGTCCGGACCGACAGGGACACGGCCCGAACCGCGACCCCCGGCCACGGCCTTGCCCCCAAGATCGAGCAGGAGACCCGGGAACTTCTCGGAGACTTGATGAAGATCGTCACCGGCACGACGGCGCCGGAGGCGGACACGCTGGCCAGGCTCTCGCCGCCAGGAACGCTGCTGACGCGCGAGGTCATCGACGGCATACGCCGTCTATCGACGCCTCAGGAACAGGGGATGGCGGTTCACAAACTGGCGAACGAAGCCGCCGTCGCCCGAAATCTCGAAAAGGCGCTTCTCTTGCGGCGCCTGATTTTGTCCGGGCGGATGGAGCCGAACATTTACGCCTCCCCGGCGCATGCCGATATTGAACGCATGCTCGCGGCCCTGGATAAGGACATCGACGCCATGTTGTTCGAGACGCGGATCCGCCGGGAGCTGTTCGCACAGACTTCCGCGACCTTGATCGAGCTTCGCGAAGGGCGGGGCAAATCGGGTGCGATACGCAGGCGCCCGCCGCTAATGACCGGAAGCCGATCGAGCCGGGCGGCGCGGTACGCAAATGAGTGCGCGGCGCTTACTGCCCACGCTCGGGCTGGGTCTCGCGCTGCTGGCCGCCCTGATGATGCTGGTCGGCCTGGTCCTGGGGCTTTGGGCGTATCAAGCGGGCCTGCCGGCGGTCGAGCGCGCGCTCGATGCGGCGAAGCCGTATCTCGCCGCTTGGCGATTGCTGGTGTTTCTGATCCTGATCGGCGGGTGGCCGCGGTGGATGGATGGCGCGGCGCGGCGGTGGCGCTGGCCGGAAGCGAAACGGCGGGCGGTATTGGCGCTCCGCTGGCGAGCCGTAGCCTGGCTCCTCGTCATCGAGGCGCTATTTGTTCAGAATGTCGGCGGGGAGTTTGCCCGGAACTGGCTCTTGCCGGCTTGGCTCTTACCCGCAGAGAAGGGGACTTGATGGATGGTTGTCGGGCGCCGCTGACCCGTGTCGTATTCCAGGTCCAGCACATAGGCCGAGCGGGCATTGGCATCGGCCTTGAAAATCGGCGCGAACCGCGGCCCACGCCATTGCTGCACGTTGTCGCGCTTCGACGGAAGTCTGGTTTTGTCTGTTGTGCGTCCAGGCAGCAGGCCGACATTACTCGATCGAAAAAGAACCATCCGGCGTCACGGACGAAATGAAGCCCGGATTTGCGGAAAGTTTTTCCAGGAAGACCACCAGTACCCAGTTTTCCGGGCGATCGAGAAAGGCCAGTGAAGGAACGAAAATGGCTTCGGCCGGCGTGAGTTTTCTGACAAACTCAGCCGTGGCCCGAGCTACGGACTTGTCGATAAAACACTGTGGGGCGTCGGTGATCGATAAGACGGCGAGCACTTCGGGATGGGTCAGATCCAACGTCGCGTGGAAGGCGAGATCGAAGCGGTAAACCTGGCGGCGCTTGACCTGCTGCGCTAACACAGGCGAACGGTCTTCGGTGATATGGCGGGCCATTTCCGCTAGTGCCACATGTTTATGGCGAGCCAAATATAGCGTCGGCTCCCCTTGGATATTCCAGCGATTATCGCGAGCGAGTCCCGCTCGGCTGAAGTCCAGCGGATCCAGCGGTCCTTGCGGCAGGTGGCGATAGGCGGTGCCTTGCCAGGCTTTGAGATGCGATTGGATCAAGGGGCGGGTTAATAGCCGAGTCCTTCGACGTCTGCGGCGAGTGCCGCGATGACGGTGTCGTATTCCCGCAAGCTCATCAGGTCAAGGGCGGTTCGCCCTTGGAATTCCGGCAGCGGGGTCGCGAGGAAGGTCTCGACGCCTTCAGGCGTGTAAACCAGGCTGGCGAGTTCGCTGATCTCCCGGATCTTGGCGAGATCCTTGATCGCGTCCGGGTTCCGCACGCCATCCTGCTTTTCCCAGCGCTCCAAGGTCTTGGCGCTCACCCGCAATATCCGGCCCATCGCCTCACGGGAGAGATGCAGGGACTGGCGGATCTTTTGCGGATTGATCTTGATGTCTCGTACGGCGTTCATCAGCGTCGCGATACGGGGTAGTAGGATGAGTAGCCACTACTCTAGGCAATGTCTAGACATTTGTCCAGATAAAAAATTAGACCTCATGCAACCGGCATTTCGCCTGACAGGACGGAAAACAGCCCAAGGCACTGCCAGGCGATCATGCTGTCTTGGTGGATCTTGGCGAGGTTGCACGTCGATTCCGGGATACCCGCCAGCCCCTCGGGACAGTAGCTCGCCGGCGACTGCGAGAAGCTGCGGGGTTTTAAGCCCATGTCGAGCTACTGCGATGCTCGGGGAGCCTCTCTGCGCTCTATACCATGTCGCCCTGGAAGTATTGCCAACTTACGGGGGAGCTTCAAGTCCGAGATCACGCGTCTCCAAGCTAAAGCCATCAAAAAACCCTTTCAAAACCAAACAAGGGTTTTCGTTTGATTTCCGTCTATTGACTTGGGCAGACTCGCCGCCAGGCGCGTTGACTTCTAGCTGATTCGTAACGTCCTCCGCGCGCTTTTCTGTTCTTTTTGTGAGGAGCGACCGTGGCTTTACTGTTTGCGCTCTTATTCATCTTTGCCCTGAGCCAATTGGGCAGCATCTCCCGACGCAGCAAGCGTCTGCTCGAACTGTGCGAGAACCTCAGGCGTTCGAACGAAGAGCTCTGCCGGCAACTCCAGACCTTAGGCGATCGCGTGGCGAGGATCGAAGGCGCGATGGGCCTCGGGCACACTGCTTCCTTAACCGTGGACGAATCGGACGTCGCGCCGGACGTTCAGTCAGATGTGTGAGTGGTCTCACTGCCTCGACGTTCGATTCCGATAGCCGACTCAATTTCAAGGAGAAGCACTATGGTTTGCCCCAAATGCGGCGCATCGAATCCGAACACGGAACGCTACTGCGAACAATGCGGGAATCCGCTGATCGAGGCCATGGCGCGTGCGAGCCGGCGACGGCCGCTGGTGATATTGGCGGTGCTGGGGCTGCTGACGGCTGGAGGGGTTTATGCGGACGAGCGGGTTAACCTTCAACCGAGCGATCGAGAGTTGGAACGCGTGGAATCCTGCTCCGATGGCGGAACCCTTCGGATCGCGGGCGATCCGGCTTACAGCGGCCATCCGTGGCATCTGGTCGCGACCGTTCCGGAAATCCGCGAGCGGCACTTCGCCGTGACCCGCGCCGAAGAAAAGTGGGTTCAGGACATGAGTGGTCCGGCTTACTACGTCCGCCGATATGAGCGAAATGGACAGCGCGTACTCGTATGGGACCTTTGTAAGTCCCACGAGTGCAACGAATACGCGTTGTACGCGGCCTTCGATCTTGGTTCGAAGACGTATGTCATTGAACTCAACGAGAAGGGAAGAGGCCGTCGACTCGGGACATCCATTTCGGTTGCCGAGGCGGCCATCACCTGCGCCAAGGCAGAGGATGCCAAAAGGAAATCGCAATGAATGTGCGGGCATGGCTATTCGTCGTGCTAGCCGCGGTGTCAGCGTGGGCGATCGCCGATATGTATCAAGCTTTCCTCGCGTCCCTCGCGCAACGCGAATCGAGTGGAGATCCGACGAAAACAAATGAATCGGGACACCTCGGCCTGTATCAGATGAGCGAAGCCGCTCTCATCGAAGCCGGCTATTACCGGCCCGACGGCACCACCACAAACGACTGGAGCGGCCAATGGACGGGCAAGGACGGTATCTACAGCAAAAACGACTACCTGAACGGTTCCACGGCGCAGAACAACGCGGTCCAGGCTTATCATCACAAGCTTTGGAGCTATATCGAGGCTGAAGGCCTCGACCAGATGATCTCCCAGACGGCGAACGGTGCCCCGGTAACTCCTTCGGGTCTTCTCGTCGGCGCCCATCTCATCGGCGCCCATGGCCTTGCGAAGTGCCTCTCGTCCGGAACGGGCTGCGCCGACGGCAATGGGACCAAGGCGATGAGCTACATGACGATGCTCGGCGGCTATGACGTAGCCTCGATCACCGGCATCGTGGGGACCGGGTCCGGCGGTTCAGTCGGCTCTGGCAACGGCGGTGCCGGCGGGGGAGGCGGGGTTGGTTCAGGAAGCGGACATGCCGGTAATCCGCTCGCGGGTTACACGCCGCCGTCGAGCAACGAAGCCTTCTACCGCGGCGCCGGGATTGCGATGTCACAAATGCGACAGGTAATCCTCGAAACGCTATCCGTCATCTTGCTGCTCTGGCTCGCCTGGATCGCGCTTGCCCAATACTCGAACTGGCGGAACGGCGTCATCACCGTCATGCAGATGCAAAACAGCATCGTCCGCGCGGCGGCATTGGTATCCCTGATGCTGGTTGTCTTCCTTGCAGTATAGGAGGAGGGCTTATGAGCGTTGGGTCGTATCTTGAATTGTATCTCGCTGCACTTGGCTGGCATTTCTACGAGACGCTTTGGAGTTCGCTGCTCAATATCGGGCTGCTTTATATCCCTTTCATTGCAATGGCGGTCAGGGCTTGGATCGAAAGCTACGAAGCCGCCGGGGCCGAGGGCGCGGAACGGAACATCCGTGCCGCCGAAGTCTCGATCGCGACGATGTTCACGGTGGTCATGCTCGCGGGTTCGCCCTTCATTCCGCTTCAACCCTCGGGGCTCGTCTATACTCGGCCGTGCTCAAACGATGCGCCGAAGGGCGGCGCCTCCAACACGACCTACGACAGCGTGTTTACCAATCTTGGCATCTCCGGGATTACCGGTCACGTGCCGGTGTGGTGGTATGGCGTCATGGCGGCCGCGGGCGGAGTGGTTAACGCCGCGGTCGCCGCGATTCCCTGCCAGAACGACTTCCGGCTGTACCAATACAAGCTTGAAAACAGCCGGATCAAAGACCCGCAACTTCGGCGGGAGCTTCAACTTTTCACGCACGATTGCTGGTATCCCGCCCGGATGAGGCTCTTCGATAGCAAGCAGCCGCTGCCGAGCGGGTACGACCCGTCGGACATCGACTGGCCGGGTTCGCAATTCTTCTTGGACACAAGTAGCTACTACGGAGTGAACAACATTAACCTTGCGACAAGGGCGAGCGAGGAAATACCGGGCTTTCCCTTCGATCCGCAACGGGATACGGAGTACGACACCGAGCATTATCCGGCGCCGCAGTGGGGCCGGCCCGAGTGCAAGGACTGGTGGGAGGCACAGACTTACGGGATCAGAGACCGGTTGATCCAAGAGATCGAAGTGGAGGCGTGGGCGCAAACCCAGGGGTGGGTGACCCAACTCATGAATGCGTTCGGCTGGGACGCCAGAAAGACCGAAGACGCTGCCCTTCGGTCAATGTGGACCATCGAGGACGGCAGGTTGAGCATGCCGGTGACAGCGGGTCTTGGGGATGCCGCCGGCGGACGATTGGCAAGAGCAGGCGCAACCGTTGGAGGGTGGTGGGAATCGGTCTTCTTTCAGTCGAAGATGTACGCCATTCGCGAAGCGGCGCCTGTCGGCCAGGCGGTTCTTCTGATGCTGATCTTTGCGCTGATGCCGTTCGTCCTGTTATTCGGCGAGTTTTCCGTCGGCACGCTCCTGACTTTGACGATTACTCTCTTTGCCGTGCGGTTCCTGACATTCCTGTGGGCGGCGGCCGTCTGGCTCGATAATACGCTCCAACAAGCACTCAACCCCACCGGCTGGTTCGACTTTGCTGCCGATAAGATGGACTACACCGTGAGCGAAGTGGTGATCGATCTCGTTACCGGCACGATGTTCACGATCGTGCCGGTCTTATGGGTAGGCATGTTGGGTTGGGCTGGATATCACGCGGGCGTTGGACTCAATTCCTTCCTAGAGGGAACAAACTCTAGTGCGGCCGCCACCGGCAGCGGCTTTGGAAACGCGCTCAGCCTTGTGAAGAACCGGTTTCGCGAGCTAAAACCCCCTAACAAGAAGTGATCGTTCACCCCAAGTACTTCTAAGTTCAAAGTAAACCGGGACTGGAATCAGCGTGATTTCAGGCCCATTTTTTGGCAGAAATTCGGCCAGCCACGACCGAGTTATTCAACTTTTTCCTTGCCGCAGGTCCCAATCGTAAATACCACCAGGTTGGCAGCCGTTGTCGCACTTGCCTGTAGCGTAGTTATAAATCCCGCCCATGCTATATTCAGACTCATCCCGTTTGTCAAAAGAAACATCTTCTTCAGCATCGTCCAGTGAGCCAAAAACCAGTTGCAGCAGCATCCAGCCACACGCGACGGCCACCGCGCAGACAAACACCGTTGGAGCAAACGTGAGGCGCATTGCCCGAACGGGAATGGTCCAGCGGCCCCACAGCTCTCGCGTGATGACCACATCGGTCGTTACCGTCCGCCAGAATTCGGCCGGACGCTGCCGCGTCAGGCCGTAGGCAGCCACAGTGATCCAAAAAAGGCCAATGGTGAGTAGGATGGTGTTCATCGGCATTCCTCCATGCCGGGGATCAGCGGACGTATAGACATAAAAATCGCACGGCAGTGCCGATGGCGCAAGTTCCAGCGTGAGAGACACCTACAAGCCGTCGATCTCGCTCAATTCATCAAGATGTTGGCCGATAATCGGCCGGCCAATCAGATCAATGGCGTGCTTGGCATTTCGTCCGCCGCATTCAAGCGCGGGCTCCGTGTCATCTGTGAGGTTGGCTGCTGCCGGATCGATTGCTCGCTCGGGCGGAATCATTACCGGGTAATGGATTGGGGTATCTTCAACGGTCATCGGCGTAGATCTCCTTCAGGCAGGCATTCTAGGCTTCCAATTCCTCCATCCGAGTTATCAAGGATGTGTCCATATCTCCATATTTCGCGCGCCACTTGTAGAACGTCGCCGAACTGACCCCCAACTCCCGGCACAACTCCGGCACCGCTAGCCGACCTTCTACACGCTTCAACGCTTTCGATCCGGCCTGGGCCTGGCGCAGAAGTTCTCGGAGATCGTGGACGACCGCTTCGAAACAGCCCGCCGCAAGCCAACGCTGGGTCTGCTGATAGACGGCTTCCCAGGGCGGCAGGTCATGCGGTAACAGCCGCCAGGGCGCACCGGCCCGCACCAACCAGCGCAGACCATTGAAGATCTCACGCAGATCGTGCTGGCGTTGGGGCGCGTCCGCCTTCATCAAGATTAAATAAGGCACGACGAACATCCATTCGTCGTCCGACACATCGCTAGGATAAGGTTTACGAGTCATCATGCTCGTAATAACCACTTCTCCAGCAAAAAGTTCATAACACGCTCTAACCCTAAGCCACCGGCTTTCAGCCGGTGATTATTCGAGGCGAGTGGTCAGGAGCTCCTGGATGAAAGGGGATACTCGTTCCAACACCACATTTTCGCTAACGAATCTGCGAAGCAGGCTAAGTCCTTGCTCATCGGCGAACTGGAGTCCGGAAAGGTCAAGGTGCACATGCTCATATGCCGCGCGAGATTCACTCACCGCTGCTTCCAGCGCTGGGTTCCACGGCCCGATTAGCCTACCTTCCACGATCAGGCGAACACGGGTCCTGGAGTCTGCTTGGACGGTGATTCGAAGCATGAACGCTGCATTTTGTGAGTGATCACGAGGAGAATAGCGAATGTCGTGCCATTTCTTCGCCAAGACGCCGTCCGGCTAGGAACACTTTGGTTAGATGGCCGTGGCACCGGCGATGCAACCGCAAAGCCGCGATTCGTGCAGCGCAATGGGCTTGGTAAATCGTCCTCAACTATTCGAGGAGCCCGCGATAGTTAACGGCGCTCCTGGGTCAAACCGAGCTTTTTCATGCGGTACCGAAGGGTGCTGGGATGTAGGTCAAGAATGTGGGCGGCGCCATTGGGGCCCTCGATTACCCACCCAACCTTTTCAAGCACTGCCAGAATATGTTGCCGTTCGACCGCTTCCAGAGTGGCGCCGCTGGTCACGGCAAACCCTGCGTCAGGGGCAGGGTCGGTAGATCCCGGCAGCATTTCCGCGTCGATTTCTAGGAGTGGCCCATCCGCCAGAATAATGGCGCGCTCGATCACATTCTCCAGTTCGCGAATATTGCCCGGCCAGCGATAAGACTGCAGTCTTTGCAGGGATTTGCTACTGATACCCTCGATTTTCTTACCTATCCGGGGTGCAAACTTCTCGATCAAGAAACGCAGCAGCAGTGGAATGTCCTCTGTTCGCTCTCGAAGGGGCGGCGTGAATACGGGAAACACATTCAGTCGATAATACAGATCGTCGCGGAATGTCTTGTCGGCGACCGCCTTCAGCAGATCGCGGTTGGTTGCGGCGATCACCCTGACATCGACCTTGATCGGCGCTTTCCCGCCTACCCGGTCGAACTCCTGCTCCTGAAGGACTCGCAGCAATTTGACCTGGACTTCCAGCGGGATTTCGCCGATTTCATCCAGAAAAATGGTGCCGCCGTCGGCGAGTTCGAATCGCCCGATGCGCCTGGCGATGGCGCCGGTGAAGGCGCCCTTTTCGTGGCCGAACAACTCGCTCTCCACGAGGCCCGTCGGCAAGGCCGCGCAATTGACTTTGACTAAGGGCTTGTCGCGCCGATGGCTGGCGGAATGAATCGCGCGGGCGATCAGTTCCTTCCCCGTACCCGATTCGCCCTGGATCAGCACCGACGCGTCCGTAGGCGCCACGCGGCGGACGTTGGACAACACCGACTGAATCGCCGCGCTTCTCCCGACGATCTCCTCGAAGTTGTGGTCCGATTTGATTTCCTCCTGCAGATACAGGTTCTGCGCCTTCAGCTGGGCCTGTTCCCGCTCCATCAATACGCGATCAGTGATGTCCAGGAACATGGTACGGGTAAACTGTCCACTGGGGTCCGGCCGCGACCACCACTGAATCCAGATTGGCTGATTGTTGTCCCGACGGCGGAGTTCGAGCACCACGCCGCTGGTATCCGTTCCCCGGCCGATCGACGCGAAGGCCTCTTTCACCCGGCGCTGGGCTTCCGGGGTATTAGGCACGAACGACATACCCAGGGTGCCGGGTACTTGCTCGGGCGTGATGCCGAGTATGCGCATGGCGGTTCGGTTCGCCCGGATGAATCTGGACTGCAAATCTTCGTGGACATAGGCGATCGGCGCTTCATCGAACAGATCGCGGAAACGTTCCTCGCTCTGGCGAAGCTGCTTCAGCAGCCTTATGCGGTCCAGCTCCGCCGCGGCTCTGGCCGCGAAGATCTGGAACGTGAATAACAGCCGTGGTTCCGGCAGCATGGGCCGGTGATCGAAGATCGCCAGATGGCCAAGAATGCCGCCGTCAGCGTCCCGGAGCGGCACACCGAGGTAGCTCTCGACTCCCTCCTCCTTCGGAAACCGTTGCGAGACCCCTGCGGGGTAATGGCATAGCCCACCGCGAAGCACGTCCTCGCAAGGCGTGCCTGCCAGCTCCCATTCTTGGGTTTCGATCCATCGGCCGTTCTTCCAGAATGCCAACGAGCGGACCCGAGTCTCGGAATCGGCGAATTCCGCGACGAAGGCATTGGTGACTCCGGTGGCGAGGCAGAGGTTCCGCACCAGCGCGCGGAAGAACGCCTCCCCCGTGGCATGAGCGGTCCCTTCCACGATGGCGCGCAACGCCGCCAGTTCCAACGCATCGGTCGGTCCTGGCGGTTCTGAGGGGGAGAGTGTCGTAGGCGTGGAATTCTTCGGCATCCGGAAGTAAGGCCCCTGTCATTTCCCAAGGGAGGTACGACCCCAGCTCGATGCGCAGCACCTAAGCCGAGCGACCCAATCTACCTCGCGTAGTACCCGGCTTCAAGGGCCAGTCGATGCCGAAGGCCCAATCATCGCCCGACGGCATCCGGAGCATGCGGATCGCATGTCGATTGGCGAATGAAGACCGCGGTAGCCACCATATCTTGCGACCCCCACCAGATGTTGCGGCTTTCTCTGGAGATCTGCGGCGGTCCTGACCGGTAGCCCTTCTTATCCAGAGCTTTGATTTCTGCGGCTTACACGGGTTAACAGAGGTCGGCACGATTCTTGTGAAGGAAAAAGGGCGATATCCGTTCATCATCCCGATGACGGGAAAGCGCTCGATTCAACCCATTGCAAGAGGAGGGTAGCGACATGTCATTCACAAGATCTATTCGGGCCTGTGGGCTGGGGAGGGCGGTGAAACCCTTCTTATCATCCGACCTGGCCACTGCGTTATTGATGCCACAGCTTACGCTCATCATGCTCTGTTTCACATCGTTCATCCCGGCCATCGGCTTGGCCGATTCGGACGAGCGCCCCGACCATGAACGGAATGATGCCCAGGAAACAGTGTATACCCTGTCTAACGACGCTATCCAGAATGAAGTGCTCGCCTTTCGGCGCTACGGCAACGGCCACATGGAACCGGCAGGTCGTTTTACCACGGGCGGAACGGGAACCGGTTCCGGCCTGGGCAATCAGGGTGCGCTCGCACTGAGTCACAACGAGCACTATTTGTTTGCTGTAAACGCGGGCAGCAACGACGTTTCGGTGTTCCGGGTGAAACGCGACGGTCTAGTGCTCGTCGACCGCGTTGCCGAGGAAGGATCGACCCCAATCAGCATAACCGTTAACCGCAATCGGGTATATGTGGTCAACGCCGGGGACGATTCCATCTACGGTTTCCGGTTCGATCCCCGCGCCGGGAAGCTGCATCCCTTGCCCGGGTCCCATTGGAATCTCAGCGGGGAGGGCACAGCGCCGGCTCAAATCAGTTTCGGCCAGGAGGGCGACGCCTTGGTTGTCACGGAAAAAGTGACCAACAAAATCACCACATTCTCCCTGAGCGAAGACGGCACACCGGCGAACCGCCATGTTATCGATTCAGCCGGAACCACGCCGTTCGGTTTCGCCTTCGGCAAGCGCGAGCAATTCTTTGTCTCCGAGGCCCAGGGTGGTGCTGTCGGCGGGGCAACGGTCTCCTCTTATCAATTGCTGGAGGATGGAAGGGTGCAAGTGATCGATGGAGAAGTTGCGGTCGGTCAAACCGCCGCTTGCTGGCTGGCCATTACACCCAATGGGCGTGTCGCATTCACTGCGGACACGCCTGCCAATGCCATTTCCGCGTTCGCCTTCGACTCTGCGGGGCGCTTGTCGCTGCTGCAAACGAGAGCGGCCGAAGAAAACCGGCCGACCGACCTCGCTGTTTCTACGGATGGCACGGTGTTGTACACCCTCAGCGGCGGCGATCACAGCATTGGCATTTACCGCATCCGCAGGGGCGGTGCGCTCGAGAAACTGGAAAGCCTCGACTCCCTGCCCGCCGGCGTCACCGGACTAGTCGTTCGCTGAAGTGGTTGCTTTTGGTCAGCAAGCAAGCGCTGGGGCTTTCAACCCAGTGCTTGCCGACAGTTGATGACAACAGATTCGAACGAATGCAAGCCGCTCACTAGAGAGTCACGCCATGAAACACCTGTTTACGATCCCGCTTGCCCTGATGGTCGCCGTTCCGGCAATGGCAGACATGTCCGGAGAGACTTACAGTCGCTGGGTCGACGACAAAGGCGAAACCCGTCTGCCGGAAAATTACCGCACGACCTGGACCCACCTTGGATCCTGGGTGGTCGCCGACGAGAAGGCGCCAGGCAAGGGGTTTCATGATGTCTACACGCAACCCGAAGCCGCCGCCTACTATCGCCAGCACGGTCGCTTCCCGGATGGAGCCGTGTTGGTCAAGGAAATCCGCACACTGCAAACCGGGTTCAAGACCACCGGTCCGGCGCAATGGGCCGGGGAAAACGCAGTCTGGTTTGTCATGATCAAGGACGACAAGCGTCGTTTTAAGAACCACCCGCATTGGGCAGAGGGCTGGGGCTGGGCGATGTACGAAGCGAGCAACCCGGCGCTAAATACGTCAAAGAGCTTCACCGAGACCTGTCAGAGCTGTCATATTCCTGCCAGGGCGACGGACTGGGTGTTCGTCGAAGGTTATCCCACCCTGAAGCCTTGAGCTGATTCGTGGAAATCGGGTCATACACACTGCCGGAAGTACGGCTTCTATGCCAACGTGAATCCCGGAGTGGATCATCCGCGCTGGAGCCGGAGGCGCGAGTGGCGCCTCTTCGAGCTCTTCAAGCGCGAGACGCTGATGTTCAACGCTTGCTCTGAAGTGGCGTCCCTTACACCGGCATGGACCTCAGGATCGACTTCTGATGTCTGCGACGTTCAAGCTCTGGCTTTGGCGGCTCGCCGCATGGACGCTCGCATTCGCCATCCAGTGGACGATCGCCAGTAGGCGCGGGCCCATTTCCGCCGAATTCCTCGAGCACTACACGGGCGACTGGACCCTGCGGCTGCTGCTCGTGACGCTGGGATGACGCCGCTGCGCAGGCTCACGGGGTTGACCGAGCCGATTCGCGTACACCGCGCGCTGGGCCTGTGGGCGTACGCCTACCTGTGCCTGGATTTTCCCATCTACCTCGTCTTCGATCTTGAGTTCTCGCTTCGGCAACTCGGAGATGACTTGATCAAGCGCGCCCCCATCACGCTCGGCTTCGCCGCGTGGCTGATGCTGCTGCCGCTCGCGATCACCTCGATAATGGCTGGCAACGCCGCCTCAAGCACGATTGGAAGCCCTTGCACAAGCCGATCTATCCCGCGGCGCTTCTGGACGCGATCCACTATTTGTGGCTGGTCGAGGCCGATACGCAAACACCGGTGATCTATTTTTTTGGATTCCGCTGATTTTGCCGGCGGTCCGTCTGCCAAAGGCCAGTGTCTTGCGGGCTGCTGATCCAAAGGCGCGTCCGCATGATGGCCGGACAAGGGATGGGTAGAAGCTGCCGGCGGGATAATTGCCTACCCACAGCGTCCTTGGATACCACACGAGTGGTGAAATCTCATGCCTGGATTGCACGCGACTTTCGTCTTTTTCACCTCCGCGAACATCACGTTCTCCTTAACCCTTGGATCTCAGTCCTGGAGGCGTGTCTGCACAAAAGACCACAGGGTTGTAGCCGTGAAGTGGACGACCAGAGTGGCCAATCACGCGGGTTGGTACCCATCACCAAGGCTACGCTGGATATGCCCGATCAGGCCCACGAATAGTTGAGGTTTCCCTGCAAATGGCAGTGGGGACGATGGCCGAGAATTATGGCCGTATCTCCGTGTAGTGCATATGTCATGGATTTTATTGGTTGTTTTTACCCTTATCCAATACTGGCACGTTGATTGTTTTAACAGTTTCACGATCCGCCGGAGTTTGGTTCCGGAAGCGATCGCAGCAACCACAACACATCACTGCACTAGGAGACACACCATGAAATCGACCATGCGCTTCCCTAATTCAGTTCCGGCCCAATCCCGTCATCTGGCCCCCCGCCAGCACATCGGAACCCCTGTGTCCTCGCGGATTTCCGCCATTCGCGGCCAGCGCTGGATCAGCGGCACGGCCCTCGCGGCGGCAGTTCTATCCTGTAGCGCTGCCCTTGCGGAACCCGCGCCCGCGCGCTACCAGGTCGCTTTCGAGCGGACTTGGAGTTCCAAGACGCATCCAAAGGATTTCCCGTTGCTCGCGCACTTTTCTCCGGTCATCGGCGTAACTCACAACGCCGATTACTCGCCGTTCAAGGCCGGCGGCACAGCATCGCCGGGTGTTGAGCATCTGTGCGAGGAAGGAAAGCACCAGCCGCTTGATGACGAAATCCGCTCGGCCATTGCGGCCGGTGCCGCCGGGGTATTGATCGAAACGCCGGATCCGATACGGGACGTCCCGGGCAAGGCCGTTGCGAATTTTGAGATCAACCCAAGTCATCCAATGGTGTCGATCGGCGCGATGATCGCGCCCAGCCCGGACTGGTGCGGCTTTGCCGCCGACGTCATGCTGATGGAGAACGGCCAATGGGTCGGCAAAAAGTCCGTCACGCTTTACGCCTGGGACACGGGCACGGACTCGGGCACCAGCTATCGGGCTTTCGATAGCGACGCCGAGCCACGCGGAACTGTCCAGCCGAGCGACGCAGCGTATTTCTTGAAAAAGGACGGCAAGCGTAATCCGGTCGGCCAGGTCACCTTTGTCCGTCAGTAGTGCGGTTAACAATTTTCCACACCTGCCCGCCACGTTCACTGCGGCGGGCTACCTGGAGGATACTACCGTGAAAAATTCACTCAGAATCGCGGCCTGTGTGCTTGCCGGCCTGGCCTTTCCGGGCTGCGTGTGGATCTACCCCAGCGAACCGCTGCGCGCCCTGCCCAAGGGCGTGGCGCTGCCTCGCTACGAGGAGATCGCTGTCGACTTCTCGCATCGCTGGAACCGCGAGACATCCCACCACCTCACGGGAGCCGCCGTGCTGGATTTGGACGGCGACGGCCGCGAGGAGATTTTCGTGGGCGGCGGCGCCGGCCAACCGGACGCGCTGCTTGCGCTGCAAGATGGGCGGCTGGTGGACCGCATCGCCGGCACGGGAATTTCGTCTCCGGACCCGAAACCTGCGACCTACGGGTCCTGCGCAATTGATCTCGACGGCGATGGAGACGTGGACTTGATCGTGGCACGCGATGATGGTGTCACACTCTATGTAAACCAGAACCAAAAATTCCAGCCGCAACCCCTGCCGGTCGCATTACCCATCAATTCAGTCCCGCTGGCGATCGCCGTGTCCGATATCGATCATGACGGTGACGGTGACCTCTACATCAGTGATTTCGTCGACCGCCCTCACTTCGTCTCGGCCACGTTCAACGTGCCCGAGCACGCCAAGACGAACCGCCTGCTGCGCAACGACGGCAATCTCCGATTCACGGACATCACGACACCAGTCACCGCCTCGAAGCAGAACACCTTCACCTCGATTTTCGTCGATCTGGATGGCGACGGTTATCAAGACTTGGTCCTCGCGCAAAACACCGGCCAGGTCGAAATCCTGCGCAACCTCCGCGATGGCCGCTTCGAGGCCGTGCCGCTCGCGTCGGGTTATGGCTTCTGGATGGGCGTCGCGGCGGGCGACATGGACGGCGACGGCGACCAGGATCTCGTGTTCTCCAACGTCGGCGATTCGTTCCCTGCTTTTGCTGCCAAAGGCGACCGCCATGATGACCAGCCTTACGCTGGCGGCTGGTTGTTGCTGCGCAACGAGGGCGGGTTCCGCTTCAGCAATGTCACGAAGGCGGCGGGACTCGGAGGACTTGGTTTTGCCTGGGGACCGGTATTCGAGGACGTCAATTTCGACGGGACGCTGGACCTCCTCGTATCCCAAAACTACGTCAAGTGGCCGGTCCACCACCTGTTCAAGTTTCCCGGGAAAGTGCTCCTCGGTGTCGGCACGACGCCGGATTTCTACCCTGCGCCGGTAGCCGAGAACCCTGCGTTCAGCAACTCGCCCGTCATCGCCGATTTCGACGGTGATGGCCGTCCGGACCTGTTCTGGCTCAACAATGACAGCCCGAGCCGGGCCTACTTGAACCGCAGCGACGACAACCGGGTCACGGTGATCCTGCCGGATACCGTTCGCTCGCTTGGCGCCCGCGCGTCGTTGGAAGGCTCGGGGGCCAAATACACCCGCGAGGTCGCTTCTGCTTCGGGGCTGGGCACCGATCAGACCTCAGCTCTTGTTTTTGGCCTGGGTCGAGGCACGCATGCCGAGCGGCTTGTGATCGCATGGGCAGACGGGAGCCAGACGGTCTTCGATCATCCGCCCGTGAACCGGCCGTTCCGGATTGACGGTCCCGTCACAGGCGCTACCTTGGACTCCGAAACCCACTCCGCCGCCGAATCGGCCAAGGGGCATCCGCACTGAAACGAAATCTACTCTCGATCGGTAGCCTGACGTTGCTGCTGTTCCTGCTGGATCGGCGTTTTCGCATTCTGTACCCTGAAGTCAATCTGGTGCGCGCCAGCTTGGTCGGCCTGACTGGATTTGCGTTTCTCGCTCCGCTCTGGCTGCTGCGCCGCCGCCCGTTCGATCCCTTGACCGGCGCATTATCGATTTTTGCATCGGCCTTCCTGAGCGTGCTGCTTATCCAATCCGGGCTCCTCGTTTCAAGGTCCAATATCTCCGGATTCATCCATGTCTTGATCCTCGCGGGGGCTTTTCTGATTTTGGACCGGATCAGCCGACGATTGCGGATTATCCATCGCAGTGACGGGATCACGTGAGAAAGGTCGGACAATGACACTCGCTTAAATGCGAATTAAGGGCTGTCCGGCCACTGGTTCAACAGGAACGTGGCAGCCGCGAGGCGGCCGAAGACGTGAACGAGGAGTCCCCGCGAGGAACGGACTTTGCTGGCCGCCTCGATACCGGTTTTCGCCTGAATCCAGCTAAACAGCGCTTCAATGGGTTGGCGAACCCGCGACACGGCCGTGGAATACAACCGGTCGGCGGCATCGAGATGCGCCTGTCCCGGCGTCTTTCGCACCGGCGTGAAGACCGTGAACGGGAGCGAGGTCTGGCGCGACAGGTATTCGTAAGCCTTATCGGCAAACAGATTTCGATAGCCCAGGCTCGGGGCAATCTGTTCGAGCACCGGGCCGTCGTTCAGGTTCGCCGCCGTCAGCGCGATATAGCGGGGCCGGGGTAAGGTGCCCGGCCGCTCATCGCCGATCACGTGGATTTTCACCCCGTGGTAGTAGAGCTTCTTGGTCGGACAATAGCCGCTCGCCGCCAGGTCCTTGGCAACCTTGGCGGTATACCGCCGGGCCTGCTGGGCCAGCACCACCTTGAAGGAATCGGCGACCCCGATCGGGGTGGCGGGCGCGCCAGCTGGACTCCAGCGTTCCAACAGCGCGGGAAACACGTCGGCGAGCCGATTCAGGCGCTGGACGAAGCCGCCGTAGCTGGGCAGATGCGGAAACCAGTCACGCCAATAGCGCCGGGCATGCTCGTAGAGCGTTTTGATCTGGCACTTTCCATCGAGAATGCCACACAAATAAAGGGTGATGGCCTCTTCATCCGTAAAGCGCAGATCGGCATAGGGCGCGAATCGCTGTCCATGGACCCAGAGGCCCCTGCGGTAGAGATCACACACCGTCAGATACACCGTAATAAGTTGAGTTTGCCAGTCCATGGTCGTGTCTCCAAGGGGTGTTGCAGAACCCTCCTCAAGAGACACCAATGGGCTGGCATCTTCTCTCCGTTAGCTCTTAATTCGCGTTTAAGTGAGCCTGCGTTCGACTACAGAACCTCGGATCAAGGAACGATCCAGCGGCTGACGGGTACCAGTGTCTCGTTCCTTTCCACATCAGGCTCGACCAGATAAGCGCCGTTCGATGCGAAGCGCCGGCCGGTGCCGAGGCTCAAATGCGGGTAAACCGACGTGGCTATGGTCGTATCCACTTCATGTTCGATCTTTTCCACGAAATAGTCACGTGAAAAATGATCGACCATATGCATCAACGCGGCTCCCGCCTTGGTCACGGCAAAATAAGTGTTCGCCTGAACGCGTTCGTCGATGAGCTCGAGCTTCCTACGCTTCAGCCACGCCTTGAGTCGCAACAACCGCCGATCAAGCGCCTCCGGTAATTCGAACGGATAAACGAAGCGAATTTTGGTTCTCGAATCGGCCGCAAGGAAGGAGGACGCTTTGTTCGACAGGGTTGAAGAAAGATAGATCCGGTCGGGGGCCAGTACAGACGCGGCCAGGCTCTCCAGGCCGCTCAAATCCGAATCTCGGAGCCAGAGGACGAGCAGAGCAGGGTGCTCGCGTTTCAGAAAAGTGCGCCAAAAATCCGCGGTCGGTTTGGCGGCTGGGTCGAGACCGACATCCAGGACCCTAGCGTTTCCGTTAGCTTTCATCGCCTTCCGAAAGGCGTCGGCGGGGATTCTGCCGGTTTTGTCGTTGCGGAAAATCTGGACGATAGGACCGGGCAGGGATCTCTCGGATGCTTCGCTGAGATGCCTGGCCAGTACGTCCGCCTCGAGGGTCACGCCGCGAGAAAAGTAGAAAGCGTAATAGCCGTTTTCGCAGAAGACGGGAAAGTCCACGTTCGGGAACAGGCAGGGAACTTCGTGCCGCTCGCAAAAATCATGGACCGGCTGCCAAGCCCCCGCCCCGATCCCGCTGAGCAGCGCAAAGACCGGCTGTGTGCGGTAATAGGCCTCGAGTTGAGCGCGCCAGGTTTCCGGACGCCCCGTCAACGTCCACAGGTGTAGCCGCCACTTTCGGTAGGCCTTGTATTCACGCTCCATATCCCATGGGGCACGCTCGGCCCGCAGGGTCTCGCGTCGTGTTTCGGCATTCTTGTTCCGAAAGAAAGCCTCCAAGACATCTAGCATTGCCTTTTGTTTCGCCGGCTCCGCATCCTCGGTCGCTACCGTCGCAAAATGAATCGTTTGATCGTTGACTCCGGGAGATGGGGCCGTCGACAGCGTTTTCAAATAAGCGATCAGAGCGTCGGACTCGGTCCGGGTCAACGTATAACGCGGCATGGGCGGGTTGAGTCGGCGTCCCGTCATGTCGATGCCGGTTCGGAGGGCTGTGGCGAGCGTTTCGTCCGTGTACGCGGGGCGGCTCAGTGCGCTTTGAGACCCGGAGCCATGCATCTTCGGGTGAGGGGGGTACGCAGGGTTATAAAGCGAAGGTCCGGTGATCGGCCGCGCGACGGCTTGTCCCTCGCCGGAGCCGAACCCGCTGCGTCCATGGCAATTGACGCACGCGGCGCGGCTCCCCGTCAGCGTCACATCGTCCTGAACCAAGGCATGCAGGGGACGCCCGGAAGGAAGAACTCCTTCGCGATAGATTCGCTTGCCCCATTCGACCATCCCCAAGTTTATCCCAATGGTCTGCGTTGGTGTGGCAGCCGCAGATGCGACACATGAATGGACCGCAAGAAGCGTCAGCAAGCTTCCTTTCATGGCGTCGATCGGGCGGCGGTGCCGTAGCGTGAACATCACTTGGCCGCGACGTTGTCCGGAGCGAGGGTCAAGAAGTGATGGAGCAGGGTGTCGGCGCTCACCAACCCTTCGAAACGGAGCCATCGCGGGTCGTGGGGAAAACGCATGAACGTCAACGCAGGGTGATAGGTTTTGCCGCCCCGGTAGGCGTCGAAAGCCTTCTGAACGGCGAGAACGCTGGCCGCATCGCCGGTAAGAAAACGCCAATCCGGACCCGCGCCGAACTCTTGGGCATACTGCCTAAGCGCTTCCGGCGTACCGTGCTCCGGATCGATGGAGATCGAAATCAGGCGGAATTTTGCTCGCTGGCGGGTCAGCTGCGCCTGAAGCTTGGACAGGCGCGCCGTGGATATCGGGCAGACCGTCGTGCAGCTGGTGAAGACGAAATCGAGGACGACCGGCCTATCGATATCGAGCTGGGAAGATAAGGAAACGCGCCGGCCGCCCTGATCGACCAGCGTGATTTCCGGAATCACGTACGATAAGCCGGTCTGAAAGGAAATGGAAGCAGCCCTATCGTAAGAGCCCGCATCGCAGGGAGCAAACGCCGTCCCCGCCGTGAGAAGGAGGCAAACCGAAACGAAGCGGCGACAATCTGTTCCGTTCATGTCCTTTGCCTCCTCACCGGGTGACGTTCACCGTAACGGTAGCCGCATTGGATTCGGCGCCCCGGTTGTCGTTGACCGTGTACCTGAAAACCTCCGTGCCCGTGAAGCGCAGCCTCGGCCTGTAGGTGATCGTGCCATCGCCATTGGCGACGGCAGACCCGCCTTTATCGGGTTTCGCGGAGATCGTTACCGTCGCGGGATCGAGGCTGCCGTCCGGATCGGAATCGTTGGCCAGTACGGCAATGAGCTTGCCGGTGTTTCTGCGCGTGGTTGCCGAGTCGTTCGCCGCCACCGGGGGTTTATTGGCGGCCACGGTGATGGATACCGTCGCCGGCGTGCTCGACGATGTGCCGTCATTGGCTCGATAGGTAAAGCCGTCGGTGCCGGTGAAGCCGACGGCCGGCGTATAACTGAAGCTGCCATTGGCATTCAGGTTCAGGCTTCCATGGGCAACGCCGCCGGCCGGAACAGCGTTGAGCGAGTCGCCGTCGGGGTCGCTATCGTTGCCGAGCACGCCGGGCGCGGCGGTCGAGAGGGTCCCGCCCTCGACCGTGCTGTAGGCATCGTTTGACGCGACGGGCGGATCATTAACGTCGGCCACGTTGATCGTAAAGGTCTGAGTCGTGGATAGCCCGCCGAAATCGGCGACCTTCACGGTCACGTTGTTGGCGCCCACTTGATCGGCGTTCGGAATCCAGGAGATAAGCCCCGTCCCGCCATCGATGCTCATGCCCGTCGGCGCGCTGTCGAGCGAAAAAATCAACGTGTCGCCATCGGGGTCGCTGGCCGTTACGGTATAGGTGTATCGTTGCCCTTGGGTGGCCGTCGTCACCGGGGTCGAGGTAATTGCAGGCGCGTGGCCGCCGCCGGGCGGATGATCGAGCAGGTAATCATGCGCGGCCTTGGCATCAATCAGCCCGTAGCCGTAGCTGTTGTCGGCGCCGGACTCGCCCAGGTCTTGGGCGGATTGCCGCAGGGTCGATTCCAGGACCGCTATGCCCGTATTCGGAAACGCTTCGAGCAGCAAGGCCATCGTGCCCGCGGCATGAGCAGCGGCGTAGGACGTGCCGGAGACGGTGGCGTAAATAGGCAGCCCGCCGAACGACAAATCGCTGGTGTTGACGTCGACACCGGGAGCGCTCAATTGAGGATAGATGCCGCCATCGCAGGCCGAAGCCCCACGGCTGCTGAAATTCGCCACGACCGATGTGTCGTCCACCGCACCGCTCGAAAAGGCTTCGGGATTATTGGCCGGACTCACGCTGCTCGAAGAGATCGGACCTTCGTTCCCGGCCGAGAACACGAGGCCGATACCCGCCTCCCTGAAGACCTGGATGTCGTTCGCGAATTCGAGGACACACCGGTCCGTGGTGCCTTGCAAGCCCCACGAGGCAGCGACGACGTCGGGCGCGTCGGACGTATCCGGGTTGCCGTCCGGATCGAGCAGCCACTGAAAGCTCAGGTGGATATCGCTGAATTGCGCCTGTCCGGCATCGTCGAACAGTTTGGCCGCGATCCATTCGGCCCCTGGAGCGACGCCTATGGCCGTGCCGCCGGCGCTCCCTCCGACCATGATGCCCATGGTCTGGGTGCCGTGTCCGTGGCCATCGTAGGGGGTGGCGTGCTCGCCGTGCGGGTCGTACCAACTGTTCGCGCCGCCCCGCCAGCGACTGCCGAGGTCTGGGTGATTCGCATCCACTCCGGTATCCATGTTGGCGACCACGATCCCACGTCCGGTGTGCTGCATCGCCCATAGTTCCGGAACATGGATGACGTTTAGGTTCCATTCGGGAGCGGCCTGAGTGCCGGCGCTTGCCGTCGGCGCTTCCAGCGTCTGGTCGAGACTCATGCGCTCGACCTCCGGCCGCCTGGCCACTTCTAGAACCGCTCTCCCTTTGGCGGCAAACGACATCCCGTTGATCAACCAAAGCTGCCGGACGCGCTGAGCCCCCTGGCTTTGCAAAAAGGCTTTCAGCGATTTCTGGCTTTGATTCGCCTTGGCCTTGAGCGCTTTGGTGATTTTACTTCTGCGGAGCCGTTTGTCCTTGTCCTTGTCCTTGTCCTTGTCCTTGAAGTCGCCTAACTCGACTCGGTCGGACAGTGTAACGATCACGGCGATGGACTCATTCGGCTTTGCCGTTCGCAAGACCGCATCGAGCCGGGGATCGATGGCGCCGGCGTGCGTGACCGGGCCGGCAAAGGTCGCGAGCAGTAGAATCGAGACGGTGCGATTGACTGGTCTGCGGAGATTTGAAACACGCATCGCGATCACTCCACGACCAGATTTTCTGCTCTGAAGTCACCAATCACCACCGTGACTTTATCGCCGGCTTCGATTTGTCTGCCGGGATTCGCGAACAAGGCGAAGTAGGTTCGGTTCTCCAGGGGAGCTGCGCTGGTCTGGCGCAGAAAGCCGACGGTCGGCGCGGTGGGCACCAAAAGCCGGCTGCCGGTCTTCTGATCCACCACGTAGGGGTTAAGCGTCCGGTCAGCCATCGGAGCGGCCTTTCCGGCATCGATGATACGGTAGCGGAAATCGAGCATATTGCCCGCCGCCGAAAGTCTGATGCCCAAGAGCCGGATGCCCCACCGTTTCTCCAGCTCAGTCGGAATCTCTGCAACCGGTTTGAGCCCCCGACCGGCGACCCCCGGCGCGGAATCGCCCGGCCATCGGGCAGCGATGACGGCGGCACAACTCATGACGACCAGCATTCCCGAAGCGAGATAGCCGATCCGATAGCGACGCACAGAAACACGCCCCTGTGTTCTCATGACACTCCTCCCATGAATCATTTCCTACCGCGTGACATTCACCCGAACCGTCGCGACGTTGGACGTTGTGTCCAGGTTGTCCCTGACCGTGTAGGTAAACGCGTCGGTACCCCTGAAATTGAGTCTCGGCGTGTAGGTCACCGTGCCATTGGCGTTGGGTGTTGCCGTGCCGCGCCGGTTGGGCTGGGTCACGATGGTGACCGTGCTCGGGTTGATACTGCCGTCCGGGTCGGTATCGTTGGCGATGACATTGATAAGCACCGTCGTATTCGTTCTGGTGGTCGCCGTATCGTCGCGCGCCAACGGCGCCTGATTGGGATTGACCGTGATCGAGACGGTCGCCGGGGCGCTCGTGCTGTTGGCGGCCCCGCTGCTGTCCCGCGCCTGATAAGCGAACGTCGCCGTACCCGTGAAAGCGGCGGTCGGGGTGTAGGTAAAACCGCCGTTCGTGTTGCCGGTGACCGTGCCGTTCGACGCGGTGCCGAAATTCACCGCCGTGAGCGTATCGCCCGCATCCGGATCGCTGTCGTTAGCCAGCACCCCGGGGGCCGCGATATTCAGCGTTCCACCCTGAATCATGCTGTACGCGTCGTTCCGCGCCAGCGGCGGATCGTTCACGGGGGTCACGCTGATGCTCACCATCGCTACATTGCTGCTTATGCTCCCGCTGATGGCTTTATAGCTGAAGCTGTCGATGCCCGAGGTATCGGCGGTCGGCGTATAGGTGAACGAGCCGTCGGCCGAGAGGCTCAAAGTGCCCTTGCTGGTGGTGCTCACCAGCGCGGCGGCGAGCGGCGATGGCCCGGTATCGTTGCCCAGTACGCCCGGGGCGGCGATCGAAAGAGGCGTATCCTCATTCGTCGTATAGGGGCCGTCGTTAGCGGCAACCGGCGCGCCCGGCGCAGCCGCGCCCACCGTCAGGTAAGCCAGCATGCCGCCGCCGGGCTGCATGCCGTTGGTCAGATTCAGCCTGCGGTCGTAGATCGCATATTGGCCGTCCTGGCCCGGGGTCGGAGTAAGCATGGCGTCCAGCGTCTTGGCGGCGGGCAGCATCGCCGAGTACTGAGTCTTGACATAAGGGTAAGGATGGCCGTCCTCGGCCACCAGTTGCATGTCGAGTCCCTGGAGTACGGGAACATGCGTCTGCAAGCCGGCGTTCAGGAATCGGATCAGAGTCCTTTCTCCCGCTGCCCCGGCTGAAAACGGCGGCGGGCTGTTCGCGTCGTACGGCTCGCCATTGATCAGGAAGTATTTTGGCTTGTAATCGATCGTGCTGGGATAGGCGGGACCGCCATAGGTGCCGCCGGCAACGGCGGCATGCAGCGCCGGGTCGATTTCGCTGTAGAGCAGCATGATTTCGTTGTCGTAGTCGACGTTGGGATAAGCCCGTCCGCCCGCATCGTCTTTTTTCAGCCCCCCGTACAGCCCCATCTGCACCTGCACCTGTGGGTGGGTGCCGCTGTGATAGAGATAAGTCCCCGGCCTGAGATTGGTCCAGCGATAGGTCTTGGTTTCGCCGGCCGAAGTCTGGTCCGTGAACGAACGGACGCGCGGCCTGCCGTTGGCGTCGTTGACCTTGACCGGCGCCATGCTCGCGATTTGCCCCGGTATGACGATCGAGACCGGCTCGGGCAATCCATCGTTCTTTAAGTGAACGGTGAGGGTGCCATCGCCCGGCGGGACCGTCAGCGTCGGTCCCGGCACGGTCGCGGGGTTGCCCGAATCGAATGTTTCGTTGTCGAGCGCGAATCCCCACATGGGTATCGTCGCACCATCCGGCATCATCACGTCGACCGTGTCCGCTCGCAGCCAGTATTCCGCGCCGAACGCCGAACTCCAGGCGATCGCCAGCACCGATAACGGCGGGAGACGCATACCGGATACCAGTTTCCATTTTTTGCTGCTCATGATTTCGTTCCCTCGATCAAGGAATCGGCACGCCGGGTGGCTCGATGATCACCATGGTCATCATCCCCCCCGGGAATATGTCGTCATTGGTAAGCTCCCGCTCGGTATGGGAGTGCCACATGTGGAAATAGCCGGCATTGAGGTTCTTGCCGCCCGCACCGGGAGGCAATATTCCGAACTGTCCCAGATATGGGCTGCCGCTCCAGAATTCGCCAATCGTCACGGCGAGTTGGGGATCCGGCAACGCGACCGGAAGCGGCTTGCCGTGGTCGGGCGCGTATTCGTTCGGCTGCAGGGGATCGCCCGGCTGGTGCCCGTAAATGTCCCAGCCGAGCCCTTTTCCGGTCCATTCGAAGATCGCGTCGTAGGTTTCCCCGGGCGCCGTCGTAATGGTGTAGTCCGAAACCGCGAGATCGGGCCCCGTCCCGGACGCGCTTTCCAGCAGCCTGCCGTCGCGGGCGATCAACCATGAGTTGTTGCCGTGATGATGGAACGGATGGAGGTCGCGGCCGCCATTGATGATGCGAAGCAAGAGTTTTTCGCCGGGATGCATCCTGGGCAAGCAGTTATAAGGCTGCGTCGGTAGCCAGGGCGTTTCGTTGCCCGCTTTCAGCATCGTGTCGGGATTATTGCGTCCGTTAATGAACCAATGCACCGGGTGGTAAGCCGCGGTGTCGATCTCGGACCGACGGCCGGCCTCGACCAGCCTGTGAATGGTCGGATCCATCTCGCTCAGCAGGAACAGGTATTCCTGATCGAAAGCGCTGTCCGGGTGTCCGTAGGCCTGGTTGTTCGAATTGGGCCGAACGATGAGCGCGCCCATCAGCCCCATCTCGACCTCCAGGTCCATCCTGGTGCCGGCGTGATAGAGATAGGTTCCGGGGCGGGATGCGGTGAAGGTGTAGGTCACGACCGCTTCGTTTTCCGGTGTGGCCGGGTTGTCCGCGATATCGGCCTCACGGGTCAACAATCCCTCCTTTCCGCCGCCGGCCGTGACGCCCTCCTGTCCCGGAAACACGATGGACACCGGCAGGGGCGCGTCGGCGCCATGCGGCGGCAGCGCGTTGTGCAGCGTCACGGTGACGACGTCGCCCTGGTTAACGATCAGAGTCGGTCCCGGATATTGCATGGTCCCGTTCCCGTTGGCGTAGCCCCAGGCGAGGATGGTATTGCCGTCGGCGGTGCTGATGTAGTCTTCCTTGGCGGTGAGGTCGAAGGTCGGCCCGGTAATGCCGTCGATCTGGGCGATCGCCGGATGCCCGAAGATGCCGAGCAATAGCGCCACGGAGGCCACGGAGAGTCGTTCGAGTATGCAAGCTGACTGGTTCATGGTCCTGCTCCTGCTCCTAATTGATCACGATCTCGGTCATCATCCCGCCGTAATCCTCGGTGTTGTTGCTCAAATAATTGAGATTGGTGGTGTAGAGGAAGTAGGTTCCGGGTGCGATTCCGCGAGTATCGATCAGAACGTCAACGGCCTCGCCCCCGCCCAAGGTGATGGAGCTGGTATCGTAGTAGAGCGTCTTGCCGGTCGGACCGCGCAGGATGTGGGCGCCGGTTCCCACCACGGTCATCGGGAGCCCCAGCGCCGCCACGGTGTAGAAATTGGTGACATTGAGATTGGAGATGCGCAGCAGGATGCGTTGTCCGGCGCTCGCCGTGACCAGCGAGGAAACCTTCTGCGACTGATTCCCGTTGTTGGCGCTTTCCCCGGTTTCCGGATCGATGGGCGTCGGCAACTGGGCAGGGTTGACGGTGTCCGGATAGCCGCGCCCGTTGATCATGGGATAGGTGTCCTTCATGTTTGCGAAAGGCAGCGGCTGTATTTTCAGGTGGAGATCGTGGAAGACGGGGTCGAATGAACCGAGTTGCAGCGGAAATTCCACGTCGTACCCGGTCGAGCCGTCGCCGTCGTTGTAGACGAATTTGGTGTAAGTCTTTCCGTCGTAGGTCTTGGAAGTGCCGTCCTGGCTCGGGTGCACGTATAGATTGCCGAGCATCCCCATCTGCATGTGTTCCGCCGCCTCGACGTGACAGTGATAGATGAAGGTGCCGGGTTCCACGATGTTGTAGTAGTAGGTGAGCGATTCGCCCTGGTTGACGGCGATCGAGCCTTCGGGAACGCCGTCGAACACGGACGCGGCATTGGGAAACCCGTGGAAATGGACGGAATGGGGATCGAACAGGTCGGGGCGTATCGCCAGGGCAACGTTGGTGAGCGTGAGGTAAAACTCGTCGCCTTCCCTTAGCGAGATGGTCGGTGCCGGAAAATTTGCCGCCAGCAGCCCGGTATCGATCACTTGGTCGGACGGGACGCCGGTCACGTCGCTGAAGCCGAAAATGTATTGCAGTTTCTCGATGTCGTCGCCCATCCGGATGAAGCCGTCACCGGCCGCGAGATGTTTGCATACGGCGCGAGGATGATTGGGATCGGGATTGTCTATGACCGCGTCGCCGTTGATGTCGCCCGGACACTGGACGTACACGCCCGCGTGGGATGTATGCGTTAGGGCACAGGCGATCGAGGCTGCCAGCAGCCTCACGGGCATGCGAAGATCGGACGTATCCATGATTGCCTCCTCCATGGGGTCTGGGTGTGCCGCCGGGCGTCCGCCCGGCGGGATTGGCGAGCTGAATCAGGGCAGGTGATAGTCCCCGAAGGGTTCGCCCGTGGCCGGATTGAACAGGGTCAGCGGACCGAAGTGCACATCGATGAAGTTGCCGCCTTCGTCGAAGGCCGGTGCCGTGGCCAAGGCCGTCGTGACTTCCGGTTGCTGGATCGTCTGTCCGGGCGAACTGTTGAAGTACGAGGCCAGGAAGCCCGGATTGTTGGTGTTATTGGGAGTGAGGAGACCTCCGGGATAGCTGCATCCCTCCGGCCCGCTGAGCGAGGTCAGCGTGCTGGCCCGCGGATTCAGACAGGCCGTGCTGGCCGTTCCGAGGACCGCCAGATCGTGGAATACCGCCCCGGTGACGCCATCCGCCTCCACCGCCGGTCTCAGGCCGAAGCTGGCCGGGTCGGTGCTATTGTCGATCTCCCAGAAGAACGATCGGTTCCGCCACACGATATTGTTCAGGAGATCCGGATTGGAGAAGACACCGTACTGATTCCTGGTCAGAGCACCGAACGCGGCCGCTAGCGCGGTGCTGTGGGCACGCGAGACGATTCCGGCCGGTTGCGCGTTGGACCGGTTCGGACTGCCCGGGCTGAAGGCCTCGCCGGCCGTCGCGGTGCTGTCGTTGTGGGCGATCGTGTTGTGGAAAATTTCGATCCGGGCAGTATCCTGCATCGAAATTCCGCCGCCCGCCAGTCCGGCGATGTTGTCCACGATCCGATTATTTCGGATTTGTATTTGGTACCATCTGCCGGCGTTATTTCTTGCCGCCAGAACATCCGCGCCATTGACGAAAAGGGTCCGGATGCCGCCGCCGTCGCCCGCGCCGGCCATATTGCCCTGGATCAGGTTTTCGTCCACGGTCACGTTACCCGCGCCGGCGCTCAGTTCGCCCGCGGCCAGGGCGGGCAGCCCGCCGATGAAGACGCCGCCGCCGGAAGCGTTCTGTCCCTGATTGAAGGTTTGGTTGAAAACGATGGTGTTCCGGGCGATCAACCCATTATCCACCAGCCTCGAACTGCTGAGTCCCAAATGCGCGATGCCGCCGCCGTCTCCGGTGGAGAAGTTGCCGCACACGAAGTTGTCGGTCACCTCATAGTTTCGCGATCCCGTGGCGACGGTGATTCCACCCGCGCCAAGACCGCCGCTGGCGCCGTTTTCGACCACCTGGTTGTGGTGGATGCGGACGTCATAGTTCTCGTTGTCGGTATAGGTGGTGCCGTTGATTAATTGCGGGTTCCCGATGCGGATTCCGCCGCCGTAGATGCCGTTATTGCCGATGATGCGGTTGTTGCTGATCTCCAGATAGCGGGCATAGCCGTTGACGAATATTCCGCCGCTGTGGTCCGCACCGGTGATGGTGAAGCCGTCGATGCGCGCCCTTTGAGCCGCGGGGCCCGAGGCAAATTCGCCGACGTTGGCCACCACGGTAATGCCCGCGCCTTCCTCGGTGTTGAACAGTATCGGCTCGTTGTCCTGGGGATCCGGCGGACCGGCTTCCTGTCCCGGCAGCAGACTGAACTGGTTCGTGTCGAGAAGCTCGGCGAGCTTGTTTCTCCAGTTTTGCAATTTCTCGGACGGGAACTTGGCCGCGTTGATGATGGTTGACCCGGCTCCCCAGCCCTGGAGGCGAACCTTCTTGTGCATGATCGGCAGTTCGTCGTATTCGCCGGGAGCGACCGTGATCAGCGCGCCGTTCGGGGCCGTGTCGATCGCCGCCTGGATGGACTGTCCGGCGTTCACGACGATCGGGGCCGCCCCGCCGACGGTGACGGTGACGCCGGTCACGGAGAATGCGCCGCCGTTGGCGCGGGTAACGACCAATTCCCCGGTTGTCGTACCTTGCGGGACCCGTACGACGATCTGATCGTCGGTCCAACTGCAAGCCGGCGTACAGTTCGTGAAGGACAGGATCGTGTTGCCGATCCGTACGGAGCCCTGTGCATCGCCGAAACCGTAGTCGCGCACGATGGTTTTCGCGTTGGTGCCGTCATAGGCCGGATTCGGCACTTCGACCAAGCCCATCGAGCGGATGATCAGATACCGTCGGTTATTCCCCGTGTTGCTGATTGGCGTGGGTACGTAAGGGCCGACGTTGGCGGTGCCGGTCACCGAATAGATCATGGGCGTGTGAATGGGCTGCTCGCAATCGAGCGGAAACTTGTCCTGCGAAGCGAACGCGGCGATGGGTAGCACCGGGGTATCCAGATAAGTGGTCTTGCCCGGCATGTACTGGAAGGTGTAGCAGAACTGGCTGTACCTCGGGTTGTAGTAGGGGTCCAATGTGTGTCCGCCGGGATTGTTCGGATCCGGCATGGTTGGCGAGTTCATGCACGCCGTCAGCATGTTCGGCGCCACCCCCGAGGGTATGGGCGGATTGATGGTGAACGTGGAGGGCACCAGGGCGTTGAACCGGCCCCACTGGTCCGCGTGCACGCGGTTGATCTCGCGGCCGGTCCAGTCGCGAATCGAGACCGGAAGGTAGGGTGGGGCATATTTCTCGCCGAACGTTGGCGCGTTCGGGTCGAACTCGTTCGACAGATCATCCAGTATCATGCCGACCATATGCCCCGCAATCGGTACTTCGGTGAACATGAAAAAATCCGCCGCCGCATTCTGGCCCTGAGCGACGCGAACCTGCTTGCGATCACATAGAGGCCGTGTCTGCCCGGCGTAGGCTCCGGGCACGCCCGGAAACAGACTCAGCTCGGCCGGTACCAGGTGCGGGTCGCCGACGCACACCGGCGGCAGAAGCAAGGGGCTGGGCGTGTATTCGTCGCCGAAGTCGACGTTCTTGTCCTCTTCCTTCTGATGCTCGTAGCCGGGCGGAGTGACCGCCTCGACGATATAGGTGCCGGCCGCCAGCTCGGGTTTTCCGGCAGGACCGCCGAAGGCATAGCCGCCATCGAATAGGGCGGGCCGCACCTGGTTGAAGTTGCGGAGACCGTCGTAGCAGTCGGTCGGCTGGCCTATGGACGAGAGGAAAATATCGCCCTGGCAGCCGGCAGGCAGGTTGTCGTCCCAGCTGTCGGTGGTGGTGAAATCGACCGCGTCGCCCAAATCGAAAGTCCCGTTGGAATTACGGTCGATGTCTTCAGGCCCTTTGGCCGCGTTGCCTTCACTCCAGCCGAACGGATAGTTGTCTACGTCGGCCAGCACGAAGGTTCCGGGCGCGCCGAGGGCGGAACAGTCGGGCTTATCGATGACGCCGTCGTCGTTGCAGTCCCGGTAGAGATTGACCTGCACCCTCGGAATGCCCGGCTCCCAGTTCTCGGCCGCGGCATAACGCGGATCATCCTCGGCACGAGTGGTCGGATAATGGACAATGCCGCTCACGCCGCCGTTTTCTCCGATCGGATAGACTTGTTTGCCCCAGTCGATCACGCTGGTCTGGCCGAGAAAGCCTTGTATGCCTTCCAGCAGCACCGGTCCGGCTTCGGTGCGCGAGAGATTGTGGCCGGTGTTCGGATTCACGAGTTCGTTGCCTACTGTGCACCCGGTTTCAAAGGCGTCGGCGGCGGTGCAGAACTGCGGTTGAGGATTGAGCTTGCCCCGCGCTTCGGTACTGGCCGGTATCGCTCCTCCGGCGTCGACCGTGACGGTGGCGCCGGTCGCCTTGAAGCGGGCGAAATCCACTTCCGCGACTAGCCAGTTGAAGAAGGGAAAGATTTCCTCGAAGCCGTACGAACCGTCCGCTTTTGTGGGGAAGGACTGGTAAATGCTGCCGTCGCGGAAGCGGAGGTTAACGGCCTGGTCCGGCATGCCGACTTCGCCGTCGTCGCGATAACCGTTGCCGTTGGCGTCGTAGAACACACTGCCTTCCAGTCGGGAAAACCAGTCGAACACCGGCACTTCCACGAGGTCGCAGCTTCCGTCCGGGGTATTGCAGCTACCGTCGCCGTTCACCGTGACGCCGTGCGAAGCGAAGATGATATCCAGAGCCTCGTCCCAGACCACCAACTGATAATTGCCGGGCGGGACATTGGGAATGGAGAAGCTGCTGTCGGCATTGCAGGGTTGAGCGAAGATGGCTTGGCCTTCGCCGACGGCGAGGTCGTTCAGGCCCACCCAGCAGTTGGGAAAGGGGTGTCCGTTGTAGAACGGGAATTCCGGCGGACGCGAGGTGTGCAGATTGACCACCCGACCGCTAATGGTGCTGCCGCCGGTGAGCACCGTCGTATCGTTGATCTTGTTGACGAAGCCGATGAAGACATGGTGCCCCGGCGGCCCGAATTCAGTGAAGAAGGGCGGTTCATTCGCCTTGACCCAGGCATCGATCCCTTTTGTGCCCTCGATCGTGCTTGTCTGGTGCCAGTCGGAACCGGTCGGCGGTATGGCAAAGAGGGTGTACTTGGCGGGCACCAGATTCTTGATGAGGGCCACACCGTTGGCATCGGTCTGGATGACGCCGAGCGGGTTTCCGAACGCATCCTGGGTGACCTCGCCTCCGGACTGGCCATAGGTTCCGCCTGCTTCGTAGACCTTGATCGTGAAGCCGGCCAGTCCCTGTTCTTCGGGCAGGTCGGGGGCGTTGTTGATGGGGCGGTTATCGTTGAAGACGAACACCGAAATCTGCGCGGTGGGTATCGGCGACCGATTGACGTAAACGGTTACCGCGGACTGGCCCGGCGCTATCGGAGCGCCCCCTATGGTGTAACCGGGATTGGTGGCAGCGGAATCCGGGAGTACGGAAACGAAGTAGCGCTTGCTAGGGTTCAGAGGAATGTTCGACGCATTGTCCTGGTTGCCTTTGGCCACCAGCGGCATATAACTGGTATGGAAGCCGAGCGCGAGGCTCGTTCCCGGCTCGGCGGGCACGCCCGGTTGAGAAACCTTGGTGGCGTCCTCCTCGATCAGCCAGCGGAAACTGCCTACCGGACTTCCATCGGAACCGACCACGGTGATGTCGACCGCCTGGACATCGAGATGAACGGAAAGCCCGAGCACCAAAGCAAGAAAAAGCACACAGCGCTTTGCGCTTTTGATCGACGCGTCACGACACGAAACTCGAGCGTTCATAATCCTCCTCCTTGTGAGCGCGATGTCTTTTTTTGGGGGCGAGCGCCAGCGCGACGACCCTTCGCTCGGCGTCCTTACCTGGCGTTGGAACTAGCGTACTGAAAGGAGGATGAGTAAGAACTACAGCGGATACTGTATTCGGTAGCTCGTCGATACTGTAGTCTGAATGAGCAGATAGGGTAGAGGCCGGTGCGGGAGATGCGCCAAGAGCCGAATGACAGGCGACTGCGAGGGCTAGGAACCCGAGATTCTCGTGATCCGGAAGTCAGCGGCCGGTCGTACCGGTTCGCAACGCTGAATCGTTCGATGGGGCGAGTCGCAAATCGTTCTTTGTTTGACCGGACTCGGGGCAGCTACGAGTCAGGGACTAGATCGGCGGCGAAGAACTCGAGCCCGGAAGATAAGACTCGACCAGCCTTGAAACCTCCGCGGCGCTTGCCGCATCCTTGGCCAGGAAATAATCCGCGCCGCACGCCGAGGCGGCTTCACGATACTCGACCGCGTCGTAGCTGGTCAGAATGACGATGGCGGGAGAATAAATTGTCTTTATCTTGCGGGTCAGTACGAGACCGTTTTCGCCGGGCAGCTTGATATCCATGAAAATAAGATCGGGCCGCGCGAGATCGATCGTTCTCATCGCCGATGCGCCATTTTCGGCTTCCGCGATAGCGAAGTGCGCGAACTGGTCGCACAAGAAGGCTTTAAGAGAGCGCCGAAAAGAGGCGTTGTCATCGACAATCAATATTTTGCGCACGGTCGCTGGGTTCCTTGATAAAAGCGGAAAGCATTCATTCCCGTGCGTGACGAAGAGGCATCCGGCCGAATCATCGAACACGCCGCTTACCCGGTTATTTGACCGTACACGCTCGTATTGTTTCAGGCACTAAGGATTTTTGCTTATTTGGTTCGCGCGCCCAGCCGTAGAAGATCAGCAAAAACAAAGTAGCATCGCGCCATGGAAGAAAAAAAACGAATCTGTATCGCCGAGGACCACACGATTTTGCGGGAAGGTTTACGGGTACTGTTGTCGCAAGATCCTGAGTTCGAAGTCGTCTGCGAGGTCCATGATGGCCTGGAACTCATTCGCCGCTGCCGCGACGGCATAGCGGATCTAATCTTGCTCGATCTTTCCATGCCCAGGCTGGGCGGCTTGGAAGCGATCCTGGAAATCAAGAAACGTGTATCGCAGCAGCTGAAAATCCTGGTACTCACTGTGCACGACGTCGAAGAATACATCCTCGCAGCCCTGAGATCCGGGGCAGACGGCTATGTTTTGAAGGATGCCACCCATGCGGAATTACGTATCGCGATTCGCAGCGTGTTAATGGGGAAAATTTATTTAAGTCCGAGTATTTCCGGAAAAATCATAAAAGCCTATCTGCAAATCAAAAGTACGGAAGAACCTCGGTCAACCTGGGGCAGCCTGACCCATCGGGAGCGAGAGCTCCTGAAATTGATCGGTGAAGGCCACAAGAACAAAGAAATCGCGCAATATCTGCATCTCAGCGTGAAAACCGTGGAAACCCACCGCGCGAACTTGATGAAGAAGCTGGATCTCCACAGTGCTGCGGCGCTGACCGCCTATGCGATAGAGAAAGGGCTGGTTCTGCGATAGACAACGACACGCGGGTTGCGCGGGGCGGCTTTCCAATCTGCGCCGCCATGCGGCGGTCACGAGTCTTCTACTCGGCCCAGACCGCGCGAACGATCGTGCCGATGCCGGGCGCGGAATCGATGTAGAAGGCCCCCCCGGAACCCTCGCACCGTTGGCGCATGCTAGCGAGGCCCAGGCCGCGTTGCCGTAATTCTCGTTCCACGGTCTCGCTGACGTCGAATCCCCAGCCGTTGTCGGTGACGATCAACTCGACTGCGGTGTCGATTTTTCTCAGGCGAAGGACGATCCGATCGGCTTTGGCGTGTTTCGCAACGTTGTTCAGTGCTTCCTGAATGATCCGATAGATCGCGGTTTTTAATCCGCCGGGCACATCGCTTTCCTGCAGTTCTATTTGTTTTTCGACCGTGATGCAGGCATAGATGTCCTGAAAAGTGCGGCAGTGCCAGCTCAAGGTCGCAAGAAGCCCCAGATCGTCCAGAATCGCCGGCCTCAAGTCCATCGAGATGCGCCTCACCTCGGAAATGGCCTCCTGGATGACAGGGATAACGGCTCGCAGGGACCTCTGGCCGGATGCGATCTGATTGTCTTCGAGCAGCGCGTTGACGTTGTCCAAACTGAACTTGATGGCGCTGAGGTACTGTCCCACGGTGTCGTGAAGCTCCGAGGCGATCCGCTTGCGCTCTTGCTCCTGAGCGCCGAGAAGCTTTGCGGACAAGAGTCTAAGCTCATGTTTCGACTGCCAAACGACGTCTTTCAGCCGTTTTTTCGGGGTAAGGTCGATGACGTTCCCCAGGATGGCGGGAGATCCGCGATGTGCGATCAAGATCTCGCTCCGTCTGATCCAGATCACCTTGCCATTTTTCCTGATGCCTCTCGCCTCATGCACCGGTGGTATGGCGGCCGGTTTCTGCTGGTACACAACGGCCGCTTTCTGCGAACGCCGATGATCTAACTGAAAAAGTTTCCCGGGTGACATACCGATCAGTTGATCTTTCGGATAGCCGAGGATTTTGGCCAACTTTTCGTTCGCATAGACGACTTCTCCATCCTGAACGATGTAGATGCCGACGAGCAAACAATCGTCGAAGGCATGCTTAACCGCCGCATGCGGCGACGTTTCCGACGTCTTGCGGGTATTGGTTATATTCCGTGGATAGTCTTTGGCGCCGAAAATTTGCCGATAGGGGTAGGGGAGGGAGCCGCCAGCGTGCTGAACCAAAAGCCCTTGATGCACGGTCTCGACCATTCGGCGAAACCATTCGACGGCCTTTTTCCTTTCGATCATCCCTGCTCTCCGCTCGAATTCATAAGATATTCTGACAATCAGCGGATTCGGCATTCCGCCAATAGCGCAGTTCCATTAACTCCGGACGACATCCTCTCCGGATCGTTCCAACTGGTGTTCTAGGCGGAATATAAACGAAACTTGGACAATCCGGCTACTCGCATCGGCCGGTCCGATGCCGTTTCCGCCGCGCCCTCCATAGTACCCTTTGCTGTTCCTTGTGCTAGAACGCCTCTTCCCATGGCTTGGATAGGACCATGGCCGAATGAATGATCCCGACCATCGAATAGGTTTGCGGGAAATTGCCCCACATTTCGCCGGTTTGCGGGTCGGTGTCTTCGGGCAAGAGTCCCAGGTGGTTGCGGCAGTCGAGCATCTCCTCGAACATCGCGCGCGTCGTCTTTTCGGCCGATGGCCGCCAAAGCGCTGATCATCCAGAAAGTGCAGATATTGAAGGCGTTTTGCGGCGCGCCGAAGTCGTCCGATTCCACGTATCGAATCGAGATTGGATCGCGGCCCGGACAGGATTGAACCCGACCGCCGAGTCACTGCCGATCGCAAACATGCCTGCGCCAATGGTCGGCGGCCGATCCTGGGCGGTCGCGCACCAGGGGCGGGCAGTTCGAGAACGCGTGTCGGCTCATACAGAACCCGTTCATGAACGATCAACGACGTCCCAACCAGGCTTGAACGCGATTCTTTCCAAACAGGTTCATTGCGAACGACAGCAGTATGAGCACAAGATCGCCGCATAGCGAGTGGCTGTGCGCATAGCGTCGGTCGAGGAAGGCGCTGACGCGCCTCCCCTTGCCGCGACCGAACACCTGTGCCGTCCCCGTGATTCCGGGGCGCAGATGCCATCGGATCTCATGGGCCTCGGTGACCCAGCCGAGCCTGTCGATATCCTGCCTTGTCAGCGGTCTGGGACCGACAATACTCATCTGACCAAGCACAACGTTGATGAACTGCGGTAACTCATCCAATCCCGTGGCTCGCAGCCATTTCCCGATCCGCAGCACGCGCCCATCGCGCATGCTCCGGAACTTATAAATACGAAAAGGCAACTTGCCCCGTCCGACCCGCTCCTGAGCGAAGATAACTGGCCCGCCGTCTTCCAGCAGGATGCTCATCGTGATCCACAGCATGAGCGGTGTAAAAATCACCAGTGCGACCAGCGAGAGAACGATATCGGTCAGCCTTTTCATGGGGCAGCCGTCTCGGACTCGGCGTTGTCGGACACCAGCGTGACAGGGGATAGCACCCCTTCGAGCAACGGCAGCATGAGTCCAAGCTTCTTTGCCCTGATGATGTAATCCCACAGCGGCTCGAATTTCTTCCAGCCCGTTGCATAAAAGAAGTGCTTGAGCGAGGCATGCCGTGTGCCTGCTCGTGCGATCGCCCCCTACCCGTAAAAGGTAATAACTCTTAAGGGTTACCTTTAGGGGGAATTCCGCGCCATATCACGGTACGGTTAAGACGTTTATCCGAGTTCCCCCTGTGCAGCCTGCACACCGCCACGAGGCGGTCCGTCGGGTTCGCCGATGTCGTTTGCCTGGGCTTTCTGGGTGATCTTTGGCTTGACCCGCCGCTCCGGAGACGGCGGCGCCTCGGGCTCGGACGGCGTCGGAACGGACGTCGACTGAGACCTCGGTCGGATAGCCGGGGCATGCCGTGCTCGCCTTTCGCCCTCGACGACGTCCTGGGGCAGTTCACCCATGAGTGCCCGGGCACGGGCTGCCGCCTGAGTCATCTGGCGAAGATCGTCACGGGTCACGCCGGTATAGCGCCAGGCGGTGACGAGCTGAAAAGTCCGACGGATGGCCCGGCCGGCGCCGTTGAGCATTTCCTGCGCCTTGTCCCGATCGATGAGACCGACGTGGCGGGCGGTCAGGACGGTGCGAGCAAGCTCATCGTAATCCGCAATGAGATACGCCCCCATGTAGCCGTAGGGATTCGAGAAGCGCAAGGGCACTTCGATGGGTTGCAGGGAATAGGCGAGGTCGACGCGGACGCCGTCCATGCCCGACAGGATGCGACGAAGCTCCTTGGCTTTCTCCTGAATGAACGCCCTGGCGGTCTGAAGCTCGTCCTCGATTCGAAGCAGGGTAACGTCGGCGTAGGGGTCGTCCTGCTCGGCGGCGAGCCAAAGCATCCGCATCCGGTTGCCGAACGCCAGAAGGCCGACGATCGCCGTCGTGCCGCCGTCGGCGGTGCCGGATCGGCCGGTCACCAGTTTCTGCGCCTGGCGGGTCTGGACGCAGAGTACGGCGTCGCTCCGTAGGGGCGCGGGGCTTGGCGATTCCTGACGGGCGATCGGTCGGTCAGGGGTGGTTGGGGTGGTCATAGCCGCTCCTTTCGGGTCAGTCATACGAGTCGGTTTCAGTTCGGCGGGCGCGCACGCCGCGCCCGTTCGCGATCGGTTCGACGCTCACATCGGTGACCGTCAACCTCGGGTTCATGCCAGGCCGCCGGGATCGTCGTGAACGGCTGGCGCCCCCGGGCGTGCACGGCCATGCAGCGCGCGCTTGAGCGCCTCGATGTGGTCCCACGGCGGCGCCCGCTCCGGGGCTGCGAAGGGCCACGGGGCGCTGGCCAAGCTCTGCCGACGGCTCTCCGCGATGGCGGCCAGGACGCGCACCTGGCGCTCCCGTTCCGCGGCGAGATGCAGCCCGGGACCGGGGTCGAACGAGCCGTCGCGGGCGCGGCGCACCAGGCCCCGCAGGACCGAGAGCGTCGATTTCCGGATCTCGCCGGCCTGCAGGGTTGCTGCGAGTACGTCCAGTACCGCCTGGCGGGCATCCGCGGGACATTCTTCGAGCAGCCGAGCGGCGGCCTCTCGTTCCGGGCCGGAAAAGCCGTTCGGGTACACCAGGTTGTTCCGGGGCGGGGGGCGCGGCTCGATGGCCTCAGTGCCCGATCCCAATGAGATTTCGGCAACGGTTTCGACACCACCACGACCCGATCCGCTAGCAGCTAAAGGAGGAGGGGTTTGGGGTGGTGGTTGTGTTGTAGTCTCTGTAAGTAATCTCTGTTTCCTTTTAGAGATTGGCGGAACCGGCCGATCTGAATGGGCGACTTCCGCCAATCCAGATGGGCGTATTGCGCCAATCTGGATGGGATCAACCTGGGCTGGCAGCATCGTGCGATCTTGATGGGCGGTTTCCGCCAATCTGGGGTTTTCCGGGGCGGCCCGGCCGTTTGGCGGGTTGGTACGATCTTGATTGGCGTTTTCCGCCAAACTGAGCGGATTGGTTGCTCCGGACCCGTGATCAGGCTCATCCGGACCGTCTTCGGTTCTCTTACCGATCCTTGACGCAAGGTCACGCAATAGCACACTCAGCGTGTCCTCGTCGATGCGATACCAAAGCTTCGCCGGCACGCCCCGGCGTTCCTCCTGAAGGACCCCGATCTGCTTGAGACGAAGCCGTGCGGTCTCTTGCTCACGTCGGCTGAGCCCAATCTCTTCCGTCCACTCCGTTTGGCTCTTGAACCACCAGCCCGCTCGGTCCTCCGGCACCCGGCGTTGCCAATAGACGGCCTGGGACAGAAACAGGGCCGCGGTGATCGACCCGGTGAGGTCGACGAAGCAGCGGTGGAACGCGATGGGTCGGTCCAGCAGCGTCAGCACATCCATGGGCGACCCCGCTCAGGTCACGGCATCGGCCGGATCGACGTCGGGCGGCGGCTCGCCGGCATCCCACGCCACGATAAGCCGCCAGATCGCCCGGATCTCGACGCCGGTGGCGCGATGGATCGCCAGCAGCCGCTCCGGCACGGACCCAGTTTCACGCTGCCACAACGCCCAAATCCGGCCCTGGCAGGCGGGTTCGGGCCGCGCCGGTCGGCCGCCAGCGTGCTCGGACAGACCCAGCCGCTTCCGCGCCTCGGCATAGTCCACCGTGTCGAAGGCGAACAGCTCGTGCATCACGGTGTAGGACGCGCCCGCGAGGATCAGCTGATCTTTCAAGGCGTTCTCCTTTCGGCGCCGATCGAGAACGATGAACGCCGCATTGAGCGCCTCCGCGTCCACCGCGAGGGCGATGAGTTTCGTTTTCGCACAGGCGGCGAGCTCCACCAGGCTTTCCACCGGCAGACGCACGAGCCGGTCGAGCTGGTCCGGGCGAAATCCCAGCTCGATCGCCGCTTTTCGCCTGCCGCTGTGGGTCAGGCGGATCGCCTGCAACAGCACCTGGAGCGCAAAATCCCTCTGAACGTCGTGCGGAGTCATCGGTATCCCCCCTTTCGAGTCATCAAATCCTAAGGTCTCTCAATCCGTGGGTTCGAGTCGACGGTCGGCGCATGCCAGAGGTCGGTCTCCGGGAAGTGCCGACGCATACGCCGGCAACACCCGACGAGCTCGATCAGGGCGCCATAGGCCGCCTCCGGCAACCGCTCCGAGGACAGGAAGCGGAACGCCAGCTCCGGCACGGTGGGCGGTGCGCCGACCAGGGCGTGGAGCTCGGCCGCGCGGTCCTCGAGCAGGACCGGCTGGAGCGCGAGGCCGGGCGGCGCGAGCTGAAGCCGGTAGGGCGACACGGCGATTTCGGACAGGCCCAACAAGCACCACCAGGCGGCGCGGAGGACGGAATCGGCAGGCAAGGGGCCGGCCGGAAGGTCGATACAGAAGCCGAAACCCTCGTCGTTGTCGACGATCAGCACCTCGAGCCCGAGCGCGGCAGCGAAACGCCGGGCTTCCTCGCGGCACCGGGCACGGGCGGTGGCGAGCCGGATGGCGAGATCCTGTCCGGATCTCACGGGCGTATCGTTCCTGGGTGAACCGGGCGACGGCGCTTCGTGTTTTTCTGCCGGGGTCGTTGGCTGGTAGGGTAGGCTCGGTTCGAGGTCGGCCGAAGCGAGGCCAGCTTCCTCCCGTTCTAAAACCCCGTCCCCATCGGTCGATCCGTGCGGCACGGTGGGCGAGGGCGGTGGATCCGGAGTCGGATCCGTATCCGCTTGATGGCGGCCGTCGTAGAGGAGCGCCTCGACCGCCAGGTGGACCCGGTTGGCGGGCAAGCCACCGTAGCGGCTGAAGCGGGCGTCGAGATCCGCGCGCACCTCCTCCAGGTCGAGGAGTTCGCCGTCGTGTTGGGCGAGCGCCTCGGCGAAGAGGGCCTCGAACGGCGGCGCCCCGGCTAGCTGTTCGTGGTAGCGCCGATAGGCGCGGTGAAGGTCGCGGATCAGGTCGACGCGCCAGCCGCCCAGTCCCGTCGCGAACGCCTTCGGGATCAGGGGCTCCAAGACTTCGGTGGCGAACTCGTAGCGGATGAGCTGGCGCCGGGAGATCACATAGCCGAGGCAGCCCAGCCGCCGCTGGAACTGCCCGCGGTTGAGCGTGTCGCCGGTCTCGGTCTCGATCTGGCGTTTCAGGTCCATCACGGCGTGGGCGAGGTCGATGAAGTTCAGTTCGCCGCGCGCCTCGTTCTCGACGATGTGCGCCCTAAGCACCTCGGACTCGGATTCCCAGGGCACGAACAGGCAAAACACGTCCCGATAGACGGGATCGCCCGTGTCCTGCCACAGGGTCCGGTGGATCTCGAGGCGGGTATTGCCGCCGGCCTTGACGATGAGGTGCTCGTCGCCGGGCCGCCGGGTGACGGTCAGGGGATCGTCGGCCAGCCCCGGTTTGGCCTTGATGGACCGATGGATGTCCTCGTACTTGGGATTCGGCCGACGGCGCGGATTGCGGTCGTAGGGCCGGATGGCCTCGACCGGCAGGATCATCGGCGTGGGCGCGACCGGGTCGGCCGGCGGCAGGTGCCCGTCGCGATGGGGACCGAAGGACCCCTCCTGCAACAAGGCGCGGACATCGGGTGTGCGCTTGGCCATACGGTCTACTCCCCCGATGAGGTCGGCGACGTCTTCAGATACGGAAACAGCTCCGCGACCAGGGCCTCGAGGGTGTCCAGGGCCGAGGGCGTGGCCCCGCGGCGACGGTCGAACCGGTGCACCGGGGTGCGATAGGTGGCGGCCTCGCGATAGACGACCGAGGCGGGAATGGCGGTCTCGAGGATGGTGATGGCTCCCTTGCTCGGCAGATAGGCTTCACGCCGGAGTTCCTCGGCAATCCGCCGGGCATCGCGCGAGCGGTCCAGGCGGTAGAGGATGCCGCGCAAGGGACCGATGGGGGCGCCGAGGAATGCCATGGGCCGTAGCCGTTCCAGCATGGTGACGGTGCCGCGGACGAACTCGCGGGCCGAGAGGATTTCCGGCGGAATAGGGGAGAGGAGGATATCGGCGGCGGCGACCGCGGCGTCCTGGAGAGGACCGACCGCGTCTTGGGTGTCGATCAGGATGACGTCGTAATGGGCGAAGGGGGGACGGCCGAGGAGGTGCTTGAGACGCACCCGCCCGTCGACGGCATCGCGGATCCAGTCGCGGAGCTTGCCGTCCGGATCGTCGGAATAGACGAGATCGAGGCGGTCGAGGGTGGTCTGGCTGATCACGTCCTCGCAGGCTGCCTCGACCATCAGCCGGGTGAAACCGCCCGGAGCGCGGTGTCGGAGCGGAAAAAAGCTGGAGAGGGTGGGCTGCGGATCGGCGTCGACGAGGAGGACGGTCTGGCCGAGATCGGCGAGATAGGCGCCGAGATTGGCGGTCAGCGTGGTCTTGCCGACGCCGCCCCTGGTGCTGGTGATGGTGATATAGATGGCCATGGCGCCCTCTCCGGCATGTTGCCCGGGGATGGAGTCCCGGGGACGATGATGAACCGAAGAAACAGAGCGCTCGCGCCTGTAAGGCGTTGGAGCCGGTGATAGGATTTGAACCTACGACCCGCACATTACGAATGTGCTGCTCTACCGACTGAGCTACACCGGCGATGAGAGCTGCCCATTATAAGAAAATTTGATGCGCTTACACAAGGCATCGAAGTAACCATGTGCGCATTGGCGCCTCGTGAGCGACGGCGTTAGGATATGAGGAACCTTTTATTTGATCGGGAGGAATTATGAACAAGGAACAGTTCTCGACGTTCGTTTCATCGCTCGTGCTTATGTGCTCGACGGGGCAGGGTACGTCGGCTTACGCGGCCAACGTTTCAAGTTCAACCGTGTCCAGTTCGGTCTCCTCCGTTTCGCTCGGAGGCTCCCACGCGCAGGCCGTGATTAGCGGTCAACAGGGGATCATCTCGATTAACGGCGATCGCGTGGAGGTCAAGGACGGCAGACTGACGTGGAACGGCGTGTCCTACGGCACCGTAGGGAAGAATTCGGTCGTGAAATACATCGCCAACGGCTCCGTCAAGAAGCTGTTCGTCGATGGAGTGGAAAGATCGGCCGATCCTTGAACGCAGCGCTTTAATCCCACTCGCCCGCCATTCTGAAGCGAAACTCGCCCACGCCCGCGTGTCCCAAACGGACTCGCCAGAAGGCATAATAAGCCTCACGAGTTCGTGATCGAGTTGAACACATCGAGGGATTATGTCTGCCATTCATCACGCCCTGGTATTGAACCTGCATCAGCCGCCCGGCAATCTGGACCATCTCCTTTCCGAACAGCCCTGGGAGGCTCGGGAAATTCTTTATGCCTACGATCGGATTCCGAGATTCCTATGGGATTACGACGACATCGCGCGGGTCCATCTGTCGCTTTCCGGGACGCTCCTCGAAACCTTGTCGAATCCGGAATTCCAGAGCCGCGTTTACGGCATCGTCGATTGCGGGTCGCTGATTTGGCACCTCCAGAACGAGCGGATCATCGACATCCTCGGTACGGGCTATTACCACCCGGTGTTGCCGCTCATCCCCGAGGCGGATCGCGACGAACATCTGGCACGCTGGCAGGCCATTGCCGGCCATCTGTTTTGGCGGAATTCGTTCCAAGGGTTTTGGCCTCCCGAGATGGGATTTTCCATGGAGCTGATTCCGCTGCTCAAGAAATTTGGCTATCGCTATGTAATCGTCGACAGCGAGCACGTGGAGCCGGTGACGCCCATGCAATGGCACGAACTCCGGTATCGGCCCCATATTGCTCGCCATAACGGGTCGGAAATCATCGTCATCGTACGCGACCGGGAGCTTTCGGACGCTCAGGAATCGGGCATGGACTACGTTTGGTTCGCGAAAGAACTGGCTCAGCGAACGCAATGCTGCGATTTCGAACCGCTGGTCACGACCTGCACGGACGGCGAGAACGGGGGTTGGTTCCGGAACACGACCAACGAGGTGAATTTTTGGGGTGCGTTTTACCGGGAATTGTTGGATGAAGCCCGCAAGAAAAGTTTAATTCAACCGGCTTTTATCAAGGATTATTTGGACCGATTCGGCGCGTACGGTGAAGTTACGGTAAGAACCGGAGCCTGGAATACCGGTTGGCATCACGGACGGGATTTTCTGCAATGGACCGGTTCGCAAACGCAAAAAGATTCTCTGGCGCGATTGCAGGCCGTAAGCATGGCGGTACACCAAGCCCGAAATGCCGCTGTAGCCAAGGATTTGACAGAAGAGGAGCAGGGTGAACTGAACGAAGCCTTCTGGCGGCTATTGCGTGCCGAAACGAGCTGCAACTTCTATTGGGGCGAAGACTGGGTGCACCGCTGTCATAACGACCTGGATGAAGCCGAGGCTTGTTTGCAGCGCTACAGAGCACGCGGTTCCTAGCACGCGAGAACCCGGAACGGCTGCCTTCCCTTTGTCCAAGCCCAGTTGTAGGTCGGCAATCCTTTGCCGACAAAGCCCTAACGCGACCGTTTGCCATTGGAGAGACCGGACAGACCGCATTCGTCGGCAAGGGATTTCCGACCTACGGATTCAGGCGAGTAGGTCGGGAATCCTTCCCAATCGCAAACGGCGTCTTCGGGAGCGCCGAAGCCGCCCTTCCCGACGGTGCAGGTGGGCCAACGGGTTCGTCGGCAAGGGATTGCCGACCTATCAATTCAGCCCGGAAGCCGAAACGGGACTACTGCGATACCGTCGGCGCGCCGCTCGGTGGAAAGGTCCCCGCGTACGGGCCGAAGCCGCTGATTTCGGCCATTCGGCTTTCGATCCAATGTTCCGCTTGGTGGTTGATTTCGCTGGAGCTCAGCGTGGTCGCATCGATCGGCGGTCCGATGCGCACCTGGATAACACCGGGAAATTTGAGAAAAGCCCGCCGTGTCCAGTATTCGCCGGCATTGTGGGCGACGGGGACTACCGGACAGCCGACGCGATGAGCGAGTATTCCGCCGCTAGTCCCGTAGCGTCCTTTCTGTCCCGGCGCGACCCGGGTCCCTTCGGGGAAAATAACGACCCAGCGCCCGTCTTTCAGTCGTTTTTCGCCGTCCCTCAGGATCTGCTTCATGGCGGCGGATTTCGCCTGCCGGTTGATGGCGATCGGTTCCAAGGTAGCCATGGCCCAACCCCATACCGGGATGCGCAGCAATTCGCGCTTCAGAATGAACACCAGGGGCGGGAATATGGCTTGCAAAGCCAGAGTTTCCCAGGCGGATTGATGTTTGCAGAGTATGATGCCGCTTCGCTCCGGGATGTTCTCGAGCCCGCGCACCTCATACTTCAAGCCGCAAACGGTTTCCAACATCCATAGGTTGAACCGTACCCATAGGCCGGCGATGGCATAGCGGGTTTCGAACCGGAGCGGATAGGCCGTCAGCAGCACCGGCCCCAGCAGGAGGGTAGACAAGACCTGGCCGATGAAATAGAGAGTCGAACGCAAACAAACGCTAATCAGCGTTAAAAAGGATATATTGGGCCGCTGCATAGAGATTCAGAAAAATAGGAAGGTCGAGATCCGGATGGCGGGCCAAAGTCCGCATGCCTTTGCCCGTTTCAACCAGGATGGGTTGCGCCCCGGCCGCCTGTGCGGCCTGAACGTCCCGGAAGGAATCGCCCACCGCGGGTACGGACCTCAGATCGACCTGATATTTTTCGGCAAAGGCGCGGAACAAGCCCGGCTCGGGCTTCCGGCAGCCGCAGCCGTCTTCCGGGCCGTGCGGGCAGAAGAAAATCTCCTCGATCCGTCCTCCGGCAGACTCGACGGCATCGCGCATCTTTTGATGGATACCTTCCAGCGTAGCCAGATCGAACAATCCGCGCGCGATGCCGGATTGATTCGTCAGTATGACGACGCGAAAGCCGCCGCTGGTCAGAAGCGAGATCGCTTCGAGGCTGCCGGGAATGGGCACCCATTCGTCGGGCGACTTGATGTAGGCGTAGGAGTCCTCGTTGACGACGCCGTCGCGGTCCAGAATGACGAATTTCGACATGCCGCGGGACCGCTTATCCCTGAAGCTTCGAGATGTCGGCGATGTTGAGGAACAGTCCTTCGACGATCGCCAAGAGGCCCAGCCGGTTGCGGCGAAGTTCGGCATCGTCGGTCATCACCATGACGCTGTCGAAGAAGGCGTCCACCGTTTCCCGGAGCTGCGCCAGACGGCACAAGGCCGCCGTATAGTCCCGTTCGTGCAGCAGCGGAAGAATGTCTTCCTTGGCTTGCCGCGCGGCCTCCAACAGATGTTTCTCTTCCGTTTCCGTCAGCACGTGATCGTCGACATTGGCGACGACTTCCTCTTCCGCCTTGCGCAGGATATTGCGTATCCGCTTGTTGGCCGCGGAAAGGCTCTCGGCCTCGGCCAGGCGGCGGAATTCGCGAACGGCTTTCAGGCGCCGGTCAAAGTCTGGCAGGCGGCCGGGCCTGACCGCCAGAACGGCCTCGAACTCGTCGTGGCGGACGCCGCGCTCCAGGCAGTAACCGCGGAGCCGTTCGAGGATGAAGTCGTAAACGTTCGCATGTACCGTTTCGGCGTCGAACGGATGGGGGAACTGCGCCAGGGCTGAATCCAGGAGCTCCGGAAGATCCAGATCCAATTCCCCCTCGAGCAGGATGCGGATGGCGCCCAAGGCGGCGCGGCGCAAAGCGTAGGGGTCTTTGTCGCCGGTCGGTATCAGGCCGGCGCTGAAGATGCCGGTCAAGGTGTCGATCTTTTCGGCCAGAGCCAGCATCAGGCCGGTGCCCGTTCGCGGCAGGGGACCGCCGGAGACCTTCGGCAGATACTGTTCCTCGATGGCTGCGGCGATTTCTTCCGGCTCTCCCTCCGCCAGGGCGTAGTAACGGCCCATGGTGCCCTGCAGCTCGGGAAACTCGCCGACCATCAGGCTCAGCAGATCGGCTTTGGCGAGAAGAGACGCGCGTTCGACCCAGGCGCTTTCCGTGTTCAGACGCTCGGCGATGCTGACGGCCAGGTTTTTGACCCGCTCGGTTTTGTCGAGCAGCGACCCCAGGGTCTTCTGGAAGGTGATCTGCGCCAGGTCGGGCACCCGGCTTTCGAGGGTTTGCTTGCGATCCTGGTTCCAGAAGAATTCGGCGTCCGATAGGCGAGGGCGCACGACTCTTTCGTTTCCGGCGCGTACGGTGTCCGGGGAGCGGCTGTCCAGATTGCTGAAGGTGATGAAGTAGGGCAACAGACCGCCTTCTTTATCCTTCACCGGAAAATACTTCTGATTCGCCTGCATGGTGGTGATCAGCACTTCCGGTGGAAGGGACAGGTAGCGGGCATCGAACCCGCCCAGAATTGGTACCGGCCATTCGACCAGGGATGCGACTTCGTCCAGCAGATCGGCTTCGATATGCGCGCAACCGTTGACCGTGACCGCGGTGGCTTCGGCCGACTCGCGGATCCTGGTCTTGCGGGTCTCGAAGTCGGCGATGACGAAACCTTGTTCGAGCAGCTTTTCGGCGTATTCGCCGGGCTCGTTCAGAACCAGGCCGTCGGGATGGTGGAAGCGGTGGCCGTAAGTCACGCGGCCCGCGGGTACGCTCAGGATTTCGGCCTCGATCACTTCGCTGCCGAACAGCAGCACGATCCAGTGTACCGGGCGCACGAATTCGGCGGTTCCGGCCCCCCAGCGCATGCGTTTCGCGATCGGCAGGGCGGCCAGCGACTGGCGCAGAATATCAGGGATCAAATCCTCGGTTCGGCCGCCCTTTACCTCCTGGCGGAACCCGATCCACGCGCCCTTATCGGTTTCGATGGTGGTGAGCTGTTCGAGCGTGGCGCCGCAGCTCTTCATGAAGCCTTCCAGAGCCTTGGAGGGCGAGCCGTCCGGCTGATAGGCGGCATTGAGCGCAGGGCCGCGCCTTTCGACGGTCTGGTCGGGCTGGGCGGTCGCCAAGCCTCTTACCCATACCGCGAGCCGCCGCGGCGCCGCATAGGGTACGACGTCATCGAAGTTCAGCGCGGCTCTGGCGAGACCGCTCTCGACGTTGCCTTTCAGTGCCAGGCTTAGCGTAAGCAGGGACTTGGGCGGCAATTCCTCGGTGCCCAGTTCGAACAGAAGATCGCGCGTCTCACTCATCGTCGGCACTCCTCGAATTCAGCAGCGGAAAACCGAGTTTTTCACGGCGCTGGTAATAGGCTTCCGCGACGGATTTGGCCAAGTCGCGGACACGGAGGATGTAGCGCTGGCGTTCGGTGACCGATATGGCGCGGCGCGCGTCCAGGAGGTTGAAGGAGTGCGAGGCTTTCAACACCATTTCGTAGGCGGGTAGGGGTAAATCCTGCGCGATCAGTTTTTGACATTCGCGTTCGTAAGTATCGAAGCAGCCGAACAGGAATTCGGTATCGGCGTGCTCGAAATTGAAAGACGACATTTCCACCTCATTCTGGTGATAAACGTCGCCGTAGGTCACTGGTCCGTTGGGTCCGCGGGTCCAGACCAGATCGAACACGCTTTCGACGCCTTGCAGGTACATGGCGATGCGTTCCAGCCCGTAGGTGATTTCGCCGCTGACCGGGCGGCAGTCCAGCCCCCCCACTTGCTGGAAATACGTGAACTGCGTGACCTCCATGCCGTTCAGCCAGACCTCCCAACCCAGGCCCCAGGCACCCAGGGTCGGCGATTCCCAATTGTCCTCGACGAAGCGAACGTCGTGTTCGAGCAGGTCGAAGCCGAGAAAGCGGAGGGACCCCAGATACAGCTCCTGGATATCGGGCGGATTCGGTTTGAGAATGACCTGAAACTGGTAATAATGCTGGAGCCGGTTGGGGTTCTCGCCGTAGCGGCCGTCGGTGGGCCGGCGGGAGGGTTGCACGTAGGCGGTGTTCCAGGGCTCCGGGCCTATGGCCCGAAGGAACGTTGCGGGGTGGAAAGTGCCTGCCCCTACCTCCATGTCCAGAGGCTGCATGATGACGCAGCCCTGTGCCGCCCAGTACTCCTGCAGCGCCAGGATCAGTCCCTGAAAAGTGGAAACGTCGCGTTTAGCTATGGTTTGACTGGCCACAACGGTTTCGGATGGTTGATCAAAGTCGTCGATTATATCCCGAAATGACGATAGCACCGATCATTGCGGTAACGGATTGTGCCGTCGGGATGTCGGCGACAAAATACCCCGTCTTGAGAATTCGCGAACTTAGTTTAGAGGGCCTATGAAAGTCATCGGTTTTAATCACGCCTCATTGATTGTCAGCGATTTGGATGCCTCGCGGCGGTTCTACGAGGGCGTTCTCGGATTGACGCCCAGCGACAAGCGTCCGCGTATGCCCTTCGACGGGGTTTGGTACGAGATCGGCGCGCAGCAGATCCATTTGCTTCAGGTACCGAATCCCGATGCAGGGGCAGAGCGTCCGGAACACGGCGGACTCGACCGCCACGTGGCTTTGAACGTCGCGGACCTGGCGGCGATCAAACGCGACCTCGAACAAGCGGGGGTGCGCTATAGCGTAAGTAAATCCGGCCGCCCGGCGCTGTTTTGCCGGGATCCGGACAACAATACCTTCGAGCTTATCGAACTACCGGTCTAGATTTCTTATCCCGAGCCGCCAAGAAGGGAGATCGATCTCTTCCGGCGGCTGTCGTTATCGGGCGCAAGGGTTTGCACCCAGCGTCCTCCGCCCGAAATAAGTCCGAAACGATCGAGTTACGAACGAAACAAATCTCCCATTTCGGGAAATCCTTCAGAAACGTTCCTCCCCTGAAATAGCGTCGCGTTCGCGGGACGCGAGAGCCATCGATCAGCCCGCGACGAACTGACCATCAACCGGGCCGCGCCGAAACGCCGGCTCAAACCGAGGAGGAATTCCATGAACAAGTTCGTCCCGATTTTCGATCTCAGCAGCGTATTTTCGGTACCCGGCCGGGTGTCCGGGGAATATTGGCTGCGTTCAAACATGGCCCGCCTGAGCCGGCTCATGTCTTACGGAGTCGAATGCATGGCGCGTTTGGGACTGGTATTGCCCGCCGGTGCCGCCAGCGCGGTTTCGGTGGTTGCGCTGGCCGGGACCGGGCGGATTTCGCTTCCGCTGGCCGCAGCCGCATTTCTGCTGGTCTACGCCAGCTATCTGATCGACCATCTTGCGGATGTGGACCGTTTCGATGATGAACAGGCTTCGAAACGCAGTCTGGCCTTGGGGCGTCGGAAACGATTCTTTTCAGTGCTCGGTGCCGCCGCGCTCGCGGCGGCCGTGACGATTACCGGAATAGCGAGCAGTCCGGCTGCGATGCTGTTGCTCGTCTCGTTCCCTATCGCAGTGATTCTTTACGGAACGCCGTGGTTCGGCATTCTCACCCGCGGACTCTTCCGCTATCGGCGGCTCAAGGACATTCCGGGGTTCAAGGCGTTTTACACGGCCTTTTTCTGGGGCTTGCTAATGGTCTACGCGGACCGTTTCGTCGGCGGAAATCAGCCGTCCCTGGTCCCGTTCTTTTTCGGTTACACGTTTTTGTCGTTCTTGTTGAATACCGTCTATTGCGATTTCAAGGATCTGGAGCGCGACCGCTTCGATGGCGTGGCCACGCTGCCGCTGATGCTCGGCATTCCGAATACCTTGCGGCTGCTCCACATCGTGAATGCCGCGGCTCTCGCTTGGCTGATCGCTTTCGTGGCCGCCCGTTGGATTCCGGTGTGGACGATCGGGTTGGCGCTGGTGCACGGATACGTATCGGCCGTTCTTCGCCACGGCGCGAGGGTAATGGCGAGGGGCGGTCTTCCCGGCGATGCCGCCATCGATGCCGAATTCGCGCTATGGCTGCCCTGCGCCTTGCTCGGGTCCTGGATGACGGCGTTCCTCGGCTTGGCTTAAAGGAGGAAACTCATGAGTCCGACGGAACAGCTCGTCTACAACGCTTCCTCGATCGCCTGTCTGGGTTTGTGGGGCGTCGCTTATCTGCTCATCATCCGCCGCGCGTTCAAGGACCGCGCCTACGGCATGCCGTTGCTTCCGCTTTGCACCAATCTCTCCTACGAATTCATCTTCGGCTTTCTTCTGCCCGATGATCCGCCGCTGAACTACGCCAACGGCATCTGGTTTCTGATCGATCTGGTGATCGCTTACCAGTACTTGCGATTCGGTCGAAAGGAGTTTCCGTCCGCGTTACCGCAACGGTGGTTCCTGCCGGCGTTCGGTCTGGCGCTGGTCACCGCATTTGCGGGCATCCTGGCCATCACTTTCGAATTTCAGGATTGGCACGGCAATTACACCGGATGGGGGGATCAGCTGCTGATCTCGGTTTCTTTTCCGTACCTGCTGGTGCGCAGGCAAAGCGTCAAAGGGCAGTCGGTCTACATCGCGTTGTCGCGAATGATCGGCAGCATCGCGCTGATTCCGGCCCAGTACGTACTGACGCCCGACTCCCTGTTCCTGGCCTACGTCTACATCGCCTTCATCGTTTTCGATCTCCTCTACATCGCCCTTTATCTGCGCCGGTGCCGTTCGGACGGAATCAATCCGTGGCGGCGTCTTTGAGCATAGAAGCGCGAGCAGAGCCGTGGAGTCCAGGGCGATTCTCGGATTGATTCGCGGAATGCGGGAGCGGGTTTTAGAGCACTTTCCGGTTTGGCGCAGAAGTAGGTCGGCAATCCTTTGCCGACACGCGCGGTCGGCGGGGGCATTGTCGGCAAAGGATTGCCGACCTACGAATTTCCCGATTCTCACCGCAAAACCGCGGTAAAAAACGTTCTAAGTACATTCCGCAAATATTTGCGGAATCTCGACAGATTGGCTTGATTGGCGGGGTTGTCCTGCAGGTTGTCTATGCCGCAAGACTTCCCTGAATGTACTTAGCCCGTACCTATACTGAGGCCGTTTGCAATCAATCCTTGCGTGCGAATGGAAACGCTTTAGTCTCGCGACGGGCGTCCTTGAGTACGTTGACTGAGCCTGTGGGAAATCGCCGATTTCCAATTCGCCGGGGCTTCGGCGGTTACCCTGACGGGCGAAACAATTGAAACAAATCTCCGCTCCGCCGGAAATATTCGAGATACACGGCCCATTGAAACTGGTTCCCGACCTCGGCGCCTTCGCCGGGGAATTCGACAATCGAAGAGGAGAACCAACTATGAAACCAATCAAATCGCCCATGCGAGCTATTTGGCGGGCGCTGGTCGCCGCAGTGCTCTGCTCGGGGCAAGTCGTGCTTGCCGACAGTCCCGACAAGCTGAGCCCGGTGGATCAACCGCCGGCCAGCAAACTACCGGCGGTCGCGGACCATCCCGAAGTGATCCGGGCCTTGCACTGGAACGTCTGGATGTATCCCGACATCGTCCATCCCGACGCGGCAGGTCTGGACAACGACCACCGGGTACCCCACATCGTCGGGCGCCTGAACAAGCAGAAATACGACATCGTATCGATCAACGAGCTGTTTTCCGGATCGCCGGACCAGAAAGGCCAGTACGACGAGTTCATTTACCTCATGACCGGTATCGATACGGGGGTCTCGGACATAGGCAACACCAATATTTCCTATTCGTACCTGCCCCATGGAGCGCCGCCGGCCCAGTATCCTTACTACGTCTGGTCGCCCGGCTTCCATATGACCACCGTCGGCGACGCCGGCCTGGGCCTGTTCACCCAGTTCCCGCCAGCGCCCCGCAATGATCTCGAGCCCGCCTTCATGGCGCTGCCCGGACAACCCTACCCTCAAGGGATCAGTGTGGACTATTACTGCCTGAATTCGGAGGGCGCGGAAAAACTTGCGAGCTTTCAATTCCTTGCGGGCGGGCCGGCGAGCCCCTTTCCGTGGGTGAAAAGCAAACCTTGGTACAAAACCAATATGAACCAGGCTCCCGGCTGCGCGGCGGCCTATACCTGGTACACGGAAGCGGAGGGAGCGGACGCGGGTGCGGTCAAGGGCATTCTCTGGACTCGAGTGGAGAACACCAAGACCGGCCGTCCCTTGAACATTTTCGTGACCCATACCCAGGCCGATTATCCGGAGGCCAATCCGCCGGAGGAGTATTCGGCGGTCCGCGCCACCCAGTTGCAGCATCTGCGCAACTTCATCAACTCCATGGCTCATGTGGAAGAGGATGTCATGGTCATGGGTGATCTCAACGTTCTGGGCGACGGCAAGAAGTTCATCGGCGTCAATCCTTCGCAGAACCAATACGAGTACAAGGATTGGATCACCGACATCTTCGTGGCCCAGGACGGCTTCGAGGACGTTTATCGCGCCCAGATGAAAACCACCGACAACGACGGCGGATTCACCCGGCACCCCATCTGGAACAGCCACGACGCGGCGGACCCGTATCCCCAGCGGCTGGATTACATTCTGTCCCGCTGGAAAAGCGACTGGAACCGGAACGGCTACTGCATGCAGCATGCCCGCGCGCGCCGCGATTTCAACCTCTATTTGGGAGGACCCAATCCGGCCACCGATGCTTCGGACCACTTCCCGGTGGAAATGGCGGTCAGCTTCGACTCCGGCTATTGCGCCCCGCGCAAGGCGCTGGATGCGGGGAACTCGGCCAATCTCAACACCACCAGAGTGCTGACCTTCGACAATCCGGGCGCGGTGCAATGGATACGCGTGCCGGCGGACACCGATCTGGCCATCACCGCCGAAAAACTGACCCATGTGGACGGCAGCAAGTATGAGCTGGATGTCACGGCCTTCCTGTCCACCGATCTGTCGATGCCGGTGGAAACCTTCAACAAGCGGTACCGGCTGGGCTTCGGCAAGCGCGATTTGAAAAAGTCCGTCAAGGTCTCGTTCCCGGTTCCGGCCTATTTGCGGATCACGCCGGCGAGTTACGGCGCCATCGGCACGGCCGAAATCATGATCACCAGGATGGACGGCCTCACGCCGGACACGGCGCTCCTGATCGGCGCGGGCGGCTTCCTGGACGTGGACAAATCCCATGCGCGCTATGGCGAGAACTGGTCCAAGTCCTGGTCCGAACCGACCGACATGCCCGGCACCAGCCTGAACGGGACCCCCGGCCAGAAGGTCAAGTGGTTCGAGTTCAACAATCAGCCCGGCGAGGACGGCAAGGGCAGTTGCTTCACCCTGCGCATCCTCCAGGGCGGGATTCAGCCGCCGGCGGCATCCGGCAACAGTTCCTTCCGCATCCGCGTACAGCAGGGCAATACGGTATACCAGAACTGGGGAAATTATGTGCCGACCAACGCCGGCAGCAGTTCCAAGCCCTTCCAGGCGGTGTTCGATTGCAGTAACAATCCCGGCCTGGCCGTACCCACCGGAGCGGAAATCAAGCTGGGAATCGAGCGCTCGGACAACGCCAACAACGAAACCCTCCGCCTGGCCCTGACCCCGGACGTGCGCTCCTACCGCTTCATCAAGGTGGGGATCGCCCAGCAGGGCGACTGGGGCGCCACTTCGGGCGGCGACGAAGTGGTCGGTAGGTTCTACCTGGACGACATCGTCGCCTGGAACGTCAAGACCACCGACCGCCACACCGACGTTTCCCGCTGGAATCTCCATTTCCCGATATGGGGCCAAGGTTCCACCGGCCTGGTCGACAAGGCGTATTTCCGCACGCACATCGGCTGGGAACTGGGCGAGGAGTCCTGCGATTGCGACGCCGACACCTGGAACCCGAACGAGGTCGAATGGTTCAGGGTTTACCAGAACGGCAATCACTTCGGCCGTTCACTGGACTTCCACTCGGTACCCTGGGGCGTCCAGGTGAAATCGGGCGACACCAAGGTGGAAACCCTGGAGTTCAAGCGTCTCTCGGCGTCCAAGGCCTATCGGACCGGATTCTGGGATCCGGACGGCCCGGATGAAGGCGAATACTACCTCAGCGTGGAACTGGGCATGCCGAACGGCTTGCCGGCGGTACCGAACGAGTAATCCATCCCTCACAAACCCCTCGGGGCGGCCGTCGGCCGCCCTCTTTTTTTGGAGCCACCAAATTCAGTGACTTACGGGCTTTCGGCGGCGCTTCCCGTCGAAACAAATGAAACAAGTCTCGGGAATTCCGGAAATCCTTCAGAAACAAACCCGCCTCATAGTGTTTCCCGAGCCCCCGGCATGGGGGCAAGTCATACACGTTATCAACCAACACGGGAGGCAGAACCATGAACAAAAGAACCTTCATCGTCGCCGCACTAGCCGCGGCCGTTTCCGGACAGGCGCAGGCGCTCGATCTGCGCGACTGGGGCAAGAAATACAACTCCGCATCCCAGCGCTTCGTGGTGCTGTCCGAGTTCAGCAATGCGGCGGTGCTGGACAAGGAGACTCAACTGGTCTGGTTCAGGACCTGGCCGAACGCCACGACCGAATGGAACTCCGCCCGCGACTCCTGCGCCAACAGCAGCGTCGGGGGACGCAAGGGCTGGCGGTTGCCTTATCTGCACGAACTGATGAGCCTGATCGATCCCAACGTCGTTCCGGCGGCGAACGGCGACACCAAGCTGCCGCAGGGACATCCGTTCGCGAATTCGGCGCCGCAAAACGGACTGGGCTATGTGGCCTACTGGACCGAGACCTGGGACAAGATTTCCGTGCTCAATGCCACCGGCGCGACGTACGCCCAAGTCTGGCGGGTCGATCTGGAAACCGGCAACGCGAGCAAAGGCTCGCCGTATTCCGACTACCGCTTCGTTTGCGTGCGCAGCGGCGCGCCCCTGGCGGAATACTGAGCGGTCGGCGCGTGGGGAGTTCGAGCCTGTGCTCACTCGCGGGCCAGCCCTTCGGCATCCGCCCCGTGCGGGAAGTACTGGCCCGATTATCACAGATCGTGCCACTGCGGGTGGAACTGCCCGTCGAATGTTCTGCCAGCCTTGTCTCGTTGAAATTCTGCGGACTTCCGCTGGCGGAATTCATCGCCCGGCTGCTGGAGGACCGGCCCTATGCCTGGATCGTCGATCCCGAAGGCGGGCATTGCCTCATTCTCCCCGCACCCGCCGCAACCATGGCCCAATGGAGAAAGCTCCCCGTCACCCGCAAACCGCAATCTCGAGTCACCCATGAAACATCGGGCAAAAGTATTCTCGTCTCACGTCGACAAGCGGCCGGAGACCCTCTTCTCTGCCGAGATGTCCCGAGTCTTTCTCCGCGCCAGCGTCGCCTATTCGTCGGCTCAGGCACGGGGAGGGAACGGCTCCGTCCTTCCCTTTTCGATATGGGTGAAAAGGCTGGAAGGACGGTGATGCGCCGAAAGGCCTATAAGCATCACTACGGCCACGCCGGGGGCGACCGCCGCTTGCAGGAGATTGCCCCCGGCCAAGTCCCGGCGCGCCGGGGCGGCGAGGAATTCGCTGTTCCATTGCCGGAAACCGACCCCCAAGGGGCTCCGGAAGTCGCCGAGCAGTCGCGCAACCGGGTTGCTGGCTCGACCTTGCCCCATGCGGCCTTCCGAACCGCACCCATCGCCGCTGTCAGCTCCGCTCCGTATCGTTTGTCCGGAACGGCGCGGAACCTTCCGGAACTCGCCAGTCGCTAAGTACATTCCGCAAATACTTGCGGAATCTCGACTGTTTGGCTTGATTGGCGGGGTTGTCCTGCAGGTTGCCTATGCCGCAAGACTTCCCTGAATGTACTTAGAGCGTTTTCATCGCGCTCGTACGGCAAAACCAGCTTGGCGGACGTCGTTGGCGCCTTCGGCTCGGGTGAATGGATTCAAGCATTCGTAGGTCGGCAATCCTTTGCCGACGAAGCCGCTCGGCCGGGACGTGGCGTCGGGAAAGGATTCCCGACCTACTCGCGAGTGCCTGTACAGTAGATATGAAAATGCTCTAGCTACAACCCAGCCCGTCCGTTACAAATGAAACAAAAAAGACAGATTCGGAAATCAGTCAGAAACACTCTTCCTTCGTAATAAGCACCCATCCGCCGATGCAGAGGCGGATGGACATTCAAGCGTTAAACAAACTTTTGCGGAGGAGACATCCATGAAACTCACATTCAAGACTCTCGTTATGGCCTCCGCCCTGGCGGTCAACCTCGCGGCTTCGGGCAGCACGTACGCTTTCAGCCCGTCCGAGCTGGGAGACCGGCCCTGGGAACTCAATTTCGCCGTGGTCGACGTGCTCGCCGGAGCGCAGTCGGCGCGCTTGAACCTGGTGAACGTCACGGACAGGCCGGTTCAGTACCATGTCGTCGCCGTTTTACAAGATCCCGAAACCGGCCTCCCGCGTCGCCTCTTCGAAACCGACGGAACCGGCTTCCTGGAACCGGGCCAGAGCAAAAAGCAGGACTTCCACTTCCGACCCGGCATGACGCTGGACCGGCGCCAGGTGCGGATCGTGGTTTACACCGGCAATCCGGATGTGGCGAATGAAATAGGCGGGGCAAGCCCGGCGATAGCCGCCTCGATGACCCTGATCGACAGCTCGACCGGCAAGACGAGCGGCGTCTTCCTTCCCGCGGTCCAGCGCACACTGGTCGCTCCCTGAGGAACAAACCGGCATGGACGGCATCGGCTTCGTCGGCAAGGGATTGCCGACCTACTACCTATCCGATCCGCACCGCTAAAACCGCGGTTAAAAATACTTTAACGAGACGCGGATCCCGGTATTCGTCGCATCCACGGCAAAAGATTTCCATTGGAGCTCGTATCATGAACTACGGCAAATGTACCGAATCAGTCAGCTTATTCATCCGCCGGTTATCAGCCCCGGCTCTTCTAAGCGGCGCGATGCTGATTCCAGCGCCGGCGCAGGCTTTGATCATCGACAACTTCGAGCAGGGCGGCTTCAATCTCGTCGCCGACCAAAACAATAATCCCATCAGCATCGAAACTGGTTTGCCCACGTCCGATGTGCTCGGCGGCGTGCGCTGGGCCCAGGTGGTGCAGAACGGCGGGATCGGTACGGTCGGCATTACCCTCGATACCGGCAGTCCCGGCGATGACGGCGTGTATATCGACACGGTGGCGACACCCGACGCCAATCCCGGCGTGAGCGGCTATCTGCAGTTGACCTATGGCGGCGGGGTGGCCCTGCATGAGGACCTTACTGCCGACGGCGGAAGCTCGTTCCTGGTCACCGTGGGTGCCGTGACTCAATCCACAAACCTGGGCATCGCCTTGTATTCGCAGATCGGCTCGTCGATATTCGCCCAGTTCCTCAATCGAACGATAGCGGCCGCCGGCACGTACGATTTCGCCTTTTCCGATTTCAGCGCCGTTCCGGATGCCTTCAAGGACGTCGTGCGCCTGGATTTGTTCATCGGCAATTCGCTCGTGACGGACAAGGCCTTATATTCTCTCCTCGACTTCAGAACCAATGGCGGAGCCATCGAGACGACGGTTCCCGAGCCCGGCGTTCTGCCGCTTGTCGCGCTCGGCGCCGTGGGGATGGTGCTGAACCGGCGTCGCCGAGCCGCGGCTAGTGCATTTTCCGATTCAGTGTAGCGGAGCCAAGGCGTAGGTCGGCAATCCTTTGCCGACACACGACATCGGCAAGGGGCTTCGTCGGAAGGGTCGCGACTAAAGCGACGTTTGCGATTGGAAGGGGCCGATTAAAGGCCCGTTTGCGATTGGAAGGGTCGCGACTAAAGCGACCGTTTGCGATTGGAAGGGTCGCGACTAAAGCGACCGTTTGCGATTGGGAAGGGATTGCCGACCTACGTTCTTCCCGCCCGACACGAAGCCGTACGCCGGGATGAAAAACGCTCTAAACAGACGGCGGCTTCGATAGGCCAGCGGAAATCGAAACCGCCTCGGATTGATTCATTCGTAGGACAGACTGATCGACCCGATGATTTCGTTCTCCTGCGCAACGCCGAAGCGGTTGTATCCGCCCAAGATGCCCGTCACGCCCAGGGACACCGGCAGATTGGGAACCAGGTAACTCAATTGCAGAATCACGTGGCCGAAGGTATTGCTGACGGGCAATTTGCCCGGATAGCAGCCGGTCACGTTCATGGCGCTGTCCGGAGGGCAATCGGTCTTCAAATAGGTGTCCCGCGTCCCGTAAAACTTCCCTTCGCGGCGGAAGCTGAACCAGCCGAGGGTGGCGTTGAAGTTCAGATTCCAGGGCAGAACCCGGCGATAGTTGAGAGTCCAGTAGGTGTCGCCCGCGTTGCCCAGAAGGGAATCGTTCATCAGGGTTTGCGAAAACAGGCTGAAGTCGCCGTACCCGATGCCGACCCTGCTTTCCAGGGTCTCGGCGTGGCGGCTGTTGGTGTAAAGATACCCGGTCAATCCCGCTGTGATCGTGAAATCGCCCAGCGGCAGTTGATAGCCGCCGTAAATATCGTGCTCTATCGATTTCTTGTCGTCGAATACGCTGATGCTCCGGTTCGAGTAGGCCTGACCCAGGCGCAGATAGGAATAGTTGATCATGGAGCCGAAGTAGCCCAGATACCATCCGGAAGCGAATTTCAAATCGGCGCCCCATTGCAAGACCGGATCTTCGGATTCCGGCGCATCGGCGGACGCGTTGCCCAAAGGCTCTCCGTTGAAGTAAGTCGTGGTGATGCCGCGAACGACGTAACTCGACACCAGATCGACATGGGCACTCAGGTTGTAGAGCGGGGGCGTGCCGGAGGGAAGATCGCCTGCGACCGCCGACAGCGCCGGCAGCAGTCCGAGAACAGCAAGACACGCCAGGCGCATTTCCGGATAGGGGGAAATCGAATGAAGCATCGGATGTCTTCTTGTTTTTTTGGATCGAGCGGGTCGAGCCGGTCGTCGGTTGCCCGAGATCGCAGGCCGCTCGCCCGGGGCTCACCGAAGGGTTTCGAGAGCCTATCAGGATCGGTTCTTATCGGATCGTGCCTCCGCCGTTCTCCACCTGCGCGACCTTCTGACGCACGTCCTTCGGCACGAAGGGTTTTTCGATGACCGGACAGCGGGCGGCGTCCAGGAATACCTGCACGTTAGGGCTCAAGCTGTCGCCGGTGACGAAAATGACTTTCCGCGCCAGTTCCGGCCAGCGCCGCTCGATCTCCCGGTACAGCGCCGGGCCGTCCATCTCCGGCATCCGGAGATCGCTCAGAATCGCCGCATATCCGCCGTTATTGCCCAGCAGGCGCAAGGCCTCCCGACCGCTCGCCGCGACGTCGATGCCGTGCCGGTCGCTCGCCAGGATGTCCGCCAGCAAAGCGCTCACCTCCGGTTCGTCGTCGACGATCAGGATGCGTCCGCGTCCGCTCTCCGGCGGCTCCGGCGCCGCCGTGTCGGCTTCGACCGTATCCGCCGCCTGCACCGGCAGCCGCACGGTGAACACCGCCCCGCCCGCGGGCGGACAGGTGGCGCTCAGGCTCCCGCCATGGGCTTCGACGATGCCGAGACTGACCGCCAAGCCCACCCCGGTACCGCTGCCGACCGGCTTGGTGGTGAAGTAGGGATCGAAGATCCGCGAGCGAATGGCTTCCGGGATGCCGGGACCGTTGTCAGCCACCTCCACCCAAAGGGCGTTCGCCGCCGGGTCGTGGCCCGAGCGGATCCACAGGCGGCGGGGCTCGGGCTGGTCGGCCAGGGCCTGCTGCGCGTTGATGAGGAGGTTGATGAACACCTGGTGCAGCTGGTCGGCATCGGCGGCGATCTCCGGCAGGTCCTTCGCCAGGTCGGTGACGACCTCGACGCCGCCTGTGCGCAGGCTATAGCTCAGGATTTCCAGGGAATCCTCGATAACCCGGTTGAGCCGAACCGCCGTGTGCTGCGGCGTGTGCTGGCGGGCCATCGCAAGAAACGTCTTGACGATGCGGGCGCAGCGCTCGGCGGCGGCGCGGATTTTCCCGGCGGCCGCCACCGTGGTTTCGTTTCCTGCCTCTTCCTCCAGCATGATGGCCCGCCCCACCACGATGGAGAGGGGATTGTTGAGTTCATGCGCCACCCCGGCCAGGAGCGAACCCATCGCCGCGAGCTTTTCCCGCTGATAGAGCGTGTCGCGCTGACGGGCGATCTCGGCTTCCGCCTTGACGGCCTCGGTGATGTCGCGGGCATTGACGACTATTCCTTCCACCGAGGGATTGTCGAGCTGATTGGTGCCCGTGGCTTCGAACACCCGCCACTCGCCGTTGGCATGCCGGACCCGGTATTCGAGGCGCTCGATGGGGGCGCCGGGGTTCTCGATCGCGGCCCGATACGCGTGTTCCACTCCCGCGGCGTCCTCCGGGTGCACGATCTCGAAGATGCTCCTGCCGACGTAATGCGCCGGGGGAAGATTCAACACCGCGGCGACCGAGGGGCTCACGTAACGGATGATGCCCTCGGCATCGACCACGCTGATGATGTCGGCGGCATGCTCGATCAGGGCGCGAAAGCGCTCCTTTTCCCGGCGCACCGCGATGTCCCGCTCCGAGACCTTAGCCACCATGTGATTGAACGCATTGGCCAGTTGACCAATTTCGTTGCGCGGATTTTCCCGCCCGCCCAGGTTCGCGACGGGCGCCTGCCCGGAAGCCACGCTGCGGGTGGCAGCGAGCAGCCGGTTCAGGGGCTGGGCGATTTGGCGGCGCAAAATCGCGGTCAAAATCAGGAGCAGAAACGCGAGCGACGAGATGCCGCTCCAGAACACCCATTGCGCCGAGCGAAACGCCTGGGCGCGGACCAAGGCGCCCGGCAGGGTCGAGGCGAAATACCAGCCGGTGCTGGGCAATCGGCTGATCGCGTAGTATTCGTCGATTTCAGGGGCCAAGCCGGAACGCGGCAGCTCCGCGCTCTCCGTCGCCAAGCGCAAGAGCGCGTTCAGCCGCGGGTCCTGGGCGTCGCGAATGTTGAATCCTTCGAAGCTTTCCGAGATCTGGACCATGTATGACGGATCGATGATCAGCCGTCCGTCGCCGCGGAACACGGTATGGGTGGCGCCGGCAATGTCCGACTGGCGAATGCTGGCCTCCAGTTCGTCGAGAATCTCATCGGTGCCGATGTTGGCGATATGCTCGTCGCCCACGTACACGGGGGTTACCCCCGGCACCAGAATCTTCTTATAGGCCGGCTCATAGTAGGTGCCTCCCCAAACCGTTTTGCGCTCGGGATTGTGCGCCGCATCGGCCAGATAAAAATACTCGCGTTGATCCAGCGCGTAGTCCGCCGGCGTGTCGTAGGCCCAGCGCACGTGTCCTGAGCGTTCGGGATCGTCGTAGCCCATGTCGGAGGGTTGGCTGGGATGCATGAAGTAGAAGTTGGCGAATTGACTGGTGAAGGTTCCCTTATATTTTTCGGACAGATCGAAAAACAGCATCCAGCGTCGCTTGAACTCCGTATCGGGCTGCACCCGGCGATGGATCCAGCCGGTGGAATAACGTTCCACGTCGGAGAACTTCTCGCTGTTGCGCATCGCGCCGTCCGGATACCGGCTCATCAGCTCATCGAACCGATGTTCGAAATCGGGGGAGGGCGGTGCGGAATAGCGTTCCACGAAATCCCGGCGCACGACCTCGTGCAATCCCTTGAGAAACGCGAAATGGGATTCGTGATAGCGCGCCCGCTGGACGCCGTAGTCGGTCAGCCGCGCCAGAGCGCTCTGCTCGATTTCCCGGTACAGCAAGTGGTATGTGACCGCCGTGGACAGAGCGATGATGGCTGTCACCCCGGCGGCGATCCGGTACAGCGTAGCCTGAGTAAGCGATGTGGAGATGCCCATGATGTCGATGAATGTCGCTGGAGTGCCAGAGTTGAATAGGAATGGCCGGTCGAATCATTCACCGTCGGGAACGAAACGGTAACCCACGCCTCGAACCGTTTTGATGAAGCGCGGATGCTCCGGATTCGGTTCTATCTTCTTGCGCACCCGCGTCACGCAAATGTCGACGCTGCGGTCGAACGGGTCCCACGACCGCCGCTGGGTCAGATCGAGGATCTGGTCGCGCGACAGCACTCTATTGGGATGGGTTGCGAACACCTTCAACAGGTCGAACTCCCCGTTGGTGATCGGCAGTTCCCGGCCGCTCTCGTTCAGCAGGCGATGGCTTTCCAGGTCGAGTTGGCAGCAGCCGAACCGCAAGAGTTGCGCCGGTCTTGCTGCTATGGCCTGATCCGGTTCCGCCGCCGAAGTTATGGTGCGTCGGAGGACGCTTTTGATCCGTGCCAAGAGCTCGCGGGGATCGCACGGTTTGGCGAGGTAGTCGTCGGCCCCGATTTCAAGGCCGACGACTCGATCCGTTACCGAATCGGCAGCAGTGAGCATGATCACCGCCGTCGTCCGGTTTTCCCGAATATGGCGGGCAAGGCTGAGCCCGTCTTCGCCCGGCATCGTGATGTCCAATACCGCGAGATCGATGGCTTCCCTTCGGAGAACTTCGCGCGCCTTCAGGGCCGACTCGGCCTGCCAAACCCGAAACCCGTGCTTGCCGAGATACTCGGCAAGCATCTCGCGAATGCATGGCTCATCGTCCACGACCAAAATATTGGCATTCATATTTTCAACTCCGCTTACCCCCCAGATTCGACGGAGATCGACCATCGGCTGAACTGTGCCAGCACCGAGCGTTCGCAACAATAAATTATTAATCAGGCCCTAAATACCCTCTCGGTATTTAGGGCCGCAGCCCAGGCCGCGGTACACGCCCGGTCTGGGCTCACGCCGCTTGTCGCCGCGCCGGGGCATCCCGGCCCCGGATTAACCCGGCCTGATTTAGAAGCCGGATTAATAGAGCGTGTCGCATCAAATCCGCTCATGTTAGCTCATAAGCCGACAAGCGATATCAATGATCGATCGGAAAGATACTGGTGTCACTGAAGTTGGTCGGCTAGTGTGAATGCCAAAGGTTAAGCCACCCGTTGGTTCCGGTCAGTTATTTTTTCCCTGCGTAAAAGGAGTGGACCGGTCCTCTCGCCGTTCGAGGCCGAAGCCGTGTCGAGGGTGTCGCGGTTTTCAGCAGAGGGCTTTTCCATACACAGCCGGTATCCGGGCCATCGCTCCACGCGCAGCAGGCGGCGCAGCGGCGTCTTGATCACGGAGACGCACAAGGCGATGGACAGCAGACACCACACGGCGGCATGTTCGTTGGGATGGCGCGTCAGAATGTCGGCCAGCAAAGGACCCACGACGAGATGAAGAGAGACGAATCGCCATGATCCGTAAAGGAAAGGCAGAAAAAAACTCACTGCGAAATAGGAAAAACCGTGCAGGCCGAACTGAAACGGGATGAGGTTATCGGGATAAATCGACATCAGGCCGTTAAGAGGAAGCTGCCAGGCTATGTGCCAGTCGCCGGACAGGGAACACACCTCGGGCCCGCAAAATCCCTCGTATCCTCGGATGCAGGTTCTCGCCCAGGAAAAGGGATACATCTTGAGCAGCATCGCCGCGCTGGCGAGTCCGCACAACGAATAGACCATCCCGCCGATTCGCCGCTTCACCGGGGCAGGAATGAAGTACAGCGCGACCATGTTGACGAAGAAGGGTTGAAACGTGATGTGCAGATAACCCAGCCAGGTCAGCAGCTGGTTCTGCGGGGTATCGCACTGATCGATGTATACGTAGGTCGCGGCCTGCAACAATTCCATGCAGGCAAAATAAGTCAGGGGCAACCACAGTTCCCGTGTTTCCCCTTTGTAGGCCAAGTAGCTTGCCGTCGCAAAACCGCCTGTCGCTAACATGGCCGAAGCTTCGCCGCTCCAACACATGAGGAGATCCCCCCAAACTTGATTCAAAAGCTTGAAAGTGAACACCAAAACGATACGCCAACAGGATTTCGCGCATTCTGTCGACTGGATCATCTATGTTGACGCCGCGGAAAGCGAATGTACGGTTCTTCCCGTTGATGTCAATAGTTTGTGATATTGCGGCGCAGCGCGTCCGTTGATCGGGGGGTGGTCCGAATGAGTCGACGGGAAGGCCCGACTCTCTGATTGTCGCCAGTGTTGCTGACACTCGGCCAAAACCGTGGTCAGACCATTAAGAGATGTGCTCGCGCGAACCGGATTAGATCGGATTCGGCCGGGGCGGGGACACCGACCCTAGATCCTAATTCCGTTCGGCATTCGAGTGAACATTCATCGTAGGATGGGTAGAGCGAAGCGAAACCCATCGATGGCGAGTTAGCCCCTAGAGCGTTTTCATCGCGCTCGTACGGCAAAACCAGTTTGGCGGACGTCGTTGGCGCCTTCGGCTCGGGTGAATGGATTGATTCAAGCATTCGTAGGTCGGCAATCCTTTCCCAATCGCAAACGGTCGCTTTAGTCGCGACCCTTCCGACGAAGACGCTCGGCCGGGACGTGGCGTCGGGAAGGGGGGCTTCGGCGCTCCAATCGCAAACGGCCTGGCCGGGAGCGCCGGCCACGCCCTTCCCGAAGACGCCGTTTGCGATTGGAAGGGTCATTCGGGCGCTCCCCGGATGACCGTTTGCGATTGGGAAGGATTCCCGACCTACTCGCTAGTGCCCGTACAGTAGATATGAAAATGCATTAGTCTCCGCTCGGGACAGGCTCCGCCTAACCCACCGATGGAAGGCCGCTCGGCGGGTTACGGCGCACGCGAAGGGCAGTGATCGGCGGTCGGTCAGTGCTGATGTGCGCCTAACCCACCCTACGACAATGAATTCCGGATTGAAGGCGATTTGGAATAACACCAGGGTATAGTTTGAATCAGGAGACGACTCATGAAGGTCTACGAACTGCAAGGCGGCTTCGGCATCGATTCATTGGCTCTTGTCGAGCGGCCGATGCCTCGGCCCGCCGCGGGGCAGGTGCTTCTGAAAATGAGGGCGTGGTCGCTCAACTACCGCGACCTGATGCTGGTCAACGGAAGCTATAACCCGAATCTCCGTTTGCCGATGACGCCGCTCTCGGACGGCGTCGGCGAGGTGGTCGACGTCGGCCCGGGCGTATCGCGCCTAAAGCCGGGGGAGCGGGTCGCGGGCATCTTCATGCCCAAGTGGCTGGACGGCGAATTGACCGAAGAGAAAACCAAGAGCGCGCTGGGCGGTGGTGATACCGGCATGGCGGCGGAGTACGTCGTGCTCGACGCGGAAGGCGTCGTTCCGGTTCCGGACCATCTCACGGACGAAGAGGCCGCAACCTTGCCTTGTGCCGCAGTGACCGCCTGGCATGCGCTGGTCACCTCGGGCCGGGTCAAGGCGGGGGATACGGTGCTGACGTTGGGCACCGGCGGCGTCTCATTATTCGCGTTGCAGTTCGCGAAGCTGTCCGGAGCGCGAGTGATCGCCACCTCCAGCAGTGACGAAAAACTTGCGCGAGCGCTCGATCTCGGCGCTTCGCAAGGCATCAACTACAAGATCACGCCCGAATGGGGCCGATTCGTGCGCGAACTCACCGACGGCGTCGGTGTCGATCATGTCGTCGAGGTCGGCGGCGCCGGCACCCTCGGCCAATCGCTCCGAGCCGTGCGCATGGGCGGGCGTATCAGCCTGATCGGCGTTCTGTCCGGCGGCGGCCAGGTCGATCCCACGCCCATTCTGATGAAGAACGTGTGCGTGCAAGGCATCTTCGTCGGCAGTCGAGCGATGTTCGAGGCCATGAACGGGGCCATCGCGCAGCACCGGATGCGGCCCGTGGTGGACCGCGTGTTTCGGTTCGGCGAGTTGCCCGATGCCCTTCGCCACATGGAGCGGGGCGCCCACTTCGGCAAGATCGCCTTGGCCGTAAGCTGAATGGAGAAACGACGATGAACATCCTGATGGTATTGACCTCACACGATAGGCTCGGCACGACGGGCGAGAGAACCGGATTCTGGCTGGAAGAATTCGCCGCGCCGTACTACGTCTTCAGCGATGCCGGCGTAGACATTGTTCTGGCTTCGCCCGAGGGCGGGCAGCCGCCGGTGGACCCCAAAAGCTTTCATCCGGATGCGCAAACCGAGTCGATCATGCGCTTCAACCAGGACCCGGCCGCGAAAGTCGCGCTAGCCCACACCGTCAAGCTGTCGCTAGTCTCGGATGCCGATTACGATGCCGTGTTCTATCCCGGCGGCCACGGCCCCATGTGGGATCTCGCCGAAGATCCGGATTCCATCGCATTGATCGAAGCCGTGTACGCGGCCGGCAAGCCCGTGGCCGCGGTGTGCCACGGACCGGGCGCGTTCCGCCATGCAAAGACCGCGGACGGTTCTCCCCTGGTGAGAGGAAAGTCGGTCACCGGCTTCGCCAACACCGAGGAGGAAGAAATCGGGCTTACCGAGGTGGTTCCGTTCCTGGTGGAAGACATGTTGCGCGAAAATGGCGGCAACTATTCGAAAGCCGAGAACTGGAAACCACATGTGGTGACCGACGGCCATTTGATTACCGGACAGAACCCGGCCTCATCGGAAGGTGCCGCGCGAGCGCTGTTGAGGCAATTCAAAGCGACGACGCACGGCTGAGCGGCGGGGGCGTGATTCGCCCAAGAAAAAGCCCGGAATCGGTTCCGGGCTTTTGTATTCCGCCTTTTAGGCCCACGGCCGCTTTTCAGGGTTTTCTCTAGACAAAGCGGCTCAATGTCTCTTCTCGGCGGCGTCGTTCTCGTGTTCAGCCTTCTCTTCCTCGATCTTCTTCAAAATCTCCCGTATCTCTTCGTCGTCGAGTCCGCTCAGTCCCGCGAGTTCGTTCAGCAGAAAGTCTTCGTAACTATTGGTTGGGTTATCCTTAGGCATAAAAAGTCTCCGAAAGGGTTAGCCCTTCCCCTTTGACTTGCGCCAATTCGAAAAGAGCCCGATCCGGCACTCTTTTTTTGACATTTGTTTTGGCCGAGCGACATACGGCCAAAAGAAGAGGAGAAAGAAGCCGGGGTAGGTCGGCAATCCTTTGCCGACGCCCTGCTAGTCTTCCAAGGAGGCTTCCGGAGTTTTCCCGATCACGATGTCAAAACGTGCTGTCAGTCCCCCGATCCGCGAATCGGCGGCCGGCGTGAAATCGACCAGAACCGATTCGCGAGCCGCCTTGTCCCGGATGCCTTTGAGAACGAAGTCCTGTTCATTCAACGGATGGCCCTTGACGTACAGCTGCGTGGTCAGCATCCGCTGCCCGCCTTTGTTGACGATGACGTGAATGTGCGGCGCGCGCTGGACGCCGGCGGCATAAGGCACGGGTTTGATGGTGCGGAAGTAGTACTCGCCGCCTGGACCGGTCAGGCATCGCCCGAAGCCCTGGAAATTCTCGTCGCGCCGTTCACGATTGGGACTCGCGGTGTGCAAGTAAATGCCCTGATGATCCACCTGCCAGATTTCGACGATGGCATTGGGAACGGGCTCTCCGGCCGGGCCGAGAATCCGTCCCGTGAGATGCGTCACGTCCCCGGCTGCCGGCGTGACGGAGTCGTTCACGATCAGAAGGTCGTTGTCGGTGTCCGGCGGGAGCCGGTTCGGATAAAAAGGACCCTGGGTTTGCCGCGGCGTTCGAGTCGGTTCCGCGGCAAACGCGCCGCCTACGGTAAACATTCCGGCAGTCAAGGCAAGGCATTGCAGCAACAGCCGGCGGGCTAGGCTTGGATGTTCGGCTCTCATGAATCGCCGCCTTAGGAAAGATCGATTGCTTAGGTTTTGGACCGGGTCATCACCCGCGGCGTTCACCGGAAGACTCCGAGTTCAGCGAGATGGGGAAGAGAAACGGATTGCGACGTCTCGTCCTCTCGTTCCCACGCTGCGCCGGCTGGCTGGGGTCCGGCGGAGTCCGAGGGGACCGGAAGAGGGAGCTAGACAGGACCGGTCCAGTTCCACCTAAAGCCGAAGGCGTCCACTTCGTTATCCGAGGCCCGCGCCCAGGTGGCGATCTGGCCGGGGCCCACCTCCGACCCGGGCGCATTGTGGAGCTGCACCCTAGCGCCAGCGGGCGTGGTCGGACCCGAGAGCGCCTCGGCAAATGCCTTCGCCCGCCCGGGAATCTCGGCCCGCCAGTAAGCGAGGTCGTCGAGCCGGACGCTTCCGAAGGCACCTTCACGGATGTGGTAAGCCATGATGCCTTCGCAGTGGTTACCCGTCGGCGCCTGGGCGAAGGTACAAGGACAGGGAACGTTGCAGCTACAGGCGTCGAACCAATCACCCTTCATCCACCAGTTTGGAATCTCCGTCATTTCGATACGCCTCCTTTGATCTCGTAGATAGCCCGTCTGCCGGACCGCCCGGCGTTGAGCCACTGCCCGCCGGAGCCTTCGATATGCGTTTGGACTCTATCCTCTGCGGGCTTGTTCTCTTTCTTCTCAGTGCCGTGATTTCAAGCCTAGTCGGATAGTCAACTTGGCGCTCATAACACCAAAATGCCGCTGGGCTTCCCAAGCCGCCTGTCCTTTCGTCCCCACCGCTGCATGTGGACGCCGGTGAGGCGAGCCAGCCAGCTCCACGGAGCTCGTAGCAACCGGGAATAGACACAATTTGAACAAAAACGATTCCAGATCGTCATTGTCCATAAATGGGCTTCGATATTTCGATATAAGGACATATCTTATGCGCCTCTCATCCTTACGGTCCTCTTCGACTGCTTCGCGCGCGGGAATGGATGGTGTGCGGGAACATTGGAAGGGGGGTCTCGTACTTGGCATCGGTTGATCCTTCTAGGCGTGGCTGCGATCTTCTTTCCGTTCGTCGCCACTCTGGCGACGGAACTGACGATCGCCTGGATTCTGGTCTTCTCCGGCATCGCGCAGGGCCTCCATGCCTTTCGCCTGCGACACCGGGTCGGCTTTTGGCCGTCACTCTTAAGTGGTCTGCTCACCCTTGCGGTCGGCCAGTTACTGATCTTGTTCCCCATGAGCGGCATCCCGTCGATCACATTCCTGATCGCGATACTCTTTCTGGCCAACGGCGCTTTTCGTATCGCCCAAGCGCTCCGGCTGCGCCCCTTGGAACATTGGGGTTTGCCGCTCGCCGGAGGAGTCCTCTCGATGCTGCTTGGGCTCCTGGTCATTGCCCAATGGCCGGCCGCTGCCATTTGGTTATTGGGCCTTTTAGTGGGCATCGACCTGATGTTTTCCGGCTGGATGTTGCTTTGGCTGTCGCTGACCGATGGCTTACCGCATCGGCTCTGGCCGATGCGGTGCACGGAGCGCCTAGCCTGAACCACCTGATGACAGAGAAACCCCCTTCCTGATAGAGGCCACAAATGACTTTTGATGAGGACACCATTCAAATCATCTGGGAGAAAGGTCGCGTCATGCAGGATCACGACGCCACCCAATGGCGCAAGGACGAATGCGGTGCCTGGATATACCGAGAGCATTACGGCGTCACGGATACCGAATTCGGCTGGAAAATCGAGAAAGTCATGCCCGATGTGTCGGAGCGCGCAGACAGCTTTCGCCCCTTCCATCACCGCAACAGTTACAACATTGCCAATGGCGCGCCGCATTGCCACGTCACTGCCGATCGAATTGAATTGGCACCGATGGAACATATCGATAGGCCGCGCAATAGGGAGCTTTAGATCCGAGGCGCGGGCAGCGCCTGCCTGAGGCGGGGGGCGCCCGAAGTCTGCCCAGAAGCGGACGAAGGGGGCGGAAAAGCCCTGGCTCAGGGGCAGAAAGGCCGGACAGACCGGCGGAAAACCCGATTTCCCGCCGGAAAAAAGCCTTCCGGGGAGGGGTAAGGGGAAAGATCGGGGAGTTTTTCACCATCCTGTTAGGTGCTATCGGTGTTTACAAGCCGCTCACCAAGCGGCATGAGCTGGCCAATGTCTGGTCTCCAAAAGTCAGCGCAGTGGCCGGCATGTACCGGCCATCAGTTATCCACGGCATAACCACTCGCAACCTTCCACGGCCCGTCGTCATGCGTGTCATGGTTAAGCCAATAGGGCCTATGACAGAATTCGGAAAAAATCGTACGCTAAGGCTTCCCATTGAGGCGTAGCGGCCGGAACTGTCCACTCTCGGCCTTCCGGCTCTGCCGCCAGACGTAATCGCCGGTCAGGTTGATGTGCTCCCAGCCCAGCGGCGACAGGTATTGCAGCAGCCGGTCGTCGATCACCTTGCCGGCATCGCGCAGCGCCCGCATTGACCGCTCCAGGTAGACCGTATTCCACAGCACGATGGCGGCCGTCACCAGGTTGAGGCCGCTGGCGCGGTAGCGCTGCTGCTCGAAGCTGCGGTCACGGATTTCGCCCAGGCGGTTGAAGAACACGGCGCGGGCCAGCGCGTTACGGGCTTCGCCCTTGTTCAGCCCGGCATGCACGCGGCGGCGCAGCTCAACGTTTTGCAGCCAGTCCAGAATGAACAGCGTGCGCTCGATGCGGCCCAGCTCGCGCAGCGCGACCGCCAAACCGTTCTGGCGCGGGTAGCTGCCGAGCTTTCGGAGCATCAGCGAGGCCGTCACGGTGCCCTGCTGGATCGAAGTGGCCAGCCGCAGGATGTCGTCCCAATGGGCGCGCACGTGCTTGATGTTGAGCACGCCACCAATCATCGTGCGCAGCGCCGGGTAGTCCGCGCCGTTCTTCACGATGTAGAGCTTGGTGTCCTTCAGGTCGCGGATGCGCGGCGCGAAGCGGAAGCCCAGGAGGTGCATCAGCGCGAACACGTGGTCGGTGAAGCCGGCCGTGTCGGTGTAGTGCTCCTCGATACGCAGGTCGGATTCGTGGTACAGCAGGCCGTCGAGGACGTAGGTCGAGTCGCGCACGCCAACGTTCACCACCTTGGTGTGGAATGGCGCGTACTGGTCGGAGATGTGGGTATAGAACAGTCGCCCCGGCTCGCTTCCGTACTTCGGGTTGACGTGCCCGGTGCTCTCGGCCTTGCCGCCAGCCTTGAAGCGTTGCCCGTCCGATGACGACGTGGTGCCGTCGCCCCAGTGCTCGGCGAACACATGGCGGAACTGGGCGTTGACCAGCTCGGCCAGCGCGGCGGAATAGGTCTCGTCGCGGACATGCCAGGCTTGCAGCCACGACAGCTTCGCGTAGGTCGTGCCGGGGCAGGACTCGGCCATCTTGGTGAGACCGAGATTGATGGCGTCGGCGAGAATGGCAGACAGCAGCAGCGTCTTGTCCTTCGGTGGCTCGCCGTCCTTCAGGTGGACGAAGTGACAGGTGAAGTCCGTCCAGTCGTCCACGTCCATCAGCAGCTCGGTGATCTTCACGCGCGGCAGCAGCATGCCGGTCTGGTCGATCAGCGTTTGCGCCACCTCTGGCACCGCCGAATCGAGCGGCGTGATCTTCAGCCCGGACTCGGTGATGATCGCGTCGGGGAGCTCATTGGCCAACGCGAGGCGGTTAACCATGGCGAGCTGCTGTTCCAACAGTTGGAGCCGGTCATGCAGGTACTGGTCGCAGTCGGCGTTGACCGCGATCGGCAGCGCATTCGCCTGCTTGAGCGCGCCGAACCTGTCGGCGGGCAGCAGGTACTCGTCGAAGTCCTTGAACTGGCGCGAGCCCTGCACCCAGATATCACCCGAGCGCAGAGCGTTCTTCAGTTCCGCCAGGGCGCAGATTTCGTAGAAGCGGCGGTCGATGCCAGCGTCGGTCATGACCTGCGACTTCCAGCGCGGCTTGATGAAGGCGGTCGGCGCATCCGCCGGCACCTTGCGGGCGCTGTCGGCGTTCATGCCGCGCACGACCCCGATGGCGTCGAGCACGGCTTGCGCGGCCGGCGCGGCGCGCAGCCTGAGCACGTCGAGGAAGGCCGGCGTGTAGCGGCGCAGCGTGCTGAACTGCTCGCTGACCCGGTGCAGGTGATCGAACGATTCCGGCTGGGCGAGCTGGTCGGCTTCGGTCACGCTGCGCTCGAAGTCGTCCCAGGGGATGACCGCCTCAATGGCGGCATAGGGATCGGCACCGGCCCGCTTGGCTTCCAGCAAGGCGCGGCCGATCCTGGAGTACAACCGCACTTTGGCGTTGATCGCCTTGCCTTGGGCTTGGAACTGCTGGTGATGCTAGTTCTTCGCGGTGCTGAACAGCTTGGTCAGGATACGGTCGTGCAGATCGATGATCTCGTCGGTGACGGTCGCCATGCCTTCCAACACTACGGCGACCAGGGTGGCGTAGCGCCGCTCGCTCTCGAATTTGGCGAGGTCGGCCGGCGACATCTGTCCGCCCTCGCGGGCGATCTTGAGCAGACGGTTCTGGTGGACATTACGGCCGATGCCATCCGGTAGGCCCAGCGCCTGGAAGGTCTTGAGGCGTTCGATGTGCTCCAGCATGGACCGCGAGTTCGGTTTCAGTGGCGACTGGCGCAGCCACATCAACCCGGTAAGCTTGCTGCCCGGTCTGAGCCGCAGCAGATCGTCCAGACGACGGCGATGGTGTTCGTTCAACGGCTCGATCAAGGCTCGGTAGATGCGCCGATTGGCGCGGGTGATGGCCTCACCGCAAGCGCGTTCGACCACAGTTAACGCCGGTAAAATCACCCGCCGCTGGCGCAGCATCTCCAGCGCGTGTTCGGCGAGCAGCAGGCCCTTATCGGTCTGCATCGCGAGGTCGGCCAGCGTCTGTACCAGGAAGCGGAAGTCGGACAGGCCGAACGCCGACAGCCCGAGATAGGCGCGCAACTCCTGGAAGTGCTCGCGCCGCGTCTCGTCGCGCTCGCCATACTTCGCCCAAGCGCTCGCGTTGGCCCGTACCTGCCGGGCGATCCATTCGATGATGAGCTCCGGCAACCGCGTGTCGGTCCCCAGCGCATACCCGGGATAACGCAGCAAGGCGAGCTGGACGGCGAAGCCCACCCGATTAGCGTCGCCCCGGCGCTGCCGGATCAGCGCCATGTCGGACTCGTTGAAGGTGTAGAAGCGGATCAGATCATCCTGGCTCTCGGGCAACGCCAGCAGGCTTTGCCGCTCGGCAGCGGACAGGATCGAACGGCGGGGCATGCAGCCTCCTTTTTCTTCTTCTTGAAAACGAGGGATTTCGAGAGGCTACGCCAGGACGTTGATACAGCACGTAAAATCAAGGCGCTCACGTTCTCGAAAATAATTCTTGAAACTCTATTCTCGTTTGCATACCCTTTCAACGAGTTTCGATAAGGAAAGGTGTCCCATGCGACCGTCCGTTGCGCTCAACCTCAAACGGAGCGCCATCCGCGAAGCGGCGAGCCGCTTCCGCGCAGCGAACCCGCGCGTCTTCGGCTCGGTGCTGCACGGCACCGATCGGGACGGCAGCGACCTCGATCTGCTGGTGGATGCGTTGCCTGGCGCGACGTTGTTCGATCTGGGCGGTTTGCAGGACGAGCTGGAAGCGCTGCTCGGCGTCCATGTCGATCTCTTGACCCCGGCCGACCTGCCGCCGAAGGTCCGGGCCAAGGTGCTCGCGGAAGCCCAGCCGGTATGAGCGAGAGCCGCCTGCCCGACTACCTCGACCACATGCGGCAGGCCGCGACGGATGCGTGCAGCTTCGTCGAAGGCTTGAGTAAAGATGACTTTCTGGCGGACAAGCGCACCCAGCAGGCCGTCATCATGAGCCTCATCATCATCGGTGAAGCCGCTACGAAGGTAATGGACGGCTACGCCGAGTTTGCGGACACGCACGCCGAGGTGCCTTGGCGCAGCATGCGCGGCATGCGTAACCGCATCGCCCACGGCTACTTCGACATCAACCTCGACATGGTGTGGGACACGGTGCAAACGGCGCTGCCGGGGCTGCTGAAGCAACTATCCGCCGTGCGCCAGGATGCCGACGACGAAAACCGCTATGGGATCGAACCATGACGGACACCATGAACACATCCAGCATCGAGGCGTTGGCCAGCGCCTGGGCGCGGATCGCCAAAGAAGCTGGGTTCCCGCCCGACTACGAGGGTACGCGTCACCGGAGGCGCACCGGGCTGTTGAGGCCATCCAGGAGCGGATTCGCGAGCACATCGGCGCTACCCAGGACAGGCGGCTGCTTGGCCTGTGCACCTGCTCGGCCAGGCATCGCTCCGCATGGAGCAGGCGCTGTGGTCTGAGGATTACGAGCGCATGTCCCGCGAGGTCGAGGAAGCTCTACGCGAGGCTGATGATCCGAACGCCAGGCTCTACACGCACGAAGAAGTCCTGCAGGCGATGCAGGAACGCATTGACCGGACGGGAGACCAGCCATGCTGATCGGTTACGCACGCGTCTCGACGCAGGATCAGAACCTGGAGCCACAACGGGAAGCTTTGACCAATGCCGGCTGCCAGAAGCTCTTTGAGGACAAGGTGAGCGGCACGCGGGCCGACCGCCCCGGCTTGGCCAAGGCACTAGAAATGCTGCGCGAGGGTGACACGCTGGTCGTCTGGAAGCTCGACCGGCTGGGCCGCAGCGTCAAGCAGCTGGTCGATCTGGTCGGCGAGCTGCACCAGCAGGGCGTCCAGTTCAAGAGTCTCACCGACGCCATCGACACCGGCACACCGTCAGGCCGGTTCTTCTTCCACGTCATGGCCAGCCTCGCCGAGATGGAGCGCGAGCTGACCGTCGAACGGACCCGCGCCGGGCTGGAAGTGGCCCGCCAGCTCGGGCGCAAGGGCGGCCGCAAGCCCAAGATGACCGACAGCAAGATTGCGTCGGCCAAGAAGCTGCTGGCCAGCGGCGTTCCGCCCAAGGACGTAGCCAAGAACCTTGGTGTATCCATTCCCACACTCTACCGCTGGATCCCAGCCTCCACGCACGCTTAGCGTGCGATTTTTTCCGTTTTGTGAGCTGACCCCTGTGTAGAGGCGAATGTAGAAGCAGAGCGCCCCTTAAAGACCGGTTAGTACGCTGGGGACTTCAAAAAAAAGCGGCCTATTGCCCGCAACCGCCCTTTTTTCCCCTACGGCGCATGCGATAGACAAAGCGACAGCGCCCTCCTGTCATTACAAAAACTGGGTGAATGCGCGGAGGCTTTCCCATCTGGCATGGGATTGGGGATTGTTAACATCAAAAGTGGTGCCCCTCAATATTCCTGCATCATCAAAGGCGCCAATATATGCACCTTTAGTTCCATTACTCCATGAGATTGTGAACGTGAACTCATTAGGATTTATGACGTCTACTCCGCCGAACCCTGCACCATGAACCGTGCCATTTGAATGGGTTGCGGTTCCATTGAATACCCCATTGTCTCGGAGGGGCTGAATGTCGACAGCCACTGTAAAACCGTTATCTTGTCGAATCTCCCACCGTCCCTGGACATCACGACGACTCATGGTAATTCCCTCCTTTCCAGCAAAGATTTGGCTAACCGAACATAAAAATTTCAATCGGGTACGTCAAGTCCTGTAAATACCTAGTCTGAATTCAATGGAGGCGGCGAAGAAAGCCGATTGATGAAGGGGCAGACCCGCTCGGCGACTTATCCACAGCCCCCTCTGGTAGAAAGAAGGTAGAAAAAAGATAGAGAGCGGTTTAACCCGCTGGAAGCCTTGTGTGCCGCGCCTTTCAGCGGGGGGCGACGCTACTACGATAAAGCGCGACGCTATATCGAAAGCGGAACGCTACATCGATATCGGAAGCCAGACAGCAAGCTGCTCTTTGCCCTTGCTGCTGCGCTCAAGTTCGCGCATGCCGCGGGCCAGCGCCTCCCTGAAATCACGGATTCGCCCGCCATACTGCATTTTGACTTTGAGCCAATCCAGCGCGTACCGCTGCAGCGGATCGGCAGACGCGGCGATAAGATGTTGCAGCGCCTTCGCCATATCTTGCCCTTTCCCGATCTGAAGCCGCTTATCCCAATCGATTAGGGCAAATTCCCGGTTACCGAAAAGCATGCGCCAGCGAGGATCTAGGGTGTACTCCAACCGGACACCTATGCGGTGGGCAAGACGCGGCGCGGCCTGCGTTGCCATGACGACGGGCTTAGCGTACTTTTCGTTCCGTTTTCTGTGACGGCCCCCAATACGATCAATCCAAATCCCGATTCATCACTTAGGTATCTGACTCGGGCCCTTGAGATTCTCAAGCGCCTGTACAGAGGCTTATGACCAAAACGAGGTTTAAAAATCACCGACCACAAATTTGATGAGCGTATCGCCGAAGCCGAAGCCAGGCACGAAGAAGCAATGAAGGCGCGTCAGGAACACGACGCCATTCTCAAACGAGCGGTTTCGTTCCTCGATGCGTGCCAAGCCGACCTTGACGCAAGTTGAAGGCGCCGTCTATGCGGCGATCAAGGCCGGTGACGAAATCGACCTGCAAAGCCTCGTCGTGCGCCGGCTTGAACTGGCGGCGATCATAGATGCCATGCCTCGGGTGCTGAAGCAGTTGACCGACGAACTGACCCCGCTTGCTCAGGCCGTGGGGTTTGCTGCAAATCGTGTGATCGATCTTCAGGAAGAGAAAGCGCATTGCGAACTCGTTGAAAAAGTGACTGCCCTGAGTGCAGCCGGCGACAGCGACAAAACCATTCGCGAAAAGCTCAATCTCTCGCCGCGCGAATTGGACCTGGCGTTGGGGCGGGCATGACGGGAGGAATTCATCGATGAACCTAAGACAGCGCTTGGCGCGCCTGGAGGCCGCGCGGTCGTTGCAAAACGTCGAGCCGCCGCCCACCGATTGGGATGCGCTGTTCGAGAAATTCATTCGTCATCTGCCGCCGGACGTGGCCGCCTGACATCGTTTATCGCCCTGCCACAGTTCCAACGGTTCGGGTGCGGGCGGGTTGTCGGGCCCCTTGTGAGCTTCACCCATGCGCTGCTCGATGAATGCCTGAATCTCGCCGACCAAATGCGCCGGCACCCGCATGGTGACCGTCTCGCAGTTCCATTTCCGTTTCCGGCCGGCGCCGGACCGCTTCCCTCCGCGTGTCATGTTCGTACCTTGTGATTTCGTGACGGAATCAGTCCCCCGACCATTTGATTCTGTCACGGAATCATTCAACCGTGCCGAACCTTGCATTCCACCGATTCTGGCCTAGGCTGAAAGGACCGCTCCCTCCGTTGGGTGATAAATTGCAAGCGGTAGCCCGGCTAAGGTGACGGGCGGGATCTATGAAAAAGAAAAGGAGAATGACCATGAGCAGCAACACCAATCCGACAGGATGTGGTTCCATCAACACGCAGGTGTACGAGTTCACCACAAGTGACGCGGGGAAAACGTCGGGCACGGCCTACGGCAATCTGCCGTTGGGCGACCCCAACGGCTCACAGGTGTCGATCAACGGCACCACCGACCTTTCCCAGATCATCGTTGGCAACAACGGGGCGTGTGTCATGTCGATCGTTTACCAGTACTTCGACGGGATCGCCCGCAAGTCGGCCATTTATGTCTTCGGCCAGGGGCCAAAGGGAATGGGGTCAGGGAGTCTCCACATGAGCTTCGTCACGTCGCAGGACACGCACACGTTGTCGCTGACGAGTTCGACCCCGTCGTGCCACGACGACAAATTCGAGGACATGAACGCCATCACGCAGATCACCTGGAAGTCGGATTAACCAGCGGTCCGAGCTGACCATCAACTTCTTGACGGAACAGTGAACTAGGACCTATACGTCGTATAGGTCCTACATGTCCTGAGTCATCATCGCCCGCGCATGCTCGTAGGAGTGGACCGCAAAGCGTGGCGCGCGCTTTTCGCGGCGCAGCTCGGGTGGATGCTCGATGCGACCGCCGATCTTACCGACGTTTGTTGATTTCAAAGGTCTTTTCAGCGGACCTTGACTCCCCCGACCCGCCCGGCGTCTGCTGGACGCACTACTAAACAGAAAGCGGACCCCGAACCCGTAAGCCTTGCGGTTTTTTTGCGCCTTGCGAAAGGCGAGCACCGATTTATGGTGCGGTCGATACGGTGAGATAAGCCGGGAAACCGGACGAATAAGCCGAGCAGTCTGTGTGCTGTAGTTGAGGCCGTGCCACCCTCATTCTGGTGGCGCTCGTTCAACTGGAGCAATTCACCATGTCAAACGAATCCCACACCACCCACGACCCCGCAAGCACGGCTGATGCGCTGGAAGAGGCGCGGGCCATGCTCGATTTGTTGCGATCGGCAGTTGCAGCGTCCGACGGCTGGACGCAGACAACGGTTTTCGGAGCAAACAAGCTGCTCGATGAAGTCGATTCCCGGATCGAGCGGGCCGAAAAGCTGATATTCGAACCGGTGGGATCAGATTGAAGGGGGAACTCATGAAAGCATCGCTCAAATCCGAATGCCAAGCCGTGGCGCACACGCTGGTCATGACAAGTACCATGCTGGCCGTTGTCGGTGCTGCAATAGACGATTATGTTGCACACGCTGAGGCTGAGCGAACCATGGATTTGCCAGACGTTGAAAGGGGCACGGGCTAGCGGAAATCGTTGGAGTGGCGCGAAACAGGTTGTTGGAATCCGCTGATTTCCTGGAGAGCATAAAAGAGCTTTTGCGTGATACGCCAAAACCCGCCGACGATTGATCGAATCATCGGCGCCTGGGGTAACCCCGCTTTAATCGAGTACGCGCCAGCGATTAGCGGACTTTATTACGTAATCCGCGACATCGCGCAGCGAGTCCAAAAGGCCGGCGAACTGATTAAGGAACTCCGGGATTCTGAGCGGGAGCTTGCCGCTTGCCGATCCTGAACGGGAAACCTTCGAGCGACAACCCGGTTCGCGAAAGCGGCCGGGTTTTTTGTTGCCGTGGCGAAATCAAATGGTCGTCACCGTGGCATTTTTGGAGCCTGGGAAGCAGGGGTCTTTAGAAGTGGATTTGAGTACTTTTTGAGTGCTCACCCCTGCCGAGTACCGGGAATCTGATCTAAGTTATTGAATCTATGGTGGGCGGTGCAGGGTTCGAACCTGCGACCCCTGCCGTGTGAAGGCAGTGCTCTCCCGCTGAGCTAACCGCCCGCCGGTCGATCGGTTCCTTGAAAAGATCACAATTTTCGCCGCGGCTGTCAATGCCCGGTAGGGCGTGTCTAAGCCGTTAAAGAAGCTCTGATTAAGTCCTTCGACAGGCCTGTCCTGAGCCGAGTCGAAGGGGCATGAACGGAATCCGCTTGTTCGGAGCTTCCTTAACGGCCCTTTCCAAGAAGGTTCGATCGTTCCACGCGGTTTTGATAGACTCCGCGCTTTTTTGTTCCGAGCCATGAGACGTCTTGCTTTACTGCCCCTGATCTTCTCCGCGGTGCTTGCCGCTTGTACCGGTGTTCCCCGTGGCGGCAGCCCTGAATATCCCGCGCTGCGCGCCGATAAGACGGCCATCCCGCCGACCGAGATTCACCGCGAAGGAAACCTGCTCCGCCTCGACTACGAAGGCTTCACGGTATGGATCGACTGCGAGAAGCGCGGCGCGGTGAAATTCCGCTACAACGCCCAGCGCGACGACGGCAGCGAGCCTCGCGCCGACCACTTCAAGATTGATCCCTACGTGCCGAAGGAATGCCAGCAAACCAGCGCGAAGGGTTACGGCCACGGCTACGACCGCGGGCACCAGGTTCCGGCCAACCATCTCGATACTTCGGCGGTAGCGATCCGGCAGAGCAACTACATGACCAATATCCTGCCGCAGACTTCCCAGATGAATCGCGGTGCATGGAAGCTCACCGAGGAAATCGTCGAGTGCTATCGGGATATCGACGAGCTATTGGTGATCGGCGGGGTGATCTGGGGACACAATCCCGCCGACGACTATTTCGTGAAATCTCACGGCGTGAAAACGCCCGACGCTTTTTGGAAGGTGATCGTGCGCGGGGACGGCCGGGCTATCGCGTGGATCGTGCCGAACACGAAGGATGCGGTCGAAAAGGAACTCGACCGCTATCTCGTGACCGTTGCCGATGTCGAACGCCTGACCCGAGAGAAATTGCCGGTTGCCGGCGACGCACGGACCACGAAGCCGAAAGGGTCATGGGTAGTACCGATCGGGTGCGACAAGGGGTAGGGCGTCCACGGTGCGGCTCATTATATTTCGTCAGCTCCCATGCTCCCGCTTGGGAGCTATATCGGGAAGCTCTGGCTTCCCGAAACCGGACGCGCGCTGAGAAGCAGGAGCTTCTCAAGACGGGTTCCCAAACGGGAGTTTGGGAACCAGCACACCAGATGGATTTCTGGGATTCCTTCGTTGTCCCGGCTTACTTTTGCGACACCCTGCCGTGTGCCGATTGTTATGCCATTCACTTTTTATTGACGCCTTCCCGTCCATCGATTAACCTGCCGACCGCTTCAGGTGTCCCGGCGAGCTCTACGGCCGGGATTAAACGGGAAGCCGGTGCGTTCCTGACTCATGAGGAACAAGGCCGGCGCTGCCCCCGCAACGGTAAGCGAGTTGAGGAACAGCACAATGCCACTGCGCTTTTAGAGCGCGGGAAGGCGCTGTTCCGGGGAGGACCCCCGCTCGCGAGCCCGGAGACCGGCCTGAAGCCAGGTCGGCATCGCGGAGGGCGACGCCTGGATGGCCTTTACCTAGGACAGGACTTATGCATTCAGCTCCTTCTCCAGACGGGAGGGGGAACTCTAAGCGCTTCCGGTAAATCCTGTAGAAATACATCCTTGTATTTCACCCCGCAGGGCAAGCCTCCGGTCGTTCGATCGGCCTCCCGGACTAATGCGTCCGCGGCTTCCTCCGTGTGCTTTGCGCAATCCTATCCCGCGCGGGTGTGCTCGGGGGAAGTCATCGAACATGAAAATCGAAAACCGCTGCCTAGAGGCGGCATTGCTGTTTTTTTGTCTGCCGTCGGTCCGTGCCGACGATGCCTATCTTTCCCGGCTCGAAACCGTTACCGTTACCGCTACTCGAACGGAGCGGAGCGTCGAGGAATCGCTGGCCTCGGTCACCGTCATCGACCGCGACGAAATCGAGCGCCGGCAGGCGCAGTCCGTGCAGGAGGTCCTGCGTGGCGTGCCCGGCCTGTCGATCGCCAACAACGGCGGTCTGGGAAAGTCCACTTCGGTGTTCCTGCGCGGAACCGAATCCGGTCATGTGCTGGTACTGATAGACGGCGTCCGCGCCGGATCGGCCACTACCGGAATCACGGCCTTCCAGGACATCCCCATCGACCAGATCGAACGCATCGAGATCGTCCGTGGGCCGCGCTCCAGCCTGTACGGTTCGGAGGCGATCGGCGGGGTGATCCAGATCTTCACCCGCAAGGGCGGCGAGGGTTTCAAGCCTTACCTGAGTTTCGGCGCGGGCAGCCATTCGATGTACAAGGCTACCGGCGGCGTATCCGGGGGCAACGACCGGGCGTGGTACAGCCTGAACGGTTCGCGTTTGGAAACGCGCGGCTTCAACGCATGCGCCGGGCGGCCTTTCAGCTTGGGCGGCGGGGGCTGCTTCACCCGTCAGCCCGACGACGACGGCTATCGCAACACTTCGGGCAGCGCTCGCGCCGGCTACCGCTTCGACAACGGCCTGGAAATCGAGGGCAATCTGTTGCACGCGGAAGGCGAGAACGAGTTCGACGGCAATTTGCAGAACCGCTCGACCTTCGTGCAGCAAATGGTGGGCGGCCGCCTGAAATATTCGCCGTTTGAATTCTGGACCACGAGCCTCAGGGCAGGCCGCACCCTGGACGAGTCGGACAACTTCAGGGATCGGCGGTTCAGCAGCACTTTCGACACTCAGCGGGTCAACGTCACCTGGCAGAACGATTTCGCGTTGGCCGAGGGGCACCTTTTGACTCTGGGGCTGGACTACTACAACGATCAGGTCGACAGCACGACCGACTATGCCGTGGATTCGCGCGACGACAAGGCCGGTTTTGCCCAGTACCAGCTGACCTTGGGCGGATTCGACGCGGTATTGGGTACGCGCGTCGACGATAACGAACAGTTCGGCGTCTATCCCACCGGCAATGTGGCCTTGGGCTATGGCTTCGACAACGGCATTCGCCTAAGCGCGTCCTGGGGCAAGGCCTTCAAGGCGCCCACCTTCAACGAACTTTATTTCCCCGGTTTCGGCAATCCGATGCTCGAGCCGGAAACCTCGGAGAGCTGGGAAGTCGGAATCAGCGGACAGCACTGGGACGTGGCCTGGGCGCTCAACGGCTATCACACGGAGATCGACGACATGATCGCCACCGTGTGCGGCCAGGTAAGCTGCTTCGCCGAAAACCTGGACCGGGCGCGCATACTCGGCCTCGAAGCCCAGGCCTCGACTCGGCTGTGGGGCTTCGACATCGCGGCCAATTTGAGCCTGATCGATCCCGAAAATCTGTCCGAAGGAGCCAATAATGGCAATCGGCTGCCGCGCCGCGCGCAGACCATGTTCCGGTTCGACCTGGACCGCTCGGTCGGTCCGGTTCGGGTCGGAACGACCGTTTACGGCGAGGGCCGCCGTTTCGACGATGTGGCCAACACCCAGCGGCTGGCCGGTTACGTGACGGTCGATCTGCGCGCCAGCGTGGATCTGTATCGGGGCTTGTCTCTGGAGGGGCGGGTGGCTAATCTGTTGAACAAGCAGTATCAGACTGCCCGTTTTTTCTATCAGGACGACTTGAATTTCTTCCTGACCGTGCGCTACGCGCCGGATGCCTTGTAATTTCAGCTTTGTAGGGCGGATTAGGCGGTACCCTGCCTTAATCCGCCATTTTCCGGGATCGGCGGGTTACGCGAGGGAGCCTGTCCTGAGCTAAGTCGAAGGGCTAACCCGCCCTACATTCCGGGGGCGACTTTTACGACATCCTCGTCGGGGATGAGCGCCCGGCACAACTAACTACAACCATGGAGATCCGACATGCATGACACGACATCGAAGAACGTTTGGTCTATCGCCCTGGGGCTGGCCGTACTCATGGCCGCTACCCGCAGCCACCATTTCGCGAGCATCACTCATTTGCCCGACGCGTCGTGGGCGGTCTTCTTCCTCGCCGGTTTCTATCTGCGCTCGGTCTGGGCTTTCCCGGCCTTGCTCGGGCTGGCTGTGGTCAGCGATTACGTGGCCATTACTTGGTTGGGCGTCAGCGATTTCTGCGTCAGCCCGGCCTACGGATTCCTTTTGCCGGCCTACGCCGCATTGTGGCTGGCGGGCCGCTGGTACGCGCGCCGTTACCATTTCCGGTTCTCCACCCTGCCGTTGCTGGCCTTGGCTCTGGTGACCGGTGCCGCAATCTGCGAACTCCTGACCAGCGGCGGTTTTTACTTCTTCTCCGGGCGTTTTGAGGAAACCAGCTTCGCCGAATTCGGCGCACGGCTGGCCCGATACTTCCCGCATGCGCTGGAAGGCATTGCGCTGTACATCACGGCGGCAATCCTGGTTCATCTGGCCTTCGGCTTGGCCAGACCTGGGCGGTCCGCTGAAGACGACGGACGTCAGGCGCACTGACGCAGGTCCCCCATGTCGGATTCGTCGCGAGAGGAACGCCACCGCCGGCGGATGGCGCGCAAGAAGGCGGTCGTCGACAGCGCCATCGCACTAGCCACGCTGGACAAGGGCCTGCTGTTGGTCCTCACCGGCAACGGCAAGGGCAAGTCCTCTTCCGCGTTCGGCATGGTCGCCCGCGCTCTGGGGCACGGCATGAAGGTGGGCGTGTGCCAGTTCATCAAGGGCCGTTCGGATACCGGGGAAGAGGCCTTCTTCCGGCGGCAACCGGACGTGGAATGGCGGGTGCTGGGCGAGGGTTTTACCTGGGAGACGCAGGACCTCGAACGGGATACCGCCGTCGCCCGCGAGGGCTGGGAAACAGCCCGCGCCATGCTCACCGATCCGGGTTATGGACTCGTGGTTCTGGATGAACTCACCTATCCCCTGAAATACGGTTATCTGGACATCGAGAGGGTGCTGATGGATCTTGCTGCGCGCCCGCCCATGCAGCACGTGGTGGTTACCGGGCGCGGCGCGCCGCAAGGGCTGATCGACGCCGCGGACACCGTGACCGAGATGCGCGATGTCAAGCATGCCTATGGGGCCGGCGTGCGGGCGCAAGCCGGCATCGATCTCTAATGACGGAATACCAATGACGGAACATCGCTACCCGGACGACGACCGTGTCGCGATTTACCGGGTCATCCGGGAACGGCGCGACACCCGCCATTTCCGCCCCGGCGCGATCGATCCGGCGGTATTGCAGCGGCTGCTCGAAGCCGCTCGCTTCGCTCCCTCCGTGGGTTACATGCAGCCCTGGCGATTCATACGCATCACCGATCCGTCGCTTCGCCGCGCCATCCATGCTTTGGTAAGGGCGGAATGCGAAGAGACCGCCGCGGCCTGCGGCGAGCGGGCGGAAGAGGTGCGGCGCCTGAAGCTCGAAGGCATCCTGGAGTGCGGCGAACTGCTGGTCGCAGCGCTGACCGAGGGACGCGAACGTTATATTCTGGGCCGGCGCACGCTGCCGGAGATGGATTTGTGTTCGGTCGCCTGCGCCATTCAGAACCTGTGGCTCGCCGCTCGCGCGGAAGGGCTGGGGATGGGCTGGGTCTCGCTGTTCGAACCGGACGAATTGGCCCAATTGCTGAATCTGCCGGAGGGCGCCCGGCCGGTGGCGGTGCTCTGCCTGGGGCATGTGGACGCCTTCTATCCGGAACCCTTGCTGGAAACGGTAGGCTGGGACACGCGCCGCCCGGCGGAAGAGACCGTTTTCGAGAACGGCTGGGGCCGACCCGCGAAGCTGCCTAAGAGGGTGTGTGAGAAGCGTAGCGAGCGGCCCGAGGGCAAGGAGCCCGGAGCGCAGAAACCGGAGTGTACGAGTGGTACATGAGGACTTCGAGCACCGCGCGACGCCGCCATCGGGTCGCGCAGTAGCTTCTCACACACCCTCTAAGCCATGAGCCGCTGTCCCGCTCTCTTGATCTCCGCGCCCGCCTCGGGCCAGGGCAAGACCACCGTCACGGCGGGTCTCGCCCGGCTGTACGCCCGCCAGGGCCGAAGGGTACGGGTGTTCAAGACCGGGCCCGACTTCCTCGACCCGATGGTGTTGGAGAAGGCGAGCGGCGCGCCGGTTTATAACCTCGACCTATGGATGTGCGGCGAATCTCATTGCCGGCGCCTATTGCACAAAGCGGCCGGCGACGCCGATCTGATCCTGGTCGAAGGCGTCATGGGGCTTTACGACGGCACATCCTCCAGCGCCGATCTCGCGGTTTTGTTCGGCATTCCCGTCCTGGCGGTGATCGACGCTTCCGCGATGGCCCAGACCTTCGCCGCCATCGCTCACGGCCTTTCTACCTTTCGCGAAGGATTGCCGTTTTCGGGCGTGCTGGCCAACCGGGTCGGCAGCGCGGGGCATGCGGAGCTGTTGCGCGCCGGCTTGCCCGATCCTGCCGTCTGGCGCGGGGCCTTGCTGCGCGAGGCGGATTTCTCGTTGCCGGAGCGCCACCTGGGCCTCCACCCTGCGGAAGAAATCGCCGACCTCGAAGCCCGTATCGACGCCGTGGCCGATGCGCTGGAAGGTACGCCGCTGGCCGAATTGCCGCCGCCGGCGGAGTTCTCGTCGATCGAATCCGAAGTTCCGATCGGCCCGCTGGCAGGCGTGACGATCGCGGTGGCGCGCGATGCCGCTTTCTGCTTTCTCTATCCGGCCAATCTCGATACCTTGCGCGCCCTGGGCGCGAACCTGGCGTTCTTTTCGCCGCTGGCGGATAGCGCTTTGCCCGAAGCCGATGCCGTCTGGCTGCCGGGCGGCTACCCGGAACTGCACCTCGACCGGCTGGCCGCCAACCGGGCCATGAAGGAAGCGCTGCGCAGCCACCATTCGGCGGGCAAGCCCATCCTCGCCGAATGCGGGGGCCTTTTGTATCTCCTGGAAACGCTTGCCGATTCCCAAGGGTATCAGGCCGAGATGGCAGGGCTGCTGCCCGGCCGCTCCGTCATGCAGACGCGGCTGGCCAATCTGGGGCTGCACGGGCTGGAGCTGCCTGAAGGTAGCCTGCGCGGTCATACCTTTCATCATGCCCGGGCGGAGGTGGATCTCGCGCCCTTCGCCAACACCTTTGCCGCGAAGGGCCACGGCCAGCCCGAAGCCGTTTACCGGGACAGGCGCTTGATGGCTTCCTTTTTGCATCTTTACTTTCCATCGAATCCCGCCGCCGTGGCGGCTCTTTTTGCGTCATGAATCCGAAACTGCTGCCGGAACGCATCGTCTGCCTGACCGAGGAAACCACGGAGACGCTCTATTTACTGGGCGAGGAACACCGCATCGTCGGCATTTCCGGGTTTACCGTGCGGCCGCCGCGAGCGCGCAAGGAAAAGCCCAAGGTTTCCGCCTTCACCAGCGCCAAAATCGACAAGATCTTGGGTTTGCAGCCCGATTTGGTGCTGGGCTTTTCCAATCTGCAGGCGGATATCGCCCGCGACCTGATCAAGGCGGGCGTAACGGTGCACGTGTTCAACCACCGTTCGGTGGACGGGATTCTCGCCATGATCGGCACGCTGGGCGCACTGGTGGGGGTTGAGGACAAGGCGCGGGCCTTGATCGATAGCCTTAGCGCGCACATGGATACCGTACGTCGTGGCGCCGAGTCGCTGCCGGTCCGCCCCAGAGTCTATTTCGAGGAATGGGATCAGCCTCTGATCTCCGGCATTCTGTGGGTGTCCGAACTCATCGCGCTGGCCGGCGGAGAGAATGTCTTCGCCGAACTCGCCGCCCAGCCGCTCGCCGGCAGCCGCATCATCCAAGATCCGCAGGAGGTGGTCCGGCGCGCGCCGGACATCATCGTCGGCTCCTGGTGCGGGAAGAAGTTCCGGCCGGAGCAAGTCGCTGCACGCGCCGGCTGGGAGACAATTCCCGCAGTGCGCGACGGGGAACTCCACGAAATCAAATCCAGCGATATCCTTCAGCCCGGTCCCGCGGCATTGACCGACGGGCTGGACCAACTGGCCGGCATCGTCCGGCGCTGGGCGGAGAATCGGGCATGACCGCGATCCTGGCCGTGGCCGCCGTGCTGCTGGATGGGCTCTTGGGCGAACCCCGCCGTTTTCACCCCCTGGTCGGGTTCGGTCGGCTGGCGGAAGCGCTGGAAGCCCGGTGGAATTCCTCGCTCGGACGGCAGGGAATCCGTGCACGATTTTTGGGCGTCATCGCGGTTTTGCTGCTGACGGCTCCGTTCACTGTGTTTGCAATCTGGCTGGAATCCATTCCCATGTTCGGCGCCGCGTTCGGCGTTTTGGCGCTGTACGCGGCATTGGGCCTCAGGAGTCTCGGCGAACACGCGGGGGCTGTGCAGGATGCGCTCGCGGCCGGCGATTTGGCCGAGGCGCGGCGTAGGGTAGGGTATATGGTGAGCCGCGACACCGGCGACATGAAATCCGGCGATGTCGCGCGGGCCGCCGTCGAATCTGTGCTGGAGAATGGCAACGACGCGGTGTTCGGCGCGCTGTTCTGGTTCGCTCTGGCCGGCGCGCCCGGCGCGGTGCTGTACCGCCTGGCGAATACCCTGGATGCCATGTGGGGCTACAAGAGCGAACGCTTTTTTTGCTTCGGCTGGGCGGCGGCGCGGCTGGACGATGCGCTGAATTATGTTCCGGCGAGGCTGGCGGCGCTGACCTATGCACTCTTGGGCGACGCTCGGCAGGCTTTGTATTGCTGGCGCACGCAGGCCGGTGGATGGGACAGCCCCAACGCCGGGCCGGTGATGGCGTCGGGCGCGGGGGCTTTGCGGCTCGCGCTTGGCGGACCGGCCCGTTATCGTGGCGAGTGGTATGTACGCCCAGCCTTGGGATACGGATATCCGCCCGGCGCGGCGGACATTCCCCATGCCGTGGCCCTGGTCCGGCGCGGAGCATGGCTGTGGCTGGCCTTGTTTTTTACGGGAGGATTGCTCGGTGCTTGAACACGGCGGTCGTTTGCGTGCCGCGGCTAGGCGGTATGGTATTCCCTTGTCCGACTGGCTGGATCTATCCACCGGCGTCAATCCCGCCGGGTGGCCCGTGCCCGCGGTTCCGGCCGAGGTTTGGGTGCGCCTTCCCGAAGACGATGACGGACTGGAGAGGGCCGCTTCGGCCTATTATGGCTGCGACAGCATTTTTCCCGTGGCGGGCTCCCAGGCGGCGATTCAGGCGCTGCCGGCGCTGCTCCATGCTAAGCGGGTGGGCGTCATCCACCCCGGTTATGCCGAACACGCCCATGCCTGGCGCCGCGCCGGCCACAAGGTGGTCGGGGTTGCGCCGGAAACCATCGCCCGCGGTCCCGGTTCCACGCCCTGGGACGTGCTGGTGGCGATCAATCCCAATAATCCGACCGGCCATCGTTTCGCGCCGGAAATACTTCTGGCTTGGCAGGAGAGGCTCGCCGCGCGCGGCGGCTGGCTGGTGGTTGACGAAGCCTATATGGACCCTACGCCCGAATTCGGTCTCGCTGCCTACTGTCCGCGCCCGGGGCTCATCGTGCTGCGTTCCCTGGGCAAATTCTTCGGGCTGGCCGGCATCCGGGTGGGCTTCGTGCTGGCGGAACCGGAGCTGCTCGAACGCTTGGCGGCCCTGCTCGGTCCGTGGACGGTGGCCGGCCCCTCGCGCTGGGTGGCTCGGGAGGCGCTGGCGGATAGCCGCTGGCAGGAAGCCGCCCGGCAGCGGCTGCCCGAAAACGCCCGCCAGCTGGCGGATCTATTGGCTGCCGGCGGCCTCAAGTCCGCCGGCGGCTGCGCCTTGTTTCAATGGTGTCCCGGTGTCAAAGCGGCTCGACGTCAGGAGGCGTTGGCGCGGCAAGGCATTCTGACCCGGCGGTTCGCCAATCCTCCGGGCTTGCGTTTGGGGCTGCCGGGGAGCGCCGCGGCCTCGGAGCGCCTGGCGATGGCCTTGCTCGCGAGATAAACCAAATGAGTGAAGAAACGCGCCGCCAGGAATGTCCTGCTTGCCTGGCCGTGCACCCGACGCTGGGGCAACACCGTTACGGCGGCCGACCGCTGCCCTGCCTGATTTGGCGCTTCGGTTCGCACCGACAGGCGATTTCCTCGGCGGTGTCCGGCGGCGGCTTATCGGTTGTGGGGTGGATACTGAACGCGCAAGTGCCATCCGATTACCGCCGGACCGATCCCGCCGCCCACGTGGCCGAGATCGCCGCCGCCTGCGGCCTTGCCGGCTCCGGTGCCGGATTGCTCACCGCCTGCGATGTGCGCGGCTATCGGCGAGCGAGCGATGGCGAGGTCGCCGCCGACGCCACCGTGGGCATCGCTCAGCCGATATGGGCGGCGGCCGATGCGCCGTCGGGCGATTACCGGCCGGGTACCATCAACCTGGTGGTGCAATTGCCGGTTCGCTTGAGCGAGGCCGCCCTGGTCAATGCCGTCGCCACGGCGGCCGAAGCCAAGGCGCAGGCGCTGTGGCAGGCGCGCGTGCCGGGGACAGGCACGGCCACCGACGCGGTGTGCGTGCTCTGTCCGTCGGACGGCCCGGCGGAATCCTTCGCCGGCCCGCGTTCGGTGTGGGGCGGCAGGCTGGCGCGGGCAGTGTACGCGGCGGTGCTGGCCGGCCTGGAGGTGGATCTATGACGGCTCGCACGCTGATGGTTCAGGGCACCACGTCCGACGCCGGCAAGAGCACGCTGGTCGCCGCCTTGTGCCGCTTGTTGGCGCGGCGCGGCGTGAGAGTCGCGCCGTTCAAGCCGCAGAACATGGCGCTGAACAGCGCCGTCGCCGAGGACGGCGGCGAGATAGGCCGCGCCCAGGCGGTACAGGCTCGGGCGGCTGGATTGGAACCTCACACCGACATGAACCCGGTGCTCCTGAAACCCAATACCGACACGGGCGCCCAGGTCATCGTCCAGGGCAGGGCCATCGGCAATCTGGACGCTCAGGACTATCATGCTTACAAGCGCATCGCCCGCCTTGCGGTGATGGAATCCCACGAAAGGCTCGCGGCCCGGTTCGATGCAATCGTCGCGGAAGGCGCGGGCTCGCCGGCGGAAATCAATCTGCGGGAAGGCGACATCGCGAACATGGGTTTCGCGGAAGCCGTGGACTGCCCGGTGATCCTGATCGCCGACATCGACCGGGGCGGCGTGTTCGCCCATCTGGTCGGCACTCTTGCGCTTCTATCGGAAAGCGAACGGGCGCGGGTGGCCGGCTTCGTCATCAACCGCTTCCGCGGCGACATCGCTCTGCTGCAACCGGGGCTGGACTGGCTGGAGCGGGAGACCGGCAAGCCGGTTTTGGGCGTACTGCCTTATCTCCACGGTCTGCATCTGGAGGCGGAAGATGCGATCGAATCCGGACAGAGAGGCGCGAGCGCCGGGGCTCTGCGGGTGGTCGTTCCGGTCACGCCGCGGATCAGCAACCACACCGATTTCGATCCGCTGCGCCTGCATATGCAGGTCGACCTTCGCTTCGTATATCCGAGCGAGGCGCCGCCTCCCGCGGACCTCGTGATCCTGCCCGGCTCCAAGAGCGTGCGCGCCGACCTATCGTTCCTGCGTACAACCGGCTGGGAGGCTTATCTTCGGCGCCATCTGCGCTATGGCGGTAAACTGCTCGGCATTTGCGGCGGTTTTCAAATGCTCGGACAAGAGATTCACGATCCTTTGGGCCTGGAAGGCGAGGCAGGTTCCCGTGCCGGGTTCGGCTGGCTGGACCTGAGCACGGTGCTGGAGCCGGAAAAGCAGCTCCGCAACGTACGAGGCGAATTGACGCTGGAGAACGCGCCGGTGACGGGTTACGAAATTCATGCCGGCGTGACGAAAGGACCGGCGCTGGAACGCCCTTTCGCCCGGCTGACGGACAGAAACGACGGCGCGTGCTCGGAGGACGGGCAGATCATGGGGACCTATCTGCATGGATTGTTCGAGTCGAACGCCGCGACCGATGCCATTCTCCGCTGGGCCGGGCTGGCCGAGCCGGAAACCCCGGATTACGCCGCTATTCGGGAAGCGGAAATCGACCGTCTGGCGGATGCCGTAGGCGCCCACCTGGACATGAATGCGATCGATCGGATGTTGGACCTGAACCGGCAGGGAGTATACGCGTGAAGGAATTGATTCTGGGCGGGGTTCGCTCCGGGAAAAGCCGATTGGCGGAAAAGCGGGCGGTGGACAGCGGCCTGGCCGTGACCTATATCGCTACGGCACGAGTCGGCGACGAGGGCATGCGGCAACGGGTGGAAGACCATCGGCGGCGGCGCCCGCCCGATTGGGACCTGGTCGAAGAGCCGCTGGAATTGGCCGTAGCCTTGCGCGCCCGCGCGGCGGAAGGGCGCTGCCTGATTGTCGATTGTCTCACCCTATGGCTGACCCAGCTCTTGTGCGAGACCGACGCGGCGAGGCTTGCACGCGAGCGGGACGCTTTGATCGAAGTGCTGCCCGGTCTTCCGGGACACATCATTCTGATCGGCAACGAAACCAATATGGGCGTGCTGCCGCCGGGGGAACTGAGCCGCCGCTATTGCGACGAGGCCGGCCTGTTGCATCAGGCATTGGCGGGTGTCTGCGACCGGGTGATTCTGACCGTGGCGGGTCTTCCATGGGTGTTGAAGGGGGAAAAACTGTGACCGGGGACATTGCATGGCTGAAAGGACCGGTGGCTCAACCCGACGAGGAAGCCGCGCGCATGGCCGCGGAACGTCAGTCGATGCTCATCAAGCCGCCGGGCGCGCTGGGACGGCTAGAAGCGCTGGCGATCCGGCTCGCCGCCTGGCAGAGAACGTCCAAGCCTTCCGCCGACCGGGTGCGCATCGTCCTGTTCGCCGGGGATCACGGCGTGGCGGAGGAGGGCATATCGGCCTTTCCCCAGTCGGTCACGGCGGCCATGGTGCGCCAGTTCGCACAGGGCGGCGCGGCGGTGAGCGTGCTCGCCCGCACGCTCGGCGCGGATCTGGAGTTGATCGACATGGGCACGGTCGAGAATGCGGGTCCCGTAACCGGCGTGCTGGACCTCCGTCTCGGGCCGGGCACCGCGAATTTCGTGCGCGGACCGGCCATGACCGAACGCCAGTTGGCACAGGCTCTCCGTACGGGCCGTGATGCCGCCGAGCGCGCCCGCTCGGCCGGAGCCCAAATCTTCATCGGCGGCGAGATGGGCATAGGCAACACCACCGCCGCCGCCGCACTGGCCTCGGCCTTGCTCGGCGAGACGGCCGAATCGCTGGCTGGTCCCGGTGCGGGTCTGGGCACGGAAGGCGTGCGGCACAAAGCCGAGGTGATTCGCCGGGCGCTCGCTCTGCATGGTCCGTATCTGGGCAATCCGCTGGAGGCCTTGCGCCGGCTCGGCGGTTTCGAAATCGCCGCCCTCGCCGGGGCCTTCGTCGCCTGCGCGCAGCAAGGTCTGCCGGTGCTGGTGGACGGATTCATCTGCACTGCGGCGGCTTTGACGGCGGAACGGCTGTGTCCGGGAGCCGCCGGCTGGTTTCTCTACGCCCACACTTCGGCGGAACCGGGGCATAAACGGATTCTGACGGCCCTGGACGGGAAGCCCTTGCTTGATTTGGGAATGCGCCTCGGCGAAGGCAGCGGAGCCGCCGCAGCGCTGCCCTTGCTGCGGCTGGCCTGCGCCCTGCACTCGGGTATGGTGACTTTCGAAGAGGCGGGGATTGCGGGAAAGGTATGACAATAAATACAGAGATTGACGGAATCACGCTAACCGCAGCGTCTGAGCCGGCACGGCTTGGCACATATGCGAGTCCTAACGCCGTCATTCCGGCAGGGATTGCCGGAATCTAGGTCACAAGGATGTGTTAGGTTGAGCATATGGAGAAACTTCCTTGTGTGTATATGCTTGCTAGCGGTCTTAACGGCACGCTTTATATCGGTGTCACCTCCAATCTGATCAAGTGCGTTTTCGAACATCGTCAGGAAACAATGGGTGGATTCACCAAACGTTACGGTATTCATGACCTGGTTTGGTACGAAGTCCACGAGACGACGGAAACGGCCTTTTTGCGGGAAAAGCAGCTCAAGAAATGGGATCGGCGCACAAAGCTGCGGCTCATAGAGCAGCAAAATCCGGAATGGCGAGATCTGGCGTTTGATTTGGTCAGTCCCTCCAATCGCAAAACGGTGTCTCCGGGAGCGCCGGAGCCACCCTTCCATGTACACTGGACCCCGGCAGTCCAATCGCAAACGGTGTCTTCGGGAAGGGCGTGGCCGGCGCTCCCGGCCAGGCCGTTTGCGATTGGAAGGGTCATCCCAGCGCTCCTGGGATGACCGTTTGCGATTGGAGCACCGAAGCCACCCTTCCCTGCCGGGGTGACGGCTGTTGTAGATGTCAATGTCCAAAGAGAGACGAATGGTCCACATCGACCTTCTGCGCCACGGCGAAACCGTGGGGGGCACGCGGTTTCGCGGCAGCCTGGACGATCCGCTCACCGACGAGGGTATCCGACAGATGGAATGCGCCGTGGCAAACGCGGGACCCTGGGATGAGATCGTCACGTCGCCCTTGTCGCGCTGCGCCGCGTTTGCGGAAAGCTTGGCTTTAAAACTGAGGGTTCCCCTGGCAATCGACGAACGGCTCAGGGAGATCCATTTCGGCGACTGGGAGGGGCGCAGCTATGCCGAGCTGATGGCCACGGCACCGCTTGCGCTGACCCGTTTTCTCGGCGATCCCCTCCGGCACCCGCCGCCCGGTGCGGAGTCGGTGGAGGCATTCCGGGAGCGGACGCTCGATGCGCTTCGGGACCGGCTGACGCCGCACAACCTGGGTCGCCGTCTGCTGCTCGTCACCCATGGCGGCGTGATCCGCGTGATGCTCTGTCATGCGCGGCAATGGCCGCTCGCCCGTTTGCTCGAAATCGACGTGCCGCACGCCTCGCTGCATAGCCTCTGCGGGAGCGGGCAGCGTTGCGAGGAGGTGCGTCCATGAGCGAGCTCAGACCCCTTTTGATCGCTCTTCAGTTCCTGACCCGGCTGCCGGTGCGTCTGGATGCGCCGCCGGATGGCGCGGCGCTGGGCCGTTCGCTGCTGTTTTATCCCTTGGTCGGCTTGGGTCTGGGGCTGACGCTCGCGGTATTGGCCCAGTTCTTGACCGGGGTCGGCGGTTGGTTGCCTGCGGCGATCGTGCTGACGGTGTGGGTGGCCTTGACCGGAGCCCTGCATCTGGATGGACTCGCGGATAGCGCCGACGCCTGGGCTGGGGGCTTCGGCGACCGGGAGCGCACCCTCGCGATCATGAAGGACCCGCGCAGCGGCCCGGTCGCCGTGGTCGTGGTGGTGCTGGTTCTTCTCCTCAAGGCTGCCGCGCTGGAACCCGTCATGGCCCGGCACGACTGGACAGCCCTCGCGCTGGCGCCGGTGCTGGGGCGCGCCGCGCCGCTGCTGCTGTTTCTCAGCACGCCCTATGTGCGCCCCGGCGGTCTCGGTTCCGAGCTGGCGCGGCATCTGCCGCGCCGGGGCGGCACACTGGTGTTGTCCGCGACCCTCGCCGGCATCCTACTGGCTGTCGGCGTACGCGGTACCTGGCCTTTGCTTGCAACCGGCGCCTTGTTTTGCTGGCTGCGGCTGTCGATGATCCGGCGCGTCGGCGGAACTACCGGGGACACCGCCGGAGCGACGATAGAACTCACCGAATGCGCGGTTCTGGTCGGCCTGGCTCTGGCCGGTGGTTAGGGGCGCATAGCGACCGGCGAACGCACCGGTGGAACGGCGCACTTCTTATTGTCTCGCCGGTCTCAAGAATGAAATCATCCGGCAAAGGAGGGCCGATCCATGCAGACTTTCCGCACCGCATTCATCTCGATGATCGCTTTGGCTGCCGCGGCGGGCAGCGGCGGAGCGCAGACGTCCGGCGGGGCGGGCGCCTGTCCGCCGATCGAGACACGCCCGCCCAACGTGCCGGACCAGCGCCCGGCGTTTCCCGGCCAGACCCGAGCTTGCGCGATCGAATCGAATGTCGCTTTCGACGTCGTCGTGCTCACGAAAGGACTGGAGAAACCGTGGGCCGTGGAACCGCTTCCCGGCGGCGACTTGCTGGTCACGGAAAAGCCCGGCCGCATGCGGGTCGTCTCGGCCAAGGGCGAACTGGGGCAGCCGATTGCCGGCGTGCCGGCGGTCGACGCGCGCGGCCAGGGGGGATTGCTCGACGTCGCGCTGAGCCCGAACTTCGCGGCCGACCGGACGATCTACTGGAGTTACTCCGAACCGCGGCGCGGCGGCAACGGCACCACCGTTGCCCGCGGCGTGCTGTCCCCCGACCGGCGGAGCTTGGACCAGGTTCGGGTGATCTTTCGGGCGCTGCCGACCTACGACGGCGACAAGCACTACGGTTCGCGGCTCGCCTTCGGTCCGGACGGCATGCTGTACGTGACGACCGGCGAACGCTGGGACGCGGAGACGCGCAAGTACGCGCAGCAGCTCGACAGCCATCTGGGCAAGGTCCTACGGATCAACCCGGACGGCTCGGCGCCGAAGGACAATCCCTTCGTCGGCCAGCCCAACGCGCTGCCCGAGATCTGGACGCTAGGCCATCGCAACATCCAGGCCACGGCCTTCGATCCGGAAGGACGGTTCTGGGTGGTCGAGCACGGCGCTAAGGGCGGCGACGAGCTGAACCTGATCGTCAAGGGCAAGAACTACGGCTGGCCGCTGGTAGCCTACGGCGAGGAATACTCGGGCGAGCCGATTCCGGGCGCGGTGACGGCCCGTCCCGGATTCGAGCAACCCGTCTATTACTGGGACCCGGTGATCGCGCCGTCCGGTGCGCAGTTCTACACGGGCGATGCCTTTCCGGCGTGGCGCGGCAGTCTTTTTACCGGCAACCTCAAGGACGAGCGGCTGGTGCGCGTCGTCCTCGTGAACGACCGGGTGAAAGGCGAAGAGCATCTCCTGGCCGACCGGCGCCAGCGCGTGCGCGACGTACGGCAGGGTCCGGCCGGGGAATTGTATGTCGTTACCGACGAGAGCAACGGCGAACTGTGGAAGATCGTGCCAAAGCGATAAGGTCGCAGCGAACCACGCAAATCGGCAGACCGCCGCAAAAGGGTACGCTTCGCTGACCCGATCGGCCCAGCGCCAATTCGGACCGCGCCGCTCAATCATTCGGCCGCGGTGTGGCCTGACCTCTCATTGAAGCGTCGTCTCGTTGCAAACATTCGTGGAGGAATCTGATGATCGGATACGTAACCAATATCGAGCAGGATACGCTCGCAAACCAGGGCTACCGGCGCGTGCTCTACACCGGTCGAATACGCAACTGGTGCTGATGACGCTCCAGCCGGGCGAGGAAATCGGGCTCGAGACGCACGCGGGGCACGACCAGTTCATGCGCATCGAATCGGGACCCGGCGTGGCCGTGCTAAACGGCGAGGAGCACCCGTTGAGCGATGGCGTGGCGGTGGTGATTCCGGCGGGCGTCGAACAGAACGTGATCAATACCTCATCCGACCAGCCGCTCGGGCTGTACACGCGCTACAGCCCGCCCGAGCATCCCGACGGCACCGTGCACCGAACGAAGGCCGACGAGTCCGCAGAACACTGAGATCGGCATTCGAGTGCCGAGATGAGCACTGCCGGCCCCATCATCACCCTTTTGCCGGTTATAACCGGCTGCGGACCGATATCGCCGGCCGCGTGTTCGGGGGCGATGTCCTCAGCAATTGCCCGACCAATTGGCGCGCCTCGACCTGCGCATCCGCTATCGAGGCCACACGCTCGATTTGCATCTGACCCGCGACGCTCTAACCGTGCACGGACGCGAGCCCGGTATCGCGCCGATCCGCCTGGCATTCAAGGATGAAGTACACGACTTCCCCGGCGGCAGCACGCACGTTTTCAGGCTCGGCGGCGCGGGACAGTGACGGATAGGCACGCCGTCCGCACTCCGCGGGTAGGAGCGCTTTCAAAGCACAACATGAAGTCCGTGTCACACCGAGCAGTCCATGTTTCGATCAGTTTTCCTACTTTTTGCCGTTGCAATTTTGGCATTTTCGAGCGCCGCTCCTTCTGCGGAGGAGATGCGCGCCGATCCGGATAACTATAAGCGGCAGATTTCCCGCCTAAAACCCGGAGATATTTTGCTTTTCAGCCCGGGCGTTTATCGGCAGGGAATTTTCATCGATGGGCGCAACGGGAGACCCGGAAAGCCGATCACGTTGGCAGGGATCGGAGGGCGCCCGATATTTCTGGCGAGGCCCGGCCAAGACACCGTCGTGCTACACGACTCCAGCTATATCACGCTTCGCAATCTGGAAATCGACGGAAGGGGAGTGATGGTCAACGGCGTTCAGGCTTCGGGAAATTTCGCCCATCACATCGTCCTGGAAGATTTGCTCATCCACAATCTCGGGCGACATCAGCAGTTGGTCGCGATCTCATCGAAATGCCAGGCTTGGGACTGGCAGGTTCGCCGCAATATCGTGATCGGTGCCGGGACCGGCATGTACTTCGGAAATTCGGATGGGAATCATCCTTTTTGGGGCGGCCTGATCGAAAACAATCTCATCATGAACACGATCGGCTACAACCTGCAGATCAAGCATCAGAACCCGAGGCCCAGGCTTCCCGGAATGCCGCTGGAATGGCCGGTTCCGCGGCGCATACTCGGGCGCGGGGGGCAATCCGGGCTGGAGCCCTGCGCTCGAACTCAGGGCGCCGGTGCGGTAAATTCCGGCCGTGCCTGACGGGGCAAGCGCTAGCGCACTTTGACCTTGACCACGGTGGAAAGGCCCGGCCGCAGTCGGCTCAGGTCGGTGCCGGGCCGGAACAGAATTTTTACCGGTATGCGCCTAACGATCTTGGTGAAGTTGCCGGTGGCGTTTTCCGACGGCAGCAGGCTGAATTCCGACCCGGAAGCCGGCGCGAAACTATCCACCGTCCCTTCGAACCGAATGTCGGGGTAGGCATCGACTTGGATGTCCACCGGTTGCCCCGGTTGCATGTGTCCGATTTGGGTTTCCTTGAAGTTGGCTTCCACGAAGAGCCCGTCGACCGGAACCAGATAGCCGAGTACGGTGCCGGGCTTCACGAGCTGGCCGACCTGCACGCTGCGATTGCCGATGATTCCGGCGAAAGGCGCCGTAATATGGGTGTTGGCAAGATCGATACGGGCCAGGTCCAGCGCGGCTTGAGCCGCCTGCAATCTGGCCCGGGTTTCACCGATCTGGGCGTCCAGGGAGGCCAACTGGCTTTCCGCTTCCAGCCGTGACGAACGGTATTTCTCCCGTTGCGCGGCGGCCTGCTTATAGGCGGCTTCGGCAACATCGCGGGTTTGGGCCGACACCGCGCCGTCCGCCGCCAAATGGCCGAATCGCTTCAAGTCCTTTCCGGTCCGTTCCAGGTCGGCTTCAGCGGCGGCGATGTTGGCTTCTTCCTGACGGATCTTGGCGCTCTGTGCGCGCATGTCGGTTTCCAGGGTCTGGATGCGAGCCGTTTCCACCATGACTTGGGCTTCCGCCTGGGCAACCCTGGCGCGGAAGTCGTGGTCGTCGATCACGACGAGAAGATCGCCCGGCATCACCTTCTGGTTGTCCTGGAACAAGACTTCCTTGACGTAGCCCGTCTCTTTGGGACTGATCAGGCTGATGTGCGCCTTGAGATAGGTGTTGTCGGTAGTCTCGAACGGATGGATCGCCTCGAGCCAATACACGATGCCGGCCGCAGTCGAAACGATGAGTGTCAGGAGGACGAGGATGGTTTTTGACGAGGGGAGGCGCATGGGCTTCGATTGCTGTACTACACGGTGTAGTTTAGTCTAGTCGCCGGTTCCACTTCAAAGCAATTCGTCCGAGCAGGATCATGACTACAATCCCCAATCCAAAACGACAGGCCATACTAGATGCAGCCAAGCGCACGTTTCTCGCAAGCGGTTACAGCGGAGCCAGCATGGAAGCCATCGCCGAGGCCGCGCCGGTATCGAAGCCGACGCTCTACAGTCATTTTCACAGCAAACAGGAACTGTTCGCCGCCGTGATCGGCGAACAATGCGAAGCCTTGCTGAGCACCCTTTCCCGTGCTCAGACCGAGTCGCTCGGTCCGGCAGCCGGCCTGAAAGCCATCGCCGGCGCTTTCGTCGATCTCATCTATTCCAACGAGGCCTTAAATCTCTATCGCCTGATCATCGCCGAGCAGCAGCATTTTCCGGAACTGGGCGAGCTGGTATACCGCTCCGGCCCGGAGCCGATATTGCAACGGCTCTCGGTTTATCTCGGCGAACTGCGCGGGCGCGCCGCTTTGCAAATCCTCGATGTGAACAGATCGAGCCGATCGCTATTAGGAATGCTGCAAGGCGATGAACATTTACGCTGCCTTTTGGGTTTGCAGCCGGGCTTGAGCGAGACCGAGAAGGAACACCTTATCGAGGCCGCCGTTTCGCTGTTCCTCAAGGGACATGGTTATGACGCCTAAGCTGGGCTGGCTATGCGTGCTGATCGGCTTGGCCGGATGTACCGTCGGACCCGATTACCGGAAACCCGTGCCGGCCGTCCCGGATCGCTGGCAGGCCGGAAAGGAGGCGACCGCCGATCTGAAGCCGATCGACCCGGAGACTTTGAAAACCTGGTGGAAGAGCTTCGACGATGCCCGGCTGAGCCGTTTGATGGAACAGGCCTTGGGGGGCAACCTGGACCTCAAGATGGCGCTGGCCCGCATCGACCAGGCCAGGGCCGAACGACGCGGCACCCGCGCGGAATTGTTCCCGACCGTCGATGCCGCGGCGGGCGCCCAGCGCGCCGACAATCCCTTCCCCGGCCTTGCGCCCGGTATCCGTTACAGCTTATTCGAGCTGGGGTTCGACGCTCTGTGGGAAATCGATCTATTCGGCCGTCAGCGGCGGCGGCTGGAAGCGGCATCCGCCGACCTGGAGGCGGCGCAGGAGCAACACGCCCAAGCTCTGGTGACGCTGACGGCCGATGTGGCGCGCAGCTATATCGAATACCGCAGCCTGCAAAACCAGCTGGGCATCACCCGCGCCAATCTCGATGCGCAGCGGCATACGCTGAAGCTGACGAAGCGGCTGTTCGACGAAGGCGTGGGGACACGGCATGACGTGGTGCGGGCACGGGCTCAGACCGAGACCACCGAGGCGCAGATTCCCGCCCTGGAGGGAGAGTTGACTGCCGTTCTTCGGCAACTGGAACTGCTGGTGGGGCAGCAGCCTGGTTCCCTGGCGGCCGAGTTGAACGAGGGTGGGGCCGTCCCCGTGGCACCGGGGCGGGCGATCCTGGCTTCCCCTGCGGAGACGATCCGCCATCGCCCCGATCTCCGCATCGCCGAACGCCAACTGGCCTCCGCCACTGCCATGCAAGGCGCCGCGATCGCGGAGCTGTTTCCGAAAATCTCGCTATCGGCTTTTTTAGGGCTGCGTAATACCGACATCGAAAACCTGTTTAAATCGGCGGCTTTCTCCTACAGTACAGGCGCCAATCTTTTGCAGCCGCTGCTCAACTTCGGACGCATCCGTGCCGGTATCGATTTGGCCGAAGCGCAGCAACAAGAAGCCTATTTCGCCTTTGAAAAGGCGGTGCTCGAAGCGCTTCGGGAAACGGAAACCGCGCTGACCCGGTACCTCAAGGAGGAGGCGCGGCGGCAGACCTTGGCACGTTCGGTGGCGGACCTGCGCGAATCGGTTCGGTTGTCCCAGTTACGCTATAACGTCGGCGTCATCTCGTTTTTGGACGTCCTGGATGCTCAGCGCGCTCTTTATGTCGCCGAAATCGAGCTGGCCCGGTCCGAAGCGGGGGCTTCCACGAATCTGATCGCGGTGTACAAAGCCTTGGGCGGCGGCGCAAACTCGCGGCCGCCACAGCCGGAAACCATTCAGGGGAAATGATGAATTGGAGCGTTTTCGGAAATGGCGGACAGTCGTGGGAGCGGGCTTTAGCCCGCGATCGAGCGCCGGAGTCGCGGGTTAGACCATTTCATACCTGCTGTACGGGCACTCGCGAGTAGGTCGGGAATCCCTTCCCAATCGCAAACGGGTCTTTAATCGGCCCCTTCCAATCGCAAACGGACCTTTAGTCGGTCCCTTCCAATCGCAAACGTCGCTTTAGTCGCGACCTTCCAATCGCAAACGGTCATCCGGGGAAGGGCCTGGCCGGGAGCGCCGAAGCCGCCCTTCCCGACGGTGCAGTTGGGCCAATGGGTTCGTCGGCAAAGGATTGCCGACCTACAAATGCTTGAATCAATGCACCCGAGCCTAAGGCGGCAACGACTTCCGCCAAGCCCGTTTTGCGGTACGAGCGAGATGAAAACGCTCTAATGCCCACTCGCACATCCATCGTTTGAAGCTGGTCCTTACATCCGAATCGAAATCGCTCTTGGCATCCAACGTGCCGGTCCGGATCGGTTTCGGGTACTTGTTCCCATGCTGCGCTGATCGTGTCACGGCGGACGCCAGGCGAGGAACGATAGACCCACCACCAGAACCTGTCCCTCGGGTCGCGACTTGGCACCGAAATCCCATTCATACCGTGCTGTAAGCCGCGCCCGAAGCGCCGGTATCGTGATACCGATTTCGGGGCCGAGGCCAAAAACGCGCTCGCGTGCACCGCGGAGTGCCAGCGGAAGATCAGACCCGCGATCATCGGCGACCTGCCAGAGACCATAGCCCACGATGCCGGCATCCAAAACTTGAAACCATCTCCCTCCAAGTCCCCCCTGTATTTGCACGGTATCGCCTCGGGTGACGTCGATTCCGATCTTCTGGTGATAGAGGTTGTAACTCGCGAGGACGGACAGTCTAAAAGCTCGCTCGTCATCGAAAAAAAGCGTTCCGCCCAACGAGAATTGCTGTGACCATTGTGACCGTCCGAGCCCTTTGCGGTCGGCCTGACCGGTTGGCGCATAGAAACTGTAGGACGCCACGGTGTCCAGGTGTGGCAGACGCCATCCGAGCTTCAGCGGCTCGACGAAAATGTCCCCGAGACCAAACCGATCAATGTCGGCGGATGGTACATCGGCTTTCGTCGATACCCATGCGACCGGAACCGCGAGCGCTGCGCTCAGGTATGGTGCTCCTTCGGGCTTGAGTGTCGCGGAGACGCCCAACACATTCGCGTGAGCATCTATATCGAGGCCTTTCACCGGAACCAGACCACCTCGTCGATTTCTCAGCTGATCGGCGGAGAAATAAATGAACCGGTCCCCCACGTACACGCCTTCATCGGGCTGAGTACCGGCGTCAAGCCCCACTGCCCCGAGGATCTTATGGCCTAGGTCCCCGTCGGCCATGGCGGTGGCCGAACGCAGGAGCAGGGCTGCCGTCATCCAACACAGGATAATTCTCATGCCGCATCCACTTATGGGAGCCGCAAACAATGTATTTTCCGACAACGCCATGCCAATCAAATAGCCTTCCGCATCACGCCTGGCTACGACTTAAGGAATCTCTGATTAAGTCCTTCGACAGGCTCAGGACGAACGGTAACGTATTGATTCCGTTCGTGGTGAGCCCTTCGGCTCGGCTCAGGACCGGCTTGTCGAACGCTCTCCTGAGCCTGTCGAAGGGGCATGAACGGAGTCCGCTTGTTCAGAACTTCCTTAAGGCGAATTGAATTCCGAGTTCGCCAAAATTCGATTGAGCAGTTTCGATGTTCGGGGGCTTTTGAGGATGTTCACATGTGATTCCGAAACTCCGTAGCAATGCACTGCTTCCTCTTGAGCTTCCCAGCGCAACTGGCTGCTCAGGCTGATCGCACCATCGTCGGATTCCGTAGGCAGAAATCCGAAAATAAGGTGGTAAGCCGAGTCGACGGGAAGCATACGGCGTTCGGATTTCTCATTCACGTTCCGATAGAAAAGCCGGGTCAAGAATTCACTCCCCGGTGCCATGTCGTACCAAACACTAATAGGCCTAGGTGCATAATCCACTCCCCACCAGGCGGCAGGGTGGCCGTCCCACGGGGAAGCGATGGAAACAAATACCGAAACGAGATGATCCCATCGGGTCTCGGCATGCTGCAGGATGAAACTCCTTGCCACCAGTCCTCCCATGCTGTGTGCCACGACGAACAGCTTGCGAACGGGATGCCGGGCCTTCAGCCGTCGCACCATCTGGTCGAGATAGAAGCCGACTGTGTCGAGGCGGGCGCCGGACGGGTAGTAAAAAACCCAGGGTTGGTACCGATTGTGATCCATGTGCTCGATCAGATAAGCAAAGTCCACGGGCGTGCCGTTGATGCCGTGCACGAACAGAACCGGTGTCTTTTCGGGGCGGTAGGCTCCCAGAAAATAGAGACCCGGTTTCGCTTCCCACAGGAAATCGAGCGGGTGCCACAGGCCTTTTTTGGCGTTCCCCCGTGAGAATCTGGGGTCACCGAGGCTGGTTACCTGCCCAAACGTAATGGCGCGGCCCAACTCCGCGTTCAGCCGGTCGCCAGCACAGCCTGCCAGCGCGACCGTAACTACAACAAACAGGGCGCACCTGGCCCCATGCCAAGACGAAACTCGGTCCATCATCGCTCCTCCCTGCGATCTTCTCGTCCTTGAGATCCTTCACCTGCTGGTTGAACACCTACACCGCCTCCTGCGGCAGCCCTTCACACCCTTCCACCTCCGGAGCTCGAGGTAGCCGCGTTCCCATTACGGCTTCTAAGTACATTCAGGGAAGTCTTGCGGCATAGGCAACCTGCAGGACAACCCCGCCAATCAAGCCAATCTGTCGAGATTCCGCAAATATTTGCGGAATGTACTTAGACGGAGAGGCCGGCTCCTTCTGAACTGCTTTTGACGCCGAACCGTGCGTCGAATCACTGATCGAGCGTAGCTGATCGCAATCGAAACCGGTCAAGCCGATGCCGAACGCCTCGGAAAACGGCTGGGCGGCAGTGTAGTCCATACGAAATTCGTCTTCGCTCATACCTTTCATGGAGCGCATCCAACCTGTCCTAAGCCTCTTGAGCATTTTCCGGTTCGGCGTGGCGCTTCCAAGGGTTGTAGTGCGGCAAACCTTTGCCGACCAAGCCCCTCGTAGACCCGGTAGGTCGGCAAAGGATTGCCGACCTACCGGGCGCTACGCCGCGGCGGAAAATGCGCTAGCGCTCTTTCGGCATCAAGGGGATTGAGGAACCGACAACCACGTCCCCGGCTCCCTGCAAGACGCTTTCCACTTGTAGAAACCGTGCTCCGACAGCCTTCGATGTCGCTTTTGCGATTTTGCCGTAGTACTTATCGAGCAGCGCAATCCGCGCTTTGCGAAAATCGAGGGAACGCTTGACGAGTTCGTCGGCCTTTGACTCGCTCATGTTTTCAAAGGTATCCGCATAATCCTTGATCACGGCTAAGCGTTTGTCGTTCAGCTTCATCAAGTCGGCTTCGTATTGGTGGTACAGGCTCCAAAACTTCTTGCCTTGTTCTTCGCTCAGATTCATCGACTGCTTGACGAAATCCCGCCTGTCTATGCGGGTACTGGCGCGAAACAGGGCGAGTGCGTCTTGCCCGGTAGCTTCGGCGGGGGCTGTTTCGGCTTGTGCCCCGTGACTGATCAGCAAGCTGACCGCTGCGACCGCGAATGCGAGGGACAACAGTTTGGTTTTCATGCGTTACTCCTATCCTTGGGTGGTTGTGAAATTTTCATTGCATAGAGAAGCGGAAGCGTATCGGTTCATCGCGACGATAGATCCCGGCGCCTTCGCCGCTGTGTTCATCCTCACTCCCGCATTCTGAAGCAAGTTTCCTTGTTACGGAAAGCCCGCCCTGATCCGCCGGGAAAAGTCCGGCGCCTGGTCCGCCGCCCGCGCCGCTGCATTGATATGCGAGCGCCGCTTGAGTTCCTCGAAGGGCAGGCTCCGGTCGAGGCGTCCCCTCTCGTAGGCGTACTCCGGGGCATACCCGCTCAGCAGCACCTTCCATGAATACGGGAGGTGGCCGGGATTCACGGCCGCATGGGTGAGAATCAGGGTAGTACAGTTGGTCGTGAGCGTGTTGTAGAACCGCGGGTGCTCCCGCAGTTCATTAATCTCGCGCATGTAGTCGAGGAAAACGCGGCGGCCGTTCTCGATCGGCGCGATCACCCGGAACAGATAAACGTCTTCCGGCGGATCCTTCCGGTAGTTCGTCCGCACCCGGATGGCGTCGCGCTCGTCGGCGACGACGTACACCAGTTCGTACTGCCGGAAGAGGCCGGGGAGCGTCGCATAGGGCCTGGTGCGATCCTTCCGTACCTCGATGGAGATGGCCAGGTGATCGTCCCCGAAGCCGAAGGTGACGAACAAATGGGCGATGGCCGGCCCCATCCAGTAGGAGGCGACGAGATCGACCCGGTCCAGGCGCCGAAGGTCGAAGCTGCGGTCGTAGTAGGCGGGCGTGAAATCGGTCTCCGTGCGGTAGTCGAAATTGCGGATGTTATGGACGGTCACACGGTCGCCGTCGAGGGTGGCATAGGGAAGCACGGCCACCTCCGGCTGCCAGTCGCGGTCATTCGAGGGCGTCGCGCCGCCCCAGACGACCAGGACCGGCACGAGGGCCATGGCGAAACCTACTCCCGCGAGCCGGCGAGTCCGCCGGACGAACAGGGCGATCAAGGCCGCCAGCCCGACGGCGGCAAAGCTCCAGGCCGCCGCCGTGCGGACCCCGGCCGATCCCGCCCCCAGGTAATAAAGGACCAGCGCTCCCCAGGCGGTAGCGCCGGCCATCACGAGGCCGGCCAGGACCAGGCCAACGATCGCGCCGATCCGGCGCCTCATGGGCGGCGCCCCTCGAATGCCGCCGCGTGCTCGAGCAGGATGCGCCGGATGTCCTCGATGACCTCGGGCTTTCCCTGGCAGGAGTGGTCCGATCGGACCACCTTTTCCGTAACCGCCTCGTCGATGTGGGCGCTCCGGTAGGCCACCACGCCATCGTCTCCCGCCTCCTTGGGGCCGTCGCCCTTGACGCAGATGATGGAATGGGCGGGAATCCGGGGGTCGACCCGGATGGTTTGCAGGACTTGGAGGCCGGGGTTCTCCGGATTCATGTTGTCGACGGCCGTCGGGGGCCGGCGAAGCAGTGCGATCAGCTTTTCATCCCCGGTCAAAGTGGCGGCTTGCGCGACCTGGCTGAATACGCCCACCGGCAAGGTCACGAGCCAGGCCGCGATGGCGCCGATCCGGCCGGAGGCCAGCAGCGCGCCGTGGTGGGGGGTCGCTACGAATACCACCCGCCCGACGAAGGGCAGGGGCGTGTAGAACGCCGTCTGCCGGAGGAGTTCGCGGGTCTTGGGGTCGACCTGGATGGAATCGAAAGGCTTGCTGCTGACGCGATCCCAGAATCGGCTGCCGCTGTCGATCGCGGTGAGCTTGGTCAGAAGCCCCCCCTGGCTGTGCCCGATCACCACCATGTCGCGCAGGGCCGGGTCCTTGCCCTCGGGATCGAATTCCTTCACCGCGGCCGTCAGTGCCGCCCGCAGTTGACCCGCCGAGTAGGCGATGGGGTTGCCGGTATCGTAGAGAAACAGCCAGATATGGAACCGCTCGCGGATGCGCGGATCGCCCTGGAGTTCGTTGAACAGTTCGGCCCAGCGCGCGGGGCTGGAGGCCGTCCCGTGCACTAGCACCACCGGAATCTTCCCGGACCGGTAAGGTTGCATCATGGCCAGGCCATCCTGGGCGCGGTCGCGCGGCATCAGGCCCCGGAAGGCACCGCCCCGGAGAAATCCCTGGATCTCCGCGGCGTAGATCGGGCTGCCTTCGAGCTGGTAGGCAAGTGCCGCCGTCGGGTCGGATTCGAGGGGCTGGTCCCGCCCGTCGACCTGCACCGTCGAAGTCTGATCGGCGGCGTACACCTCGATCCGCCCCCGGATCCGCCCCTCGCCCAGGCTGGCACGGGCATGCTCGAAACGCAGCAGCGCGGTGACCGGGACCTTGGTACGGGGGCCAAGGCGTTCCGAGCCGACCACCTTCGCCGATGCCTGTCTCTCCGCAAGGCTCGCTGCCAGGGGCGCGCCGAGGCCGGGGGTGCGGTAGCGGTTCCGGAGGCCTCGAACTTCCAGGGTGGTCGTCGGGATGAATCGGTCGAGCCGGTAGCCTCCCCACGTCAGCCCGGTGTCGTCCAGGCTTACCGCCAAGGTTCCGAAGGGAAGCTTGTACACACCGGGCGTCAGCCGCACCTCGTTCTTGTCCACGCCCTTGCCGTGGGCGGCCAAGCCTTTGGCGACCGCCTGGTTATACAGATCGTACGCCAGCCGGAAGCGGGGGTCCCACGGCTGGAGAGGCGTGCCGGCGGCGTCGTCCGGGAACAGGAGCGCCCAGGCATACACGGACGACGCGAGGAAATACGCACGGTCGCCCGTGCGGTCGCCATGGAGAAAGGACAGCTCCGCCAGCGCGAACAGGCGGTCGTCGTCCCCCGACGGGTTTAGCCCGCGATGGAGTTCGGCGAGCACCGCCGCCGGTTCCGCGCCGAACCGATCCAGGAGCCCTAAGCGCCTGAGCACCATTTTCGAGGGCTCCGACGGCTGCTCCGCCGAGAGCGCGCTCTCGGTATGAATGCGATAGGCGGTCTGGATGTCCACGTGCCTCACGCCGACCGGCGTCGCGCATCCGGAAAGGACCAATGCGAGGCCGGCGAGCCTCAAAATCCATGGCACGGTCGGTACGAGCCATCGCTGCTTTGCTGAATGCTTCGAAGCCTTCATACGACCCCCTTGTCGTTTCACCCGATCAGATCCAGCCCTGTTCCTGGAATTTCACCCGCAGTTTCTCGGCGATTTCCTGGGCAGTCCGCTGGGCGGCGCCTTCGATCGTCTCCAAGCCTTTCTCCTCTCCCCTGAGTTTCGACGCGCCGCCGACGATAAGGCTGATGGGGTTTCCGGTCGCGGCGAGGGTTGCGACGCCCACCAGCATGCCTGGCGTTTTGCTACCCCCGGATTCGAGTTGGCCCGATCCAAGTCGGCGCAGACCCTGCCTGGTCATCAGATAGCCTTCTACCACCGTCCTCAGCTCGGCGGCCCCGGAGCCGAAACCGACCAGCACACGCTCACCGGCGCTGCCCGGGTCGATGGAGACGGAATAGGCCCTGATTACCAGGTCGCCGACCCGCGGCGGCGGCTGGCCCGCGGCCCGCACTGCCGGAAGCCCCATGTCCCGGATCTCCGCGACCAACTCCTTCGCGACATGAGCACCCAGCTGGCGACCGGTCTCGATCTGCTCCGCCGTTTGCTGCGTCGGGTGTTCGGCAGATCGGCCCGCGAGAGCGGACCCGGCCGGAACATCGGCGGAGGTCGCGGCAAAGTCATGGACGATGATGCGGTCGGGGCGGGCGACCCTTTCGCCCGTGTACGGCTGGCGCGTGGTGACGTCGCTGGACGCGCATCCGGACAAAATGGCCAGGGCATCTTCGAAGATCGCCGCCAGAAAATAGCGTGCCTCCAGAATACCCTTGGGCGCGGACTGGGCGTAGACCTCCCTTAGGGCCGAATCGTACTTCGGTCCCAGAAATGCGAACGGCGCGATCAAGGCGCCGGTGCTGATGCCGGTGACGCCTTTGAATATGGGCCGGGTCCCCCCCGCGGTCCAGCCGCACAAGAGCCCGGCGCCGAAGGCCCCATTATCGCCCCCTCCCGAAAGGGCCAGGAAGTTGGCCGGGGGAAGCGTGTCCGCCTGGTTCTGTCGGGTAAGGTAGGCGCGCTCCCGGTAGAAGGTTTCCATCGCATCTTGGGCAAATTCCGGCATCTCGGTGCGAACCACGTAACGGATTCCGGGCAAACCGACGACTTGGGCTTTTTCTGACCAGGCTTGCGGGACTGCGGGTCGCCGCGTGGGCAGCGAACAGGCGGAAAGGCAGACAATGGCGGCGAGCAGGAGCAAGCCGAACGAGTGGTCGTGCGAAATTATTCCATTCATGGGCCCACTCCGGGAGAGCAGCGATGACCAGCCGCATCGTTATTTATCACGGGAAAACCCCCGGCTCTGCCGCAATGCCATTAAGTTAAGCCGTCATTCCGGCAGGGATTGCTCACCCCATCCCTGGGGTTCGTCCTTCGGACCGTGCTGCGCACGTCCAAATTTGCTCCGGGCAAATTTGTGCCGGACAAATCGGCAGGGCGAGGCGCAATGCGGCGAGCGGGCAGGCCAGGGAAGGACTGCCCAGGACTCGCGAGCGAAGCGGGACGGCGTAGCGTGGCGAGGCCGGTTTGCACGCATCGCGCCCGAAGGGTGCCGGGCAGGATCGCCCGGCATGAATCCAGTTCACAGGGATTGTGAACGGTCGAAACCATCCGTGGTCACTGGACCCCGGCACTCCAATCGCAAACGGGCCTTTAGTCGGCCCCTTCCCTGCCGGGGTGACGACATGGCTTTTGCCCGATGGCGGTCAGGCCCCTTTGAGGGGCCAGCCGTCGAAAGCCACCGGCTTTGCCGGTGGATCGTTTCTTAAACATCTGAAAACGTCCGACCATGGAGTTCTGCCGCGGAAACCGCGGATTGTCTCGATCTCGCGGATCCGCGACGGAGCCGGAGAGCGTCGGGTCGTGCCGCAAAGTGGGTCATTCAACGCAACGCCGAAGCGACCGGAAATTGGTAAATCTACGTATGCCGCCGGGCGGGAGCATGGGCTCGAAGGCACCGGTTTCCCATGAACCAAGCCTAAGCGCGGAACATTCTCCCTTGCGCAAGATCGAAAATTGCATTGAGACCTCAATCCGATCACTCCGGTGCGCAGGCCCTGTTGTAATCGACGTCGAAGCTGCCAAGGCTTCGGCAGTGATTGAGGCCTCACGGCATTGGGAGTTGTTGCCTCGATTGATAAGGTAAGCTTCCTGGGACGCCTCAAACTCTAATGACGGAGGGAATTATGAAGTCAACACGGAATGTTGTAAGAATCGGGTTCTCGTCTATCGCCATGCTTTTTTTGGCCGGATGCGTATCCGGCCCCAACATGACCTGGTTGCCGGCAGGCGCCATCTCCACCGATATGATTCTCCCCGTTCAAGTCGCCGCCGGCTCGGAAGGCGCCAGGGGACCGGGTCTGAAGCAGGGCACGGCGAGCTGTAAGGCGGTGCTGTTCATCGCGGGTTGGGGGGATTGCAGTGTTCAAGCGGCGGCGGCCGCTGGCGGCATAACCAATATCAGGACTGTCGACTGGCGGTACGAGAGCTATGTCGCACCTATTTTTTATCGATACACGCTGATCGTGTCCGGAGACTGACCGATTTCGCGACGGGCGGATCGGGTTATGGGAAGACCGTGCGAGGTTCGTGCGCGTAAGGTGGTCATCTCAGGCGAAAAACTGGCGGATCATGTCGCGAATGCGCTGTTGTTCCGGAGATAGCAGTTCCGGGGCGCTATCCTGGAGCCAGCTCAAATATTGTTGAATGACATGTCCGGCTGCCGCGTGATCGGAACTCTGGGTCAAGGTCAGAAAGAGATTCCAGGCCGCGGCCGTCGTGTCGGGGTGCCGATCGCCCAATACGTACCGGCGGACGTCCAATACCTGCTGATGCAGCACTTTCGCCTCGTCGAGATTGCCTAGCGCCCAGAACATCTCCGCCAGGTTGCACAGGGCGGTTAAGGTGTCCGGATGTTCTTTTCCTAGCGTCCGGCAGCATGCGTCGAGCGCCATTTCCTGCAATATTCGAGCTTTGATAAAGTCGCCTGCGAGCCAGAGCGATTCGGCCTCTCGCTGTAGTGTCATTACGTTCTTGAGATCGTCGGACTTCGGAGCCCTGTTTAGGAACGTTTGTACACTGGGTTCGCCGATACGGTTTCCCTGGAATGTACCGAATAAGAGTGGCGGGATGCTGGCACGGACGGCCTTCGCGATCGGCTCGGTTGTGCGCGCAGCCGAATCGTGTTCACCCGGGGAAGGTGGGGGCGAAGCATCGCTATTCTGTTGCGATGCCGCTATTCCCGTCGCCGTGGTGATCAGGCGTGCCAGCTCGACGAGCTGCGATTCGTTTTCCGTTCCCGTCCAATGGAACGGATTATATATGGCGAATTCACGTGATGTAGGTGTGCCGCCATACAGGATGGGAATAAGCGTTTTGCCGCTGTTCAGCGATAGCTCGTGCAGAAGGAGGTCGGAATAGGGAATGTCGGTGTCTGAGGAAGAGGCGGCTTTGGCTTTGTTGCTCCCGTCACCAGTGATCAAGAACAGAATCACCCGGGATTGACGGATATAATCCTTTAGCTGCTCGATACGAGAGCTTTCGGGGCGAGCGTCCCAGTGTTCGACGACGATTCGTTCCGGATGAAAATAGCGGCGCAGGTACCGATAAAGGGCCAATGCCGGAGTGGCTGCGGAGACGTGGTCGTAGCAGATAAAGATATCGCAATGAGGCACAGCCTACTCCGCCTGATTAGTGGATCGGCCTATGCTTACGGTGCGTTCCTCGCAGAAGCTTCCCGGTGCCGATGCTCGCATCCGTGGGCCATCCCTGACCCTCGATATCCCAGTGAGATTAGAGGCGCAAACAACTCGCGCGTCTGTGAAATATTCACATTCCGGAGCTGGCGTCTTTTGACAAACGGCCTACGGCCGTTTGCGCTTCGGTTTTTGCTTGCAGTACCGCATTTTCGATCAGCAGTCGGGCAGTCGCCGCGCTCAAACCATTTCGAGTTCCGGCGGTTTCAAGCCCCGATTCATGCCAGGCCATTTCTTCGACCGCCAGTTGTCGTGCCCCGCTCCAAGCCGCATGCGCCATGAGCGGAGACAGCTTGCCGTCCGGATCGAACCGCTTTATCACATAGTCCGCGATTGAATCCGGGGTGGCCGTGTCCCCGAGTAAACAAATCCCATCCCAAATCAGAGCTCGCACGACGGAGCTCATCTCTTTTTCGTCATATTGTGTCGTCATTCTCGTTATCTCAGATGTCAACGCTACCCGCCCTGCAGCCGAGGCAGAAACGCATTCATGTTTCGCTTCGAGTCGATGAGCGTGATGCTTCGCTCGGACGGCTCCGCTAAATGCCAAGAAGTCCGGGCGAGCCTTCAAGCAGAAGGCGGTTTGATGGATTTAGCCTGGGAAATAGACCGCATTCGAGGGCTGACCGTCAAGTCGAGTCAGCGGTGTTTGAGCAGTGTCTGAAGCGCCGGTGCTCAAACCGGCCCCATCGCGGGTCGGCGATTCCAACACTAAAACATAGACTTATCGGCAACAACGCGCATCGGCGCGTCAGGTTCGATTCGGTTCTTCGCCAAAGATCAGGGAAAGTCGGCGGAGGGGCGGCGGTGCGTGGGGTTCCGCAGAATAGGCTTTTATCAAGACGCGAACATGGGGCAGAGACTCGGGCGTGAAATAGACGAAGTAAGCCGTTTCATCATCGGACTCGGTTCCATACATGGCCATTCCCTTTGGCCCGTTCCGGGCAATGTAGATGCGCCGGAACGTGCCCCGGATGACGGCTACTTCTCCGCCTTCGTATTCGTCGCGTGTCAGCCGGATGCGATACCAGGTTTCAGATTCCCGCCCGGCTGGGGTTTTTTCGTCCAAGGATCTTTACTCTATCCGTAATGTCCTTTTATTAGACCTTGCCTGGTCCGCCGGATTCTCATGCGTCGTAGCGAGTTGTCGCCGGCCCTATCTATCTCTTATAGAGTATCCGCGGCAAAATCCGCCAGGCGGGAGCGCTCGCCCCGCTTCAAGGTGATGTGGGCCGCATGGGGCCAGTCCTTGAACCGATCGACCACGTAGGTAAGCCCCGACGTCGTGCCGGTCAGGTAAGGGGTATCGATCTGGGCGATGTTGCCGAGACAGACGATCTTGCTGCCGGGACCGGCCCGGGTAATCAGCGTCTTCATCTGCTTCGACGTCAGGTTTTGCGCCTCGTCGAGAATGATGAAGCGATTCAGGAAAGTGCGTCCGCGCATGAAGTTGAGAGAACGCATCTTGACGCGGTTCAACAGCAAGGTGTTGGTGGCCTGCCGCTCCCAAGTGGAGCCGTTTTCATGGCTGCTCAACAACTCCAGATTATCGAGCAGCGCACCCATCCAGGGCGTCATCTTTTCCTCCTCGGTGCCGGGCAGAAATCCGATGTCTTCGCCCAAAGGGATCGTTTCCCGTGTCATCACGATTTCTCGGTAGATTTTCTGCTCGAGCGTCATGGCAAGACCAGCCGCCAGAGTCAGCAATGTCTTGCCGGTTCCGGCGGTGCCCAGCAGGGTGACGAAGTCGATCTCCGGATCAAGCAGCACATTGAAGGCAAAATTCTGCTCCCGGTTGCGCGCCTGAATGCCCCACACCGCGTGCTGCGGGGTTCGGTAGTCGCGGGCCAGTTCGATGATGGCACTGCCGCTCTCCTTGCTGCGGACGATGGCTTCGAAATTCGATTCGTCGGGAAGGTAAAGAAACTGATTGGGATACCAGTCTTTCAACGATGGACCGGAGACGCGGTAAAAGGTACGGCCCTGTTGGTCCTGCCAGGAGTCCATCTTGCTGCCGTGGGTTTCCCAGAAATCGAGCGGGAGCTCGAACGCTCCGCTGTATAGCAGATTGATGTCGTCCAGTACCTGATCGCTGTGGTAGTCCTCGGCCCGTATTCCGAGCACCGAGGCCTTGATCCGCATATTGATGTCTTTCGACACCAGCACCACCTGGGTTTCCGGTTGTTCTTCCGACAAGGCCAGCATGGTGGCGAGTATGGAATTGTCCGGCAAATCGCCGGGCAGGCTTTCCGGAAGCACCGAGTCCATGCGCCGAACCTGAAAAAACAAGCGTCCGCTGCATTTTTCGTCGATTCGGGACGCGTATTGCAGTTGATTTAGAGGAATACCGTTGCTGATCGCATGGATATCGGCGTGTTGGATCAATTCGTCCAGAAAGCGGCTGGCCTGACGGGCATTGCGGGCGACGTCCGACAGGCCCTTTTTCGAATGGTCCAATTCTTCCAGCACGATCATGGGGATGTATATGTCGTGCTCCTGAAAGCGGAACAGCGAGGCCGGATCGTGCATCAGCACGTTGGTATCGAGTATGAAAAGCTTGCGCTCTGGGGTTTGATCTTGGGTCATATTGTATTGCGGTTGGAATACGGGGATCGCGGACTGAAAGGGCGCGTTAGCGGCCGATCAATTCCCGGATTTTTCCCAGAACCTCTGTTGCATGGCCTTTGACGCTGACTTTCCGCCATTCGGCGGCAATCGCGCCGGCCGGGTCGACGAGAAAGGTGCTGCGCTCGATGCCTCGGACCTGCTTGCCGTACATGTTTTTCATCTTGATGACGTCATACAGCTTACAGATCGTTTCGTCCTGGTCGGAAATCAGTTCGAACGGAAATTCGAACTTGCATTTGAAGTTTTCGTGGGACTTTACTGTGTCGCGCGAGATGCCCAGAATCTCGGCGTTCAAATCCTGAAATTCGGCGTACAGATCGCGAAAATCTTGTCCTTCCTGCGTACAGCCGGGCGTGTTGTCTTTGGGATAGAAGTAAAGGACGACGTACTTATCTCGATAATCCTGAAGCGTGATGGTCTTGCCCGAAGTGCCCGGAGCCGAAAAATTCGGCGCGGCATGGCCCGGAGAGGTTGTGGTCATGATGATTCCGATTTTAGCGTTTTACGGGTTCGAGTATGGCATCCAGGTTCTGCTGATCGCAGAAGTCCAGGAATTCGTCGCGCAGCGAGACGATGCGCATTCCGGTCGGGATTTTGACGACCATATGCGCGAGAAACAATGGGGTACCGCTGAAGGGAGCCGGATAGCGGCTGGTGCTGAGATCCAGAATTTTGATGTTGCGGCTGGCGAGAAACACGCTGAGCTCGTGAATGCTGTTGATTTGATCGGTGGCGAAGATGTCGATCGCATAGGGCAGGGTATTGTCTTCTCTATCTTCCGGCTCACGTCCGCGCAGCGTGTCGATCTTCATCGCAAAGCGGTTGGCCAGATTTTCGAATGCGCTTTCCAGCCGCACGATATGATTCCAATTGCCTTCGACCAATAAATGGCCGGCGAATTCATGCCCCAGCTCGGTCATGCGGCTTTCGAGAATCGTGCATTTGCAGTCCTTGATGGCGCGGGTGATTTCCACGATCAGATCCGGGCGATCTTCGCCAAGGACGGTGATGACGAGCTGCATAGACGTGTTGTTTCTCTTCATGAAAAAATGCGAAAAGTGTATCACTTTCATCCAGTTGGTGCCGCAGCCGGCGGAGCTTCGATTCCCGCCGGGTTTCCCGCGGTTACACGGCTTACGCGGTTGTCAGATGCCGGCGGCGCACGGTAACATGTTCTTTTTATTGAACCGAGTTAAGTTGCATGATTCAAGGTAGCATCGTCGCGTTGGTGACCCCGATGAAACGGGACGGCACACTGGACGACGAAAGTTTGAGCCGTTTGATCGAATTTCATATCGAACAGGGAACCGATGCCATCGTTGCCGTGGGAACCACCGGAGAATCGGCGACTCTCGATGAGGCGGAGCACTGCCGCGTTATTCAATTTGTAGTGGACCGGGTCGGTGGCAGGATTCCCGTAATTGCCGGCACCGGCGCCAATTCCACCACCGAAGCGATCAACCTGACGGCGCGAGCCAAGGACGCGGGGGCGGATGCCTGTCTGTTGGTGACGCCTTATTACAATAAGCCCACGCAGGAAGGACTTTATCTTCACTATAAAGCCGTTGCCGAGGCGGTGGACATCCCTCAGATTCTTTATAACGTTCCCGGCCGAACCGCGTGCGACATGCTGCCTGCAACGGTCGCGCGTCTTGCCCAAATTCCCAATATTGTCGGCATCAAAGAGGCCACTGGCAATTTGGATCGGGAGAGAGAGATTATGCGCTTGTGCGGTCCGGATTTCCTCCTTTATTCGGGCGATGATGCAACCGCGTGCGAGTTCTGTCTCCTCGGAGGAAAAGGGGTGATTTCGGTAACGGCCAACGTGGCGCCCAAGCTGATGCACGAGATGTGCGCCGCGGCGATCGCCGGCGATGCGGAGACCGCCCGCGCCATCGATGCCAAGCTGGCCGCTCTCCATCGCGATTTGTTCATCGAATCGAATCCCATCCCGGCCAAATGGGCGGTGCACGAACTGGGACTTATCGACGCAGGCATTCGCCTGCCGCTGACTTGGCTGTCGGAAAGCTGCCGTGAGCCGGTGCGCAGCGCGATGCGCCAAGCCGGTGTGATCTAACGTTTAATGCAACATGAATCGATTCGTTCCCAGAGCGGTTATTTTGGCCTCAAGCGTTTTCGTCTTGAGCGGTTGCAGTTTCGTTGCCGGGCTGTTTCCCGATAAGCAGAAACAATATAAGTACAGCTCAGAGATTCCCGCCTTGGAAATCCCGCCGGATTTGCAGGCATCGACCATCGAAGGGGGCGACGAGCGACCCGCGGCGGGTGAAAACAGGGATCGCTCGGATCGGTACAGTCCGGCCGCGGAGACACAAACCAAGGCCGAGGATCAGCCGAGTGGATCACAGGCCACGTTAGCGCAAAATTCCGAAGACATTCCGCTGATCGAGCTCGAAGCGCCCTATGCCGAGGCCTGGAACGATGTGGGCAAGGCGCTTGGCCGGCTCAGGCTGGAAGTCAGCGATCAAAACCGGTCGGACGGAGTCTATTATGTCTATTTCAGCGGTGACGATAAGCCTTACGAAGACCGCGGGTTCCTGGGCGACATCGGCTCCTTCTTCACGGGTTCCGAAACGCCCGCGAAGGAATATCGCATCAAGTTGGAGGATAGGCTGGACGTAGTCGTGATCTATGTTCTCGACCAAGAAGGCAAGCCTCAGAGCGAAGGGCCGGGATTCGAGCTGCTCAAGCGGTTGCACCAAACCCTGCAGTCGCTCGGGGAACCCCAGGAACCGGAAAAGGAATAACTTTTCCGCGTTGTTTCCAACAAGCGATAGGTGTTATCGCTGACCATAGTTAAAAGTCAGACCATGTTTGCCAAGTTTCCCGGCCCTCCCGCCCTCTCAGCATTTCGCTTGCAAAAGCTGTTGACCGATCTTCAGAGCGTCGAGCCGTCCATTATCGAAGTCTCGGCCGCTTACGTGCATTTTGCCGAGATCAAGCGCGCGTTGAATGGGTTGGAGAAACGTACCCTGGAAAGCGTATTGGCTTACGGGCCGGCGCACGATTCACGCAGCGCCGCGGGCGACTATTTTTTGGTGGTGCCGCGACTCGGCACGATCTCCCCTTGGTCCAGCAAGGCGACCGATATCGTGCGGCGTAGCAATCTGGCCGCCGTTCTGCGTGTGGAAAGGGGAATCGAATACCGCATCCGCAGCGCCAACGAAATTAAGCTCTCCAATCGAGATGCCATAAAGGCTTTGATCCATGACCGGATGACCCAAACGGTGCTCACGCGGGGACAGGAGGAACTGCTGTTCCAACACCATGCTCCGGCGCCGATGGAATATATTCCTTTGCTCGAAGAGGGGAAATGGGCGCTGATCAAGGCAAACCGCAGGCTTGGGTTGGCTTTGTCCGAGGATGAATTGGATTATTTGGTCGAAAGCTTCACGGCGCTTCGACGGAATCCGTCCGACGTCGAACTGATGATGTTTGCCCAGGCCAACTCCGAACATTGCCGGCACAAAATTTTCAACGCCAACTGGCGCATCGACGGCGAGACTCGAAGCGAAACCCTGTTCGGCATGATCAGAAACACGACCGAGCAGTCTCCGGAAGGAGTTCTATCCGCATACCGGGATAATGCCGCCGTCGTTCGGGGCAGCACCGCGAACGTGTTTCTGCGCGACACGGAAACGCTGGAATACAGTTATCGAGAGGAACCGGTACATATTCTGATGAAGGTGGAGACCCATAATCATCCGACCGCCGTTTCTCCTCATCCCGGTGCCGCGACCGGTTCCGGAGGTGAAATTCGCGATGAAGCGGCTACCGGACGGGGGTCGCAAACCAAAGCCGGACTCACCGGCTTTTCCGTATCCCACCTTCGCATCCCGGGATTCGAGCAGCCGTGGGAACGGGATCACGGCAAGCCGGACCGGATCGCCTCCGCCCTCGAAATCATGCTGCAAGGACCGATCGGCGGGGCGGCGTTCAACAATGAATTCGGCCGCCCTAACTTGTGCGGCTATTTCCGCGCATTCGAACAGCCGGCTCCGGACGGTTCAGGGCTGCATGGCTATCACAAGCCGATCATGATCGCCGGCGGAATGGGAAATATCCGGCCGCAGCATCTCGCCAAGGAAACGATCCCGCCCGGCGCGCCCATCGTGGTGCTCGGCGGCCCCGCCATGCTCATCGGTCTTGGCGGTGGAGCCGCATCTTCCGTGGCATCGGGGGAGAGCGCCGAGGATTTGGACTTCGCGTCCGTCCAGCGGGAAAACCCCGAGATGCAGCGGCGCTGCCAGGAAGTGATCAACCGCTGCACCGCGTTGGGCGAGGACAACCCAATCTTGTCCATCCACGATGTCGGCGCCGGCGGGTTGTCGAATGCAGTGCCCGAGATCATTCACGACTCGGGTCGGGGCGGGCGTTTCGAACTGCGGAACATACTCATCGACGAGCCGGGCATGTCACCGATGCAGATTTGGTGCAACGAATCGCAGGAACGATACGTGCTCGCGCTCAAACCGGAGGCAGTGGACCGATTTCGGGCCTTCTGCGAGCGCGAGCGCTGTCCCTATGCCGTGATCGGCTACGCGACGGAAGAAGAGCGCCTGGTCCTCAGCGACAGTCAATTCGGTACCCACCCGATCGATATTCCCATGGCGCTGCTATTCGGCAAGCCGCCGAAGATGCGGCGCGATGTCACGAGAAATCGTGGCGCGCAATCTCCCATTTGCCGTGATGGCATAGCAATCCGCGAGGCGGCTCGGCGAGTATTGAATTTTCCTGCCGTAGCGGATAAGCGTTTTTTGATCACGATCGGGGATCGTTCGGTCGGTGGTTTGGTGGCGCGCGATCAAATGGTCGGACCATGGCAGGTACCGGTCGCGGACGTAGCGGTGACGGTCTCGGGTTTTCGGGCGTATACCGGCGAAGCGATGGCCATGGGGGAGCGTACGCCCTTGGCGGTCATCGATGCCCCGGCATCCGGCCGCATGGCTGTCGGAGAGGCTTTGACCAATATCGCAGCCGCCAGTATCGGCTCCTTAAGCCAGGTGAAGCTTTCCGCCAACTGGATGGCGGCAGCCGGCGCGTCCGGTGAAGACGCCAAGCTGTTCGATACGGTAAAAGCTGTTGGTCTGGACCTGTGTCCCGCCCTGGGCATCGCCATTCCGGTTGGGAAAGATTCGCTGTCCATGAAAACGGTATGGCGGCAGAACGAACGCGATGTCGTCATGACGTCGCCGCTGTCGCTGATCATTTCAGCATTCGCGCCGGTCATTGACGTTCGCCGCACCTTGACGCCGGAGCTACGGCTCGACTGCGGTCCGACGCGCCTGATTCTGATCGATCTCGGCCAGGGCAGGAATCGATTGGGCGGTTCCGCCCTGGCTCAAGTCTACGGACAAATGGGGGGCGAATCCCCGGATCTCGACGATCCGGCGTTGTTCAAATCCTTTTTCGCCGCAATCCAATCCTTGAACGAGGACGGCCGGTTGCTGGCTTATCATGACCGGTCCGACGGCGGGTTGTTCGCGACGCTCTCCGAAATGGCTTTCGCGGCACGTTGCGGCCTCGAAATCGACATTTCCGCTCTTGGCGAAGACGCGGTTGCTGCGCTGTTTTGCGAAGAATTGGGGGCCGTGGTGCAGGTTCGCGAGACAGACTTGAGCGCAGTCACGGAGCTGCTCGATCGGTCGGGGCTCCACGGGATCAGCCATGTTATCGGCATGCCCAATACCGACAAGCAAATCGCGTTCTGGCGGGGCGATGAGATCTTGCTGTCGCAGTCCCGCGCCGAACTGCAGCGGACTTGGGCGGAAACCAGCTATCGCATGCAGGCCTTGCGCGATAATCCGGACTGCGCACGGCAGGAATTCGAAGCCATCGTGGACGAGAACGACCCCGGCCTTAGCGCCGAGCTGAGCTTCGATCCCGACGGCGATGTCGCTGCGCCTTTTATTGCTAAAGGTCGTCCGCGCGTGGCGATACTCCGGGAACAGGGCGTGAATGGCCATGTGGAGATGGCGGCGGCGTTCGACCGCGCCGGCTTCACGGCGGTAGATGTGCATATGAGCGATATCCTGTCGGGACACGCGAGCCTTCGCGATTTCGTCGGTTTGGCCGCTTGCGGTGGATTTTCTTATGGCGACGTCTTGGGCGCCGGGGGCGGTTGGGCGAAATCGATATTGCTCAATAGCCGTGGCCGCGACGAATTCCAGGCGTTCTTCGAACGGCAGGATACATTCGGTCTGGGCGTTTGCAACGGCTGCCAGATGATGTCACATCTCGCTGGGTTGATTCCCGGCGCCGTGCACTGGCCACGCTTCGTCCGCAACGAGTCGGAGCAATTCGAAGCGCGCGTCGCATTGGTGGAAGTCCAGCGGTCGCCGTCCATCTTGTTTGCCGGCATGGAAGGATCGCGCATCCCGGTTGTCGTCTCGCACGGCGAAGGGCGGGCTGAATTTCACGACGATACGCGCAAGGCGCTCAGCCTCGGCGTAGTCTCGCTCTGTTACACGGATACTTACGGAAAAATTACCGAGGCATTTCCACATAATCCGAACGGCTCGCCGCTGGGGATTACCGGTTTGACTACCCTTGACGGTCGCTTCACCATCATGATGCCGCATCCGGAACGGTGCTTCCGTACCGTGCAGAATTCCTGGCATCCGAGGACATGGGGCGAGTACGGTCCGTGGATGCGTCTGTTTCGAAATGCAAGGGTCTGGGTCGGCTGATTCGCGAGTACTTGAAAAACCAGGTCTCACCTCCATATTGGGTTTAGAGCAGAAACTCTTCCAACAAAGGAGATCATCACGATGACTCGATATGAGCCCTGGAGTCTTTTGAATCAGCTCCAAAGAGAGTTGGAGCGTTCATTCGAAGGCGCCCGCCCCGGTACCGACACCGCGGCCACCGCGGAATGGACTCCCGCCGTGGACATCAAAGAGGAGCCGGACCGCTATATCCTCTGGGCCGATCTTCCCGGCGTAAGCTCGGACAGCATCGATATCATGATGGAGAACGGCATACTGACGCTGAAAGGCGAGCGGCAAACCGAGGCTACAGTCCGCCGCGAAGGGCTGAAACGCGTCGAGCGGGTTTATGGGTCTTTTCATCGCCGCTTCTCGCTGCCGGATACGGCCGATGCAGAAGGCATCACGGCGCGCTGCAAAAACGGTGTACTGGAAATTTCCATACCGAAGAAAGCCGCCATACAGCCGAAGAAGATCAACGTGGTCGGCGAGAGTTAAAGAGTTAAGAAGAGGAGGGCAGCGCGGTTTCCGTTTTAGAGAAAAATCGTCGCCAAGCCATCCTCGCTTTCCGCAATTCGCGCTGGAGATGAGAGCCGAGCCTCACCGTATCCGTTCGGTTCTCGAAATGATGAACCTGACGGGGACGAGTTCCCGTCAGGTGTTCCCGAGTCCTTCGTCGAGCGTCACGCAGCCTGTGTCGCTAATCATCAAATGACTCCCGATCCTATTGGGGATTTTTCGAGGCTCTTTGCCGGCTCCTCTGCGGTTTCGCTTGTGCCTTCTGCGAATCGCTCCCTCTTTGTGTAGTCCGTCTTGCCGGACTTCTCGGTTTTTCTTTTGTGGTTGCCGATGCTGCTGCAATGTTTTCGGCAACGGCCGCTCCGGTAGTTGGGACGTGCTTTTCGGTTAAATCCAAACTGCTCTCAGGCCGATCCGCGACGCGAGACAAGCGTTCGCCAAGTGCAAAAATAAAATAAACCAGTATCGAGAGTAGCAAGAGCGACAGCAGAACGGGAGGCTCGACTAGGAGAAGAAAGGCAAACGTAACGATAAAGAGACTGGTTTGGATAGGATGATCCAATATGATGGCGAGCGATTTCTGCCAGTCAATGATGCGGGTTCCAGACTCAGGTTCCTTTACGGTATTCATGTCCGCACTCCGTTGACTGAGTTAGCGGCACTGGCACCAGCGAACATGATTTCGGCGTAGCGGTGGTACGGCTCCATCATCGAGCCGTTACAAGCGGTCTTGTTGTCGCCGCACGATAGTGCGACGACCAAGCAATCGGTGATTTTTCCCATCGTCTTCTCCTCTTCAGTGAAAGAAGAACTTATTGAAGTAAGGTTAGGGGTGTTGCTCTAACTGGTGGAGCCCCAACTTTCGGTCAAGGCTGTTTTTCAGCGCTGGAGCCGGATACGAACGATTTTGCGCTGAAGAACATTGCCAGATAAACCAAGCCTGCGAGCAGCAAGAATCGGAGCAGCAGGGGCTCTCGTCCGAAGCTCAACAAAGCAAAATCCGTCACGAACAGGCTGGTCAGCAGCGGATAATTCAAAAAAACCTCTCCGTTCAGACGCTCGAAAATCGTCTTCAGGCTGACGCCTGACTTCGACCTAGGGGACGACAAATCGGACATATGTTTCTCCCGAAAATTAGCGATCCAAATACGGTTTGCATCGGGACCAACGGTGTATTCCAAAGTACTCGAATGTTATCGAGCCTACTTCTTGACGAATTCAGGGTTCTGATAAATGACCGTTGGAGTGAAGCTGGAACCCGGATACTTGGGATCTGCGTGGGTATCGGAGTGGCTATCGGCGGAAGAGTTTGAGTCTGTTTGGGCGATCAATTGGTGATCCTGATAAATCACCGAGGGTTTGAAGTGGTGCGCAGGATAACGAGAGTCCTCGTCGGAGAGGGCGCAGGGCGCCACGGTTATGAGTAGACTCGTACTCAAAACTAAGGTGCTGATTTTTCGCATGTGCAGTTCCTCCTCGAAATTTTTCTTATGTGTCAAAACTGAATGTTACCCTCAGCCGAGGGTAGTACTTCGGGTTTTGCATGGCCGCGCATTATAGCAACCAGGTGAATAGTGTGTTGCGCGCAATTGAAGATTATCTTGTAAGCACCGAATGATAACAACGTTGTTTTTAGATCGAATTACGATGCGAAAGTGTTGGTGAGCCGTTTCGATGCCTATTCGCGTCGTAGAGCGCGTTCAACCTTCGCGTCGGCGGCCACGACTGAACCGGACTCATGGTGGACATGTCTTCAAGCGGTCGCGCTCAATCCCAGATCGCTGCCCCGTTGCTCTCTATAACCTGCCGGAAAAACGATGCGCTGGCTTTGGGAGTCCTCTTCTGAGTGCGGTAATCGACATGTACTAAGCCGAACCGCTTGGAAAAACCGCAGGCCCATTCGAAATTGTCGAGCAGAGACCAGGCGAAATAGCCTTTCAAATTAGCGCCCTCCCGAATGGCTTCATGCGCCGCGCGGAGATGGGTCCGAAAATAGTCGATTCGGCGCAGGTCTTCTAGATATCCTTTCGCCGGTGCCGGATCGGCGAAAGCGGCCCCGTTTTCGGTGATATACAGCGGGATATCGCCGTACCGCCTTTTCACCCAGAGCAGGCAGGATTTCAACCCGGCCGGAAATACCTCCCAATTCATTTCCGTATGTTCGGCGTTCGTTTGCGGTACTGGCGCGGCATAGAAAGGCGGCGAGGACGGGTCGCTGCGGACTACCGACCGGGTGTAGTAATTGATGCCGAGAAAATCGATGGGTTCCCGTATCAGCTTTAGATCGCTTTCAGGAAAACGGGGCCAATCGCGTCCGAATATATCGGAAAGTTCGTCGGGATACGCGCCGAGGAAAACGGGGTCGAGAAATTGCCGGTTCATATAGGCATGGGTTCTCGCCATGGCGGCCGCATCCTCGGGATCGTTCGAGGCGGCATACTTGGGCTCAAGGTTTACCACCAAACCGATTTGGCCTTTGCCGTCTGCGCGAAAGGCTTGTACCGCTTGAGCATGACCGCGCAGCAGATTGTGAGCCGCCAGCGGCGTTTTTTCGAGCGACTTGAGACCCGGTGGATGGACGCCGTGCATGTAACCGGCATCTACGATCACCCAGGGTTCGTTGAGCGTGGTCCAATGCCGAACCCTGTCTTCCAAGGCTTGGAACATCAGATGAGCGTAGTCGGCGAACCAATGAGCCGCGTCCCGGTTGGCCCATCCGCCGAGATCATCCAGCGCCGTCGGGAGGTCCCAGTGATGCAGCGTCACGAACGGCTCGATGCCGTTTGCGATCAGCGCGTCCGCGAGATTACGGTAGAAGTCCAAACCTTTCTCATTCGGTTTTCCGCGTCCGTTCGGCAGTACGCGGCTCCAGGCGATACTGAAGCGGTAAGCCTTGAGGCCCAGTTCCTTCATGAGCTTCACGTCGTCCGCCCAGCGCCGATAGTGGTCGCAAGCGAGGTCGCCGGTGTCCCCGTTGAGAATTGCCCCCGGTACACGGCAAAAACGATGCCAGTTGCTGGGGCCTGCGCCGTCAGCCAAAGGCGAGCCTTCGATCTGATAGGCGGAGGTGGCTGCACCCCAGATAAAATCGGCGGGAAACTGAAGGTTATCCATCATGTCTTCTCAATGAATTAGCGTTTCGGCGGCGGCTTTCTCGTTTTGGTTGCGCTCCATCCTTGAAAATAGCTGTTATTTCCACCCGATTCGCTGCTAGGCCGCCTTATCAAAGGGTCATAGTCTAAGGATTTCCTGATTAGCGACGAAGTTCAGTACAGGCTCACATAGTGAGCCGCTAGGGTCCTTAGACTATGGGCATCTATCACAAGCGGGGTGTCCCATGCCTATGAACCGGGTGCAATTTCAAAAGGGTTT
>Ga0268362_100016_pt1 | contig 190969 bp, 142 predicted proteins | sample MetcocultureR2M_FD_197214 | JGI IMG/M metagenome (GOLD analysis project Ga0268362, IMG submission 197214) | Soil microbial communities from Anza Borrego Desert, Southern California, United States - Methanotrophic co-culture R2-M | ecosystem: Environmental > Terrestrial > Soil > Desert | place... | reverse complement strand
TGCTGCGCTTCCTTTCCTGATGCTTGTGGCTGTTTGGACAGACCACGTTTTATCATCAGCTCGAAGCGCAGCACCTCCTGCATCACCGTGGAAGATGAGGCGAAAGCCGAATACCCCATCTCCGGTACGAAACGTCACCTATCTCTCAGGTCGGGCACTACGAAATCCCCAATAAACGCAGCCTCGGCGGGCAATGATTTATTCGGCTTAGATGCCATACGAGTCGAGAGACCACGACATGGCGCAGGCGGCCAGTCGCGCGGCCTACAAGATCAAGCCGCACGTCCTCATGCTTCCCGCTTAGTGCTTTGAAAAGACGTAGTCGGTCTCCTGCCGCAAGACCTCACCGGGGCGCAGGACGGCATTGGGGAATCTGGCATGGTTGATCGAATCGGGCCAGACCTGGGTTTCGAGGCAGAAGCCTGCGAAGGGGCCGTATTGCCGCCCGTCAAGTCCGGTCACCGGAAGCTTCTGCAGCTTAAAGGCCGCATAGAACTGCAACCCAGGTTCGGTCGTGCGCACTTCCATCGCAAGGCCGGAATAGATGCTGCGCACCAATGCCACGGGTCGTTTGGCTGTGCGTTCATGCGACAGGCAGAAATTGTGATCGAAAAGGACCTGATCGCCGCCGCCGAAGCGTTTCATCGGCCCCATTTCCCGCAGATCGAAAGGGGTGCCGGCAACGGCTAAAATCTCGCCAGTCGGCACCTGCCTGTCGTCGAGAGCAAGCACATGGTCGGCCGCGATCATGATGTCATGGCCGAGGGCGTCGTCACGGCCATCAAGATTGAAATAGGAATGCTGGCAGATATTGGCGAGTGTCGGTTGATCGGCCGTCGATTCGTAGATGACCGACAATACGCCGTCAGCGTTGAGCTGATAGGTGGCGGTGATGGTGCAGTTTCCGGGGTAACCGGCACGGCCATCCGGATCGGTGATGCGCAGCACCACCTTGTCGGGCGTGCAATCAACGATCGTCCAATTGCTGCGGCCGATGCCATCCGTACCGCCATGCAGGTGCGTAACGCCGCGTTCGTTGAGTTCAAGCTGATATTGCCTACCGTCCAAGGAGAAACGGCCGCCGCCGATGCGGTTGGAACACCTGCCGGGGGTCGCGCCGAAATAGGGCGAGTGTGCGAGATAGTCTTCGAAGCGCTCGAAACCCAATACAAGCGGCGGTTGATGTCCGTCGAGCCGCAGATCCTGGATGACTGCCCCCCAAGTGATGACATGCGCCGTCAGCCCACCGCCGGAAATCTTGAGGCGGTAGACCGCCTCGCCCTTCTCCGTCTGCCCGAAAACCTCGAAACCCTGCTTCGCTTGATCCGCCACGGCCTGCTCCTCCGAATTGTCGGCGTGCAAACTGCGCGATTTGTCCGGCAGCCGCAACGTCGTTGCGAACAAAATTATCCGCCGTCATCGGATCCAAGCTTATTGCGCGCCGATCTTCTCCATATCGTAGGGCGTCGTCTGGTAGATCTCATTGATCCAGTTGCCGAACAGGAGATGCGCGTGGCTGCGCCAGCGGTTCAAGGGTGTCAGCGTGTCGTCGTTATGCGGGAAGTAGTTATGCGGCAGCTTGATCGGGATGCCGGCGTTCACATCCCGGAAATATTCGTCCGCCAGCGAGGTGGAATCATATTCGACGTGATTGAACATGTAGAGCCGTCTGCCGGCCTTCTCATGCACCAGGCAAATGCCCATCTCCTCGGATTCCATCAGGATTTCGAGATCCGGCACCTTCTCGATGTCTTCCCGTCGAACCTCCGTCCAGCGCGATACCGGAACCTGGAAATCGTCGGAAAATCCGTTGAGATAGACGGACGACGGGCAGAGATTGCGGTGGCGGTAAACTCCGAACGCCTTCTCTTTCAATTCGTATTTCGGAACGCGATGGAAGTGATAGATGGCGGCCATCGCCCCCCAGCAGACATTCATGGTCGAATGGACATTGGTGGTCGTCCAGTCGAGGATCTTCTCCATCTCATCCCAATAGGTGACCTCTTCGAACGGCAGCGTTTCAATCGGCGCCCCGGTGATGACGAAACCGTCGAATTTGCGGTGTTTCACCTCTTCCCAGGTCTCGTAGAAGGCAAGCAGATGATCCTCGGAGGTATTCTTGGCCCTGTGGTTGCCGACGCGCACCAGTGAAAACTCGACTTGCAGGGGCGTCGCACCGACGAGGCGCGCCATTTGCAGCTCGGTCTTGATCTTGTTCGGCATGAGGTTCAGGAGCCCGATCTGAAGCGGACGGATGTCCTGCCGCACCGCCGCGGTTTCAGTCATCACTCGCACACCCTCTTCAACGAGGGTACTGAACGCGGGCAGCGTATCGGGAATCTTGATCGGCATGGCTCAACCCAACAAAAACAAAGCCGGCGGCGAAAAATCGCAACCGGCCCGTGGGAAGACATCTTCTCGCGGCCCTTTAGCGACTTTTTTAACGTGGCTGCAAGCCGGCCGGCCAAATCACCACGGAATTATGAGCTTTCAAATAATCCTTGCTAAGCCCCGCGTCAATGGTAGCAAAATCTACCTCACTTCCCGCAAGGAGCGTTCTGGCCGCGAGATCCGGCGCAAAGCGCTCGAAATTAGCGAGACAAGCTTGTGGCGACTTTCCCTTCGTGCCCCGTTTACGCTATGGGCAGTGGGCATGACCCATTCAACCTTTGCCATCCTGCTCGGCGGAAACCTCACCGTCACCGACCGCTTGAAAAAGGCGCTCGCAGACAGCCGCTTCATCGCGGCAGATAGCGGTATGCGGCACGCGGCGATACTTGGCGTGGAACCCGAATTGTGGGTTGGCGACTTCGACTCCACCGATGCCGAGCTTGCAAGGCAATGGCCGGGTATCAAACAGAAGACCTATCCCCCGGAAAAAAACGAGACCGACGGCGAAATCGCCACGGCCGAGGCGGTCGACCGCGGAGCCACACGGCTAGTTTTCGTCGGTGCGCTCGGCGGCGAGCGGAGCGACCATGCCCTCCAGCACCTGTTACATGCAATGAGTCTCGCCGAGCGCGGCGTCGATATCGTTCTGACCTCCGGCGAAGAAGAAGCCGTACCTCTTTTGCCAGGCAGGATCAGCCTCGATCTTCCAAAAGGCTCGTTGTTTTCCGTCATCGGTTTTTCTGCCCTGGAGGGGCTCGATATCATCGGAGCTCGGTATCCGCTGGTAAATTTCTCACTTCCATTCGGTTCTTCGCGCACGGTTTCGAACGTTGCAGAAGGGCGCGTCGAATTCCATCTAAGAAGCGGCAAGGGCATGATACTCGCCCGCCCCTATGACATGACAGGAGCCTGACTTTTGGCGCCCCCAATTTTGAAACTGGACGACATCTTCCTGAGCTTCGGCGGCGCACCGCTGCTTGCCGGCGCGGGATTGCAAGTGGAACCGGGCGACCGGATCTGCCTCGTCGGCCGCAACGGCTCGGGGAAGTCGACGCTGATGAAGATCGCCGCTGGAATGGTCGAGCCCCAATCCGGTGAGGTCTTCCGTCACCCCGCCGCAACCATCCGCTATCTTGAGCAGGCCCCCGATTTCGCGGATTTCAAGACGGTGCAGGCTTATGCGGAGGCCGGTCTTGGTCCCGGCGACGATCCTTACCGCGTCACCTATCTGCTCGAACATCTGGGATTGACGGGCCAGGAGGATCCGAAAAACCTTTCGGGGGGGGAATCCCGCCGCGCAGCGCTTGCGCGCGTCATGGCGCCGGAACCGGATATCCTGATGCTGGACGAGCCGACCAACCATCTCGACTTGCCAACGATCGAATGGCTTGAAGAGGAGCTGCGCAAGACGAGAAGCGCGCTGGTTCTGATCTCCCACGACCGGCGGTTCCTGGAAAAGGTGTCAACCGCCACCGTTTGGCTCGACCGCGGCACCTCCCGGCGGCTCGACAGGGGATTTGCTCATTTCGAAGCTTGGCGTGATGAAGTGCTGGAAGCGGAAGAACTGGAGCAGCACAAGCTCGGAAAAGCCATCGAACGCGAGGAGCACTGGCTGCGCTACGGCGTGACAGCGCGCCGCAAGCGCAATATGCGCCGGCTCGGCGAATTGCAGACCATGCGTTCGAATTATCGCGGTCACAAAGGCCCGCAAGGTACCGTGCAGGCAAAAATCACCGAGGGCCGGGAGTCCGGCAAATTGGTGATCGAGGCCGAGAACATTACCAAAGCTTATGATCGGCCTATCGTAGCACCGTTCTCGATCCGCGTGCATCGGGGCGATCGGATCGGCCTGGTCGGCCCGAACGGTGCTGGAAAGACGACACTTCTGAAGATGTTGACCGGCCAACTTTCACCCGATAGCGGAACCGTGAAGTTCGGTACCAATCTGGAAATTGCGACAGTCGACCAGAAACGCGAGGACCTGGACCCTGAAGAGACGCTGTCCCACTATCTGACGGACGGCCGTGGCGAAACCCTGCTCGTCAATGGGGAACAGCGCCACGTCGCCGGTTACATGAAAGATTTCTTGTTTCAGCCGGAGCAAATCAGGACACCGATCAAGAACCTGTCCGGCGGAGAACGCGCCCGCCTGATACTCGCCCGTATCATGGCAAAGCCATCGAACCTGCTGATCCTTGACGAACCGACCAATGATCTCGATATCGAGACGCTCGACCTGCTCCAGGAGATCGTGGCAAGCTACAACGGTACCGTCATCCTCGTCAGCCACGACCGCGATTTCCTGGATCGCACTGTGACCTCGACCATCGCGCCGGCCAATCCCGACGCACCGGATGGGCGCTGGATCGAATATGCAGGCGGCTACACCGACATGCTGGCACAGCGCAAAGGCGCTTTGGAGGAAAGGCGCAGGGCCGAAAAGGCTGAAAAGCCGAAGGCCGAATTGAACGCTTCCGTAGAAGCGCCGAAGGGCAAAGGCAAGCTTTCCTACAAGCAGAAATTCGCGCTCGAAAATCTGCCGAAGGAGATGGCGAAGACTGAAGCGGATATCGCCGCACGGGAGAAGAAGATGGCAGATCCTGCTCTCTTCACCAAAGACCCTGCCGCTTTCAACAAGCTCGCAGCTGAAATGGAAAAACTTCGGGAAAACCTGACAAAGATGGAAGAGGAATGGCTGGAGCTCGAAATGCTCCGGGAGGAGCTCGAGGGATAATTTAATAATTTGTTATGCTTAACAAATAGTTAGGCAAGAAAAGCATGTACCGGCCCGGAACAATCTCCCTCCTCTGGCGTTCGAAAGGCAATCAGCGCCGGGACGCACCTCACGTGCCGGCATAGTGAGAACCGAATTGGGGACATTCATGCTGACAAATGTTGAGAGTGGTCGGCTGGCCCGCGAGGCGCCAAGTCAACGCGTACTGATTGTCGAAGACGAGTTCCTGATCGCCCTCGACATTGCCGAAACGGTTGAACATATGGGACTGGAGGTCGCAGGATTTGCGCATGGCCGCCGGAATGCTCTCGAATTGGCACCGGAGGCGGATATCGCCATTGTCGACGTCAATCTCGCTGATGGGCGGACCGGGCCGGATATCGGTCGCATGCTCGCTGAACGTTACGGGGTCACCGTCATTTATATGACCGGGAATCCGGAAGACGTTGACGGTGTGAGGGGGCCTCTGGGTGTTCTGACAAAACCGGTGCTCCCCCATGTGGTCGAGCAGTCGATTGACTATGCTGTGGCAAACCGCCTCGGCCGTTCCGCGAAAGTGCCGCGTGAACTCAAGGTTTTTCGGCAAGGGCGGGCCTGAACCGGCCCCTTGCCAGCGGAACTTCCTACCGTTAAATCTTTCTCCGCTCTAACGGGGTGCCACACGATTTCATGTGGCTGAGAGGCATTGCCAACCCGCGGAACCTGATCCGGTTAGCACCGGCGGAGGGATTAGACGGCTTGTTGCCAGCGCCTATTCCCCAAACTTTTGAAGAGGAGGCGCTGATGCGCAATATCATTCTGTCGATGTTCGCGGCCGCGGCGGCGCTGTCCCTTTACACTGTCGCGCACGCTCAAGACAAAACGCTGACCGTCTATACCTACGAGAGCTTCCTTTCCGACTGGGGCCCTGGCCCCAAGGTCAAGGAGGCTTTCGAGAAGACGTGTGCCTGCAATGTGAAATTTGTCGGCGTGGCGGATGGCGTGGCGCTGCTCACACGCCTCAAGCTGGAAGGCCAGGATACTGATGCGGATCTCGCACTTGGTCTCGACACCAATCTCGTTTCCGAAGCCAAGGTTACGGGGCTTTTCGACGCGCATGGCCTTGATCTTGCGGCGGTCAAAGTACCTGGCAGCTACAGCGATGACACCTTCGTCCCCTATGACTATGGCCACTTCGCAGTCGTCTACGATACGGAGGCGATGAAGAACCCGCCGAAAAGCCTTCGGGAGCTTGTTGATGGAGACCCATCGCAGAAGATTGCGATTGAAGACCCTCGCACCTCGACACCTGGTCTCGGCCTCCTCCTCTGGGTAAAGTCTGTCTATGGCGATAAGGCCCCGGAGGCCTGGGCAAAGCTCAAGAACCGCATTCTGACGGTAGCGCCCGGCTGGTCCGAAGCCTACGGCTTGTTCACCAAAGGCGAAGTCCCGATGGTGTTTTCATACACGACCTCTCCCGCCTATCACATGGTCGAGGAAAAGACCGAACGTTATCAAGCAGCGTCCTTTGCCGAAGGCCACTACATCCAGATCGAGGTGGCCGGCATCCTGAAGGGCGCTTCGGAAAAAGAACTGGCGAAAGAGTTCCTGAAGTTCATGGTCTCGCCTGCCTTCCAGGATATCATTCCCACCACCAATTGGATGATGCCCGCCGCGAAGATATCCGGCGCTCTGCCGGACGCCTTTAACAAGCTGGTCCAGCCGCAGAAGACCTTCCTCATGGGATCGGACGAGGTCGCCAGGAACCGCCAAGCCTGGATAGACGAGTGGCTGACTGCCATGAGCATGAATTAAGAAGATCATGTTGCTGACGCGGGGAGAGCGAAGAAGGGGCATCGCCTGGGGTCTTATGAGCTTCGCCTCTATCGCCCTCTTCGTCGCCATTGCCGTTGTTGCATTGCTTTCCTGGGATGCCGACGGCGCCCAATCCCGGCTCTTTACGGCCTACACATGGCGAATCCTGCGCTTTACGCTTTGGCAGGCGATGCTGTCGACATTGCTTTCCGTAGGGCTTGCACTTCCCGTGGCACTCGCTCTTGCCCGCCGGCCCGACTTTCCCTGCCGAACCTGGATCGTCCGCCTCCTGGCGCTGCCGATGGGGCTGCCGGTTTTGATCGGCGCGCTAGGGTTGATCGGTATATGGGGGCGTCAGGGCCTGATCAACGGCCTGCTGTTGACGCTCGGCCTAGACCAGCCCATCAGCATCTACGGTCTTTCCGGAATCCTGCTCGCACATGTCTTCTTCAACCTGCCGCTCGCCACGAGGCTGTTGCTCGCGGCACTGGAGCGCCAGCCGGCGGAATACTGGCTTCTATCCGCAAGCCTCGGCATGAAACCGCTCTCGGTCTTCCGGTTTGTGGAATGGCCCGCCGTTAAAAACGTCATCCCAGGCATCGGCGCGCTCGTCTTCATGCTGTGTGCCACGAGCTTTACGCTGGTGCTGCTGCTGGGCGGCGGACCGGCAGCGACCACGCTCGAAGTGGCGATCTACCAATCGCTGCGTTTCGATTTCGACCCGCCGCGGGCGGTCGCCCTGGCGCTGCTGCAAATCGTCATAACAGGCGTTATTCTGCTCGGCATGGCATTATTGCCGACGCCGGATGACCCGGGTGCAGCCTCGGGCCGTACAAGCCGCCGCTTCGACGGTCAGGCGTTGTCTGTACGTCTTTGGGATTCATTTGCCATACTTGCTGCCACGGTATTCCTGATCATGCCACTGGCTTCGATCCTTGCCGCCGGGCTTAGAGCAAATCTCTGGAACCTCGCATCGAGCGCCGCCTTTCTTACCGCCGCCTGGACGAGCTTCTCCATCGCTTTGAGTGCCGGAATGCTGACGATTGTGACCGCGCTCGCCATAATCGCAGGAAGGGAAGCGGTGGCAGACATGAAAAAGCCCGCGGCGAGCGCTCGGGGCTTCGCTGCAATGCTTGCGGGCACGTCCTCGCTTGTTTTGCTGGTGCCGCCGGTCGTCCTCGGCACCGGTTGGTTCCTGGTGCTACGACCCCTTGGGGATGTTGGTCGCTTTGCCCCTCTGCTGGTCGCGGTGATCAACATGCTGATGGCGCTGCCTTTTGTGATGCGGGTGCTGGAGCCGGCCATCGAGACCCATCGTCAGCGGACAGCCAGGCTTTCCGCAAGTCTCGGCCTCTCCGGTCCTTCGCGGCTTTGGCATATCGACCTCCCTGTGCTTTTAAAGCCCCTGGCGACGGCACTTTCCTTCGCCATGGCACTGTCGCTCGGTGATCTCGGGGCCGTGGCTTTATTCGGTTCCAACGATCTCGTCACGTTGCCCTGGCTCGTTTACAGCCGGCTATCCAGCTACCGGACCAATGACGCCGATGGCCTGGCGCTTATGCTGGGCATCATTTGCCTGCTGCTGACCATATTGGGAACGACCGGCCGGAGAGGGGCGGAGAATGGCTGACGGCATCAAGCTGGAGAATGTCGAATTGAGGCTCGGCACCACGGATTTCCGGTTTGATTGCGCTCTTCCCTCCGGCGCGGTGACAGCCATTACTGGGCCATCAGGGTCGGGCAAATCCACTTTTCTCAATATCATTGCGGGTTTCGAAGTTCCCGACATGGGCCGCGTCTTCGTCGCTGGAGAGGACGTGACGGAAAAACATCCGTCCGAACGACCGGTTTCGCTGGTTTTCCAGGACCACAATCTTTTCGCTCATTTGAACCTCTTCACCAATATCGGTCTCGGCATCAGTCCTTCGCTGACCCTTTCGCCCGAACACCGAAAGGCAATTTCGCAGGCGTTGGAACGTGTGGGGTTAGGCGGATACGAAAAACGCATGCCAGGCACGCTTTCCGGGGGCGAGAGACAGAGAGCCGCCTTTGCGCGCGCCTTGGTGCGCAACAAGCCCGTACTGCTGATGGACGAACCGTTTGCTGCGCTCGATCCGGGTCTTCGCATCTCGATGGCGGGCCTTCTGCTCGACCTGCATCGGGAGACGGGCAATACCGTGCTGATCGTCACCCATGATCCGAAAGAACTGAACCGCTTGGCCGATCACGCCCTATTTATTGAGCAGGGACAGATCACGCTGGAGGCACCGGCAGAGGAATTTCTGGGCCGTCGCGACATCCCGTCACTCCTCGAATTTCTTTCGAGCTGATCGCTCCCGGCTCTCTTGAAGGAGTGTCTATCGACCTTTTTGACCGATCACGCCCGGAGACTCTTGCAAAAGCTCCGTTACATTTGCCGCCACAATTTGGACGTGGCGCAATGGCATCGCGAACTGGCTGTGGGGATTTTCTTTGCAAACACGCCGATAAGACATATCTCAATAATGTCTGTGCATGTGGTGCGAAAATCGCTAAGCGAACATGGAGAACAAACTCGCTTTGGTTCGAGAGAGCCATCCTAAAGCCGGATGGCAGACCTTGGAAATGACGGTGCGTGAAACGAGGACGATGAGGCGCGATACGGCTGGTTCGATGGTCTTGCCAAGGGCTCGCTTCATGCTGGGCTTTCGGACTGCGGGCGCCTTGCTGCTCGGGGGAACCCTGCTGGCCGGCTGTCAGTCCATCTTCGAGCAGGCCTATACTCCGAACGTCTCTCCTTCCGACTCGCCGCAGATCGTCGATGAAGTCCAGAAGAACGATCCCCGAGCGCAAATGGGAGCGCGGGAGCATCCCCGCATCGTCGCGAGCTATGGCGGAGAATATCGCGATGCCAAGACCGAACGGCTGGTCGCCCGGATAGCCGGCGCCCTGACCGCTGTCTCGGAAAATCCCAACCAGTCTTTCCGCATCACTATCCTGAATTCGCCGGCGATCAACGCCTTCGCGCTGCCCGGCGGCTATCTCTATGTGACCCGCGGGCTTCTCGCCCTGGCAAATGACGCTTCGGAAGTCGCAGCGGTCCTCTCCCACGAAATGGGGCATGTGACCGCTAACCACGGTATCGAACGGCAACGGCGCGAGGAGGCGGAAGTGATCGCCAGCCGCGTTGTCGCCGAGGTCCTTTCGAGCGATCTTGCCGGCAAGCAGGCGCTTGCCCGCGGCAAGCTCAGGCTTGCAGCATTTTCCCGCCAGCAGGAGCTGCAGGCTGACGTGATTGGCGTGCGAATGCTAGGCGAGGCAGGATATGACCCCTATGCGGCGGCGCGTTTTCTGGATTCCATGGCAGCTTATGCCAGGTATTCATCCGTCGACCCTGACAGCGACCAAAGCCTGGACTTTCTGTCAAGTCATCCCAATTCCACGCAGCGTGTCGATCTTGCGCGCCGCCATGCGCGCAATTTCGGCCAGGAGGGCACAGTCGGCGACAAGGGCCGCGACTATTATCTCGCCGGCATCGACGGCCTTCTCTACGGGGACAGCCCACAGGAAGGTTATGTGCGCGGCCAGACCTTCCTGCATGGTGGGCTCGGCATCCGTTTCGACGTGCCACCCGACTTCCGTATCGACAACAAAGTGGAAGCGGTACTGGCGACCGGGCCGGGTGAAACGGCAATCCGGTTCGATGGGGTCGCCGCCGGCGATAACAACAGCCTGACCAATTACCTGACGAGCGGTTGGGTGGCGGGGCTGCAGCCCGAGACGGTGCGGGAAATCCAGGTCAATGGATTGCCCGCGGCAACCGCTCGCGCTTCAGCCGACCGCTGGGACTTTGACGTTACGGTCGTCCGGGTGGGCGAGCAGATATTTCGCTTTCTCACCGCGGTGCCGAAGAACAGCGCTTCACTGCAGACCACGGCCGATCTGCTGCGCAGCACGTTCAGGCGAATGACGCCGGAGGAGACCGCAACATTGAAACCTCTGCGGGTCCGGATCGTGACTGCCGCTCAAGGCGACACGGTGGCTTCTCTCGCCGCCCGCATGATGGGAACCGACCGGAAACTCGATCTTTTTAAGCTGATCAACGCGCTATCGGCCGGCGCCACTCTGTCGCCAGGCCAGAAGCTGAAGATCATTTCCGAATAGCCCGCCGAATATCAGCAGACAGCGGCCATTTGCGGGTTGGCTGAAACCAGCGCCATCTTGAGTTTTTCGATCGCGCGACTCTCGATCTGACGTACGCGCTCTTTGGAAATGCCGAGTTCGGCACCGAGCGCTTCCAGCGTCGCACCTTCATCCGTGAGGCGGCGTGCCCGGATGATCTTCTTTTCGCGATCATTGAGCTTGGTAAGTGCACCCTGAAGCCATTTCAGGCGCCGTTCGCCGTCTATCATTCCGGAAACCTGTTCATCGGGCAGCGGCTCGGCACTGGCAAGCATGTCCAGCCGTTCGCCGCTGTCGGCGTCGCCGGCGATGGACGGAGCCTGTAGCGAAGCGTCATTGCCGGAAAGGCGGGCATCCATGGTCTGAACATCCGCGACACTAACCCCGAGAGCTACGGCAATTTCCTCGTGGATGGCGCGCGCCGTCAGATTGGAATCCCCACGGGCAAGCTTCGCACGCAACCGACGAAGATTGAAGAACAAGGCCTTCTGCGCCGAACTGGTGCCGCCGCGAACGATGGACCAATTGCGCAGGATATAATCTTGCATGGAAGCGCGGATCCACCAGCTAGCATAGGTGGAAAAACGTACATCACGTTCCGGTTCAAACCTTGCCGCAGCCTCGAGCAGCCCTACATAACCTTCCTGTACGAGGTCGCTCATCGGCAATCCAAAGCCGCGGAACTTGGAAGCCATGGCGATTACGAGCCGCATATGAGCAAGCGCGATCCGGTTGCGAGCGTTCTGGTCTTGATCGTCCTTCCACCGTACCGCCAGATCTCGCTCTTCATCTCGTGCAAGATAGGGTGCCGACATCGCTATCTTGATCATAGTGCGGTCTGCGGACATGGCTGTCATCGTGCTCTCCGTGAACGGTCTGATCCGACAAAAAGCAAAGCCCAACTCCAGCACCGTGCCTTCGAACGGCGATGAAGATTTTAAGGCTGCGCTTTTCTCCCCTCGTTGAATTCCGCGGGGATTCATCCGGCCGACAAGCCAAAAATCCGCCCGCACTGCTTCCCGCGGACGCGAATGATGCCGTTAACGCAATTCGCCATCCCGGCGGGACAACGCTGCAGCACGGAAAAAGTTCCAATAAAAAACCCGGCTGGAAGGCCGGGTTTTAAAAACAGGCGCAATAGAAGCTTAGGCGGCTTCTTCCTGTGCCTCGTCTTCTTCGATTGTCTTGCCGCGCTTGGGACCCTTGGCAAGATTGATCTCGACAACGCGAACGGCTTCCGTTTCAGACATTCTGTTAACGGCAGCGATTTCACGAGCCATGCGGTCGAGCGCGGCTTCGTAGAGTTGGCGCTCGGAATAGGATTGTTCGGGCTGGTTCTCAGCACGATAAAGATCGCGCACCACTTCCGCGATCGAGATCAGGTCACCAGAATTGATCTTGGCATCATATTCCTGAGCGCGGCGCGACCACATGGTGCGCTTCACGCGTGCCTTGCCCTGGACCACCTTGAGGGCACGCTCGACAAAATCCGTTTCGGACAACTTGCGCATGCCGATGTTCACGGCCTTGGCAACAGGCACCTTAAGGCGCATCTTGTCCTTCTCGAAATCGATTACGAAAAGTTCGAGCTTCATGCCCGCCACTTCCTGCTCTTCGATGGCCGTGATCATTCCCACGCCGTGAGCGGGGTAGACAATCGATTCACCGGTCTTGAAGCCCTGGCGCGCGGGAGAATTCTTCTTCTGCTGAGTCGTCATTCGTTTCACAAACTCCCTATTACTCACCCGTGTTTCGGGTCGGGGAAACCGGGTCTGTCAGGCCCGGATGAGACGGGGGAAACCGTCGGGTCACTCCATACTGGTCCGACCAACGCTAGCGAAAAACAAACCCCATCGCGAACTGCGACCGCCAACATTCAAGCGTTGCAATGTCACTTGTACCGCGTTTTGGATGATCTGTTGCTTTCGTGATGTTTTTTGGGCACGCGAGTGCCGCCTTGTGGAACAGTTCTTATTACCTACCACAAAAAAGTGCGGAAATCAATAATTTGCTTTTGCATGTGCACACAAGGCCACATTCGTCCTGTGCTCAACAAAAAGGCAATATGATTCCAGATGGCTGCCGAGCCATGCGAGGAAGGTATGGATCAATCGCCCTTGCCAGGCTCCGGCGAGAAGAATTGCTCGTATTTGCCAGCCACGCCGTCCATCTCTTTGGCTTCCGGTAAAGGATCGCGCTTGACGGTGATGTTGGGCCAGACCTGCGCAAAATCCGCATTCACCTTGAGCCATTTGTCCAGCCCCGGTTCGGTGTCCGGCTTGATTGCCTCGGCGGGACATTCCGGCTCGCAGACGCCGCAATCGATGCATTCATCCGGGTGAATGACGAGGAAGTTTTCACCTTCATAAAAACAATCGACCGGGCACACCTCGACACAGTCGGTGTATTTGCAACGGATACAATTGTCGGTCACGACATACGTCATGCGGCACCCCAGCAATATCTCGGATCAGCAACACGCCGGCAACAGGATGAGTGCCAGCATGCCGGAAAGCCGGGACAGGCGAAACCCTAACTGCAAAGAGGACAGGAGGCAGGCATTCCGGCTTTTCGACTGTCAGGTAAAGCCTTTGGCTTTGCTTAGCAAGGATAAAGCGTCCTGAAAACCGCAGCTCGGCAGGCGATTTTTCTAATCTAATCGCTATCTGCGTCCGGAAGCAGCCGGTCGGTTTCCCGACGCTCCTTCTTGGTGGGCCGTCCGCTTCCCTGCATGCGCTGCGCCTGCTCGAAGAGCGTCAGCCGCTGCCTCCCTTCCGGTGGCGGGCTGAGATCCTCGTAAAGAAGACGCGCCTCCTCGAAAGGGCCGCGCCGCTCGCCGCCCGACCTCACTACCAGCACGACATCGCGACGTTCAAGCGCAAGCTCAATGCGGTCCCCCGGCTTCACCTGGGAACTCGGCTGGGAAACAAGCTCTCCGTTCACCCGGACATGGTTCGAGCGGATAAGGTCCTGAGCGATGGAGCGTGATTTCGCCATGCGGGCAAAAAAGAGCCACTTGTCGATGCGCTGGCGCGAACCGCTCAACGACGCCGCTTGTGGCTCCTTTTCCGTCATAGCCTTACTTCTTCATTTGCTCCTTGAGAGCAGCGAGCTTTGCAAAGGGCGAATCCGGATCGATCGGCTTCTCCTTGCGCGGGGGCTTAGCCTCAAAACGCGTCGGCTGCGACCCTTTGCCGCGCTCGTTACGATCCTGGCGTGGGCCGCCCTCCGGGCGTTCGCCGCGGTTTGGCCGATCGCCACGGTTGTTGTCAGGTCGGCGATTGTTGTCGCGGTTCTGCCGGCCGCCGTCGCGGCGCTCACGATCCCGGTCGCCGCTTGGGCGCCCTTCCCTGCGCTCTCCATCGCGACGATCGTCACGGCGCCCTTGAGCACCCTGAGCCGCTTCACCGCCGGCCTGGCGTTGGCCACCGCCGTGGCCGCGCCGATCACCGTGTTGCTGGCGTCCAGTTCGCTGATTGTTGTCCCGACCACCACCAGGCCGCCACAGAAGAACGGGCTTCGGCTCCTCGGACTCATCAGCCTTTGCCGCATCAGCAGGGTCTGCCGAAGGCGTTTCCTCTACTGCCTCCGGTACCGCTTCGGATTGCGCCGTTTCAACAGCCGTATCGGGCGAAGCCTCTGCCGTTTCGGAGGCGTCCGCGTCGTCAGCCTCTCCGGTCTCCTGTGCGGCTTCGGCAGATGCCGGCGCTACACTATCGGCAGACGCCCCGCCTTGAGCAGCCAGGAAAGCCTGCGCCTCTTCCGCCTTGACGGCATCCGCACGGTAACCCAACCCCTTGAGGATCTCTTCCATGTCGTCTGGTGTGGCGCCTAGGATGGAAAGCATCGCGGTCGTCGTCGTGAACCGGCGGCCGTCATAAGCGCCCTCCGGACGTGGGGTGGTGCCGGGCTTCCACTGGAGGAGCGGACGGATCAGATCTGCCAGGCGCTCGAGAATATCGATACGAACCGCGCGTTTTCCGAGGAAGCGGAAGCCTGCCAGTTTGTAGAACATGCGTTCGAAAGCCGGATCCGCGACAACCGAAGTACGGCCGGCGGCAAGTGCCGGAATAAGGTCGCCGTAACCCGGCTTGTCGAGGCCGTCATTCTTCAAGGCCCAGAGAAGCGTGATCAGTTCGGCTGGAGCCGGTTTCAGAAGCGTCGGCATGAAGACGTGATAGGCGCCAAAGCGGATACCGTAGCGCCGCATCGAAGCGCGCGCGTCCTGATCCAGCGACTTGACTTCTTCTGTGACATCGCGCCGGAAGAGAACACCCAGATTCTCGACAAGCTGGAAAGCCAGCCCCTTCGCAAGACCCTGAAGGTCTTCGGCCCGCGACAGATCATCGAGCGGCTTCAGGATCGTGGCGACATGATGATTGACGAAGCGCTCGATGCGGGCAACCACATGATCGCGGGCATTGCCGGTGAGCTGTTCGTCCGACAGCAGGATAACGCGCGGACGCATGATATGATCGCTCGCTGTAAGACGGGCGACAGGTTCGCCCAGCCAACGCACGAAACCATCGGATCCCACGGCGAGATCGCCGTTGCCGGAGGCATAGAGCCTTGCGGCGCGGGCCTCGAATTCGAGGGCCAATGCCTTCTGGGCAGCCGCCTGCACCGCCCTGGCATCCGGCCCCTCGGCCCCTGCGACGGGTGTGAAGCGGAATCCCGCCAACTGCCCGACGTGATGTCCTTCCACAAAGACATCACCATTCACACTGATTTCAGCTTCCAGCATAGCATTCTCTCTCAGGCGCTTCATGAGCACAGATGTCCTGCGATCAACGAAGCGTTTCGTCAACCGTTCATGTAGTGCGTCCGACAACCTGTCCTCAATTTCCCGCGTCTTTTCTTGCCAGTGTGTCGGATCGGCAAGCCAGCCGGGACGGTTCGAGACATAGGTCCAGGTCCGAATTTGCGCAATGCGTGCCGACAGCGTGTCGATTTCGCCATCGGTCCGATCGGCACGGCGGACCTGCTCCGCCATGAAGTCCTCGTTCACAGTACCGAAGCGCACAAGATCGGAGAAAAGAGTCGAAATGAGGTCCGCATGCTGCGCCGGCGCAATCCGCCGATAATCGGGAAGAGCGCAGGCTTCCCATAGTTTCTCCACGCGTTCCGGCGTTGTCGCCGCGTCCCGAATCTCCGGATATCTCGAAAGATGATCAAGGGCTTGGCTATCGGTCGCGGGCAATGCTCGGGTAAGACCGGAAACCGTGGGCGCCGCATCGAGGCTTTCTCGCAAAGCTTTGAGCGAAGAAAAATCCAGGTTCTTCGAACGCCACTGAAGCACCTTCACCTGATCGAATTGATGCCCTTCGATTCGCTCGACCAGTTCATCGTCGAAGGGTGCAACCTGACCGGTGACACCAAAGGTTCCGTCTCTGACATGTCGCCCGGCGCGGCCGGCGATTTGGCCGAGCTCCCCAGGATTGAGATTTCGGAACTGGTAACCGTCGAATTTCCGGTCCTGGGCAAACGCGACATGATCGACGTCCAGGTTGAGACCCATGCCGATCGCATCCGTCGCAACCAGGTATTCAACATCGCCTGACTGATAAAGACCGACCTGAGCATTGCGCGTACGGGGACTGAGCGCGCCGAGAACGACGGCCGCGCCGCCGCGCTGGCGCCGGATGAGTTCTGCGATGGCATAGACCTCGTCAGCCGAAAACGCCACGATGGCAGAACGCTGCGGAAGACGGGTGATTTTCTTCTGGCCCGCATAAAAGAGCTGAGACAGGCGCGGTCGCTCAACGATCGTCACGCCCGGCAATAGCTTTTCGAGAATCGGACGCATCGTCGCGGCACCCAGCAGAAGGGTCTCGTCGCGCCCGCGAAGATGCAGGATCCGGTCAGTGAAGATATGTCCGCGCTCGAGATCGCCGGCCAATTGCACTTCATCGATTGCGACAAACGACGCTTTCGTCTCACGCGGCATCGCTTCGACGGTACAAACGGAAAAGCGGGCGTTCGGCGGAGTTATCTTTTCCTCGCCGGTCACTAGCGCCACCTGGGAGATCCCGACTTTTTCCACCAGGCGCGTATAGACCTCCCGCGCCAGAAGCCGGAGCGGAAGACCGATCACACCCGAACCATGGGCGACCATTCGCTCGATGGCGTAATGCGTTTTGCCGGTATTGGTGGGTCCGAGCACGGCGGTAACGCCGCGCCCACTTGTAATCAAGGGCTGAAAATTCAAAGCCTAGGTCCGCGCATATGTGGACCGGTCATTACATGAGAAAAAGCCGGCCACGCCACACATGGCGATCCCTGCCGATAAAGGCAAGCCTCCATTGCGGTTTTGCACGCCAGGTACGGGGTTTTCCGCGCGATTTAATCATCTCCTTCCACAAGGAAAATCGTAGCAAAGAACAGACGCGAACGAATCGGAGACGAATCGCAGACTCCACAGGATTCAACGTTTGTTCACGGCTATATATTGATGCACACCTGCTCGCACACACGACATCCTGAATCTCGTGCCGATTCCTACCGCTTTTGATGGATGCTCCGGCGAAATCGCCGTCACTCACAGAGAAAGACCGGAGTCAACATATTGATATAGTTAATTTTTGATAAACCAGCAACGCATGACTCCACTCCTAAAAGCGCCCGAATTAACGTTCGGGTCAAAGCCAGAACGAAACGTTGACGAATCAGAGACCGATCTTCTTTCCGGTTTTGTTCTCACAACATCTAGTATCTGCCAAGCCGCGTCCGACTCTAAAAATCCGAGGCGCAGTTAATCGTTAACGGTGGTCTCCGATGCGGGTGTTAACCCCGCCTAACATCCGTTAATCACACGTGAGAGACTGCGCTTCCGCCTCTTGGAACAAAAAACGCCAAGCCACGTTTCCTCGCCACATCCGAACCGGATTGCCCAGTGGAGTAAAAAGCCATGCTCGGAACCATATTGCTTATCATCCTCATCCTACTGCTCATTGGCGCTTTGCCGAATTGGGGTTATAGCCGAGGTTGGGGCTATGGTCCGTCCGGCGGATTGGGCCTCGTAGTACTGATCATCATCATCCTGCTATTGATGGGCAGGATCTAAAACGGCGTAGCCGTGCGTAAAAGGGAAGGGAAAATCACATGAAGAAGATTCTGGTAGTAGGCTGCATGATCGGCACGCTCGCCTCCTGCACGTCCACTGAACGGGGCACGGCAATCGGTGCAGGCACCGGTGCCGTTATCGGCGGTGCTGTGACCAACAGCTGGGGCGGCGCAGCGGTCGGCGCTGTCGCGGGCGGTCTCGTCGGCGCGGCAATCGGCGAGTCCGAAAAGCGGCGCGGCTACTGCGTCTACCGCGACCGTTACGGCCGCACCTACGAGGCTCGCTGCCGCTAAGCCGCACGAGCGGAAGATATTGGCGACCGGCGTAGGGCAACCGACGCCGGTTTTTCTTTGCCTTAACGCGCTGGCGTCAACCTTTGGAGTAAAGCCGGAACAAATCGCTGACGAATCGGCGACATCGGCTGCTTCTCGGTTTGTTCACCACAATATCTCGTATTATAACAACACGTTAACCATATTGGCAGGCGGGATCGCCTGCCAATATGGCCCCTAGTCACGGCAGACGGTTAATGGCGGAAATTATCCGGCCATAAACTGGCCGCCGTTTGCCGAAAGCGTCGACCCGGTAATGAAGCCTGCTTCGTCGGAAGCAAGGAAAACGACGCAGCGGGCTATCTCCTCCGGTTCGCCAAGACGACCGACCGGAATCTGCGGAATGATCCGTTCGTTGAGCACCTTTTCCGGAACAGCTCGCACCATCTCTGTGCCGATATATCCCGGGCAAACCGCATTGACGGTGATGTTCTTCGCCGCTCCCTCCTGAGCAAGCGCCCTGGTGAAGCCGAGATCACCTGCCTTGGCCGCGGAGTAATTCACCTGCCCCATCTGGCCTTTCTGGCCATTGATGGAAGATATGTTGACGATGCGACCGAACCCGCGGTCACGCATCCCGGCCCAGACCGGATGCGTCATGTTGAAAAGTCCTGTAAGATTGGTACCGATCACCTCGTTCCATTGTTCCGGGGTCATCTTGTGGAACATGCCATCGCGCGTGATACCGGCATTGTTCACAAGGACATCGATCGGTCCGAGTTCTGCTTCGACTTTGGCGATACCTTCAGCGCATGCTTGGTAGCTCGATACGTCCCATTTGAAGACCGGAATTCCCGTCTCGTTATAGAAGGCTTTTGCCTTCTCCTCATTGCCGGCAAAGTTGGCCGCCACCCGATAACCCGCGGCCTTGAGCGCAATTGAAATCGCCGCCCCGATACCACGCGTTCCTCCCGAAACCAATGCAACCCTGCTCATGCCACTTCCCTTCCCTTTGTGATACGGTCCTTCTGCGTAACCAAATGCTTACGGATTTTGACAGACTCGCGCCAGGAACAACTCCGCCTTCCGGCTTCGAGCAAGCGGAGCTATCCCGCGAAAATCACATTGCTTCGAGACACATGGCAACGCCCATACCGCCACCGATGCAAAGTGTTGCGAGACCCTTCTTGGCGCCGCGACGCTTCATTTCGAAGAGAAGCGTATTAAGAACGCGGGCACCGGATGCCCCAATCGGATGGCCGATGGCAATGGCACCGCCATTGACGTTGACGATCGAGGGATCCCAGCCGAGGTCCTTGTTGACCGCGCAAGCCTGCGCCGCAAAGGCTTCATTCGCTTCGACAAGATCGAGATCATTGACAGACCAGCCGGCTCTCTCCAGCGCCTTGCGGGAAGCAGGAATCGGGCCGGTACCCATGATCTGCGGATCGACACCGGCGGTAGCCCAGGAAGCGATGCGGACCAAAGGCGCAATGCCTCGGCGCTTGGCTTCTTCTTCTGTCATGAGCACGGTGGCCGCCGCACCGTCGTTGAGGCCGGATGCGTTGCCGGCAGTGACCGTGCCTTCCTTGTCGAAAGCCGGGCGGAGCTTTGTCATCGCGTCCATTGTTGCACCCGCACGGATGTACTCGTCGTTATCGACGGTCACGTCGCCTTTTCTCGTTTGAATGACGTAGGGAATGATCTCATCCTTGAAACGGCCTGCAGCTTGCGCCGCTTCTGCCTTGTTTTGGGAAGAGACGGCAAACTGATCCTGCTCTTCGCGGGAGAGCTGCCACTGGCGCGCAATGTTCTCCGCCGTAATCCCCATGTGATAGCCGTAGAAGGCGTCTGTGAGCCCGTCCTTGATCATCGTATCGATCATCTTGAAATCGCCCATCTTCACGCCACCGCGCAGATGAGCGCAGTGCGGAGCCATGGACATGGACTCCTGGCCGCCTGCGACGATGATCTTTGCGTCACCCAAAGCAATCTGCTGCATTCCGAGTGCCACGGCACGCAGGCCCGAACCGCAAAGCTGATTCACTCCCCAAGCGGTTGCCTCCTTGGGAACACCGGCTTTCATCGCAGCCTGGCGCGCCGGATTCTGGCCTTCGCCCGCCGGCAGCACCTGCCCAAGGATGACCTCGTCCACGTCGGACGCATCGACACCGGCGCGGGCAAGCGCGCCTTTGATCGCCGCAGCGCCGAGTTCGTGGGCCTGGACATTGGCGAAGGCACCGTTGAACGAGCCGACGGCAGTGCGGGCAGCCGATGCGATCACGATGGATGGATTAGCCATGGGAGGTCTCCTCTTATTCGATATTGCTCACGAGACTGGCAAAGCTTGGCCGCAGAGTCAAACGCCGGGGCGCATCAGCAGGCTGTGTTGGAAATTGGCCTTGAGATTTCGCGGATTTGCTGCGCAACAAAGCAATCGCCGCGCCGCACAAATCGATTGTCAGCCTGCTTCATTTAGGCTTACATTCCTCTTGGGAGCGCAACGCCATCGACAAAAAACAACCACGTTGACGGGAGCAGGAGGCAATTATGGCGAAGACCGAAGGCGAAATCATAATCAAGAAATATGCCAACCGACGCCTCTACAATACAGGCACCAGCACTTATGTGACGCTGGAGGACCTGGCAAAAATGGTCAAGAAAGGAGAGGAGTTCCTGGTTCAGGATGCCAAGACCGGCGAGGACATTACCCATTCCGTTCTGACGCAGATCATCTTCGAGCAGGAATCAAAGACGGGGAACACCCTGCTGCCCATCTCGTTTCTCCGGCAGTTGATTTCCTATTACGGCGACCAGATGCAGATGGTCGTGCCGACTTTTCTCGAACACTCGATGAAGACCTTTACGGAGCAGCAAACGCAGATGCGGGAGCAGATGGCCAAGGCCTTTGGCGATACGCCGCTCAGCAAAAACCTGCAGGCGCCGATGCAATTGATGGAAGAGCAGGTGCGTCGGAACACTGAGATGTTCCGTCAGGCGGTGCAGATGTTTTCCCCCTTCACGGGCCAGCCACCAGCCGCAGCTCAAAAGAAGGCGGATTCGAAGGATATCGACGAACTGAAAGAACAGCTTCGCAACCTTCAAAGCCGGCTCGACAATCTCTGATTAAAGCCCGATCGATACATCCCGCCCGGCCGAACGGATCGCGACTGCAAAGCCGCCGATGACGTCGATGAATGTTATGATCATCAAGATGAAGAATATCTGCGTTGCAGCATCTCTGACCAACAGGAATTCCGTCAGATATCCGACGAAGGTCAGCATTGAGAGCATGTGATTGAAAAGCGAGCCGCGACCGTTGCGGCTCGCCTTCAGGATTTCCACGAAGAGAAAAAACAACGCAACCACGATCAGAACGTCGCCCAGCGTCATCGTCCACTCCGCGCCGGAGAGCATCCGCAGCGAGATCAAGACATTGTCGAGCGAAGCCACTCCGCCCCCGCCCATCGTTCCCAACATCGCAAGATTGTAGAGAACGAACGGAATGATCATCAACGGCAGGGCAGCGAGCATGGCAGACTCCAAACAATGATTGGTCGGCCGGACTGTGATGGCTGCTCGCGCTTTCCGCAAGACATCGCTGAAACAAAAAAGGCCGGCAAAGCCGGCCCTCATGCAAACTGCCTGCTAAAACGCTTACGCGTTTTCCTTCGGCGTCAGAACCTGGCGGCCACGGTACATACCGGTCTTCAGGTCGATGTGATGCGGACGGCGAAGTTCGCCGGAGTTCTTGTCTTCGATATAGGTCGGAGCCTTGAGCGCGTCGGCGGAGCGGCGCATACCGCGCTTGGACGGGCTCGTTTTTCTCTTCGGTACAGCCATTTTCGTTACTCCACTTTCGTGCAAAACATGATCCCCGGCCGGAACTGAGGCCGATTGGGCATGTCTCGATCTCGGAAATTTGGGCGGCTTATACATGCCCTGCAGGGGTTTGACCAGTCCTCAGCGGGATTTTTTGTAAATATGAGGCTTACGCCTCGTCTTCCGGCACGATCCAAGTTTCGGCAAGCGCCGCTTCCTGCCATTGGAGCCAAGCGGGATGGGATTTCATCGCCGCCATGTAAGCGAGCGTATCTGCATCCGACACAAGATCATAAACGTCAAACCGATTAACGACCGGTGCGAACATCGCATCCGCTGCGGAGAACTCGCCGAATAGAAATGGCCCGCCGGACGTCGCGCGCAGTTCCCGCCAGATCGCGGAAATCCGGGCTACGTCGTCCATCACGCCTTCGGCCAGTTCAATTTTGCGCTTTGGCCGTCGGATATTCATCGGGCAGGCGTTGCGCAACGCTCTGAACCCAGCAAGCATCTCAACCGAAATCGACCGGGCTATCGCTCGGTCGGGCGCCGCTTTTGGCCAGACGCGCCTTTCGGGGAAAAGCTCGGCGACATATTCAATGATCGCCAGCGACTCCCAGACGCGCAGGTCCCCATGATGCAGCACGGGCACCTTGCCGGTTGGCGATATCGGCTTGAACCTCGGATTCCCTGCTGGAAAATCGAACGGTATCAGCACCTCTTCGAACGGAATCCCAGCTCCCGTCATCGCAATCCATGGGCGGAAGGACCATGACGAATAGTTCTTGTTGCCGATATAAAGGATGAGCTTTTCCACGACGGCGCCTCCAGCAGGTTTTACCTGCCTATAATCGGCCCGCCGGACAACAACCAATGAAATTGCGCGAAGTCAGCCATAAATGCATTTGATATAATCGGCGGAGCTGCGGGCACGCCGCTCGACGACTGCGGCCAAGCGCTGCATTCCGCGGCCGGGCTTGCCCGCGGCCCGGGTGATGGGATTGGGAAGCGCCACAGCCAGAAGCGCTGCCTGCCGCGCGTTGAGCTTTGCGGCCGGCACTTTAAAATGATATTGGGCTGCCGCCTCTGCCCCGTAGATGCCAGGGCCCCATTCAGCGATATTGAGATAAATCTCCATTATCCGACGCTTCGACCACACGAAGTCGCCGCCGATTGCGAGAGGCAGTTCGAGACCTTTGCGGATGAACGAACGACCATTCCAGAGGAACAGGTTCTTGACCGTCTGCATGGGAATCGTGCTGGCTCCGCGTGTCGCTTCGCCGTCAAGGGCATCCTCCACCACACCGCGCATCTGGGCCCAGTCAACGCCACCATGGAAGCAGAACTGTCCGTCTTCCGACATCATGACCGAACGCACCAGGTTGGGCGAGATGTCGTCGAGACTAACCCAGCGCCGATCATAGCCACGGAAAAGGATCAGTTCTGAGAGCATCAAGGTCGAGACAGGGCGAGTAAACGGTATGGCGTAGACCAGGATCAACAGGTAGGGCAGCACCAGGACGACGACCGCAATTGAGAGAAAGCGACGCGTCAGCCTATTGGACAACAGACGGTCCCGCCGCGTCCTCATGACGGACTCCTCTTCGTCCGCGTGCTGTTCGGGTGAAATGTCCAATATCCCGCTTATCCCATGCTTAGCAATTTCATAACCGGTGAATGCTTCCAAGGCGAGTCCGGCGCCGAAACTTCCGGTGTACTGGTAAATCTCCGTTGCTTGCCAACGGTTGGCATGCCAAACAGCGGCCATGACGGACACCAAACCTGCATTTGACGAGCGCTTACGACAAAGCGCTTCCGAGACGGAAGCCTTGCTTGCTTCGGTGCTTTCCGATGCCGCCCTGCCGGATGAGATCGCACGCCCGGCACACCTGATGGCAGCCATGCGGCACGGCTCCTTGAACGGTGGGAAAAGGCTTCGGCCCTTTCTGTTGCGCGAAAGCGCGGTTCTTCTCGGCGGGTCATCCGATGCCGCGCTTCGTGTCAGCGTGGCGCTCGAATGCCTTCACTGCTATTCGCTGATTCACGACGATCTTCCGGCCATGGACGACGACGATCTGCGGCGGGGCCAGCCGACCGTTCACAGGGCTTTTGACGAAGCGACAGCTATCCTCGCCGGCGATAGTCTTCTGACCTATGCTTTCGACATCATCGCGGCTCCGGAAACCACGCTTGCGGACAGGCTCAAGACAGAGCTTGTGCTGGCACTGGCGCGGGCAGCAGGCCCTGGCGGCATGGCAGGCGGACAGGCTCTTGACCTTGCCGCAGAAAAATCAGCGCCGGATGAAGCCGGTATCGTGACCTTGCAGGCAATGAAGACCGGTGCGCTGCTGCGGTTTGCTTGCGAGGCAGGCGCCATCGTCGCCGGGTCGCCGGCGGCCGATCGGGAAAGACTTCGTCTTTTCGGCCAAAAGATCGGCCTTGCCTATCAGCTCGCCGACGATCTGCTCGACCTCACCTCCGATGCCTCCACCTTGGGGAAGGCGGCTGGCAAGGATGCCGCGCGCGGCAAGGGAACGCTGGTCGGCCTCCATGGCAGGGATTGGGCTGAAAAGAGGCTCGAAGTACTGACCAATGAAGCTATCGGCCTTCTTGCGCCCTACGGAGAAAAGGCGCTTATTCTGCAGGAAGCGGCGCGCTTCATCGCCAGCCGAGACAATTGACCCCGAGGGAAGACCTTGCCTGAGATCCTGATCTATATGTGGCCCGCCTATGTCGCCTATATCATCAACGTCGCAAGCCCCGGCCCGGCCAATTTCGCGATCATCGGCGCCTCGATCTCGCAAGGCCGCCGCGCCGGGTTGATCACCGCACTCGGTATCGGATGCGGTTCTTTCACCTGGGCCTGCGCCGCAGCGCTTGGCCTAGCGGCGCTGCTGCGCAACTATGCGCTTGCACTGGAGATCCTGAAAATCCTTGGCGGGCTCTACCTGATCTATCTCGCCTGGAAGGCTTATAAATCCGCACGCTCACCGGATGCAAAAGCCGCAATCGGCAATGCCCGGACGGATTATACGGCACGCCAGCTTTGGTTGCGCGGCTACATGATCCACCTGACCAATCCGAAGGCTATCTTTGCCTGGCTGGCGATCATTTCGCTGGGTCTGCCCGAAAACGCGTCGACTTCGGCGATCATCCTGATCATTGCCGTCTGTATGATATCCAGCCTGACGGTCTTCACCAGCTATGCAATGGTGTTTTCGACGTCCCGCGCGCTGCGCGGCTACAGGGGGGCGCGGCGCTGGATCGAAGGCACGATGGCCGTCTTCTATAGCGTTGCCGGGTTCAAGCTTCTGACGAGCCGCATCTAGACGACTCGTCAGAGTTTTTCAAAAATCAGCCCTGCGTAATCGGAGCGATCGCCACTTCGACGCGGCGGTTCTGCGCGCGACCATCCGAGGTCGCGTTAGACGCAACCGGTTGCGACGGACCAAAACCCATCGTCGACATGCGGCGCTGGTCGACCCCGCGGCCTGCCAGATAGTTCGCAACCGACGCAGCACGGCGTTCCGACAGCCCTTGGTTATGCGAGAGGCTGCCGGTCGAATCGGTATGCCCGTTTACATCGATAAAGGTCTTGTTGAACTTGTTCAGCACGACCGCTACCGAATCGAGGGTTCTGTAGAATGGCGGGATCACCTGATCCTGGTCGGTCGCAAAGGTGATGTTGGACGGCATGTTGAGGATGATGCGATCGCCGACGCGCGTCACGGAAACGCCCGTGCCCTGAAGCTCGGCACGTAATTCCGCTTCCTGATTGTCCATATAGGCGCCAATCCCGCCGCCGGCCAGCGCACCGATACCGGCGCCGATCAGAGCATTGCGACCCGCATGGCGTCCTCCCGTCAGCCCGCCGGCAAGTGCGCCCAGGCCGGCACCGATCACGGCACCACCAGCGGTGTTGGAAACCTTTTGTTCACCCGTATACGGGTCGGTTGTGGTGCAGGCAGAGAGATAGGTCGCGCAAAGTGCGACGATTGCGATTTTCTTGAGCATGAAGTTGAAGTCCCCGTCGTCAATGGTGACATCTCATTTACCACGAATTGCGGCAATAGCGAGGAGAGGCTTCGGCACTCGGTAGCCCCTTTTGTCCAACAGCTGGCATTCCGGGACTGACCAACCTCGTCGACGATTGCAACGTGTTGGCGTGGCGGCTCTTGGGAACCAAATTACTCTGCAGCCGAGCGGTGCCCGAAGCGCTGTTCGATATACTCGATGACGAGTTTCTCGAAATCGGCGGCGATATTCGGGCCGCGCAGCGTCATAGCCTTCTGGCCATCGATGAAAACCGGTGCCGCCGGCGTCTCGCCGGTGCCGGGCAGCGAAATCCCGATATCGGCATGCTTGCTTTCGCCGGGCCCGTTGACGATGCAGCCCATGACGGCGACGTTAAGCGCTTCGACGCCTGGATATTTCTCGCGCCAGACCGGCATGTTCTTGCGGATGTCGTTCTGGATGTTCTGCGCCAGCTCCTGGAAAACTGTCGACGTCGTGCGGCCGCAACCGGGACAGGCCGCGACCACCGGCACGAACTGGCGGAAGCCCATGACCTGCAGCAGTTCCTGCGCCACCTGAACCTCGCGGGTGCGGTCGCCGTTCGGCTCCGGCGTCAGCGAGACCCGGATCGTGTCGCCGATCCCATGCTGCAGCACATAACCCATTGCCGCAGACGAGGCGACGATGCCTTTCGATCCCATGCCGGCTTCGGTGAGGCCAAGGTGCAACGCGTGGTTGGAGCGCTCGGCAAGCATGGAATAGACAGCGATCAGGTCCTGCACCTGGCTGACCTTAGCCGACAGAATGATTCGGTTGCGTGGCAGGCCGATCTGCTCGGCAAGCTCTGCGGAAATTAGCGCGGATTGGACGATGGCCTCATGCATGACCTGACGGGCGGAAAGCGGCGAACCCTCGGTGGCGTTGCGGTCCATCAACGTGGTCAGGAGATCCTGGTCGAGCGAACCCCAGTTGACGCCGATGCGCACCGGCTTGTCGTAGCGGATCGCCATCTCGATGATGTCGCCGAACTGCTTGTCCTTTTTGTCCTTGAAACCGACATTGCCCGGATTGATGCGATATTTAGCCAGCGCTTTGGCGCAGGCCGGATGGTCGGCAAGCAGCTTATGGCCGATATAGTGGAAATCGCCGACCAACGGCACGTCCATGCCGAGCCGCAACAAGCGCTCGCGGATTTTTGGTACCGCTGCAGCACTCTCGTCACGGTCGACGGTGATGCGGACGATTTCCGAACCAGCCTTGTAGAGCGCGGCGACCTGCGCGACCGTCGCATCAATGTCGGCAGTATCCGTATTGGTCATCGACTGAACGACGACGGGCGCGCCGCCGCCGACGATGACGCCACCGACATCGACCGCAACGGTGGCACGCCGCGGCTTGGGATCATAATCGACGGGTGAGGACATGGAGCTTCTCGTCGCCTTGAAAATAGGAGCGCCTTTCAGGTGGCGTATGGTTTGCGGGTTGTCAACCGGCCCGCCACGCACTTTATCGCAGCAGGCGCTCTTCTTCCATCAGCGCGCGATTGCGCCTTTTTAGTGATGGGCGTTGTCGGCGTGCCTTGCAAGCGGTGACAGCAGCAAGGCCACTGCGATCAGGATGGAGAGGGCTGCAAAGATCACAGCAAGCCCGGTGTGCTCGGCAATGAAGCCGATTGCCGACGGCGCCACGAGAATGCCGGAATATCCCATCGTCGTAACGACCGAGAGACCGACACCGGGTGCCATCCCGGGCAGGTTGCCGGCGGCGGAAAAGGCGATCGGCACAATGTTGGAAATGCCAATACCCGTCAGCGCAAAGCCCGCGATCGCCATTGCCGTATTCTCGGCAAAGCCGATCAACAGCAGACCAAGGATTGCAATCACTGAACAGACGCGAAGCGTCATGACGGCGCCGAACCGGTCGCGGATGAGGTCACCCGCAAAACGCATCGCCGCCATGGTCAGAGAGAAAGCAGCGAACGCGAAACCGGACAGCGTGACGGAGGCCGCAAGTTCGTTACGGAGATAAAGCGCACCCCAGTCGAGGATGGCGCCTTCCGGTATCATGCAGAACAGGGCCATGATGCCAAGGAGCCAGGGAAGCGGCGAAAGCGGCAGGCGACTCTTGCCATGATGCCCCTCGTCGGGATGCGGTGCGTCATGCAACACCGTCCGCCAAGCCGCGACGATCATCAGCGCCGCCAGTGCTGTGACGAGGATCGCATGGGGGGAAACCCCTATATGCTCGATCAGGAAGCCGCCGGTCGAGGAGCCGATCAGGCCGCCTAAGCTCCAGAAGGCGTGGCAGGAGGACATGATGGCACGCCGCATGCGCTTCTCGACCGACACCGCATTCGCATTCATCGCGACATCCATTGCCCCGATCAGGCCCCCAAAAAGGAAGATGGCGATTGCCCCGGTCCAGATCCCGCCGACCCAGGTGAGAAACAGCAACGTCGGCGTGAGCAAAACCGCCGTCCATTTGGAAACCTGGCTCGATCCGAAGCGGGCGATCTGGCTGCCGGCGAGCGGCATCATCACGATCGATCCGAGCCCGAATGTCAGGATCATCAACCCGAGAGCCCCTTCGTCCAGGCTGAGACGGCTTGCAAATTCCGGAATTTTTGGAGCCCATGCGCCCACCATGAAGCCGTTCATCAGGAACAGCAGCGATACGCCTACCCTTTCGCGGGTAATGAATTTTTCAGACCGAATAGGAGGGTTGAGAGGTGCGCGAGTATCCATACGTCCAATCCTTCTGGTTGTCGCGACCATATTTAAATCGATTGAAATTGCAACGGCGCATTGGCGGCCCGTCTCTCACAAATTATGTGCGAACGAAACCGGCGACGATCCAAAAGGTTCTCAGGATTGGCCGCAGGACAAAAGATTGGAGGCGCCATTCCGAATGGATGGCGCCTCTGGCCTCGATGCATTTCAAGAAATAACGTCAGTAAAAGAATCAGCCGCCGTAAACGATCAGCAGATCCTTTGCATCGATCTGGTCGCCAGCCTTGACAAGGACCTCAGCGATCACGCCGTCCTTTTCCGCATGAAGCGCGGTCTCCATCTTCATCGCTTCGATAGAGAGCAACACGTCGCCAGCCTTGACCGATTGGCCGGTGGAGACGGCGACTGTCGAGATCACGCCAGGCATGGGCGCGCCGAGATGCAGACCATTGCCAAGCTCAGCCTTGCGGCGAATCGCGCCCCCGGATGCGCCATGCGCCCGGTCCGGCACCTTGATGCGGCGCGGCTGACCGTTCAGTTCGAAGAAGGCCGTCACCATGCCCTGCGCATCGGTAGCGCTCATCGCCTGGTTGACGATGACCAGCGTCTTGCCTTTCTCGATATCCGCAAACAGTTCCTCGCCATCTTTCAGCCCGTAGAAATACGCAGGTGTCGGCAGGACGGAAACCGGTCCATAGGTATCGATCGCCAAGGCAAAGTCGGTAAACACCTTGGGATACATAAGATAGGAAGCGAATTCGAAGTCGTCGATCTTTCTGCCGAGCTTCTCCTCGATGACCTTGCGTTCTGCATCGAGATCGGCTTCCGCCAGCAGCGAGCCCGGACGCGCTGTATAGGGCTCTTCGCCCTTCAGCGCCTTCTTCTGCAACGCTTCCGGCCAACCGGACGGCGGCTGGCCAAGATCGCCCTTCAGCATGGAAACGACCGATTCCGGAAAGGCGATATCCTTGGCTGGGTTCTCGACATCGGCCACCGTCAGGTCCTGGGAGACCATCATCAGCGCCATGTCGCCGACGACCTTCGAGGACGGCGTCACCTTGACGATGTCGCCGAACATTTGGTTCACGTCGGCATAGGTCTGGGCGACCTTATGCCATTTCGTTTCAAGGCCGAGCGAGCGGGCCTGCTCCTTGAGATTGGTGAACTGGCCCCCCGGCATTTCATGGAGATAGACTTCGGAAGCCGGTCCCTTGAGATCGCTTTCAAAGGCTGCATATTGGCCCCGCACCGCTTCCCAATAGAAGGAGATGCGGCGGATCCATTCCGGATCAAGACCCGGGTCACGCTCGGTGCCCGACAGCGCCTCGACGATCGATCCGAGGCACGGCTGCGAGGTATTGCCAGATAGCGCATCCATGGCGGCATCGACGGCATCGACGCCTGCGTCGACTGCGGCAAGCACGGTGGCAGCAGATATGCCGGACGTGTCATGCGTATGAAAGTGGATCGGCAGGCTGGTGGCCTCGCGCAGCGCCTTGAACAGGACGCGAGCGGCGGCGGGCTTCAGAAGGCCTGCCATATCCTTCAGCGCGATGATATGGGCACCTGCCTTTTCCAGTTCCTCGGCCAAAGCGACGTAATATTTGAGGTCGTATTTCGGCCGGGCAGAGTTCAGGAGGTCGCCCGTATAGCAGATCGCCGCTTCACAGAGCCTGTTTTCCTCCTGAACGGCATCCATCGAGACACGCATGTTCTCGACCCAGTTCAGGCAATCGAAAACGCGGAAGAGATCGATGCCGCCTTTCGCCGCTTGGCGGACAAAATATTTGACGACGTTATCAGGATAGTTCTTGTAGCCAACGCCGTTGGCTCCGCGCAAAAGCATCTGCAGGAGCAGGTTCGGAGCCCCCTCGCGGATCAACGCCAACCGCTCCCAGGGGTCTTCGGTCAGGAAGCGCATCGAGACATCGAAGGTCGCCCCGCCCCAGCACTCCAGCGAAAAGAGAGTGGGAAGCGCCCGTGCATATACGCCGGCGACGCGGGCGATATCATACGTGCGCATCCGGGTCGCGAGCAACGATTGATGTCCGTCACGCATCGTCGTGTCGGTCATCAGCACGCGCTGTTCACTTCGCATCCATTCGGCGAACTTCTTCGGACCAAGGGCATCGAGGCGTTGTTTCGTGCCGTCTGGGATATCACCGTTGATGTAAGGGATGATCGGCTTTGCCATCTGTTCTGAAGGCACTGGCCGGCCCTTGGTTTCCGGATGGCCGTTCACCGTTACGTCGGCAAGATAGGTCAGCAGCTTGGTTGCGCGATCCTGCCGTTTGACCTGCTCGAAGAGCTCAGGCGTCGTGTCGATGAACCGCGTCGTATAGGAATTGTCGCGAAACTTCGGGTGACCGATGATCGCTTCGAGGAAGGTGAGATTGGTCGCCACGCCGCGAATCCGGAACTCGCGCAGCGCCCGATCCATGCGGCTGATCGCCTCCTGCGGCGTCGAGCCGGCGGCTGTCACCTTGACCAGCAACGGGTCATAATAGCGGGTGATGACCGCGCCCGAATAGGCCGTGCCGCCATCGAGGCGGATGCCGAAGCCGGCCGCCGAACGATAGGCGGTGATACGGCCGTAGTCCGGAATGAAATTGTGCTCGGGATCTTCCGTTGTGATGCGGCACTGGAGCGCATGACCGTTGAGGCGGATATTTTCCTGGGTCGGTACGCCCGATTCCGGCGTGCCGATCGCAAAGCCTTCGAGGATATGAATCTGCGCCTTGACGATATCGATGCCGGTGACAACTTCGGTCACCGTATGCTCGACCTGGATACGCGGATTGACTTCGATGAAGTAGAATTTGCCGGTTTCGGCATCCATCAGATACTCGACCGTGCCGGCGCCGATATAATTCGTCGCCTTGGCGATCTTCAGCGAATAGTCGGCCAATTCCTGCCGCTGCGCTTCCGACAGATAGGGGGCCGGGGCACGTTCCACGACCTTCTGGTTGCGCCGCTGGATCGAACAGTCTCGCTCGAAAAGATGCACGGCATTGCCGTGGGTATCGCCGAGAATCTGGCTCTCCACGTGGCGTGCCCGCTCCACGAGCTTTTCCAGATAGACCTCGTCCTTGCCGAAGGCAGCCATGGCCTCGCGCTTGGCTTCAGTCACCTCGCGGGCGAGATCTGCTTCGGCGCGGATGACGCGCATTCCGCGCCCGCCGCCGCCCCAAGAGGCTTTCAGCATCACCGGATAGCCGATCGTCGCTGCCATTCTGGCCACTTCCGCCAAGTCATCCGGCAGGGGCTCCGTTGCCGGAACGACCGGTACGCCGACTGAAATCGCCAGATTGCGGGCAGCCACCTTGTTGCCGAGCTGACGCATCGTCTCGGCCCTCGGGCCGATGAAGGTGATACCGGCAGCGTCGCAGGCTTCGACAAATTCCGGGCTCTCCGAAAGAAGCCCATATCCGGGATGGATGGCGTCCGCGCCGGACAATTTGGCAACGCGGATAATTTCGGGGATAGAGAGATAACTTTCGATCGGGCCCAGGTCCCGCGGAAGATGCGGGCCGCGGCCAACCTGATAGCTTTCGTCGGCTTTGAAACGGTGCAGCGAGAGTTTGTCCTCCTCCGCCCAGATCGCAACCGTTTTAATACCCAGTTCGTTCGCAGCCCGAAAAACGCGGATCGCAATTTCAGACCGGTTGGCAACGAGAATCTTCGAAATCGGCAAAACGGACCTCCCCAGGCGCCATCGAAATGCTGCACTGCGAAGAACCCATATCGCCTTAATCGCCTCAGTGCAATTTCCCTGGAAGCCTGGCGCTAAATTAATGTCATAATTCGGTCATCGGCGGTTGCTCAAGTCACCAATCCCATGCGGAAGGCAGAGGCAACGACATGCTGACGGTTCTTTGCCCGCAGCTTCTCCTGCAAACCGTTGATATACCAGTCGACGGTATGGCTGGATATCTCCAGCGACTTTGCGATTTCGTTGGAGGTCAAGCCCTCTGCAAGCAATCCGACGACTTCCATCTCTCGGCGCGTAAGCTGCGTGTCGACTTGGGTTGCGGCCTCAAGCGCTGCAGCCTCACCCCGCATCTCCATAAAGCGCCAGAAGACCTTTTTCGCTGCCGCATCGAAAAGCGCTATCTCCGCAGGCGAAAGATCGACGGGCCTGCCACCGACCGTCATCGTTCCCAGAAGCCCGTTACGACCATAGACCGGAAAGATGTAGCCGTCCTGTAGACCGTAACGAATTCCTTCCTGCATCATTCGTTGCATGCGCTGCCGGTGCGGATCGTTCCTGAGCGTAAAAAGCGCGTCGCGCCAGCGGAACGGCCTTTGGGCGATGCTCAACATCCGGATGGTCGGATCAATGAGAACATATCTGCGGGTGACATACACCTGCGGCCAACCGCTGGGCCAACGGCCTGCCAACAGCAGGTCCATAGGATTTTCGTTGATCCGGGGCTGTATCAGCACGCCATAGTATTCAAAGCCATAGGCGGCCAGCAGGGATTCTAGCTGGGCCGTCAACTCCGCTTCCGCCTTGGTCTCGCCTGCCAATACCAGGAGCTGTATGATCAGCTGAATGTTCAAGACTGCCCCCGAAATGCCCATCTGGCGTCTTTGCTTGCGTGAAATTTCAGTTAATTCCCCGGGCCATAGTTGACCAGCATAGTTATCATTCGTTGAAGGTATACCGCAAAATTTAGCCTCTTGACGGCTTGAAAAGAGTTACTTCGGGGTTAGCCGGGAGGTCAGGTTTACAAAGGCTTGCCGTATAAGGAACATTTCTGGCAGAAGGGCTATTAATCGCCCGCTTCGTCGCGGAATTGCCGTTTCCGATCTTTAAGTACCAAGCACGACCGCAGTTGCGGCTCCATAAGAATGAGGTGGTATTCGTTGACGCTGTTCCAGGTTTACGCCCGAGCACTGAAATATCTGGCGAAGAACAAATGGCGGGTTACCGCAGTGGTTGTCGCCAATATCGTGCTCGCGATCATTACTATCGCCGAGCCGATCCTTTTCGGCCGAATCATCGATGCCATTTCCTCAGGTGGCAACGTTACCCCTGTGTTGATGCTCTGGGCTGGATTTGGTGTTTTCAATACAATCGCCTATGTGCTTGTTGCAAGGGAAGCTGACCGGCTTGCCCATGGCCGCCGCGCATCCTTGCTGACCGAAGCCTTCGGCCGAATCATCTCCATGCCGCTCGCGTGGCACAGCCAACGCGGTACGTCGAATGCTCTGCACACCCTGCTGCGTGCCGCCGAAAGCCTGTTCGGTTTATGGCTCGAATTCATGCGCACGCATCTTGCCACGGCAGTCGCTTTGGTTCTCTTGGTTCCGACAGCCATCTCCATGGACTGGCGATTGAGCCTCGTGCTTCTGGTGCTGAGCATTCTCTACTGGATCATCGGCGTGACGGTGATGAATCGCACCAAGGAAGGGCAAGCCTCCGTTGAAAGCCACTACCACACAGTCTTTTCACATGTGAGCGACGCCATCAGCAACGTCTCGGTGCTGCATAGCTACAATCGAATTGAAGCAGAAACCAAGGCGCTAAAGAACTACACGAAAGACCTGCTCGCCGCCCAGTATCCGGTGCTCGATTGGTGGGCTCTTGCCAGTGCTTTGAATCGCACGGCCTCGACAGTATCGATGGGTGTTATTCTTGTGATCGGCACCGTGCTCGTCCAACAGGGCGAACTGCGTGTCGGGGACGTCGTCGCCTTTATCGGCTTTGCAAATCTTCTCATCGGGCGCCTCGATCTTCTGCGCCAGTTCGCCACGCAGATTTTTGAAGCCCGCGCCAAGCTCGAAGATTTTTTCGCACTTGAGGATTCGGTTGAGGAACGCGCTGAACCGGTCGATGCCGGTGAGCTCTCCGACGTTCGAGGCGAGGTGGAGTTTCGAAACGTCTCCTTCGGCTTCGCCAGCACGAGCCAGGGCGTCCACAACATCTCCTTCACCGCAAATGCCGGGGAGACGGTTGCGATCGTCGGCCCGACAGGTGCCGGCAAGACGACCCTTATCAACCTCCTGCAGCGGGTCTACGATCCCCAGGAGGGCAAGATCCTCATCGACGGCACCGATATCAGCAAGATCACGCGCAAATCGCTCCGCCAGTCCATTGCCACCGTGTTCCAGGACGCGGGACTGTTGAACCGTTCGATCAGCGAGAATATTCGCCTCGGGCGCGAGGGCGCCACCGAGGAGGATATCGCGAGAGCGGCCGAAGCAGCGGCGGCGACAGAGTTCATCGAAAGCCGGTTGGTCGGTTACGAGACCCCGGTCGGAGAGCGTGGCAATCGCCTCTCGGGCGGCGAACGGCAACGAATTGCCATTGCCCGCGCCATCCTCAAGAACGCACCTATCCTCGTTCTCGACGAGGCAACCAGTGCATTGGATGTGGAGACGGAGGCACGTGTGAAGGCCGCGATCGACAGGCTGCGCCAGGACCGTACCACCTTCATCATCGCCCACCGGCTCTCGACCGTTCGCGATGCCAACAAGGTGATCTTCCTCGACAATGGCCGGATCATCGAGATGGGCACCTATGACGAGCTCAGCCAGAGCGGTGGCCGTTTTGCTTCGCTTCTCAAGGCCAGCGGTATTCTCAATGACGAGGATGAGAAACAGCCCGAAGGGCCGCTGCCGCAAACGGCCTGAACCGTAGCGGACGACGCGACAAAGCCCGCCGTCATTTCCATGGCGGCGGGCTTTTTTGTTTCACCGTGACCTGATCTCAGTTGGTGAACTCAGTTACTCGTGTCGACGACGTATTGAGGAGGAACCCTTCTCCCTCGCTGACGGACTGCCCATTGATGGTGACTTTGCCACTTTCCACCGCGATCTTGTGCGCGACTTCATCAATGGTGATTTCAGCAGTGAAGCCGTTCCAGCCTGCCGGCAGCACGGGATTCACGAACAACCGGTCGCCTTGGCGCCGGATGCCGAGAATGCCTTCGACTGCAGCACGATAAAGCCAGCCGGCGGAACCCGTATACCAGCTCCAGCCGCCTCTGCCGGTATAGGAGCCGTGCCCATAGACGTCGGCGGCAACCACATAGGGTTCCACGCGATAGGTATCAGCCGCCTCACGGCTGAGCGCGTGATTGATCGGATTGAGGATCTGGAAGCATTTCCAGGCATCCTCTCCCCGCTTCAAAGCAGCAAGAGCCAGCACCACCCAGATCGCCGCGTGCGTATACTGGCCGCCGTTTTCGCGGACGCCGGGCGGATAGGCGCGGATATAGCCGGGATCTTTGCGCGTTTCCTGGAAAGGCGGGGCGAAGAGACGGATGATCCCTGCCTGCTCGTCAACGAGCTTTTCCAGAACGGCGTTCATCGCTTGGCTCGCCCGCTCGGGATCGCCTTCGCCCGAAAGCACGCTCCAGGACTGTGCCAGCGAATCGATCCGGCATTCGTCGCTCGAAATCGAGCCAAGCGGAGAACCGTCGTCGAAGTAACCGCGGCGGTAATAGCTCCCGTCCCAGCCCGCTTTCTCCAGCGCCTGCTTCAGAGTCTCCAGATGCGCCGTCCAGCTTTCGACACGCGGTTGGTCGTTTCGCTCGGAAGCGTATGGCAGGAAGCTCCGCAAGGCACTTGCCAGGAACCAGCCTAGCCAGACGCTCATACCGCGGCCGCCTATACCGACACGGTTCATGCCGTCGTTCCAGTCGCCGCCGAGGATCAAAGGCAGGCCTTTTTCCCCGGTGCGGGCAACGGCAATATCGAGTGCCTTGGCGGCATGCTCGTAAACGGTAGCCGTTTCTGAGGATATCTCCGGCTTGAAGAACGAGTCGTGCTTGTGTTTTTCGAGAATAGGACCTTCAAGAAAAGCAACCGGCTCATCCAGCAGCGATTTGTCGCCTGTCGCCGAGACGTATTGATGCGCCGCATAGGCGAGCCAGACCACGTCGTCCGAAATCATCGTGCGGACACCGGCGCCGGAATTCGGCAACCACCAATGTTGCACGTCGCCTTCGTGGAATTGGCGCGACGCGGCGTGAAGGATTTGATGCCGCGCCAGCGACGGCTCCTGAACCAAGAAGGCCAAAGTGTCCTGCAGTTGGTCGCGGAAGCCATAAGCTCCGGACGACTGATAGAAGGCGGTGCGCGCCATGATGCGGCAACCGAGCGCCTGATATGGAAGCCAGTGGTTGACCAGGTTATCGAGAGACTTGTCCGGCGTGGAAATCTTCAGGCGACCGGTAAATCCTCTCCAAAACTCGCGATTTGCGTCGAGAACCGTTTCGAAATCCTCTGCCCGCAGCTCGGCGACAAGCGCCCGAGCGTCTTCCTGGGTCTCGGCATCGCCCAGGAAGAAGGTTATCCTCTTCTCTTCGCCGGGCGCCAACTCGATGTCATAGGAGAGTGCCGCGCACGGATCGCCATCAAGATCGAGAGAACCGCTAAGAGCGGAAGCGGACACGACTGCCGCGGGCAGCTGTACCGAACCGAAGCGGCCGATGAATTCGCGCCGGCTTGTCGTAAAGCCGGATGGCATCTCCCGCATGGCCATGAAGGCAAAGCGGCGGTGGTCGATGCTGTAGGGATTCGTGGCAAAGAGCGTGCCCGCTTCCTCGTCGCGGGTAGACAGAATGAACGGGATGGTCCGGGCAGGATTGTTACCCAGCAGCCATTCCGCATATCCGTACACGCGCAGCCTGCGAACTTCGGAACCGATATTGCGGAGGAAGAACGACGTGAGCTTTGCCGGGCGCGTGCGGTCAACCGTCTGCGTCAGCTCGAGTTTCAAACCGTTGTCTTCTGATGCGAACACCGAATAGCCGAGCCCGTGCCGGGCTTCGAATTTTATTTCCGGCTTGCGCGACAGAGCCGCGAAGGGGGTCGACACAGTGCCGCTGTCCTGGTCGCAGACGTAGAAGGCCTCGCCCGGCCGATTGATGACCGGATCGTTGCTCCACGGCGTAAGCTGGTAGTCGCGAGAGTTCCGAGCCCAGGTGAAGCCTGCCCCTTCCGCCGACACATGGAAGCCGAACTTTTCGTTTGGGATCACGTTGATCCACGGCTGCGGGGTTGCCTGCCCGCCCCTGAGGCGCACGACATATTCGCCGCCGTCCTTTGAGAAGCCGCCATATCCGTTCCAGAACTCAAGGTCGGCAGGTGCTTCCGCCTCAGCGGGCGGCTGGAAGACTTCGCCGTTCAGCAGCGGACGCCGGTCTATCTCGATTACCTGATCCTTGGCGGGTGCGAAAATGGATGCTGTCCGGTTGAGCTGGTCACTGATCTTGCCGTTGCGCGCATGCAAAACGACGCGCGATGCGGCTACAAGACCTTCCGACGCCGTCTCGTCCAGGATGTCGCGGCGAAGGGAGAAGACATGCTGACGCTGCCCTTCCTGCTGACCGAGACGACGGGCATTCTCCGACAGATACTCGATCGCGTGCTGCATTTCCTGCGCATAGGAGGCCGCGCGTTCGTTGAAGATCACCAGATCCGAGATGACGCCACGCGAACGCAGGTATTCCTGAGCGCTCATCGCCTCCTTCGCGACCGCCATATCAGCATCGTCGTTGATACGCAGCGTGAAGATCGGGAAATCGCCCGAAATCGCCGAAGGCCACAGAGACGATTGCGGCTGCATTGAAGTCTGAATCGTCGCCTGGTCCGCCCGGAGCTGCATATCCGGATAGATCAGGTAACGCGCCAGATGCTGGAAGGCCGCGGCATCCTGGGACGATACGCCGAGATGGCGCATCTGCACCTGCGTACGGGTCCAAGCCTGCGTCAGTTCAGCCTGGAAAGCGTCCGGATGACGATACCGCTCGATCGCCTGGTCAAGTTCCTCGCGTTTGGGAGCGGCAATCGTCCAGAAGATGACGCTCACCTTCTTGCCCGCCGGTACCCTCACGACGCGGCGCAGCGACAGGATCGGGTCGAGCGTAAAGCCGTCCGTTCCGGAAAGCGTCGCGCCGGGGTCGAAGGCTGCCGCTTCCGCAAGCGTGCGACCACGGCCGAGGAACTTCCGTCTGTCGGTCTCGAACTCCGTGGGCCGTGCAGACCCTGCGTTGTCGGCAGCAAGATGCGCAATCACCATGTCGGGATCGCCGGGATTTCGCTTGTTGCGCCACGCCCGGATCACATCGCCGCGTTTGCCGATCTCGGTGCGGACAAACATCCGCGAAAAGACCGGGTGGGCATTGTCGTCATCTTCTGACGCCAGCACGGGCTCCATATAGGAGGTGACCTCGATGAAGCGGTCTTCCGTGCCCATGTTCAGCAAGGTCAGGCGGCGACCTTCCGCATCGTGCTCGGTCGCGACGATGCACTCCACGGTGCTGGTAAAATCGCCGATGGTCTTGTGGAACTCAGCGCGCTCGTCGCTGAATATCGCCTTGCTCGTCTCGCCCTCCGCACGACGGGGTTCCGACGTTGCAGACCACCATTCGCCGGTCGCGGTATCGCGAAGGAACAGGAACTGGCCCCATCGATCTTCCGTGGGATCCGGCTTCCACCGGGCAACCGACATGCCGTTCCAGCGGGAATAGCCGGAGCCGGTTGCGGTGAGCATCACCGAATAGTGACCATTCGACAGAAGAACCAGTTCGCGGTCTTTGGTCGCCGGATTGGTGATCGTGCGGATTTCTGGACGCAGCAGCTCGCCCTGACCCTTGCCAGGCGTTTCCTCGTGCTTTGCGCTCATGACCGGTATGTCGCGCGGAGCTTTTTCCTGCAGAAGCAGTTCGGCTGCCTCGATCACGGGATCGGAATGGAAGAATTCGCGCAGCAGACCGTTCATCACGACGTTGGCGATCGCAGCAATCGACATGCCGTGATGGTGCGCATAGTAGTTATACACCACCGCACAACGCTGCCCCTCCGGAACGCGGGTCGGCGTGAAGTCGACGGCGTCGTGGAAGCCAAACATGCCGAGCGCGCCGAGGGAGCGCAGCTCCGCCAGGTTTTCAGCAGCCGAGATTGGATCATATTGACTGGCGAGGATCGAGGCATAGGGAGCGATAACGGCGTTCTGGCCGAGCCCTCGCTTGAGACCGAGCGTCGGCACACCGAAATTCGTGTACTGATAGTTGAACAGATGATCGCGGGCGTTGAAGGCCGCTTCCGAAATGCCCCATGGCGTGCCAAGCCGCTTGCCGTGGTTCATCTGCTCCTTGACCACGAGATTGTTGGTCTGGTTCAGGATGCCCCCTTGCCGCTCCTGCATGACGAGCGGCGGCATCAGATATTCGAACATCGAGCCCGACCAGGAGACCAGGGCCCCCTGCGCACCGATCGGCACGACCTGACGACCCAGGCGATACCAGTGCTCCGTCGGCAGGTCACCCTTGGCGATCGCAAACAGGCTAGTCAGGCGGCATTCGGACGCCAGCAAATCATAGCAAGCTTCGTCCAATTCGTTGCTGTCGACACGATAACCGATCGAAAGCAGCCGGCGTTCCTTGCGGAACAGGAAGCTGAAGTCCATCGAGAACGCGATCGTCCGGGCACGGTCCCTCAACGCAGCCAGCCGCCCGCGCAGTGACTCCATATTGGAATTATCAAAGACGTTGTCGGCGATATGCGCTTCGCAAACGTTGACGAGGGATGCTGACCAGCGGGTTACCTCGTCACTCTGAACCGAACGAACCTCATGATCGAGATTGGTCGCCAGTTTCTGGATCTCACGCGCCAGAACCGTCAGGTTGATGATCCGGATCGAAGCAAACTCGTGCTCCCGTTTGACGGCGGCAAGCGCGTTTCCGAAGCCGGCGATGCGCTCCTCAAGCCGGCGGCGCAACGGGCGCACTGTCTTGCGGTCATCGGGCAGAGCGGTCAACGTTTCGGCGAGGATGCCGGCGACATCGCCGATACCATCGAGATTGCCCTGCAGGTGAGCTGACGGCGCTTCGGCCCACATGCGGCAGGCGGATGAAATCGCAATCAGATGACCGGCAAGATTGCCGCTGTCGACTGCCGAGATATAGGGTTGGCCAAGCGGCTTCAGCGTATCGCTATGATACCAGTTGTACAGATGCCCACGGAATTTCTCCATTTTTTCGATCGTCGAGATCGTCTGCTCGAGACGCTCGATCGTATCCGTGAAGCTGATCCAGCCAAAATGGCGCGCCGAGATCGTCGACAGCAAGTAGACCCCGATATTGGTGGGCGAAGTGCGCTTGGCGATGATCGGATCCGGGCGTTCCTGGAAATTGTCCGGCGGCAGGTAGTTCTGCTCGAGCGTTACAAAGGTCTCGAAATACCGCCAGGTGCGGCGAGCGATCTTGCGCAGTTCAACGGAGACCGTATCCGGAACGAAAAGGCGATCTTCCGTTTCCGCCGACTGGCTCACATACCATGCAACGAGCGGCGAGAAGATCCAGAGCACCGCGAAGGGAATGCCCACCAGGAACGCGTTGTCGCCGGGCAAAGCTGAGAGAATGATGCTGAGAACGGCAATCGTGGGCGCGTGCCACATCGCGCGATAGTAATCCTGAGGGCTTCCCTGAGCGCTCGACTGGATCGATGCGGCCGTACGCCATTCCAGCATCAGCTTGCGGCTGAAGAACAACCGGTAGAGGGAGCGAGCGGTCGCGTCCGTCATGATGCAGGCGGTATCGGCAATGAAGACGATGCGAAGCGCAACCTGAGCGTTGGCCGAGCGCATATCCGACCAGAGCGAATAGAAATGCGCTCCGGGCACGATATCAGTCGAGCGAGGCAGCAGACCAGTCACCAGAGAAAGCGTCGGTGCCACAAAGAGCAGGAAAATCAGCAGGATCTGCCAGATCAACGCACCGAGCGGGTCCATGAAATACCAGCCTAGAACCGATGCGAAGAACCAGGCGATCGGAGTAAGCGAGCGACGCAGATTGTCGATCATTTTCCAGCGGCCGAGTGCAGTCACGCCGCGCGTCGGATCGAGAATATAGGGAAGCAACTGCCAGTCGCCACGGGCCCAGCGATGCTGACGGGAAACCTCGACCTCGTATCGAACCGGGAAGTCTTCGACCAGTTCAACGTCGGTGATGAGCGCGCAGCGCGCGAACGAACCTTCCAGAAGGTCGTGCGAAAGGACGGAATTTTCGTCGATCCGGCCTTTGAGCGATGCTTCGAAAGCATCGACATGATAGAGGCCTTTACCGGTAAACGTGCCCTCGCCGGTCAAATCCTGATAAACGTCGGACACCGTGAAGACATAGGGATCCAGCCCTCGGCCGACAGAGAAGACGCGCTGGAAGACGGATGCCTCCTTACCGGTCGTCAGCGATGGCGTGACGCGCGGTTGCATCAGCCCATAACCATGGATCACGCGATTGCTCTTCGGATCGAGCACCGGCCGGTTGATCGGGTGATGCATTTTGCCGACGAGCTTCGTCACCGCATCCCGCATCAGGCGCGTATCGGCGTCGAGCGTCATGACGTATTGGACGTCCGCGGGAACCATGTTGGCGCCCGGCAGATAGGTTGTATCCTGGTCACCCCGAAGCAGCAGGTTCAGTTCGTGCAGCTTTCCGCGCTTGCGCTCCCAGCCCATCCACGCGCCTTCGTTCGGATTGAAGAGGCGACGCCGATGCAGGAGATAGAAACGCGTCTTGCCGTCATGAGCATATTTGGCGCTGAGTGCCGCAATCTCGCGCTTGGCATAGTCGAGGATTTCCAGATCCGCATCCGTCTCCTCGAGCTTGCTGTCACGCCAATCGCTCAAAAGCGCGAAGTAGATTTCACCGCGCGGGTTGGCGAGATAATGGACTTCGAGGTTGCGCACGAGCTCGTCAACCGTGTCGCGGTCGGTGATCAGGCAGGGCACGGCGACGAGCGTTCTGGCGTCGTCAGGAATGCCTTCCTTGAATTCATAGCCCACAAGGCGGGCCGGACGCACCACATAGGTCACGAGCGTATTGAAGAGGCCGGTGGCACCTTCCGAAGCAGGGAGGGCGAACATCAGCAGAAAGAAGAACACGACCGGCAGCGGCATATTCGCCTGGACGAGGAACCAGCCGGCAATTGCCATCGCCAGCACGGTCAGGAATATGACCGGACCCGCAATTGCGAACCAGTTGAGCCGTCGAACAAGACGGACCGTCTGCTGCACGATAAGCGGCTTGTAACCGACTGCAGCTTCCAGTTCCCTGCGCCGGCGTCCGACGATGAAGGCGCCGATATTGCTTTCGCGTGGATCGTCGCTTTCCCCGGCTGCTTGCTCTGCAAGGCTGATGGCCGCATTGGCGACCTCGCTTTCGCTCCTGCGGGAGCGGCGGGCGATCTGTTCGATACGGTTGCGGTAGGCGTTTCGCGAACCGAAATCGAGGGCTTCGTAATCCGTGCGGTCTCGGAAGATCTTGTCGATCTGCGAAACTTGTTCGAACCAGACGCTCCACTCCGTGTCATCGATGTGACGCAGGCTCTTGATGATATTGCCCATCGTCACATTGCCGGACGAAAGCCGGTTCTGTTCGGCGAGCATCACCTCTTCGACATCGGTGCCGGCCTGCTCGAGCCGCTGCTCCAGCCAGGTTACCGCAAAACCTGAGGTCTGGGAGGCATTGCGCAGACGATAAAGAAACTGGGTGATGAACGTGTTGTCGCTGGTGAGCGCCTCAATGCTCTTGAGCACATCCGCACTGGCGGCCTCGTCGTTCAGCCTGATGACTTCGTCGGCTACATCGTTCGCACGACGGCGCATGTTGCGGGAACGGTCGACGCGGGTGGCGATACGACGAAGGTTTTCGATTAGAACGAAGCGGATAAAAGACGGCAGAGCCCAGAGTTCACCGATCTCGAGCGGCTCTTCGACCTGGAATCCGTCGACCATGGCAGCCAGAGCGTCCTGTGAAACGCTGCTGTGGGTGTGGGCGACATAGAGCCATGCCACCGCGAGCACGCGGGGAATTTCCTGCCCCGCGACCGTCATCGTCGGAAGCTGCCGATAGAACTTTTTGGGGAAGTCGCGGCGGACTTCCTGGATCGCTTCCTCGACAATGTAATAATTGTCGAGAAGCCACTCGGCGGCGGGCGTGATCGACGCTCCGGCATCCACATCCGCAGCGGTTGCGCGGTAGACCCGGAAGATTTCCTTCTCGTTCTCCTGATGGCGCTTGAAGAAGTCGAACTCCAGGAAACCGGGTAGGCTGGAAGTGCCCTCCTTGCCGAGCTTTTCGCCGCACTCCCTCAACGCGTCTATGTTGAAATAAGTCGAACGGATCGAATCGTTATGATCGATCTGCTTGGCTTCGGTATCGCGCGAGGAAGCTGGCTGCGGATTCTGAAAGGACATGGACACGGGCTTCTGGGTGAGAAAACTTTAAGGGTTCGTCGGCCTCGCCTTACTCGGCCTGCATTGGAAGCGCCAGTCATCATTTTGATTATGGTGACTGGCCCGACGCAAATTCGCGAAGAGGGGAAATAGAGGGCAGTAACGATATTGCAAATAACTGACCAAAATCTATTGCCCGCTTCTGGCGGATTAACACATCAACGCCTCTAATGGCGCAAGCCTGAATGAAAGCTGAACAACAGCAGGGCCTTGATAAGACGGAAGATTCACCTTCGGCGACGACCACGGGCCGCCCACACGAAATTTGATCCGGAACTGGGTTACCTCCGTACGACGGCGCTGCTATCCATGGTGGAGCGGAAGGTTTTCAAGCGCCGCAGACAAACTAGCGAAGGCAGTTTTTGCGATGACGGTACAATTTTCAAACTACATGGCCGAGGTGGTGGCAACCCGCCGCTATCTTCATCAGCATCCGGAACTGGGACTTTCGGAGTTCAACACGTCCGATTTCGTGGCCCGGCAGCTCACGGAGTTCGGCTACGAAGTCACGCGCGGCCTCGCCAAGACCGGACTTGTAGCGACCTTGAAAAACGGCACAGGTAATCGGTCGGTCGGTATCCGCGCGGATATCGACGCCTTGCCGATCGAAGAAGAGACAGGCGCCGAATACGCCAGCAGGAACAAGGGTCTGATGCACGCCTGCGGGCATGACGGCCACACGGCGATGCTGCTCGGCGCGGCGAGGATTCTCGCTGAACGAAGGAATTTCGACGGTACGATCCATTTGATTTTTCAACCGGCAGAGGAAAATTTCGCCGGCGCAAAATTGATGATCGAGGACGGCCTGTTCGATCGCTTCCCCTGCGATGCAGTGTTCGGCCTTCACAACGACCCTACTTTGCCATTCGGAAAGATCGTTGTGAAGGAAGGACCGATACTGGCCGCTGCCGACGAGTGCCATATCGTCATCAACGGGCGGGGCGGCCACGGCGCGGAACCTCAATCGACATCCGATCCGATCGTCTGCGGCGCAAGCATCATCATGGCTCTCCAGACAATTGCCTCCCGGAATATCCATCCGCTCGACCCGGTGGTAATCACCGTCGGGTCTTTTCGTGGTGGTATGGCGAGCAACGTGATTCCGGAACGCGCCGAGATGCGCCTTACGATCCGGTCCTATGACCCTGCGGTGCGCGACAGACTGGAGGAACGTGTCCGCATGATAGCGCAAGGCCAGGCCGCAAGCTTCGGCATGACGGTCACGATCGACTACGAGCGCGGTTACGACGCGACGATCAACCATCCGGCCGAAACCGACTTTGTCCGCGAGCTGGCAAAAGGGATTCTCGGGGAAGAGAATGTCGAAGATCTGGAAAGGACATCGATGGGCAGCGAAGATTTTGGTTTCATGCTGAAAGAGCGTCCCGGCAGCTATTTCCTGCTGGGCACGAAGCGGACCGACAATGACCCGCCGTTGCATCATCCCCAGTTCGACTTCAATGATGAGGCGCTGCCGATCGGGACAAGCTTTTGGGTAGAACTCGCGGAAGCGTATCTGCCGGCGAAATAGCCTTGAAGAACAAAACACCTCCCGAGCCGGCGGAGCGCGGGAGGTGTCGCACAGTCTTGGGAAGACCGGAAGCTTACGGAAAGAGCCCAAGCACTACGGCGCCGACGAAGATGAAGGCTGCGGAAACCAGTGCGGTATTGGCTGCCCACTGCCATTTGCTGGCGCTACCAACGGGAAAGGACCGTGTCTGATGTTGTAGCTGGCGCATAAATGCCTCCCGGGTTCTGGTGCCGCCCTTTGCGAGCGTTCTCTATGCTACCTTATCTCGATAAACCCGATAGAGATAATGTTTCACTCAGCTATGCGTTCCGTAGAAAATCCTTTTTTCTTAACGAGCATTCCAAGGGATTAACGGTTTGTTATTCCCTGAGCCTCGTATCGCTTCTAAATTGCACTCTGGTCGAGGGCCAGACGAAAGACATTCGGGTCAATATTCCCGCCCGAGCAAATGGCTATCACCGTTTCCCCCAGCGTTTCCCCATGGAACAGCGCTGCGGCCAAGGCTACAGCACCTCCTGGTTCCACGACGATCTTAAGGCGGTTGAAGGCTAGCGCCACCGCATGAAGCGCTTCACTTTCCGTCACCACAAGGCCCGAACCGCAAAGCCGCGACATGATTGGAAAAGTAATGGCACCTGGCTGGGGGGTGATGATTGCATCGCAAAGCGAGCCCGACTGGGTAGAATTACGCTCAATCTTCCCGGACGCCAGGGAACGCGTGACATCGTCGAAGCCTTCCGGTTCGCACGGATGCACCACAAAATCGGGGGCTTTGGCTTCCAGGGCCAAGGAGACACCCGAAATAAACCCGCCGCCGCCGGTCGGCACCAGCACATCTGCCTTGTCGATGCCCAGTTCTTTCGCCTGCTCGGCGATTTCCAATCCGGCAGTGCCCTGCCCGGCAATCACATATGGCTCATCGAAAGGCTTGATGAGGGTGAGCTGACGCTCCTGCGACAATCGAGCGCCGATAGCATCTCGATCCTCGCTGGCGCGATCGTAAAGCACCACCTCGGCGCCATAGGCGCGGGTGTTGTCGATCTTGATGCGAGGTGCGTCGGACGGCATGACGATAACGCTCGGAACGCCATGGATCTTCGCCGCCAGCGCGACGCCTTGCGCATGGTTACCTGAAGAGAAGGCGATCACGCCTTTGGCACGCACCTCAGGCGAGAGAGCCGATATCGCCGACCAGGCGCCGCGGAACTTGAAGGAACCGGTATGCTGCAGACATTCCGGCTTCACGAATATGCGCCGCCCTGCAATCTCATCGAGGAATGGAGAAGACAGCAACGGCGTGCGGCGCACCTGCCCATCCAATCGGGCCTGCGCGGCTTCGATCATGCTGATATCGGTCATATGGAAATTCCAAGGAAAGACGAAGCAGATGGCCGACAGCCTATCGACGCTTTCCGTCCTGGTAAAGGCTGTAGAACATATCAGCCGGCTTCAGCGTGATCGCTGGCAGGCAGCATGCCGAGCTTCAACACTGCCTTGATCGGCAGGTGGTCGGAAGCAAGCCTTGCGAGGGGCGTGTCGTGGGTCTCTACGGTGTCCAGCAGACCCGGCCGGTTCGCCATGATTCGATCAAGAGCCAGCACCGGCAAACGCGACGGAAAGCTCGGCACAGCCGCCGGCAAACCGAACACGCTCGCGAGCGTGTTGAGGGAGGACCGGTCTCCCAGCCGCCATTCGTTGAGATCGCCCATCAGAACGGTCGGCTGTTCATCACGCGATCGCAGGATGTCGATGATGACGCGGGCCTGCTGGTGTCGCGAGCGGTTGAGAAGCCCGAGATGGGCGGCGATGATGCGGAAGGCACTGCCGTCCTTCAATTCCAGTTCGGTGATAAGGGCCCCTCGTGGCTCGAGCCCCGGCAATTTGACCTGATGCACGTCGCGCACCAGCCCTTCACGAAAGAAGACAACATTGCCGTGCCAGCCATGCGCCTTGGCAACGCCGCTGATCGGAACAGGAAAGAGCCCGGTTTCACGCTCCATCCAGGCGAGGTCGAGCAGCCCGCGCCGTTCGCCGAAGCGGGTATCCGCCTCTTGAAGAGCGATCACGTCGGCGCCTATCTCGCGGATGACATGGCTGGTTCGAGCGGGATCGAACTTGCCGTCGATGCCCACGCATTTATGCACGTTATAGGAGGCAACCAGCATGCCCTTGGCCCGGTCATGCGGTGCATGGACGCCGGCTCCGCGGTCCTTGCGGGCGCGGATTGATGCCAGGATGTTTGTGGGAAGATTGGTGCGCTTTTCCCGCATGGTTCCGAAGGTTATTCGCAAAGAGGTGGATTATACGACAATCCGCTCATTGATCTAGCATTTCCAGCTCAGTCTAAAGATAGGGTGACCCGAGCCATAGCACGCGCTCAATGAGACGTACCACAAAGGGTCTTGCCATCAACGCCTCAAGCGTCACTTCAGTTGCGGAGGAAATCGCCAGGTCGATCCTTCGCTCCAAAGCTACCACAAACGCGCAATCCAGAACTTCGAGATCCACCTCGAAATTAAGCCGAAGGGAGCGGGGATCGAGATTGGACGAGCCGACATAGCCCCACCGACCATCGATGGCCATGAGTTTCGAGTGATTGAAGGGACCGGAAGCTCGCCAGATCCGACAATGGTTTTTCAACATCTGGTCGAATTGCGCAGTCATCGCCCGGTCGACTAGAACGAGATTGTTGGCAGTCGGTACCACTATATCAACCGTTACACCTCGTCGCGCCGCAGTGACCAGCGCGGTGATCAGCTCCCGATCCGGCAAAAAATAAGGCGAGACAATACGGACGGAGGACCGCGCCACCGAAAAGGCGCCCATCAACATCTTGTGGTTCGTCTCCACGCTGCGGTCGGGGCCGGATGACACAGCTCGCACGAAGACGGCTTTTCCCGGCTCCGTTTCCGGCGGATCAAGAGCCCAGGCCTCCTCGTCCAACATCTCGTCGGTAGCGAACCGCCAATCGGCTGCCGCAATCGCGAAGAGATCGGCCACGACCGGACCGGTGACCCTGAAATGCGTATCGAAGGAGCACATGTCTCCGCTGAATTCGCTTGAAAAGCCTTCGCGGATGTTCATGCCGCCCGTAAAGGCTGTCTTGCCATCGATCACCAATATTTTCCGGTGCGTTCTGAGATTGGCATAGGGCAATCTAAGTCCCATGATGACATTGCCGTTGAAGACGTCGACGATGACGCCGCCGTCGCGCAACCGGCCGAGAACGCTCGGGACGGAATACCGAGCGCCAACCGCATCAATGAGGACACGGACCTCAACGCCGCGTTTCACGGCCTCGATCAAGGCGCGGGCGAAACGCTCACCGATCCTGTCGCGATCGAATATGTAGGTTTCCAGGATGATGCTTCGCTGAGCACCGTCGATGGCACTGAGCATCGCGCGATAGGCCTCGTCCCCGGTATCAAGCGCAATGATCAGATTGCTGGTCGTCAAGCGATGATGCGTCACACGATCGCCAAGCGTCTTCATGGCTACGAACCGGCGGCCGAATCCGTCGGCGACTAGGTCGTCCGTAGCATCATAAGAAGCGAAATGGGCACGAATCTCCCCCTGAAGCAGCGCGCGGCGATCACTGATGACGGTGCGTCGGATGCGGTTGATCCCAGCAATCAGGTAAAGCAGGGCTCCGATGATCGGGGAAAGGATGATGACGCCGACCCAGCCCACGGCCGAACGTACTTCCTCCTTTGTCATCGCGGCGTGAATTGCCGCCGCCGCCCCCGCCAGGACCGATGCAGTGAAGAGGATGTGCGGCCAATAGCCCTCGGCGAGATCAAGCATAACGCTCAATATAGGAGCGCAAGTGCTTTCCGCAATCGAGCCGGATCAAGAGGTTATCCAGATCCGGTACGATGTCAGGCGGCGAGCTGTTTCTGGAACAGGTCAAGCGAAGCTTCAAAGGTGTCGAAAATGGCGTCTACCTGCTGCTCGTTGACGATCATCGGTGGGCAAAGTGCCATGGAATCTCCGATCGCGCGGGAGATGAGGCCCTTTTCCACCATGATCGAAAACAGCTTCGGACCAAGCTGTCCGGCGGCAAAACCGTCACGCGGCTTCAACTCCAATGCGCCGATCAGGCCGACGCCGCGCGCTTCGATCGCCAGCGGATGGCCTTCCAGCGCCTTCAGGCGGCTCTGGAATTTCGGCGCCAAGGCCCGCACGTTACCGACGAGATCGCGCTCCTCTATGATCGCGATGTTTTCCAGCGCTACGGCGGCCGCCACTGGATGCCCCGCGGCCGTCACCCCATGGCCGAAGGTGCCGATCTTCGCCGATTCATCGGCGAGCGGTTGGTAGACGTTCTCGTTGATAAGCAGTGCCGAAATGGGTTGATAGGATGAGGAAATCTGCTTGGATAACGTCATGATATCCGGCTGAAGCCCGTATGTCGTCGTGCCGAACATCTCGCCAGTCCGGCCAAAACCGCAGATCACTTCATCGGCGATCAGAAGAACATCATATTTCTTCAACACCTTCTGGATCGCTTCCCAATAGCCGGCCAGCGGCACGATGACCCCGCCGGCACCCATGACCGGCTCACCGATAAAGGCCGCCACGGTTTCCGGGCCCTCCTTCAGGATCAGATCCTCAAGGTCCTTTGCGCAGCGCTCCACGAACGCTGCCTCGGTCTCGCCTTCCTGCTTGAAGGTGCGATAATGCGGGCAGGTCGTGTGGAAAATTCCGGGCAATGGAAGATCGAAGGAACGATGATTGTTCGGTAGGCCGGTCAGGCTCGCAGCTGCGATCGTCACCCCGTGATAACCCTTGATGCGGGAGATTATCTTCTTCTTTTCCGGTTTGCCGAGCGCATTGGAGCGGTACCAGACCATCTTGATCGCGGTATCGTTGGCCTCCGAGCCGGAATTGGTGAAGTAAGCCTTCGACATCGGAACCGGCGCCATCTGGATCAGCTTTTCGGCGAGCTCAATGGAAGGTCCGTGGCTGCGGGCCGTAAAAGTATGATAGTAAGGCAGCTTCGCCATCTGCCTGGTGGCCGCATCAACGAGACGGCTTTCGCCAAAGCCGACGGCGACGCTCCAAAGCCCTGCCATCGCTTCAATGTATTTCTTGCCGTTGTTGTCGTAGACGTAGATGCCTTCGCCGCGATCCATCACCAGGGAACCGTCCCGTTCCAATGCGCGGGCATTGGTATAGGAGTGAAGGTGATAAGCCTTGTCCCGGGCTTCGATGGAGTTCGGCTGAATAGTCACGGGTGACCTCCTTTGAGACATACCACGATAGATGGATTTTCATAGGAGCAAACCACGGCGTTGGACAGTCCCAATTGCCGTTTTCAGCCCAGTGAACGGTCAAAAGAATTGACGGTTCGATCAATGGATTTGGCTATTTCACCGTCATCGCCGCGACTGGCGGCTCGGCACCCGGCGGAATTGGGCTTGTATAAACCTGTCCCTTGCGCCGTCTCTTCAAGTCGGCCCAAGCGGCTTCGCGGAGCTGCTCGCTCTCGATCGCGGCAAGACCGGTAGCAGCCATAGCCTTGGCTGCAGAGATCATTCCTTTATGGGCAAGCGGGCTCTTGCCCTGCGCGACGACCTGCCACGTGTGAAGTTGGGTCCCTACGGCAAGCGTTGCGCCGTAGGCCTGCACCGTCGGCACCACCCAGCTGACATCGCCCACATCGGTGGAACCGCCCATCTGGCGATTTTCGCTGTGAGCCGGCAGGATGAAATCCGCAAGCGGGACATCCCGTTCCTCCAGCCGCTCCTGGTTCCAGCTCGCCGAAATGTCCTCCGGGGTTAATGTTGCGCGGATTTTTTCCGCGAATATTCGATCTTCCTCATCGAATGGAGGCGGGCCAATGCTGTCCCAGACGTCCTGCATCACGTCCATCAACGGCGTGTTGACGATGAGGTTGGATACGCCCGCAAGGATGGTGCTCTCGACCTTCGTCTCGGTCATCAGAGCCGCGCCCTCCGCGACTTTCTTCACGCGCTCGATCAGTGAGAGGAGGCCCGGCAGTTCCGGCGCGCGGACGACATAACGAACCTTGGCATAAGCCTGCACCACATTCGGCGAAATGCCGCCGGCATCAAGCACCGCATAATGTATGCGGCAATCGGACGGCATGTGTTCACGCATATAGTTGACGCCGACATTCATGAGTTCCACCGCATCGAGGGCGCTGCGCCCAAGCTCCGGCACCGCGGCTGCATGAGCGGCGCGTCCAGTAAAGCTGAAATCGATCCTGCAATTGGCGAGCGAAGTCTCGCGCTGCACGCCTGCAAAGTTGCTGGGGTGCCAGCTGATGGCAATATCCACGTCTTCGAAGGCGCCGGCGCGAACCATGAAAGCCTTGGCCGCACCGCCTTCCTCCGCGGGGCAGCCGTAGTAGCGCACGCGGCCGGGCGTTCCCGTCTCTTCCAGCCAATCCTTGAGCGCCGTCGCCGCAAGAAGCGAGGCGGAGCCGAGGAGATTATGGCCGCAGCCATGCCCGTTTGCGCCAGCAACGATCGGCTCGTGGTGGGAAAGTCCCGCCTTCTGGCTCAGTCCTGCCAATGCATCATATTCCCCGAGGAAGGCGATGACCGGACCACCTTCACCCGCTTCCCCGATCAGTGCTGTCGGTATGTCGGCCACATCTTCAGTAACGGCGAAACCTTGAGCTTCCAGCATTTCCCGATGCGCCGACGCTGACAGCTTCTCCATGTAGCAGGTTTCAGGCGTCTCCCAGACCCGGTCCGCCAAATCGATAAAAACCTCGGTCTTGCGGTCGATGAAATCCCAGATAAGCGGGAGATTGGAATTGCCTGTCCTCATGAACCATCGCCTCGATGCAAGTAATGCTGATTGGAGGGCCGAACCGTACTCCATTCTCACCCGATGGCAATGCGCCAATGCAGCACTCGTCAGGATCACACATCTGAAATGAAAAAGTGACCGAAAAGGCGAATTTTCGCATCTCGACAACAGAATGATAATCGCTATGCTCCCGCGCCGTTGCCGGTCGAGAATCTAAAGATCGGGCCAAAAATGGTAAGAACACATGGGGATTGTGTCGAACTTGCGGAAAATTTTCTAAGAAACGCTGTCGCTACAAAAATAGACGGAGCTGTAGCCTTGCGAAAACTTGGCGCTCTGGAATTACGTGGACGTAAAATGACATCCGCCGGAAGGAACAATCGAAGCACACGCGGGTCCAATTCGCCCACCGGGAGGTAAATAACAAGAATATCAAGCTTGAAGCGCACCGTTGCGCATCTAGTTCAATGACAGATTACCTGGGCCGCAAGAGGCCACAGGTCACACGGGAGAGACTATCATGAAATACAAACTGACCCTTGCCGCGGCGCTGCTGTCGGCGACCTTCTTCGCGGGCGCTGCCAGCGCCAAGACCTTCGTTTACTGCTCCGAAGGTTCCCCGGAAGGCTTCGACCCCGGCATCTACACGGCCGGCACCACATTCGACGCTTCGGCTCATCCGATCTACAACCGCCTTCTCGAATTCAAGCCCGGCACGACGCAGCCGGAGCCAGGCCTCGCCGAGAGCTGGGAAATCTCCAGTGACGGCACTGTCTACACCTTCAAGCTTCGCCCGAATGTGAAATTCCAGACCACCGACTTCTTCACCCCGAGTCGCAACCTGAACGCCGACGATGTTGTCTTCTCGATTGGCCGCCAGATCGATACCAAAAACGCCTGGAACCAGTATATCCCGGGTGCCGCCTGGGAATATGCCGCCGGCATGGGCTTCCCGGAACTCATCAAGTCGGTGGAAAAGGTCGATGACCTCACCGTCAAGATCACGCTGAACAAGCCGGAAGCGCCTTTCCTCGCCAACCTCGCCATGCCGTTCGCATCGATCATGTCGAAGGAATATGCCGACAGCCTCGACAAGGCCGGCAAGAAGGAACAGCTTAACCAGATGCCGGTCGGCACCGGTCCGTTCACGTTCGTCGGCTATCAGCAGGACGCGGTTATCCGCTACAAGAAGAATGCCGACTACTGGGGTCCGGCTCCGAAGATCGACGATCTGGTCTTCGCAATCACCACCGACGCAGCCGTTCGCTATCAGAAATTGCAGGCTGGCGAATGCCACCTCATGCCGTATCCGAACGCAGCCGACGTCCAGTCCATGAAATCCAATCCGAACCTCACGGTTCTGGAGCAGGAAGGCCTGAACGTCGCCTATCTCGCCTACAACACAACCCAGGCTCCATTCGACAAGGTCGAAGTCCGCAAGGCGCTGAACAAGGCGATCAACAAGAAGGCGATCGTCGATGCCGTCTTCCAAGGCATGGCGACCCCGGCGAAAAACCCGATCCCGCCGACCATGTGGTCTTACAACGAGGCCACCCAGGACGACGCCTATGATCTGGACGCTGCAAAGAAGATGCTCGCCGACGCCGGCGTCAAGGATCTTTCGATGAAGCTCTGGGCGATGCCGGTTTCGCGCCCCTACATGCTGAACGCCCGCCGCGCAGCGGAAATCATGCAGGACGATTTCGCCAAGATCGGCGTCAAGGTCGAGATCGTTTCGTATGAATGGGCCGAATATCTCGATCGCTCCAAGGCCAAGGACCGTGACGGCGCCGTCATTCTCGGCTGGACCGGCGACAACGGCGACCCGGACAACTTCCTCGACACCCTGCTCGGCTGCAATGCCGTGGGCGGCAACAACCGCGCTCAGTGGTGCAACAAGGAGTTCGACGAACTCGTGAAGAAGGCCAAGGTCACGTCCAACGACGAGGAACGTACGAAGCTCTATGAGCAGGCACAGGTGATCTTCAAGAAGGAAGCCCCCTGGGCCACACTCGATCACTCCCTCTCCATCGTTCCGATGCGCAAGGGCGTGACGGGCTTCACCCAGAGCCCGCTCGGCGACTTCACCTTCGAAGCCGTCGATATCACCGAGTAATTTAGCGGCTCACAATGTTTTTGCCGCGGGGCGCGTTGCGTTTCCCGCGGCATTTTCTTATGAGACGCCAAAAAATGTGGCACAGACGCCTCAATCGCCGCTTCCATGGCTTGACAAAGCCTTGAACCGGCCAAGACCGAAACCATCGAAGGTTTTAGAATGTTTGGCTTCCTTTTGCGGCGCCTCGCCGTGCTGGTCCCGACTTTTATCGGGGTCTCTATCATCGCCTTTGCCTTTATCCGGCTGCTGCCGGGCGATCCCGTGGCCCTTCTTTCGGGTGAACGAGTCATGTCGCCGGAGCGCCATGCCGTTATCAGTCAGCAACTGGGTCTCGATCGGCCGCTGGTGGTCCAATATCTGGATTATCTAGGCGGCGTGGTGACCGGCGACTTCGGTTCTTCGATCGTGTCGAAGAAACCGATCCTCGACCAGTTCCTGGCCCTCTTCCCAGCCACGATCGAACTATCACTCTGCGCAATCATCATCGCGGTTGCACTTGGCATTCCGGCTGGCGTAATCGCGGCCATCAAGCGGGGATCGTTCTTTGATCAGGCGCTGATGGGCGTCGCTCTCGTCGGTTATTCGATGCCCATCTTCTGGTGGGGCCTGCTACTGATCATCCTCTTCTCGGGCACCCTGCAGTGGTTCCCGGTCTCCGGACGCATCTCGTTGATGTTCTTCTTTCCGCCGGTGACGGGCTTCATGCTGATCGATTCGCTGCTGTCTGGCCAGAAGGGTGCTTTCGCATCGGCACTGAGCCATCTGGCGCTGCCGTCGATCGTGCTGGCCACGATCCCGCTGGCAGTCATTGCGCGGCAAACGCGCTCGGCCATGCTGGAGGTCCTGTCTGAAGATTACGTCCGCACCGCCCGGGCAAAGGGGCTTTCGCCCTTCCGCGTCGTCGGCATCCATGCTCTGCGCAACGCCATGATCCCGGTCATCACCACCATCGGCCTGCAGATCGGCGTCATGCTCGCCGGCGCGATCCTGACCGAAACGATCTTCTCGTGGCCCGGCATCGGCAAATGGATGGTCGACAGCGTCTTCCGCCGAGACTACCCGGTCATCCAAGGCGGCCTGCTGCTCATCGCCGCCATCATCATGTTCGTCAATCTCATCGTTGATTTGCTCTACGGCCTGATCAACCCCCGTATACGGCACTAAGAAGGAGAAAATCCCATGGCCGATACCATCATCGACAAGCCGCCCGCGGCCGTTTCGACCGCCGCCATGCGCCGCCAGATGCTCAAGGAGTTCTGGTTCTATTTTTCCGAAAACCGCGGCGCCGTCATCGGGCTTTTCGTCTTCCTGGCGCTTGTCGTGATCGCGGTACTCGCACCCATCATCGCGCCGCACTCACCCTTTGAACAGTATCGCGATGCGGTACTGGTGCCGCCGATCTGGACCGAAGGTGGCCGCGCCGGATACCTGCTGGGCACTGATCCTGTTGGACGCGATATTCTTTCACGCCTGATCTACGGCGCTCAATATTCGCTGTTCATCGGCGTCTTCGTAACCACACTGTCGCTGGTGGGCGGTATACTGGTTGGTCTGATCGCCGGCTATTTCCGTGGCTGGGTCGACACAGTTATCATGCGCCTGATGGATATCATCCTGGCCTTTCCGTCGCTGCTGCTCGCCCTGGTGCTCGTTGCCATCCTGGGACCCAGCCTGACGAACGGAATGATCGCCATCGCGCTAACGCTCCAGCCGCATTTCGTGCGTCTCACCCGCGCGGCTGTGATGGCCGAGAAGACGCGCGACTATGTGACTGCGGCCCGCCTTGCCGGTGCCGGCCCGTTACGCCTGATGTTCCGTACGATCCTGCCGAACTGCACCGCGCCGCTGATCGTTCAGGCAACCCTTTCCTTCTCGAACGCCATCCTGGATGCGGCTGCCCTCGGCTTCCTCGGCATGGGTGCTCAGCCACCGGCGCCAGAATGGGGCACGATGCTCGCAGAAGCACGGGAATTCATCCTGCGTGCCTGGTGGGTGGTCACCTTCCCTGGCCTGGCGATCCTCATCACCGTCCTTGCCATCAACCTGATGGGCGACGGCCTGCGCGATGCGCTCGACCCGAAACTGAAGAGGTCCTGATCATGGCGCTTCTGCAAATAGACAATCTCACAGTCGAATTCGAAACCGCAACCGGCTGGTTCAAAGCCGTGGACGGGGTCTCGCTGTCGGTCCAAAAGGGTGAAGTGCTGGCGATCGTCGGCGAATCCGGGTCCGGCAAGTCGGTCGCCATGCTTGCGGTCATGGGGCTTCTCCCCTGGACTGCGAAGATCACCGCAGACCGCATGCTCTTTGAAGGCCGCGACATCCAGAAGATCAGCCCGGCCGAGCGGCGTAAGCTGATCGGCAAGGATATCGCCATGATCTTTCAGGAACCGATCGCCAGCCTCAATCCGTGCTTTACGGTGGGCTTTCAGATCGAGGAGGTACTACGCGTCCACCTCGGCCTCGACAGACAAGCCCGCCGCGCCCGCGCCATCGAACTCTTCAAGCAAGTGGGCCTGCCTAACCCGGAAGAGCGGCTGGGCAGCTTCCCGCACCAAATGTCGGGCGGGCAGTGCCAGCGGGTGATGATCGCCATCGCCATCGCCTGTAACCCGAAGCTCTTGATCGCCGACGAACCGACCACGGCTCTCGACGTGACGATCCAGAAGCAGATCCTGGACCTCATCATGTCGCTGCAGGCCAAGAACGGCATGGGCCTCATCATGATCACCCATGACATGGGCGTCGTGGCCGAGACAGCCGACCGCGTGGTGGTGCAATACAAGGGCCGCAAGATGGAGGAAGCCGACGTGCTCTCCCTCTTCGAAAACCCGAAGAGCAATTACACGAAAGCCCTGCTGGCGGCGTTGCCGGAAAACGCCACCGGCGACCGCCTCACCACCGTTTCCGCTTTCTTTGACGGAACTCCGGAACCTGCCCAGGAAACGGGATTGGGAGTAAATGCATGACCGATAACACCATGCTCGAGGTGCGCGACATCAAGCGCGATTACGAACTCTCCAGCGGTCTCTTCAAGCCCAAGAAGATCATTAACGCGGTGAAGGGTGTCTCCTTCAAGCTGGAACGCGGCAAGACGCTGGCAATCGTCGGCGAATCCGGCTGCGGAAAATCGACGCTTGCTCGCATGATCACCTTCATCGACGAGCCGACTGCCGGCGACCTCCTGATCGACGGAAAGAAGGTCGATACGCGCCCGGGGCGCCTCACCCATGAAATGCGTCAGAAGGTGCAGATCGTCTTCCAGAATCCGTATGGCTCGCTCAATCCGCGCCAGAAGATCGGCGATGTGCTCGGTGAACCGCTAGCGATCAATACGGATATGTCGGCGGAAGAACAGCGGCATCGCGCAAACGAGATGCTGAAGAAGGTCGGTTTGGGGCCGGAGCATTATAACCGCTATCCGCATATGTTCTCTGGTGGTCAGCGCCAGCGTATCGCGATTGCGCGCGCATTGATGCTGAATCCAAAGCTCCTCGTGCTCGACGAGCCGGTCTCGGCGCTTGATCTTTCGGTCCAGGCACAGGTGTTGAACCTGCTTGCCGACCTGCAGGACGAGTTCAATCTCACCTACGTCTTCATCAGCCACGATCTCTCCGTCGTTCGCTATATCGCTGACGAGGTCATGGTGATGTATTTCGGAGAGGCGGTTGAATACGGTACGCGCGATGAGGTCTTTTCCGACCCCAAGCACGAGTATACCCGGACACTGTTTGCAGCGACACCTCGCGCGGACGTCGAAACTATTCGCCAGCGTATTGCGAAAAAGAAGGCAATGGCCGCGGCCTGACTACTCCCCTGAAGGAGGTGGGGTGATCCATCTGAAAGATTACACCCCACCCACCGTTTCGCGGCGACCTCCCCTTCGGGGAAGGTTACAGCTTTCACTCCACGAATACCCTGACGCTCGCGGCTCTTCCCACGGCATCAATCACCGTCAGTGTCGAAAAGCCTGCCCCTTCCGGCATCCATTGATTGGTTCGCCGACGCGACAAATCGGTGAGCGGTCTTCCATTCGCCAGCCAGCGGAAGGGCGCCCGCCCGCCCTGCAGTTTCAGTGCCAGCGGCGAGATTTGCCCGGACCGAGCGCCAAGATCGACCCTTGCCCCTTCGGGGGGATAGACGATCTGCGGCGGCGGCTCTCGAGTTGAGGCCGAGATGAGGCCGGCCGCCGTCATCGAAAAGCGTCGCTGGCTGATCGGAAGATCGGCCTGCGCAAGCCGCACGACACCAGCAGGAGCCGACGGCAAAGGCGCGATCGGAACGCCTGATTTGGAAAAGGCTTCGAAGAGGATCGGCGCAGCGGTTTGATAGCCGGCAATGCCCGGCACCGCCCCATTGTCCGGCCGACCGACCCAGACTCCGAGCACATAACGACCGTCATAGCCAACGGACCATGCATCACGATAGCCGTAGCTCGTGCCAGTCTTATAGGCGATGCCGAGTCTCGGGCTCCCCTGTGGCGGCAGAACGTCCGACAGAATATCTGCGACGTGCCAGACAGCCTGCGGCTCGAGCAATGGCTCGCCCTCGATGAGACCCGGCGCCCGATCGACCCCGTTTCCGAGCAAGACGGGCTGTCCCTGATTTGCCAGCGCGGCATAAGCCTGCACGAGATCCTTGAGCGTGATGCCGACGCCGCCAAGCCCGATTGCCAGACCGGGTGCCTCATTTGGTGGCAGGACCGGCCGTATATCGGCTCGCCGGAAACGGATCATCAGCCGTGACGGCCCGACCGCATCGAGCAGACGCACGGCCGGCACATTGAGCGACAATTGAAGTGCCTGCCGTATGCTGACGTCGCCCTGGTAGCTCATGTCGAAATTTTTCGGCCGGTAGCCGAAGAAATCCGCCGGCCGATCTTCAATGATCGTCTCCTGGGAGACGATCCCCTGCTCGAAGGCTAGTCCGTAGATGAATGGTTTCAGGGTCGAGCCAGGCGAGCGCAGAACCCGCGTCATATCGATCCAGCCTGAACGGCTCGCATCGAAATAGTCCGCGGAACCCACCTCGCCGACGATTGCGCCGGTCGTCACATCCGCCATGACCATCGCGAGCGAAACCCGGGGGCTGAGCCTGGAGGTCGCCTCGCGGGCGACTTGTTCCAGTCCCTGCTGGATGCCGCGTCTGAGCGTCGTCTTGTGCTGTTTGATATCCGGTCGCTTTCGAGTAGCCGCTTCGGAAAGATGCGCGGCATAGGCCGGCAATTGCAGCCGCCGCAGCGGGATTGCCTCGCTCAGGGCACGCTCCGCCTCGCCCTCGCCCGTCAAGTCCGCGACGGCCGACCTCACCAGCACCCGCTCACGCGCTGCCTTCGCGCTTTGGGCATGCCGATCCGGACGCCGGCCTTCAGGCGATTGCGGCAGGGCCACGAGCAGGGCTGCTTCCGCCACCGTCAATCGGCGCGGCTCCTTGCCGAAATAGGCGAGGCTTGCGGCACGAATCCCTTCCAGGTTGCCGCCATAAGGCGCGTGGGTGAGATAGATTTCGAAAATCTCCTGCTTGCTCAAGCGCCGCTCTATTTGCAGAGCACGGACAAGCTGAATGAGCTTTGCAGAAAAGGAACGGGTTTCGCGCGGCTCTATCAGCCGAGCCACCTGCATGGAAAGCGTGGAGGCTCCGGAAACGATGCGGCCGTTCGTGATGAATTGCAGCGCCGCCCGGCCGAGAGCCAGAGGGTCGACGCCTGCATGGTCGTAGAAACGCTGATCTTCATAGGCAACCAGCATTTTGATAAACCGAGGATCGACGTCCTCCGCTGCGGTCTTCAGTCGCCAGCGACCTTCCGGCGTGGCAAAGGCCCGCAACAGCACACCATCCGCGTCCAGCACTTCGGTCGAGACGACCTGCGCCTTTTCAAGCGGCGGCGGGAAGGCCCGGTCGGCGGCATCAAGACCGGCGACCAGCCCGGCCACGAGGACCAAGCCGGCACCGATGCCGATCGAGAGCTTCCACCTGCGTTTCATGGGATCGAGCCGCCGCTATTGCGCGGCGAGCACCTCCATCTTGCCAGTTGCAGTCCGCGCCGAGAACTGCGGCCGGTACATATCTTCGACCTGCGCCGCCGGATGGTCATAAACGCCCGGCGTCACGGCGCGCACGACATAGGCGAGCGTGATCTGGCGATTATCGCCGGCGCTGCGATCGAATGCGGCAACGAAACGGTCGTTGCGGAACTCCGTATGCGCAGCCTGAACCTCCTCCAGCCAATCGAAATTCGAAAGGTTGGCGCTGTTGACGACGCTCGGATTGTCGATCTCAAAACCGGCCGGCAGCAGATCGGTCACGACGATGCGCGACGGCCACTCGTTCGTCTCGGTGATGGTCAGCACCGCCACGTAACGTTCATTCTGCTGCGCCTCGCTGACATTCACTTCCTCGCCATCCATATTGTAATAGGTTCGGGAGATTTCGAAACCTTCGCCACCGGCAGGAAGCGGCTGGGCAGGCGCCGCAACCGTGGTGATCGCCGCGGAAAGGGTTTCGCCGCTGTCGTTCCTGATCGTTACCGGATGGTCGATCAGCGCGTCACCCGTCATCTGCGACATCAGCGTCCCGCGGTGAGAAGCGCCATTGACGTTAAGCCGCAGGCTGTCGTCGCCGTTCTGCAGAGCACGGGCGGCGAGCAGCATCCAGGTCTGTTCTTGGGTGCTGGTATATTTCTTGGCGGCCCACTCCTTGGCAACGATATTCGCCAGCGCCGGCACGATCGGCGGCACGGGTTTGCTCTCGGCGGCCAGTGCCAGGACCGCTGCGCCGTCCCGCAACGACGAACCATAGTCGGAGCGAGCCAGGCTCACCTTATGGATCTGCGCCTGTTCCGACATCTGCAGGGAATCTGCAAAAATGCTCTTTGAGCGCTGGGCATCCCCGTAAAGCGCCAGCGCCGCAGCAATATGGGCTTTGGCGAGAGGCGTCGGGAAGTCATTGAGCGCCGTGTCCGCGTAGTAGCGCAGATCGCTGATCGCGGCTTTCCGGTTTCGCGCGAGCACGTAGAGCGCATAGGCGATTTCGTTGCCCTGGTCCTTGATGTTGTTGGTATAGCCGAGCGTATTCTGCAGGTTCTCCAACGCCTGAACCAACGTCTTTTCCGGAACGTCGTAACCTTGCTCTCGGGCACGAGAGAGGAAGTCCGTCACATAGGAATCGAGCCACAAATCGCCGCCGCCCGGAGCCCAGAGGCCGAAACTGCCGGCCGAGGACTGGTACGAAAGCACGCGATAGATGGCGTCCTGCACCCGCTTCTTGATATCCGCATTGTCGGCCAACCCGTTCTGCACCGCCATTTCGCTGAGATAAAGAAGCGGAAGCGCGCGGCTCGTGGTCTGTTCGGCGCAGCCGTATGGATAACGGCTGAGGCCCATCAGCAGCGCCGGAATGTCGAAGGCGTTCGACCGGCTGACATTCACACTGACGGAGCCCCCGGGCAGGACACTGTCCGCAAGCAAGTTGGAATCAACTGTGAGGCTCGCCCCGGGCCGAAGCTCAACAAGCCGACGCTCCGTAATGGGCATCGACGCCGGCCGCACCGGGATATCAAGCTGCTGATACACGGAAGGTCCTGAAACGCTCGCCAGACGCACATAGACCTCACCATTGCCCGGTTCGATACCGGAAAGCGGGATTGTGAGATTTGCCTTTCCGCCTGCTGCGAGCTTTAGGTTCTTGCTCCCGTTCTGCCCGACTGAGACCGGATCGGTCGTCATGACAGTAAGCTGATAGTCGCCGGCCGGCGCATCCGTGTTGGCGATATCGAGACGCAGATTGCCCTGATCTCCAGGGGCGAGGAAACGCGGCATGCTTGCGGTTACCACGATCGGGTCGCGGATGATCACATCCTTGACGCCATGTCCGACCCCCAATTTCGACCAGGCGACCGCCATTATGCGGGCGGTGCCGTTGAACTGCGGAATATCGAAGGAAACTTTTGCTTTGCCCTCGGCGTCGAGTTTTACGGGGCCTGAGAAAAAGGCCACCAGCTTCTCCTTTGGCGGGCTCGCCTGCAGGGCAATGCTGCCGCCATCACCGCCGGTGCGCAGGCGGCCGGTGGCGCCGAGCGAGCCGTCGATAAGCCGGCCGTATATGTCGCGAATCTCAATCCCGAGGCGGCGCTGGCCGAAATACCAGTCGTCCGGTGCCGGCGGCTCGTAGCGCGTCAGGTTGAGGATACCGACATCGACCGCGGCGACCGTTACATAGGCGTTTTCATTTGCCCCGGCTCCGGCTACCTGCACGGAAATATCGAGCGGCTGACGCGGCAGCGTCTTTTCAGGCGCATCAACCGAGACCTGCAGGTCCCGATTTTCCGGATCGACCTTCAACCATGTGATACCGATCGCGCGCATCGGCATCCGGCTTTGCTGTGCCTCGCCCGGACGATAGAGCGTAGCTGTTACATAGGCGCCGGCGCCCCAAGCCGCCGTGACGGGAATTTCCACCTCACCGCCCTGCTCGCCCATGCTCGCCGCCTGCACGGTGATCAGCTCTTCAGAGCCTGCCGTCAGCATCAGTTCTCCGGCATAACGCGAGGAGACTTTGAGCTTCGCAGTGTCGCCGATTTTGTAGCTCGGCTTGTCGAGAGCGATTTCCAGTGCATCCGGCGTTTCGGTCGAGGTCGCGGTCACGAACCAGCCGGCGTCGAATTCCACGCTCGACGCGGGTCCGCCGACATCGGCAGTCTCGACCTCGAGCCTGTAACGTCCCCAGCCGACCGGGACGGAGATCCGGCCGCCATCGGCGGTGACGTTGACGGCACCATCGGCAATCTGGCTCGTGCGCGTTACCGGCTCGAAACGCCAGGAAGACCCGTCGCGATACCATTGGTAGTCGCGGTCGACCTTGATGAGCTTCCACGAAAGGCCGCGCATCACCTGCTTATTGCCGTCGGCGCCCACGACGATGACCGTGAAATTGCCGACCGAATTTTCTGCCAGATCTCCCGTAAACTCCGGCTTGATCCCGATACGAGAGCCCTCTGACTTGACGGGTAAGGTCATCGTGCGCTCGACGGCCCGGCCACCTGCCTCCTGCATCCGCACGACAATATCTGCGTTGACAAGCTGCGTGATCGATGGGATTTCGCTCACCAGCGCTTCGATGATCGATTTCCCATCCTCATCGGTCGGCTCCAGCTCATCGAGCGGTATCCTTACCGTCTCGGTTTCCTCTTCATCCGCCAATCCGAATTGATAGCCGGGAAACGCCGAATTTTCCCGGGTAGGCTTCAGCGCAATCTCACCTTCCAGATTGAGACCGGCTGCGGGCGCACCATAAAGGAAGCGCCCGTCGACGTTGATCGACGCCGGCTTGCCCGCTTCGATCTCCTTCGCATCGCTCGCCATCTCGAACTCGATGCGATCAGGCACGAAGTCATCGACGAGGAACGTCTTTTCGCCGATTGCGGAGCCCTTCGGATCCGTGAAGATCTGCATTGTCCAGGTGCCACGCATGGACGTCTGCTGCAGCGGCAGGCTCACGGCATAGCCGCCGAGCAAACCATTGCTGACCATCCGTCGATCCTCGACGCCGTCCGGACGCAGGAAGACAAAGGTGAGCGGTAGATTTTCGATGGCCGCGGCATCGACATCGCGGGCGAGGGTACTGGCGTAAACCGTTTCGCCGGGGCGGTAGATGCCCCGTTCCGTCCAAGGCAGGACATCGATGGCACCCGGCGCCGGGCGGCCTGTTACGCCGCGGTCCGAGAGATCAAAACCGGCGCGGGTCATATCGAGGAAGACGAAATCCTGGCCGCTGTTCTGTGCCGTCAGGACCGCCGGCACCATCCCTGCGGTGCCGCGCATCAAGCCGGCAGTGAAAACCGCGCGGCCATCCGCATCCGTCTTCGCGGTGCCAAGGATTTCATTGTTCTTGGCAAGAAGCTGAAGATCGACGCCGCTGATCGGCTTGGCGGAACCAAGCGAGCGGGCGAAGACATGCAGGCCGTCCGTACCGGCATAGGTGGTAAGACCGATATCGGAAACGACGAACCATTGCGTCGCTTTGCTGTCCCATTCCTGCGAGACCGTATTGGAAGCGGCCGCCGTCAGCACATAGACGCCCGGCTTTCGGGCGGGCAACGCTTCATCGACCGGCAAGCTCGTCACCACATCCTTGTTGAGTTCGGTGCCAATATCAATCGTTCCCTGCCAGACGAGCTCGCCGCTTTGCTGCTCGATCTGGCCGGCATTGTAGCCGTCCATCTGGGTGAGAAACTGCGAATTGGCGAGAAGCGAGGCGATATTCCGGTCGCCTATCCGGTAGAGCTTCAGGTCTGCCTTTTCCGTATTGACCGAAACGATCGGAATGCCGCGGCGGGCCGTCGAAGGCAGGACGAAACTGTCGCCGGTGAAGCGTACCGTCGCCGACCGGTCCTTGACGTAGAGATCAAGATCGATCTGGGCGACGAGCGGCTCGTCGACCGATGACGGGAGGCCGCGGCGGAGCGATAGCTTGTATCGCTGGCCGTGCGTCAGACCTTCGACGCAGATCTGGTTGTCCTTGGCTTCCATAGCCTTCGGCGCCTGGCCGTTGAGCACCACGAACGGAGCGTAATCGACACCGGCTTTCACCAGCGGCTCGGAAAATTGCACGCAGGCGCGCGGATTGGCGCTGTCCGCATCGACCGTATTACCCGTCACGCGGAAACCCTGGCGCTCGCGAAGGTCATTGTAGGCCGTCTGCACGGTACGGGCCTTCACCAACGCGAGGCTCGCTTTATAGGCATTCAGTGCAGAGCGGTAATTCTGCTGCTTGGTAAGCGCTGCTCCAAGAACCGCCAGTGCATCGGCGCGGCTTTGGGCCGTGCGGGACAGCTGGTAGCCGTTGATCGCAGCAAGGGTACCTTCGCTATCGTCCCTTGCGGTGCCGGCAGCACGCGCCAGCTCGATCCAGAGCGCACCATTATCGGGGGTCAACGTAAGCGCACCTTTGAGATTGTAGATCGCGGTATCGACATTGCCGCGGAGGAGTTCCGCCTGGGCGATCGTCTTCAGGTTTTCGACACCATAACCCTGCTGGTTATCCCCGAGCGTCAGGCCCTCTTTCTGCTCCCTGGCCTGCTGCAGCAGGTCCTCGGACAGGAAAGAGAGCTTTTGTGGTGCGCCTATGTCCGGCTCCGTGGCGACGTCAACGATCTTGCCCGCCACGGCGCCGGGAAAGGGATTGAGCTGGCCGTAGTCCGTCTTCAGGAAACACCACTTGGCCTTGACGTTATAGGTGAAGGCTTTGCATGCATTGTCGCCGATGCACGCCGCCTCGCATTGCGGCTGGCTGACGTTCTTCACGGTTCTGAGATCGAAACCGAGATAGTCGCTATCCGGTGTGCTCTCGATACGCCGCTCCGCAGCCGTCAACGGCAAGGCGAGAGCGAATGCGGAAAAGAGAAGAGCGGAAAAGCCGAAAAACGCGCGCCTGGACATGAACCGTCCCCCCAATGGCTGTCGTTGAATGCGCCAGTTTTCCGATGTGTGCGGGAACTTGTCAAACGAAACTAAGGCGGTTCACGCACCCCTTTTCATGAAGATATTGTCATACAGGAAAACTGTGCCGGATCGGATCAGGCCATCAGTCCGGCTGCCGTAAAACCACCATCTACGGCCAGGATCTGGCCGGTCACATAGGAGGACTGTTCGCCGTCAACGAGGAAGGCGATAGCCGATGCAATCTCCTCCGGTTGACCATAACGACGCAATGGAACCGTGCGCTGCCATTCCTCCCGTGTCACCGCAGTATGGTTTTCCTTGACCATCGGGGTTTCTATCGGCCCGGGTGCGATCGCGTTGACGCGGATCAGGTCGTCAGCGAGTTCAACGGCCATGATCTTCGTCAGCGTGATCAACGCGCCCTTGGAAGCGCCATAAGCCGAGCGACCGAGATTGCCTTTTATCCCGGAAACCGAGGCAATATGGACAATCGAACCGCCGCCATTCTCCCTGAGAACCGGGGCCAGCGCCTGCGATAGCGCAAAGGCGCCGATAACGTTGACCTCATAGATCTTCCGCAGCATGTCGGTCGTCGTATCGGCAAAACGCGCATTGGCGGCAATACCTGCGCTATTGACGAGCGCGGCCAGCGGCGCATTGAGCGTTCGGCATCGGTCGGCCAACTGCGCGACCGCCGCTTCGTCCGTCACATCAAGCGGCGCAAGCGTGATCGCGTGACGATTGCTAAGCCGCTCGCCCAGACGCGCGAGGGCCGAGGCATCCCGGTCGGCGGCAATGACATGCCAGCCGGCGTCAATCAGAAGCTCCGTCGTCGAAAGGCCGATACCCGATCCCGCACCCGTCACGACGACACTTCGCATGCCATTCTCCTAGTTTCCGACAATGACCAATTCGAAGGTGACGCCAACCGGATTATCGCCGCGCGCAAGCCGCCCCTGGTAGATGACGCCGTCCGTATCGACGACCGCCGCATCCAGCGTTGCGCGCGGCCCCTCGGCTGTCTGTTCCAGCAGCCCCGTCTCGACAGCGATCTCGGTCGCCAGGCAGGCAACTCGTCTCCCATCCTCGAACACCGGCTCATTGATGCTGCCGATGCCGAAGATCCTCCCGCTTTCAATCCCGTGCTGATGACACACGTCCTCGATTACCGTTGCGATATCTTCGTTCGGCCGCACCCGCAGCAGCATGCCATTGCCTGACCCGCTTTCGCCCTTGGCGGAAAACAGGGTGAAATTTGTTTCCGGGTCGGGGATCGAATCGAAGGTAGCGGTTGCGCTGCCGTAGCCCTTGACCGTGACTGGCTCACTCACCACGCTGTCGAACGGCAGGACATGGCCCATTCGAAGCCTGTTCTCGCCTGTATCCCAGATACCGTGGCAATGAAGGAAGGGCACACCATCGCGTTCGCCGAATATGGCGGTGGCCTTCTCGAATCTGCCGCCCGCCGACGGCGCAAAAGTCGCGCTGTACCAGGCGGCATGGTCCTCGTCCGGGGAAAAGGCCGGAAGCACGTAGCTGAACGGGTCGCAGGCTCCGCCTTCGATATTGACGAAACCGCCTTTGCAGCCCGCATCTGCAAAAACTCGCGCTACGCCGGCGAGAAAGACTTCGCCCGGTCGCAGCTCGCCTTCGACAGGCCTCAATTCAGTCCGCACCGCCTCATGCCGGATTGGCGCTACAGGTCCCGGATGTTTGAGCTGACGCAGCATCGGTTTTTCATGAGCCGGCTTGTGATCAAGCTCGCCTCTCGCCTGAAGTTCTTCGCGGATCATCTTCTTGGTGATCTTGCCATAGGCGGATTTCGGCAGCACATCCCAGAAGATGAAGCGTTTCGGGATCTTGTAGCGAGACATCTTGCCGTCGATGAATGCAAGCATCTCTGCTTCTGTAACGGTCGTGCCGGGCTTTACGACGCAGACCGCATAACCCACCTCCCCCCAAAGCGGGTCCGGCACGCCGAGCACCGCCACCTCACTGATCGCAGAATGGGTGAGCAGCTTCTCCTCGATCTCGCGGGGATAGACGTTCGAGCCGCCGGATATGTACATGTCGGATGCACGCCCGGTGATATAGAGAAAGCCTTGATCGTCCATGTGGCCAAGGTCACCCGTTCGAAACCAACCGTGGCGGAACGCTTTTTCGTTCGCTTCTGGATTATCGTAGTATCCGGCGAAGACCGCCGGTCCGACGACGCAGATTTCCCCAGTCTCGAAGGGCGGGACCTCTTCACCTGTATCATTCTGGATCGACACCTGCATGCCGGTACGTTCCATACCGCAGGTCCCGATCTTCACGCCTTCCCCGTCTTCCGCCGAATGAAGAGCCGGCGGCAGAACGGTGATCGCGCCCGTTACCTCACCGAGACCGAAATACTGCACGATGACGGATCCCAGGCTCTTCAGCGCCCGTTTCTGATCCTCGCGGTACATCGGCGCACCCGCATAAATCACATACCGCAGCGAGGAGTGATCGTATTTCTCCGCCGCCGGGTGCTCGACCAGGAGCTTGAGGATCGTCGGCACGGTGAACATGGTCGAGACGCGCCATTTCTCGATCAGCGCCCATGCCGCATCGATGTCGAACTTTTCGGTCGGCAACAGGATCGTCTTCGCCCCATGCGCAACCTGGGTCAACTGGTGCACGCCGGCCCCATGCGACAGCGGCGCGACGACCAAAGCCGCATCGGCGGAAGTAACGCCCGGCATCAGGTCGCAGAGATGGTTATTAACCACGAAATTCATCTGGCCATGGGTCAACACCGCCGCCTTGGGCCGCCCCGTCGTACCCGAGGTGAAGAAGAACCAGCAAGGATCATCTCTCTCGACCCGCTCATCGAGAGCCGCCCGTCCAAGAAATTCCTCGACAATTTCGTCGTATGAGGGACCGAATTCCGCTTCGCCGATGGCGATCACGAACCCGATCTGGGCACTCGTCTCGCGCGACACGCGCGCGTGATCGGGAAAAGAGACGTTGCAGATCATGCCCTTGGCGCCGCTGGCCTTGGCGAGATAGGCCACTTCTTCCGGGGTCTGCCGAAAATTGGTCGGCACCCAGACAGCGCCAATCCGGAAACAGGCGAACATGGATTCGAACATCTGGTTGCAGTTCTGCGACTGAACCAGGATGCGGTCACCCTTGGAGACCCCAAAGCGCTGTTGCAAGGCAGCGGCCATGGCATCGATACGCGTCTCGAATTCCTCCCATGTCCAGGTCTTCTCCGCCCAGACGAGTGCCACCCCCCGGGGATCGCGGCGCCTGGCCTGCGTCACGAAATGCGCGAGATTCATGACTCGTGTCGAGCAGGGCACAAGCCCTCCCTTCGGCTCGGCAGGATTACTGGCAGACACCGAAGTGACGGCGTTCATTTCGTCCGCTCCAGAATGGAGACGTAGTTGGCGACAGCCGCACCGCCCATATTGAAAACCCCGGCAAGGGTGGCGTTCGGAATCTGCATCTCGCCTGCGTCGTCACAGAGTTGCATTGCCGCCATCACATGCATGGAGACGCCAGTGGCGCCGATCGGATGCCCCTTGGATTTGAGCCCGCCCGATGGATTTACCGGCAAACGGCCATCCTTGCGGGTAATGCCTTCACGAATAACCCGATAACCCTCTCCGGGTGCCGCAAGTCCCATGGCTTCATATTCGATGAGTTCTGCGATCGTGAAGCAGTCGTGCGTTTCGACGAAATCTAGATCGTCGAGCGACACACCCGCCTCACCAAGCGATTTCTGCCAGGCCCTGCGCGCTCCCTCGAAGGCGATCGGATCGCGCCGCGACATGGCGAGGATGTCGTTGGCATGGTTGCGCGCCTTGAAGGCGACAGCCCGTTTCATGCCGGCGGCAACTTCGGGTGTCGCGATGACCAATGCGGCTGCTCCATCCGATACCAGCGAACAATCGGTACGGCGCAGCGGCGCTGCTACGTAAGGATTCTTGTCCGACACGGTGTTGCAGAAATCGAAGCCGAAGTCCTTCTGCATATGCGCATAAGGGTTCTTCACGCCGTTTGCATGGTTCTTCGCGGCGATCATCGCCAGCTCTTCTGAACGGTCACCGTACCGCTGAAAATAGTGGCTGGCGATGCGTCCGAAGAGGCCTGCAAACCCCCCTTCGACATCCGCCTCCTCTTCGCGATAGGAAGCGGAAAGCAATATATCGCCCGTTTCCTTTGTCGGGAGCGCCGTCATTTTCTCCGCGCCCACGACGAGGGCGATCTTGCCTCGGCCGGAGGCGATAAAATCGAGCGCTGAATAAAGGGCCGCCGAACCCGTTGCGCAGGCGTTCTCCATCCGCACCGCAGGCACGTGGTCCAATCCGTCGGCAGCCATCGCGACGAGAGCGCCTTGAAAGTCCTGCTTGGAAAAGCCGTTGTTGAACACCCCGACGAAGATCCCGTCGACGTCCCTTGCCGTGATCCCCGCGTGTTCGAGCGCCGGATTGATCACCTCGGCCATCAGCTCCCTGGTCGATCCGGCTTCGGACTTGCCGAATTTCGAATGAGCCCAACCGACGATCTGTGCTCCTGCCATGACCTTCTCCCTTGTTTCAGACCCGTTCTGGCGCCCGTGTGCGCGCCGCCAGCTGCGGCTTTGGAATCGGCGCTTTTTCGCCGCCGAAAAGCGCCTTCAGCTTGCCTTGGACTCGCTCCACCTCCTGGCGCAGCAGTGCCATCAGTTCTTTCTGCCGCATTTCATTCATGCGGCTGTCGATGGCCGCTATGGACAACGCCCCGGCGAGACGGCCATCCGGCAGCAGGATCGCCATTCCTATTCCCCAGGAATTGGCAATCACTCTTCCTGGGTTCAAGGCGTAGCCCTGTTCGCGCGTCCGGGCGACATCTCTGCCGATGATTTCCGGAGAATAGCCGGGATACTGGGCCGCGACGACCCCTTCTATTCGGTCGATTATCGCCGCCACTTCTGCATCCGGCAGAGCCGCGAGCATAGCAAGCGACCCCGCACCGACACCCAGTGGATTTTGATCGCCCGCGAGAAGAGCGTGCGTTCGGACTGGAAACGCCCCTTCCTCGCGATGCAGGCAGACGGCATAATCGTCGCGCCGCATGGAAACGAAACTGGTGTCGCCTGACGCGGCGGAAAGCCGCTTCAGGCTTTCGCCAGCCATTTCCAGCAGGCCATGCCGGCGCGAAGCCAGCATGCCGAGCACGTAGAGCTCCCCTCCGAGATAATACCGGCGGGTTAGCTCATCCTGTTCCACCAGGCGGGACCGCATCAACGCCATGAGCAATCGCCGGGCGGTGGGTTTGTTCAATCCGCTTTCGGAAACCACATCGCCAAGGGCAATGCCCTTTTCCGCACGGCGGCCGACGATGGAAAGTAGCTGCAAAGCCCGTTCCACCGCTTGCGCGCCGGTTCCCGAAGCCGCGCTCTCCGACAGGATCGACGGGATTTCCACATTCCGCTCCATAGATGAGCCTCTATCTGGCGCCTGGTTAGTCCTGCTTAGCCCAGCGTTTTGCCGACGGCTTTTTCCAGGATCGCCCAGGCTTCGTCACCATACTTGGCTTTCCAGTCCTTGTAGAAATTCGCGCTGCGCAGCTTTTCCTGGAAAAGCGCACCGTCCGGCTTGTTGAATTTCATACCCTTACTCTCGAGCTCCACTTGGACGGTGGCATTCAGTGCCATGACGTCCTTGCGCTGCAGCTCGGCTGCCGCGTTGAAGTGCTTGGCGACGATCTGCTGCAGGTCTTCAGGTAGCGCCTGCCAGGAGCGGCGGTTGAGCAGGATCCAGAAACCGTCCCACATGTGGTTGGTCAGCGAGACATATTTCTGCACTTCGTAAAGCTTCGCAGTCGCAAGGATGGCAAGCGGATTTTCTTGGCCATCGACGATGCCGGTCTGCAGGGCCGTATAGGTCTCTGCGAAGTTAATCGATGCCGGTGCCGAACCAAAGGCGGTGAACATCGAGGTCCAGAGCGGGCTGACCGGCACGCGAATCTTGAACCCTTCGAGGTTTTTCGGAGACTCGATCGGTCCCTTGGATGAAGTGATCTGGCGGAAACCGTTGTCCCAGATCTTCTCAAGCGTCAGCAGGCCCTTCTTCTCGATCTCTCCGCGGACGTATTTGCCGAGCTCGCCGTCCATCGCCGGCCAGACCTGATCGTAGCTGGGGAACGCGAACCCTACACCGTTCAGCGACGCATTCGGGACGAGCGTCGAAAGAATGATCGGCGACAGGCTGAACATTTCGACGCCGCCGGAACGCACCTGGCTCAGCATGTCGGTATCGGCACCGAGCTGGCTCGAGGGAAAGATGTTGATCGCCATGCGGCCGCCGCTCTCCTCCTGAATCTTCGCCACCGCTTCCTTGGCGCGAATGTTCATCGGGTGGGTCAAAGCCTGGTTGTTCGCGAACTTGTAGGTGAACTCGGCGGCATTCGCGGGCCGCGTGCGGATCGAAAATGTGGTGGCGAGACCGGTCGTGGCCGCGCCCAAAAGAATAGTTCTGCGATTGACGTTCATGAAATCCTCCTCCGATTTCAGTTCCCGGTTATGCGTTTCCTGCCCTCTCACAAAAAGGCGGTGGAAAAATAGGGCACAGCTGCGATCACCAGAAGGCCGATCATCAGCGCGCCGATATAGGGCCAGATGGCCTTCATGGCTTCGTCCGGCGAAACATTGCCGATTTTACACGCGATGTAGAAACCGATGCCGATCGGAGGGGTCATGAGACCGATATTCATCGCCGTCACCACCACCATGGAATAGTGAATGTCGTTGATGCCGAGCGAGCGAGCGACGGGGAACATGATCGGTGCCATCAGCACGATCGCCGGCAGCCCTTCGAGCACGCAGCCGAGCACCAGAAAGATGAGGATGGTGACGCCCATGAAGGTCATCCAGCCGCCCGGCAGTCCCTGCACCGCATCAACGAGCTGGGCGGCAAAACCGGTCTGCGTCAGCGCCCACGCCATGGCCGAAGCAGCTCCCAGGATCATCAAAATTGCACCGGAAAGTGCCGCGGTCTCAACCAGCATCGAATATAGCCGGCCATAGCTGATGCCGCCATAAAGCAGGACGCCAATGATCATGGCGTAAAGCACGGCGATGGTCGAAACTTCGGTAGCGGTTGCAATGCCCTCACCGACCGCCGTGCGGATCAGGAAAGGCAGCACGAGGGCCGGCGCCGCGACCAGAAGGGCTTTCTTGACGACCGGCAACGGCGCCCGGCGCACGCCGGCCATGGATTCATGCCGCGATTTCCACCGGGCAAGGACAGCCAACACCAGGAGCAGCACCATGGCGATTGCAAAGCCGGACGTAAACAGGCCCGCGATGGAAACTCCGGCTGCTGATCCCAACACGATCAACACGATCGAAGGAGGCACGGTCTCGGCCATGGCCGCCCCGGTCGCGAGCAGCGCAATCATCTCCGGCGGCTTGTGACCGCGCCGTTTCATTTCGGGAAACAGCGCCGGCGCAACCGTCGCCATGTCCGATACTTTAGAACCGGAAATACCGGAAACGAGAAAAAGCGACCCGAGCAGCACATAAGACATGCCGGCGCGCACATGCCCAAGCAGCGAGGCCAGGAATTCGACGATCGCCTTGCCCATGCCTGTCGCGTCGAGGATGCAGCCGAGAAGGACGAAGATCGGCACCGAGAGCAGGATAATGCTCGACATGCCTTCGTCGATGCGACCGATCATCACGAAAACCGGTACCGAAGTGGTGAAGGTGAGAAAGGCGAGCGTTCCGAGGCCGAAGCAGAAGGCTATCGGCACGCCGAGCACCAGAAACAATCCCACGAAGCCGACCAGAAAGATTGGAATATTCCAGTTGCCGATCTGCTTGAGACTGGGTCCCGCAACCCACAGAAGACCTGTGATTGCCGCGATCAGAATTATACTACCGGCAACGCGCCTGACGCTTGACCCTCTAAGCCCCTTGGCCAGCGCCAGGATCAGCATCAGGGCGATACCAACAGGCAAAGCGGCTGCTCGAAAACTCATCGGGATATTGAGCGCAGCAGACGTAATGAAGGACTCCTCGATTGCATATTCGTAGGCGGGCAGCAGCATGGCCGCGAGGAACACCGCCATTAATAGCATCGTCAGGGTATGGGCCAGGTCCTGCAGCCTTCCGGGCAGCATCCCCACGAACAGGGTAAGCCTCAGATGCTCATTGCGGTCGACCGCCATTGCGGCTCCGAGCATTGCGAGCCAGAGGAAGGAAATCGAGGCAACCTCGTCGATCCAGACGATCGGAAGCGAAAAGACATAGCGCGAAACGACCCCGGTCAGAAGCAAGCCAATCACCGCCACAAGCAGCATGGCTGCGACCCACTCCACGGGACGCATCCAGATCGACCCGCGCTGCTGTGGAGCTACACCTTCAAGGCCGGCAAGCAACGAAGCCTCGTCCATGGACTCGATCACGTTGTTCGCTGCCGTCACAACTCACCCTCCTCCGAACAGGCGCACGCGAAGGCCGAAAGCAGACGGGGAAAGCGGCTCACCGCGAATTTGAAACCGCAACGCCTCCTCACCGGCGTCGCCGTTCCTCCCTGTCTCAGGCTCCTCCAGCCTCAACAATAGTCCACTTTCTGGACCTGGTTCTCTCCGAACTCCCCAAACTCTGCGCGAGCTTCGTCAACTAGGCAAGCGTAAAATCGGTACAGAAGGAAAAATCTTCTTTTCTGGTTCATATCATGGAACAAGAATCAGCTCAGGTGATGCTCCCGGAGACCGTGACATGCAGACCTCCGTCCACCGGCAATTCCACGCCGGTGATGTATTTCGCCTCATCAGAGGCAAGGAAGACGGAGGCCCAAGCAATGTCCCAGCCGTCTCCCTGCTTTTTCATAGGTGCCAGAGCATCGCGTCTGGCTTTCATTTCTTCCGCCGAACCATAATAGCCACTTATCTGCTTCTGGATGTGAGGCGTATCCATGACGCCGGGAAGGATCGTGTTGGCGCGGATGCCTTTTGCGGCATATTCGATCGCGATGGCCCGCGTGAAGTGGTTGAGGCCTGCCTTCGATGCATAATATGAAACATAGGGATAGCCGGTCCACCTGATGGATGCGAGCGACGAGATATTGATAATAGCACCACCTCCCTGCCGCTCCATAATCGGCAAGACCGCCTTGCAGGTCAGGAAAGCGCTGGTCAGATTGACGTCGATCACGCGCCGCCAGCTTTCCTCGGTCGCCTCCGCGGCACCGCCCGGAAGATTGATGCCGACATTGTTGTGCAGCACATCAATGCGACCGAACCGCCCCATGGTCTTTTCGATTACGGCAGCGATATCATCGGATTTGGTCACATCAGCGGCAAGCGCCAGACCGACGCCACCCTCGGATTCGATCACCTCAAGAGTATTCTCGGCAGCGTCCCTGTTGACGTCGACACAGACGACGCTTCCGCCTTCGCGAGCGTAGGCAACAGCCGCCGCCTTGCCGTTTCCGAAGCCAGGTCCTACTGACCCCGCGCCGAACACGACGACGATCTTGTTCTTCATGCGATCCATGCGTTAATCCTCCCGCTCGCCCTCCAGACGGCGAGACGCAACTTAAGCACCTCGGAGCTGCCGGTCCATGTTCAATCCCGAACAGGATATGTGCAGAAACGTGCCCGCTTGGCTGAGCCAGTTGCCGAAGCATTGCCGCAATCGCTATTCTTGCTCAGGGCTCGAAGTCGCGAAAGCACCTTCGGCCAGATGTCTGGCATGGTCGCGGATATCCTTCGGCCATGGCGCGACCAGATCGGCAAACCGGTCAGCCTGCCCTGCATAGAGCGCTCGAGCCGCCTCTTCGTAGCCCGGCTGATCGCCAGCGAGCGCCTGCATGAAGCGATCGGCAGCCTCCTGAGCCTGTCGCTTGCGATTGTCGGGATCACCGGCAGCCCGCGCAGATTCGACCAGTTTCCGCAATGCGACGGATGCACCTCCCGGTTGCCGGTTAAGCCATTCCCAATGCCGCGGCAACAGCGTCACTTCGCGAGCGACGACACCAAGCTTCGGACGCCCCGGCCGCCGTTCCGTCGGCTCAACGGAACTTTCGGCGCCCGTCGGTAGGCGCGCAAGGCACTCCTCCACATCCCCACGCAGGTCGAGATCGACTGGCCGCCCAGTAGCGTCATCGAAGATCAGAACTCCGCTTGTTTCCTCGGCTTTCAATGCCGTGACGACTTCGACCGGCGAGCCGCCGACGATGCGTTTATCGCCCTGAAAGGCGGTCCAACTGAGCTTCACCCCGCTTCTCCTCATTTCGGAAATGATTTATCCGGGTAAAACTGCAGGGTCAATCGGCTTGGATTGCCCGCTGCCTCAGACGAGAGACGCCATCCTCGAGCCGCCGGGCGAATTGGATGATGACCCGCCGAGCGGCCGGTTCCAACCCCCTGGCGATCAGCCATGACAGGAGGAAGAGGACCGCAACCAACGCGACGCCGACTATCCAACGATCATCTTCCGTGCCGAAATGAGCGAAGACGGAGTAGCCGATGTTTTGATGGAGCAGATAAAGGGGGTAGGTCAGTCCGCCCAGGCCCATAGCCAGGCCAGGAGCAATCCGCAGTGACGGCGAGAGCGCGGCAATGGTCATGACCGCAAGCGCTGCCGGACCTATAATGGCCAGGCCGACAACCTGCCGGCTCAGGCCATAGGTCTCGACGAAATCCGATTCGGTGAGGAAAGGCGTAAACATGGCCCAGATAGCGGCTGCGCCGAGGACGCAAAGATTTCCAGCCGAACGATGCCGCTGGGTTTTGTAGAGCACCAAGCCGAAGGCGAAGTAACCGGAATACTCTGTGATCAGCAGTTTTTGCAGGACGCCGCTTCCGATTGCAATTTCATTGCAAGCGGAAATGCTAAGCCACAGCAGGATGAGCATGCGCCAGCCGCGGTCGAAAAAGCCTGTTGCAATCAGCAGAAATATCCAACCGTAGAAGATGATCTCGTACGCAATCGTCCAATAGGCACCATCGAGGAAAGGCTGGCCTAGCGCTCTTGACAGGATGACAGCATGCGCCATCCACTGCTCAAGCGTCGGGGGCTGGAGGGACGGTACCGGCATGGCTGTCAGAACGATGGCGGTAATCGTCGCGCAGACGATAAAAGTCGGCCAGAGCCTGGCCACCCGCCCGACCGCAAATTCGTAAGCCGAACGTCCTTCTGCCGACATCGTGATGACATAGCCGGAAATGGCAAAGAAGATCAGGAGGCCGGTGTCGAACCACATGGCCAGCGGCGCAAGCTCCGGAAAACCGATGCCGCCGCCCTCCCCGGAAATCTGCATGCGGAATCCGTAGTGGAACAGCAGCACCATCAGTGCCGAAATGAGGCGCAGCAGATCCAGGTTAAGGATACGTGGCGTCTTCCCAATCGTCATCGACACCTCTCACAGGACAATTTGCGGCATCTTATGGAATGAGCCTTTGAAAACCGTGAATCCATCGGAAAGAATATGAATAGATCTGACCGGTGAGATCTTCCCGCACGCAACGTCTTCCCTTTCCGCCGTGAATGGCGTTTCCTCTTGTCTTGCGAGCGGATTCGGTCAGGACATCGAGGAGGATTCCCATGACGATCTTTGTTTGCTCCGCCTGCGGCACATCCTTCGATGACGGCGAGCATCCACCAAGAACATGCCGGATCTGCGCCGACGAGCGCCAATATGTGCCGACCTCCGGACAGGTTTGGACGACGCCGGAAAAACTTGCTCTCGCACACCGGAATACGTGGTTTCAACTCGAGCCGGGATTGATGGCCATCCAGACTGTTCCGGCCTTCGCCATCAACCAGCGTGCGCTGCTTCTGCATACGCCGGCCGGAAACGTGCTCTGGGATTGCATTGCTCTGCTTGACGAAGCAACTAAAGCAATTATCCACGCGCTTGGCGGCCTGAGCGCAATTGCCATCTCGCACCCTCACTACTACACGACGATGCAGGACTGGGCCGCCGCATTCGACGCGCCTATTTATCTTCACGCCGCGGATAAAGAATGGATCTGCCGTTCCTCTGATTACATCCGCCTATGGGAAGAGGATGCTCTCGTCCTTTCCTCCGCCGTCACGCTTGTTCATGGCGGAGGACATTTCGCCGGCGGTACCGTATTGCATTGGGCCGGCGAAGATGGGCAGGGCGTGCTGCTTGCTGGAGACATCGTCCAGGTAACTCCGGGAGCAGATCACGTGTCATTCATGTGGAGTTACCCCAACATGCTGCCGCTCAGTGCCGCGGAGGTAGCGGATGTCGCCGAACGATTGGCGCCATGGCCTTTCGAACGAATCTACGGCGCCTTCTCTCACCAGAATGTGCGACAAGGCGGGCAGGATATCGTGGCGCGCTCTGCGCGCCGCTATATCGATCGGATCAAGAACCCCAACCAGTGATAGGCAATCTGTCGGCCGAGAACACTCGTGTCTGCGACATCTGCGATTGATGCCTTGCCCGACTGACGCCATCACGGCGTGATCGCGCGCTCCCCGGATATCTGTTCATTCATCCATTCGGCGCCGGCACGAATACCACCAAGCGGGAAGACATGGATGCGGTCGATCAGGCTTTCCGGATGAGCCGCTTTGTATTCGGCGATCTCCGTCAGAAAATCGGTGGGCTCATATGGCACCAGCAGCTTGCTGAGATCCATCGCACGCCGCTGCAACACGCTTAACGAGGCACCAACACCGCAGGAGACAGCAAACTTGATCAATGTCTGCAGCTTGGTCGGTCCGGCGACGCCGAGATGGATCGGCAACTTGATGCCGGCCGCAGCAATCCGCTCCGCCCAGGCGATCACGGGTTTGGCATCGAAAGCAAACTGGGTGACGATTGCCATCTCCGCATCGGTGCGCTGGGAAAAAGCCTGCTTGAACTGCAGCGCTTCGTCGACGATCTTCGTACCGCCGCCGGTATCTATGTCCTTGTTGCCTTCCGGATGGCCAGCGACATGCAGGCGTTTGAAGCCATAGCGATCGAATAGACCGGATTCGATCAGCTGGATCGAGCTGTCGAAATCGCCTGCCGGCGTCGTCACCCCACCCCCGAGCAACAACGCCTGATCGACACCGGCTTCGTTTCTGTAACGCTTGATCCAATCTTCAAGCGTTGCGACACTTGGAATGATGCGGGATGGGAAGTGCGGCATCACCGCAAAACCGTCCTTGGCCAGACGCTTGGCCGTTAAAACCATATCTTCGATTGGCGTGCCATCGATATGGGCGATATAGACCCGCGTGCCTTTTGGAAGAAGGACCTTGAAGTCTTCTATTTTAGCCGCTGTGCGCGGCATGACTTCGATGGAGTAGTCAGTGATGAGATCCCTGAAGCCAGCCGGCTCGGTGGATTTCTCCTCCTGCTTTCCCTTGAAAAGATTCAAAAGTGCCATAATCGATCCTCCCCCGTCTAATCCGAATGAACCTCCGGCCAAGATGGACGGAGCGGCGTGCGAGACCCATGTTCTCGCACGCCTGAAGATCAGAGGGCTTTCTTTGTGCGCCAGCTTTCGGCGTAATTTTCACGTGCTTCCTGTGCGTAGGGCACTGCAGCGACGCGAACGCGGATCTCGGCCTGGCCGTGGCCTTGCTCAACAGAGGTCTTGGAGGTCCCGCCGTCGGGCTCGCCCCAGACGAGCGTCAGGATATCGTTTTCCTTGATGTCAGCATCAACGACGCCGAGCGACAGCATTGAACGCTCGTTGTAGCTATAGCCGTTGAACATCGACAGGCCGACGACCTTGCCGTCCTTCAGAACCTTGTCGAAGCTCGAGGAGGCGTAGTTGGAGAGTGGGAAGTCGATCCACTTCTTGGCCTGTTCGCCCGGCTGGAAGGCCGAGGCAATTATTTTGACGACGTCGTCGGAATTCCATTCGAAGGTGACCTTGCGGCGCTGCGGGGTTGCCTTCTGCTTTTCGACGGCGGCGCGGCCGACGAAGTCGTGGTCGAACTTGACGTAGACGCCATAACCCAGCTCGTAGGGGTTCAGGTAATAGTCTTCGATATTGTCGGAAACGTAGCTGCCGCCGATCGAGCCGCTGGCTTCATAGCTTTGGGCAGAAAGCCAGTCGCGATATCCTTGCAGTTCATCACCGGTGTAAATCGCCGGAAGCGGCGACGGAATCCAGCCGGATTCCAGGGTGTTTGTGGCGTAGGCGCGGCTGCCGACCGGGCGCAGGTCGACGCCGGCTTCTTCAGCTGCCTTGATGATGGCGGCGCGGACTTCGTCCTTCTCCGCATAGGGACCCCAGATTTCGAGACCCGGAGCGCCGGCCATGCCGTGGCGCAGAGCCTGAACCTTGCGGCCGCCGACATTGATCCAGTCGACGTGGAAGAACTTGATCTCCGGGATCGGCCCGCCGTTCATCTTTTCGAAGACCTTCGGCGCGTCCGGTCCCTGGATCTGGAACCTATAGTGGATGCGGGTGACCTCTTTGCCGTCCGGACGGGAGGGAGATCGCGGATCGTGTGTCAGCTTGACATTATATTTGCCGAGAGAAGCATTGTAGAGCAGCCAATTGGCAGTCGGCGCGCGACCGACGAGAACGAACTTCTCCTCGGTTTCGCGGAAGATGATCATGTCACCTATGACATGACCGGCCGGCGTGACCGGAACGTAGTGTTTGGCGCGGTCGACACCGAAATTGGCGAAGCTGTTGATCGCCAGGCTCTCCAGGAACCTAGCGGCATCGGGGCCTTCGACGACAAGTTCGTCCATGTGATGGGACTGGTCGAAAAGAACAGCCGTTTGCCGCCAAGCAGCTTGTTCGGAGCGCCAGTTGGAGAATTCTGGAGCAACCACAGGGTATACATAGATCCCTGTTTTGGAATTGCGAAGATGCGTGACCGTGTTGCCCGCATCCTTCAAAACTTGGGTGAGATTGGCCTTGGTCATAGAATTCCTCCCTATGGCTTGAAGTTTAATGTATACATGACGCCATCTGGGAGGAAATTCAAGGGAAAATATTCGAGGTCAGCGCAGCCTCCGGCCTGCGCCGTCGGAAGTGCAAACGTGGTGCTGCATCAGGAGTTGAGCAGAACGAGGCCGGGGACGGTCAGCAGCAGCTCGGGATTCTCATAGACTGCGTATTCGAGGTTCTTGCGGGCAATGCGCGCATGTTCCCGCGCGAGAAATTCTGCTCGCGCTCCCTCCCGCCCGACGATCGCAGCAACCAGAGAACGGTGCTGGTCCTGAGCGATATGCAGAGACTGCCGGAACGCCGCAACATGCGTTCGGCTGGAAAGAAATGCCGATGGCGACGCGAAGGGCAAGCGCGTCGCTCGCTCCACTTCCCGCTGGATGACTGGGCTGTTGGAAAGTGCGACCAGAGCCGCATGGAATTTTGCATTCGCCTCGGAATAGGCTTCCAGGTTCACCTCGTCCGGGCCATCCCCGAAACATGTCTCGAGCCGCGCCAGGATTTCATGAAGCTGATCTATTCCCGCCTGCGACGCCCCGCGCTCAGCGGCAAGCCGCGCTGCCGTTCCCTCCAGGACTCCGCGCAGCTCAATGGCGTCCACGGCGTCCGCGTAGGTGAAGCTGCGTACGACGAAGCCACCGTTCGTGAGCCGATCAAGCAATCCCTCCTCGGCAAGACGCGACATAACCTCGCGGACGGGTGTGCGGGAAATTTGCAGCGTCTCCGCCAGCGGAACCTCGAAAAGCCGGGTGCCTCCGGGATAATCGCCGCTCAATATCTTCTTGCGCAACTCCATCAGAGCCCGCATCGTATGAGTGTTTCTCGAAGTTTCTTCCAAATCAGCACCTGTGCTCTGCGGCGAGGTCGGCACAGCCCCACCCCTCGATCCCGAAATCTTAGCCACATCTGATCAATTGGCCAAGCGCCATGTATACAGCCTGGCTGTGCATGCCCAGCACCGGCAGATCAGAGACAGGGGCTGGAGGATGAGTACGCTATCTCGACTGACGGCGGGCAGCCAGAACGCGCGCGACTGTCTGCCTGAGATTTCCCGCAGTTTTTGGGCCGGTTGCTGCCATCTCGTCCTGCACGGCGGCAATTTCCCGGGCAAGCCCGCCGTTGAGGCCCAGGGCATCAAGCGTCACGCCGCTTTCCCTCATTTCAGCTGCACGACGGCGGCCATGGCGCGTGGTTCGTTCAAACTGGTAGTCGGCGAATCTGGACCAATCGAGGCCAGGGAAGCTCCGAGACAAGGATGACAATATCTCTTCGAAACAGCCAGATGCCTCTGCCGCCAGGAGGGCCTCGACCGTGATCGCTTCCAGTCCTTTGACAAACACGGAACGCACCATCTTGATGGCAGTCGCCGCTCCAGGCGCGTCACCAACCAAATCCGCCTCGAAACCGAGACTGCGAAAGTGCCCCAACAATTTTCCTGCCTCTCTGCCGGCAAGAAGTACCGGGGTCGCGTGCCCCTTCGGATGGACCGGGGCCATGACGGCCATGTCGAGATAACCGGCGCCCGTCTCGTTGATAAGCGTGGCAGTCTCCCGTTTGCGGCCGGGCGAGACAGAATTGATGTCGATCAGTAGCGCGCTTTGACCGAGATACGGCGCGATCGACTGGGCAGCCTTGAGGCTCTGGTCGGCGGTCACGGCGCTGAAGATCCACTCGGCATCCGCAAGTCCCGCAGGTGATGCTTCCGGCCGGACCCCACGGCTCCCCATCGCCATCCGCATCTCGCCCGCCCTCTCGGCATCATCGAGCAGGAGGTCATAAGCGCGGAATTCGCCGTTATCGAGCTTCGGCGCAAGACTGTCGTGAAAGGCGCGTGCCGCTTCGCCAAATCCCAGAAATGCGATCCTCATAGCCGTATCCTACTCTCAATCGCCGAAAACCACGCCGTCGAACAGTTTGCGCGCCGTGCGCAGCACCGCCGCACGATGCACCTCGCCATCCCTCATCGTGGCGATGACGCTCATCTCGCCGGTGGGGTGCTCGATCGACAGCAGCTTCTCGTCACCGTCTGGAATGACGGCTAGTTCCGAAGCCGGCCCTTCCGGCAGGAGGCAGGCCGTCGCCACGCTGACCGCGCCGAGCACGCCGATCGCGTCGTGGCACGTATGCGGGATGAAAGTGCGGGTCGAAATCGCTCCGCCGGCGGTTGGCGCCGAAACCATGGTCATCTTCGGCACCGATTTTTTGGTGACATCGCCGAGGTTCATCATCGGCCCGGCCTTCAGCCGGATCGCCTCCAGCCTGGCGCGAAGCTCCTGGTTGGCTTCCAGCTCCTTCGGGTCTTCGTCGCCTTTTATGCCGAGCACGTCGGCACGCATGACGACACAGGGCATGCCGTTGTCGATCAGCGTGCAGGCGACGCCTTCGATCCCATCGACCGCATTCCCGGTCGGCAGCAGCGCGCCGCAGGAGGAACCGGCCGTATCCGCGAACACGATCGGCACCGGCGCGGAGGTTCCCGGCACGCCGTCGATCCGGGCTTCGCCCTTGTAGGTCACCCGGCCGCCGGGCGTCTCGATCGTCGCAATGGCGATCTGCCCGGTATTTTCCATGAAGATCGAAACTTCGGTCTTCTCGCCCTTCACCGGCACCAGCCCGCGCTCGATGGCGAAAGGCCCGATGCCGGCGAGGATATTGCCGCAGTTCTGCGCATCGGTGACGATCGGCTGGTCGACGAAGACCTGCAGGAAGAGATAGTCGACATCGACCCCTTCCCGTTCCGACTTCTGCACCACGGCCACTTTCGAGGTCAGCGGATGAGCGCCGCCCATTCCGTCGATCTGGCGGGAATCGGGCGAGCCCATCGCCCGCAGCAGGAAACTGTCGCGATCGGCCGGCAGGTCTTCGGCCAGAAAGTATCCGCCTTTGGATGTGCCACCCCGCATCCACATGCATCGGACGCCGGTTTCGGTTTTACTCATGACCGCCTCCGCTCTTTTGCAGCGCTCAGATATACTTCAGGCCCTTTTCAGCCAGCCGGCCCCGCATCTCATAAATGTCGAGCCCGAGTTCGCCGGCGGCGAGCCTTTTGCGCTTGTCGTCCTCGGCCGCAACACGGGCTTCCGCCTTCTTTGCAACCACTTCAGCTTCCTCGCGCAGCACGACACAAACGCCATCATCATCGGCAACGATCACATCACCCGGGCGAACATAGGCGCCAGCGCATACAACCGGTACGTTGACCGAGCCGAGTGTTTCCTTGACTGTGCCCTGTGCGAAGATCGCCTTCGACCACACGGGAAACTTCATCTCCGTCAGATCAGCCACATCCCGAACACCCGCATCGATGATCAATCCCTTGCAACCGCGCGCCTGCGCAGACGTGGCGAGGAGATCACCGAAATAGCCGTCCTCGCAAGGGCTGGTCGGGGCGAGCAGCAGAATGTCGCCGGCCTTCAGCTGTTCGATCGCCACATGCAGCATCCAGTTGTCGCCCGGAGGTGCGGAGATAGTGACGGCACTCGCCGCGAGGCGTGCACCCGGAAAGATCGGCCGCATATAGCTGGCGAGCAGGCCCTTGCGGCCCTGCGCTTCATGCACCGTGGCAACGCCGCAGGCGGCCAGCCGGTCGATGACCGACTGATCAGCACGCTCGATGTTCTGAACGACAACCGACATCAGAGTTCATCCACAGTACGGGGGAAGACGGACTGGAAGCCTTCGGCGTGGGTGGACTTGCGCCCGCCGGACTGCCCGCCCGAATTGCGCATGAAATGGTTTCCGCGGTTTTCCGCGACGTTCTTGTAGTAGTGCCACAGGTGCTCCTGGCCCTCCATGCACTGGATAGCCGCCCACTTCTTTTCCCAGACGGGCGAGATGTCGAGGAAAACATCCGGTTTCCATTCCATCTGTTCGGTCTGGTGCGGCTCGAACAGGTAAAGCTGCGGCGCGCCGAGAACCTTTTCCCCGGGATTGTGGCCCCAGGCCTGGGCAATCATGCGGGCGTCAAGTGCCACCTGTGTCGCGTACATGTGGTCGGTATTGTACGGGTCCCATTTCGAATGAGAGAGCATGAATTCCGGCTGAACCTTGCGGATCACGTCGACCAGCTTGAACTTGGCGTCCTGATCGACGACCAGTGGATAGTCGCCGAGATCGAAAAACTGGATGTCGGTAACATCGAGCGCTTTTGCCGCGTTTTCCGCTTCCCTGCGGCGCTCGGTCTTCACCTTTTCGAGCGTCATGCCCGGGTTTTTCCAGAGCTTGGCACTTTCGCCGCGCTCGCCATAGGACAGGCAGACTACCGTAACGTCATAGCCCTTTTCCTCGTGCAGCGCGATCGCGCCGCCGCAACGCCAGACGAAATCCGCCGAATGGGCGCTGATGACCAATGCTGTCTTTGCCATGGGATGCCTCTTGATTTACTTATGCAGAGCCGGCGGCGTGCCGTGCGTGTGGAAGGTTTCGATCGTCTTCATCCCCCAGGCCTGGCCCTTCTTGCGGTCGGCTTCGGTCCAGACGACCGGCTTCCAGTCGGGCCGCAAGATCAGGCGGGCGCCTGCATTGGCGAGTTCAACGCGATTACCGGCCGGCTCCCAGACATAGAGGAAGAACGTGCCCTGGATCGCATGCTTGTGCGGGCCGGACTCGATGTGAACGCCATTTTCCAGGAAGATGTCGGCGGCGCGCAGGATATCTTCGCGCTGGTCGCAGGCATAGGTGACATGGTGGAAGCGACCATGCGAACCGGTTTGATCCTCGGAGCAGGCGAGGTCATAGGTCTTGTTGTTGATGGTGAACCAGCAGCCGCCGAGACGGCCGTTGTCGAGCTGGATCATTTCCGTCACCCGGCTGCCGAGCGCCGTGATCATGAATTCTCGCATGAGGCTGACATCGGCGGCGAGCAGATTGACGTGGTCAAGGCGCCGAGGACACGTTCCGCGGCCATGGTAACGCTGGGCGATGTTTTTTAGTGCCGGCTTTTCCTCCGGCGGCGCCACATATTCCCTGGTGTCCCAGTAGAGTTCGAACAGGTGACCGTCGGGGCTCTTGAACTGGTAGGCGCGGCCATGGCCAAGATCGCCTTCCATCCAGCCGACGCCCCAGCCCTTTTCCTCAATTACTTTGACGCGCCGCTCAAGCGCTTCCACGGACGATGTGCGATAGCCGATATGACCGACACCCGTGGTATGGTGCTTGGTGAGCTTCAGGGTATGGAATTCGTAGTCGTCGAAAGCTCGCAGATAAACGCTATCGCCTTCACGCCCATTTTCCGTGAGCCCGTAGATGCGGGTGAAGAAATCCAGACTTTCATCGAAACGATCAGTGTAGAGTTCCACGTGACCCAGATGGGCGACATCGTAACAGGGTTCGGTCATTGGGTCTGTCCCGAGCGGTTAGCTCATAGGCGCCAGGCGGAAAGACGCCTTCTCCTCCAAACGAAAGCCGCGTCCTCCACCTCAACGCGGCCGGCGACGAACGCCGCATCATGGTAAAGGCATAAAAGCAGATCGTCGGCATGACGAATAGGTTCTGCTGCAGGGCCATAAGTTTTGATTGAGGAGGGGATAGGCTCGCGAGCAGCGAGCAAGAGTACCGGTCGTGCAAAGGCGGCGCGGTGAAGATCTCACCGCGCCGCGAATAATCAGCCGCCGAGATAGGGCATGACTTCCACCGCGCCGCGCCAGATCATTTCGAGCGCCACGTAGAGGATCACGGCAAGACCGACATAAGCGATCCACCGGTGCTTGTTGAGGAGACGCGCGATAAAGCTTGCGGCGACACCCATGAGAGCGATCGACAGAACCAGACCGAAGATCAGGACTTCAGGGTGCTCGTGGGCTGCGCCGGCGACAGCCAGGACGTTGTCGAGCGACATTGAGACGTCTGCGATAACGATCTGCCAGGCAGCCTGCGAGAAGGTTTTGCGCGGCGCGCCACCGGCAATGGTGCCGTCTTTATTGAGATCCACCCCTTCGAGCGCCTCAGCCGCCTCGTCCTCCTGCTGATGCGGTGTACGCAGTTCTCGCCACATTTTCCAGCAAACCCACAGGAGCAATACGCCCCCTGCAAGCAGCAAGCCGACGATCTGCAGCAACTGCGTGGTAGCAAGCGCAAACCCGATACGAAGAACAGTCGCGGCAATGATACCGACGAGGATTGCCTTGGCCCGCTGTTCCTTCGGCAGTCCAGCTGCAGCAAGACCGATGACGATCGCATTATCGCCGGCAAGGACAAGATCGATCATGATAACTTGCAGGAGGGCAGATAACGCCTCTGCGGTGAAGATTTCCATCATTTGGCACCCAATCTCTTATGGCGTGGAATGCCTCATGTCGCGATGGTAGTTCAGCAGGAGCATACGACTGACATTTTGCCTGCCGTAGGTTCACTGCCGTTTTCGTTGGAGACCGCCACGAACACCAGGCACCTAACTTGGACGATTCCAGTCCGACATCACAGTTCAAGACGAACTGCCAGAGGGGCCCGGTCTGGTGGCGTGAGATTTAACGGCCCGACGACAGAAACTCAAGTGTTGAGTTGAGGTCTCTGTTGCCACTCCCATATTCCCACTGACCGGCCTAAAGCCAGACAAGATCATCCAGGAACTTCCACTGTTGTCGGGCAGAATAAGCGCGGAATCGCAGGCGCTATTTAAGACGTGTCTGGAGACTGTCGCGAATGCGCTTGCCCAGAGCTTGATAGTTTTCATCGAAGTGATGACCACCCTCGATCGGTGCGACTTCGACGCCTCGATCCTTCAACATGGGACAGGGATCGTCATCTTCATCCGTGCCATAGACGCATTGGATGAGTTTGGGATCGATCTTCGCAATGTCATCCACGGGATCTCCACCCTTGCCGGATCCCTCGGCTCCCAGCCAACCGGTCACGGAAATTTCGTAATCAACCTGGTGCGACAAGCCCAAAAGGGTGATCTGTTTCACTCGTTCCCGGTCCGAAGGCGCGAGGCGATTGTAGGTGGCCGGCAACACGTCCGCACCGAAGGAATAGCCGACAAGGAGGACGTTCTGAACATTCCATTGGCGACGATAGTGCTCGATGATCCTTGCAAGATCTTCCGCCGTCCCCTGGGGGGACCGCTCCGACCAGAAATAGCGCAAGGAGTCCACCCCGATGGTTGGTATGCCCTGCGATTGCAGATAGCCGCCAACCTCGCTGTCCAAATCGCGCCACCCGCCATCGCCGGAATAAATCACGGCCATCGTGTTTATTGCTGGTTTGGCTTCCAGCACGGTCAGCGGCAGGTCGAGCGGCAGGTCGTTCATACTTGCTGCTGAGAGGCCGACCGCCAGCGCTTGGGAGAGCGCCGCCTCGGGGGGTGAGGCAGAATCATCAAGCTGCACTTCCGGATGTTCCTGCTTCAGTCGTTGGGCATGCGCCTTTCCGGCAATATCGGCCGCTGCGGTCGAAATGATCGTAACCGCCGTCGGCAAGGAGCCGCCGTCGAAGCCGTAGATCGTGCGATCACCGACTTTCTGTTTCGGAGCTGGAGTGCAAAGCTCCTTGGAGAGCGGTATGCCCGCAACCGGGTCGACTGCAATCGCCTCGCCAATCGTAGCATTGGGACTCTGCGAGACCATGGCCAGCGCCAGCGCTCCTCCCTCACCGAGGCCAGCCACGATCGGATGGCGATAATTCGAATTGCCGATCCGCCGCTGAATCTGCTGGGAGAGGTCTTCGACATCGGAAACCATGTAGACGCAGCCGCCGTCGTCCGCCGCGAGCGATTTGATGTAGGACGGGAAATCGATACCGACCACTGCGGCACCGGCATCCACTGCAGCCTGCGCCTGGACATCCTCGCGAGCGCTCCAACCTTCGCCGCCGGATATCAGAAAGACAATACCGTTGAGATCGGCGCTATTGGTCGGCAACAGGATACGAGGCGCCGGGATCATTCCCGTATTGAAGCCTGGCTGCTGACCGGCAGCCCCCGTGATATACAACCATGCGGCAAGCGAGATGACGAGAAAACGTATAGACATCATTTGCCGACCACTCCTCTCAAGCCGCCGCTGATCAGAAGCGTCGCGTCCATCATCACGATGGCAGGGCTCACGCCACCTGCAACGGCCAGGTACCGTGGCTTCCAGATCGGATGGAACTTCGACTTGAAGGCCTTTAATCCCCTGAAATTGTAAAACCGTTCGCCATGTTCAAACACGATGCCGCCGATCCGGTCCCAGACCGGCGCTGCCTCGCGTGCAGCCATACCCGAGAGCGGCGCCATGCCAAGATTGAACTGCGCATAACCGGCGTCGCGGAGATATTCCATGATCTTCGCAAATAGAAAATCCATAGATCCCCTGGGAGCTTCGGGCGCAAAACGCATCAGATCAACGGTTCCTTCCTGCTTCGTATCAGTGACCGACAGCGTTGCGAAAGCAACGATACGATTTTCTTTTCGCAAAACGGCAACGGCCTGAGAGCTCACATAGTCGTCGCGGAAGGAACCGAGCGAGAAGGTCTTTTCACGGGTATTATGCTCCGCAAGCCATGCATCGGAAACCGCTTTAAGATCCTCGATCGAAGCCATGACCTCCGGCTGGTCGATCACCGAAAATTCCAGTCCTTCCCGCGCTCCCTTGTTAACCGCTTGACGAAGGCTCGCGAGGCGACTGCCTTTGAGATCGAAACGCGTGAGGTCGACGATTGCAAGTTCACCCAGCTTGAAAGCCCTCAGCCCCGCATCTGCACAATGGGAAAGAAGATCTGGCGATATCTGGTAGAAGACGGCCCGCCCGCCTCGGGCACGTGCCTCCTCGATGAAACGCCACACCAGATCGGCGGTTTCCTCTCGGGCTCCTACTGGATCGAAAAGTGCAATCCAGGATCGGCCCTGAATCCCATACATGATGAACGCATGTCCGCTTTCGGAAAACATCAGCCGCTTATCGCCCATTCGGACCAGGTTGGCGTCGGCGTTGTCCTGCGACATCGCAATCCGAATGGCCGCCTCAAGGTCGCCGGTCGTTGACGGTGGCGAGCGAAATGCCGCCGGTCGGAGCAGACTGAAAAGAGAGAGCATTCCCGCAAAGATCGTAAGACCGAGCGCAGCACGCAGGCCACGTGGCGCCTCTTCGGCAAATTCAAACTGCCACCACAGCTCGTGGGTGTATTGCACCTCGCGATATACAAAAAGCAGGACAGTAACGGCTGCGGCAACAATGACCAGCATTGCGGTCATCCAGCTCGGTGTCAGAACCTGACCAAACATCGAAGACCGCCGATTGAATTGTTTGGCGCTGAGAGCTAGCCCCGCAAGAAGAATGATCAAGAACACTGCTTCGAAAAGAGCAACCGCACGTACAAAGGCAAAGACAAGAGCGAACGCGGCACAAACCAGCCCTGTCCACCAGGCTCCGTCGAGCCTCTGCCCAATGCCGCGCGCAGCGACGAACAACACAAGTCCGAAAATGCTTGACAGGAAATGCGCGCCTTCCACCAACGGCAGCGGCAGATAGCTGGAAAGCAGGTTAAGATCGGAATCCGGCGTCGGAGTGACGCTGGAAAAGATCAGCATTGCCCCCGCGATCATCGCAAAAGTGGCAAGCAGGGGCGGTGCCAGCCGGAATTCCAGCTTTCGCAAGGTCGACGTAACCGGATGATGGGCTAACTGCCGAATTTCAAGACCGATCACGACGAGTGTCGCGATCAGCAGAGGCAGAACGTGGTAGATGACACGGTAGAGGACGAGGCTGCCAAGAACCTCGTCGACTCTGACCGTGCTGCCAAGAGCCGCGATGATTACGGTTTCGAAGACACCAAGACCTGCCGGCACGTGGCTGAGTACCCCAATTCCCACGGCGGTAGTATAGATTGCCAGGAATGACGGCCAACCGATTTCGGTCTGCGGCAAGAGGACGTAGAGGACCGACGACGAAGCGGCGATATCGAGCACAGTGACCAGAAACTGCTGCGACGATGTACGGGTGTCCGGCAGCCGGATGTTCACGCGGCCTATCGCTATGGTCCGACCGTTCTTCCCCAATACAACCAATGCAAAAAGAACCGCGATGATCAGAACCGCCACGGCTCGCACCCAGCCTTGGTCTATATGGACGATTGCCGCGATCCGCGGGGCCGTAACGAGCGACGCGAAAGCAGTAACCGCCAACAATCCGATACCGAAAGCAAGTGTAACGAAGGCGATGACCCGGCCGATATCATCGGGAGAAAGCCCCAGACGCGAATAGGCCCGGAATCGAATAGCCCCGCCGCTGAGCGCCCCGAAGCCAGCGGTGTTGCCGACCGCATAGGCGCTGAACGCGGTCATTGCGACCGGCACCGGCGGCAATGACCGACCGATATAGGCAAGCGCGTTCATATCGTAGCCGACGAGCGCCGCAAAGCTCAACGCGGTAAAGAAGATCGCCAACCCGATCGAAGACCAACGGGTATGGCCGAGCGCCTCAATCACGTCGTCATAGCTGACCTCGGTCGTGAGATCGTAGATCGCAAAGGTCGTAAAGGCGAAGACCAGCAGCACCGCGAGCGCTATGAGGTAAGAACGATACGTTTCAATGAGGTCTCGAAAGCGGTTGGGCTGACGATCCGTGGATTCCATTTTGGTTGCCGATACTGAGAAAGATTTCGCGCCCGGATTTTGATCAGACGCGCAGCAAAAGCAACGGGATCGCGGCTATAATGTGTCTGATATCGTTAAAGCGCAGTCCCAGTCTTCAATATGCCGTCGGGCGCACTGATCCCACCGGCGAGAGGGGCGCTCGCAAGACGACCATAGCCAGAGCCGTTCACGAATTATAAGCTTGACGGCCAGATCCGAAGCCATATAGTTTAAACTTAAAATAATTAAGTGGTGAACTGTCAGGAGGACTTGGATATGCGCATCGTCTGTATCGGTGGCGGCCCAGCCGGCCTCTACTTCGCGCTCCTGATGAAGAAGTTTCATCCCGAGCATTCGATCTCGGTGGTCGAGCGCAACAAACCTTACGACACGTTCGGCTGGGGCGTGGTGTTCTCTGACGCCACCATGGTGTCGATGAAGGCCTGGGACCCGGAAAGTGCCGCCGAAATCGAGGATGCATTCAATCACTGGGACGATATCGAACTGCTGTTCAAGGGCACGCGCCAGCGCACGTCAGGCCACGGCTTCGTCGGCATCGGCCGCAAGAAGCTCTTGAACATCCTGCAGCGCCGCTGCGAGGCGCTCGGCGTTGAACTGGTTTTCGAGACGGAGGCCAACGGCGATATCGACTATCCGGATGCGGACCTGATCATCGCTTCCGACGGCTTCAACTCGAAGATCCGCAACCGTTATCCGGAAGTTTTTGAGCCGGATCTCGTTGTGCGCCCGAACCGCTATATCTGGCTCGGCACCAACAAGCTGTTTGACGCCTTCACCTTCGATTTCCGCAAGACGGACCACGGCTGGTTCCAGGCGCATATCTACAAGTTCGACGACAAGACCTCGACCTTCATTGTCGAGACCACCGAAGAGGCCTACGAAAAGCACGGCCTTGGCCAGATGGACCAGCAGGGCTCGATCGACTTCTGCCAGGACCTGTTCTCGGAAGTGCTCGAAGGCTCCGAACTGATGACCAATGCGCGGCATCTGCGCGGATCCGCGTGGCTGAACTTCAACCGCCTCATCTGCGGCAAGTGGAGCCATTTCAACGGCAACTCGCATGTCGTGCTGATGGGCGACGCCGCCCACACCGCCCATTTCGCGATCGGTTCCGGCACCAAGCTCGCCATCGACGACGCGATCGAGCTCACCAACCAGTTCAACAAGCTCGGCCATTCCAAGGACAAGATCCCGGCGGTTCTCGATACCTACGAGGAAATCCGCCGCGTCGATGTCGCCCGCATCCAGAATGCGGCCCGCAACGCCATGGAATGGTTCGAAGTGGTCGGCCAGCGTTATGCCGATACACTGGAGCCGGAACAATTCATGTATTCGATGTTGACCCGCTCCCAGCGCATCAGCCACGAAAACCTTCGCCTGCGCGATCCGAAATGGCTGGAAGGTTACGAGCGCTGGTTCGCCGGGAAAAACGGCATCGACGTCAGCGGCAACGGCCGCACCCTGCCGCCGATGTTCACGCCCTATTCGCTGCGCGAAACACATCTGCCGAACCGCATCGTCATGTCGCCGATGGCGATGTATTCCGCCAAGGACGGCATGCTGGACGATTTCCATCTGGTCCATCTCGGCTCCCGTGCGCTTGGCGGCGCCGGCCTCGTGTTTGGGGAAATGACCTGCGTCTCGCCGGATGCCCGCATCACCCACGGCTGCCTCGGCCTTTGGAACGATGAACAGGCGGCGGCCTGGAAGCGTTTCGTTTCCTTCGTTCATGAGAATTCCGCCGCCAAGGTCGGCATCCAGCTTGGCCATGCGGGCCGCAAGGGCTCGACCAAGGTCGCCTGGGAAGGCATCGACCAGCCGATCGAAGAGGGTGGCTGGCCATTGATCTCGGCTTCGGCACTCCCCTACCTCAAAAGCAGCCAGACCCCGAAAGCGATGGACCGAGACGATATGGATCGCGTCAGGGCGGATTTTGTACGGGCGGCTGGATATGCGGCCGAAGCCGGCGCCGACTGGCTGGAACTGCACTGCGCACACGGTTATCTGCTCTCGAGCTTCCTCTCGCCGCTCACCAACATCCGCACCGACGAATACGGCGGCAGCCACGAAAACCGCGCTCGCTATCCGCTCGAAGTCTTCCGCGCCATCCGAGAAGTCTGGCCAGACGACAAGCCGATTTCCGTCCGACTTTCCTGCCACGACTGGTTCGAGGGTGGAAACACACCCGAAGACGCCGCCATCTTCGCAAAAATGTTCAAGGGAGTGGGAGCCGACCTGATCGACTGCTCCTCCGGTCAGGTCTGGAAGGAAGAAAAGCCGGTCTATGGCCGCCTCTTCCAGACGCCCTTTTCCGACAAGATCCGCAACGAGATCGGCATCCCGACCATCGCCGTCGGCGCGATTTCCGAGGCCGACCACGCCAACTCGATCATCGCCGCCGGCCGTGCCGATCTTTGCGCCGTCGCCCGCCCGCATCTCGCCGACCCCGCCTGGGTTCTGCACGAGGCAGCCAAGATCGGCCTGACCAGCATTCCCTGGCCGAAGCAGTATTATTCCGGCAAGGCGCAATACGAGACCAACCTCGCGCGCGCTGCGGCAGCGGCTGCCCCTCCGGCCGCCGGCCCGACGGCTGCAGCGAAATAAGGATCACGTCATGACCGAAGCGGCCCCGGCCAGGCTTGCCAACCGCCACGCCCTCGTCACCGGCGCGGGTTCGGGCATCGGCGCGGCGATCGCGACGGCGCTGGTGGAAGCCGGCGCGCGGGTGACGCTGGCGGGCCGGCGGACCGAACCACTGGAGGCGCTGGCCGAAAAGCTCGGTAAGAATAAGGTCTGCGTCGCCGACGGTTTCGACGTAACCGACGAAATCGCCATCGACAACGGCCTCAAGACAGCCCGCGCTGCCTTCGGCCCGGTCGATATCCTCGTCAACAATGCGGGAGAAGGCCCGAGCGCGCCCTTCGAAAAGACCTCGCTGGAGATGTGGAACCGGGTGATGACGGTCGACCTCACCGGCGTATTCCTCATGACACAGGCCGTGCTGCCGGATCTCAAGGCTTTTGGGTCAGGCGCCCGCATCATCAACATCGCCTCGACCGCCGGGCTCACCGGTTATGCCTACGTCTCTGCCTACGTGGCCGCCAAACATGGCGTCGTCGGCCTCACCCGTTCCCTGGCGCTGGAGCTTGCCAGGACCGGCATCACCGTCAACGCCGTCTGCCCCGGCTTTACCGACACACCTCTGATCGCCCGTTCGATCGAAACAATCGTCGCCAAGACCGGACGGACGGAGGAGCAGGCGTTGAAGGAATTTACCAAAAGCAATCCGCAGGGGCGGCTGGTGAAGCCGGAGGAGGTCGCGGACACGGTTCTGTGGCTGGCATCGCCCGGAGCTGCATCAATCAACGGACAGGCAATCGCGGTTGCCGGTGGGGAGGTATTGGCAGGATGAGCGAACAGGCTTCGATGGCGGGACATCTCCGCCCCTTCAAGGACTACCAGCCGAAGCACTTTCTCTGGGAAGTGAGCGAAAATGACCGCGTCGCGACCATCCGCCTGAACCGGGCCCAGCGCAAGAACCCGCTGACCTTCGAAAGTTATGCGGAATTGCGCGATCTTTTTCGCGATCTCGTCTACGCCTCCGATATCCGCTCGATAGTCCTGACCGGTGCCGGCGGCAATTTCTCCTCCGGTGGCGACGTCTTCGAGATCATCGAGCCGCTGACCCATATGGCGATGCCGGATCTGCTGGCCTTCACCCGCATGACCGGCGACCTCGTCAAGGCGATGAAGAAGTGCCCGCAGCCGATCGTCGCCGCCGTCGACGGCATCTGCATGGGCGCCGGGGCGATCCTTGCCATGGCCTCCGACATCCGGGTGGCGACGCCGGAAGCCAAGACCGCCTTCCTCTTCACCCGCGTCGGCCTTGCCGGGGCGGACATGGGCGCCTGCGGGATCCTGCCGCGCATCATCGGCCAGGGCCGCGCCGCCGAGCTTCTGTTCACCGGCCGCACGATGAATGCCCGCGAAGGCGAGGCCTGGGGCTTTTTCAACACGATCCATCCGGCCGATGTCTTGGAAGCCGAAGCCGTGAAGCTCGCCCATTCGCTGGCCGACGGCCCGTGGTTCGCCCACACGATGACCAAAACCATGCTGAACCAAGAATGGGCGATGGGCATCGACGAGATGATCGAATCGGAAGCCCAGGCCCAGGCGATCTGCATGGCCACCAAGGATTTTCGCCGCGCCTTCGAGGCCTTCGCCGAAAAGCGCAAGCCGGTCTTCGAGGGCAACTGATGACCGCGCCAACGACGCTCAAAGGGCCGGCACGCGATTTCCTCGACTGGCCGTTCTTCGACGAGAGCCACAAGGTGCTTGCTGAAAAGCTCGACGCCTTTGCGGCGTCAGGCGCGCTGAGCCATATCGACCATTCGAATACCGACGGCGCCTGCCGGGCGATCGTCAAGGCGCTCGGCCAGGCAGGCCTTCTGGATGCCGCGACCGGTGCCGGCGGCAGCCGGCCGATCGACAGCCGCGCCGCCTGCCTGACGCGCGAGACGCTCGCCTGGCACGACGGGCTTGCCGACTTCGCCTTCGCCATGCAGGGCCTCGGCACCGGCGCGATCGGCCTCTCCGGCTCCGAGGAGCTGCGCCGCACGGTTCTGCCGAAAGCACAATCCGGCGAATGGATCTCCGCCTTCGCGCTCTCCGAAAAGGAAGCCGGCTCGGACGTCGCCGCCATGGCCTGCGCGGCCCGCAAGGACGGCGACCATTATATTCTCGACGGCGAAAAGACCTGGATCTCCAACGGCGGCATCGCCGATGTCTACACCGTCTTCGTCCGCACCGGCGAGGCCCCCGGCACGCGCGGCATTTCCGCCTTCGTGGTCTTTGACGACGATCCCGGCTTCTCGATCGCCGAGCGCATCGACGTCATCGCCCCGCATCCGCTGGCAACAATCCGTTTCGAGAACTGCCGCATTCCGGCTTCGCGCCTGCTCGGGGCGCCCGGCGAAGGTTTCAAGATCGCCATGCGGACGCTCGACATCTTTCGCGCCTCCGTCTCTGCCGCGGCGCTCGGTTTTGCCAAGCGGGCGCTCGACGAAGCCGTTGCTTATGCGAAGAACCGACCGATGTTCGGCAACCACCTTTCCGACCTGCAGCTCACTCAGGCCGCTTTCGGCGACATGGCGGCTGAGATCGATGCCGGAGCACTCTTGACCTACCGCGCCGCCTGGCGCCGCGACGTACAGGGCCTGCCGACCACCAAGGAGGCCGCGATGGCCAAGATGGTGGCGACCGAGAATGCACAAAGCGTCATCGACCGCGCCGTGCAGATCTTTGGCGGTCGCGGCGTAAAAAGCGGCGAGATCACCGAAAGCCTCTACCGGGAAATCCGGGCGCTGCGCATCTACGAAGGCGCGACCGAGGTCCAGAAGCTCATCATTGCCCGCGAACTTCTGAAGGCGTGAGGAACGATCATGGCTTACACGACCTCCCGCCGCCTGAACTTCGGAGATTGCGACCCCTCCGGCATCGCCTATTTCCCCTCCTACCTGAACATCCTGGTCGGGGTTTGCGAGGAGTTTTTCGGCTCGCTCGGCGCGCCATGGCCTGACATGATCACCGACCGCAAGATCGGCGTGCCGACCGTAACTCTGGACGTCGCGTTCAGGAGCCCCGGTTACCACGGCGATATGATGGATTTCACCGTTAAGGTCATCCGGATCGGCAACAGCTCCGCCGATCTCGAATACGAAGTACGGGTCGGCGATCGGCTGCTCTGGACGGCGAAGCAGCGGCTCGTCGCCACCTCGCACGAAACCCATAAGGCCCTTCCTTGGCCGCACGATATGCGCGCAGCGCTGACACAGCATTTGGAGAACGATGATGCACACGATTCTGCAGCCTGAAGGCTGGGCAAAACCGATCGGTTACGCCAACGGCGTGGCCGCCAGCGGCCGCCAGATCTTCGTCGGCGGGCAGATCGGCTGGAATGGCCAATGCCAGTTCGAGACCGACGATTTCGTCGGGCAGGTGAAGCAGACGCTGCAGAATGTGGTCGCCGTGCTGGCCGAAGCCGGCGCAGGACCCGAGCACATCACCACCATGACTTGGTATTTTACCGACAAGGCCGAATACCTCGGCAACCTCAAGGGTATCGGCCAGGCCTATCGCGAAATCATCGGCAAGCATTTCCCCGCCATGGCCGCCATGCAGGTCGTGGCGCTGGTGGAAGACCGCGCCAAGATCGAAATCCAGGCGACCGCCGTCATTCCGGCCTGAGGCAATCATGAACGAGACGATCGAATTTTCCGCCACGGTTTCCGCGACGACCCGCAACGGAGTTCTGGTCGTCACGATCGACAACCCGCCGGTCAACGCGACCTCCGTCGATGTCCGCAGCGGGCTTGCGAAAGCACTCGCCCACGCAGAAGCGGTCGCCGAGGTGACCAGCGTCGTGATTACCGGTGCTGGAAAGACATTTGTCGGCGGCGCCGACATCAGGGAATTCGGCACGCCGGTCATGGAGCCGACCCTGCCGGCGGTCATCGAAAAGATCGAGAACCTGTCGAAACCGGTCGTGGCTGCCCTGAATGGCGCAGCACTCGGCGGCGGTCTCGAAGTCGCACTTGCCTGCCACTACCGCGTCGCCGCACCGGCCGCGCAGGTCGGCCTGCCCGAAGTCAAACTCGGCATCGTCCCCGGCGCCGGCGGCACGCAACGCCTGCCGCGCCTGATCGGCATCCCCGCGGCGCTCGACCTGATCACCTCGGGACGCTCGGTGAAGGCCGAGGAGGCCCTGAAACTCGAGATCATCGACGTGGTAGCCGCAGAGGATCTCGTTGAAGCCGCAATATCCGCTGCTTCGGCATTGGGCAGCAAACCACTCCGCCGCACCGGCGAGTTGACCTTAGCCGCCGCCGATCCCGCCGAGATCGAAAAGGTCTCTGCCAAAATTCTCGCCAGGGCACGCGGCCAGAAGGCGCCGGCCGAAGCGGTCCGGCTTGTCACCTCGTCCAATCGTCCCCTTACCGAAGGCCTGGCGGATGAACGCGCCACGTTCCTCGCACTCCGCGACAGCAGCGAGGCAGCCGCCCTTCGTTATGTCTTCTTCGCCGAACGGGAGTCCTCCAAGGTCGAAGATCTGGAAGGCGTCCAACCTCGCCCGGTGAACACAATCGGCATCTGCGGCCTTGGCCTGATGGGCAGCGGCATTGCCGTTGCCGCCCTTGGTGCCGGTTATTCGGTGATCGGCCTCGACCAGACCGCCGAAGCCGCCGAAAAGGGCAAAGAGCGCATCATCGGCCTGCTGGAACGCAACGTCGCCTCGGGCCGCCTCGATCAGACCGGCTTCGAAGCCCAGAAGGCACGGCTTTCCGTGACTGCGACGGACCCCGAGCTTGCTCCCTGCGATCTCGTCGTCGAAGCAGTGTTCGACGATCTCGCCGTCAAGACCGACCTTTTCCGGCGCCTCGACAAGGTCATCCATCCGGATGCGGTGCTGGCAACCAATACCAGCTACCTGAACCCGGACGAGATTGCCGCCGCGACCGCCCATCCGCAGCGGGTGCTCGGCCTGCATTTCTTCTCGCCCGCCCATGTGATGCGGCTCCTGGAGGTCGTTCGCTGCGCCGAAACGGCGCCGAATGTGCTGGCAACGGGGCTGGCGGTTGCCAAGAAACTGCGAAAGCTGCCGGTCGTCACAGGCGTCACCGAAGGCTTCATCGGCAACCGCATCTTCTCTGCCTATCGCCGCGAAGCCGAATTCTTGCTGGAAGACGGCGCCCTGCCGCACGAGATCGACGCCGCGCTGGAAGACTACGGCTTCCCGATGGGCCTTTTCGCAGTCTACGACATGGCCGGCCTCGAAATCGCCTGGGCCCGCCGCAAGCGGCAGGCGGCGACCCGCGATCCTTCCGCGCGTTATGTCGAAATCGCCGACACGCTCTGCGAAGCGGGCCGCCTGGGCCAGAAGGCCGGCCGTGGCTGGTACGCCTATCCGGATGGCAAGCGCACAATCGATCCGGAGGTCACCGCAATCATAGAAGCCGCTCGGACCAAAAAAGGCATCACACCCCGTACCTTCCCGAGAGAAGAAATCCTTGGTCGCTTGTTGAGCGCTATGGCTGCGGAAGGAAAGGCCCTGCTGGCTGAGGGCATTGCGAACCGTGCCAGCGATATCGATCTCGTAATGATCAACGGCTATGGCTTTCCTGCCCACAGGGGTGGACCAATGTTCCTCAACGGCTGAGGAGTCCAAGGTCACATCTGCCAGAGCGCCTTTTCGCCGCAGAAGGCCGCCGAACCTCATGCATGTTTCGTTGTCACCTCGGCTTCGATCTGTCACATATTTCGACAACAGCATCGCCCGAGTGGGCCACAACGACCTGACAATCCAGGAATTTCATGATGAGGATACCCCCTTCCCGTCAAGCGACCATCGACAAGGCCGTCAGCTATGTGGACGACGGTTCCTTTGAAGCCACGCTGCGTGAGCGGGTCATGATACCCTCGGCAAGTCGCGTTGCCGCCAATCGGCCGGACCTATGGCATTACGTGACAAAGGACATGCAGCCCTTCTTTCAGCGCCTCGGTTTCACCACCAAAATCTATGAAAACGAGATGGCCCCAGGGCCGTTCCTACTCGCTGAACGCATGGAGAATCCGAGCTACACGACGGTCCTGCAGTACGGCCATGGCGACGTGGTCGCCGGACTTGCGGGCCAGTGGGACAATGGCCTCTCGCCCTTCGAGATGACCGAGAGAAATGGTGCCTGGTATGGCCGTGGCACCGCAGACAACAAGGGCCAACATACGGTAAACCTGGCTGCAATCGAGGCGGTGTTGGCAATCAAAGGTGCCCTCGGCTTCAACCTGAAATACCTGATCGAGATGGGCGAAGAGTCCGGCTCGCCCGGCCTGGGGGAGATATGCGCCGCGCATGCCGAGGAGTTGAAGGCTGATGTGTTCATCGCATCCGATGGACCCCGGCTCTCATTTGACCGGCCGACGATATTCCTTGGCGCCCGAGGCGGCATCTCCTTTCATCTGGAAATCAACACGAGAGAGACGTTTCAGCACTCGGGCAATTGGGGCGGTCTTCTTTCCGACCCGGCTATCGAACTTTGCCATGCGATCACAACGCTCGTGGATCGGGCCGGCCGCATCCAGGTGCCCGAGATGACACCGGGAATGATCCCCGAAAACGTCCGGGTAGCCTTAAAGGACTGCCACATCGCACCCGCCGACGGCGACCCGCCAGTCGAACCTTGGTGGGGAGAGCCGGGCCTGACGCCGGAGGAAAAGGTCTTTGCCTGGAGTTCCTTCGATGTCATGGAGATGGAATGCGGCAATCTCGCTCAACCGCTCAATGCCATACCGCCCAGGGCAAGGGCGCGGGTCCAGCTACGTTTTCCGGTAGGCGTTGATCCGGATGCGGTCATCCCCGCCGTCCGCAAGACATTGAAGGCGGCCGGCTATGACCGGGTGGTCGTCAAAGACCCGACAGATGCTACCTTCCGCGCAAGCCGCCTGGACCCGGATCACCCTTGGGTAAAGCGGGTCGCGGCATCCATTGAGAAGACGCTGGGTGCACCACCCGCGATCCTTCCCAACCTGGGAGGCTCGCTGCCCAACAACGTCTTCTCGGACCTGCTCAGACTGCCGACGATCTGGATTCCACATTCTTATCCAGGTTGCTTGCAGCATGCGGCCAATGAGCATCTGCCGATATCCATCGTCAGGGAAGGGTTGGCGATCATGGCGGGACTTTACTGGGATATCGGTTCAGACGCCGTCTGAGCATATAGTTGGATGTATTCCTTCGTTACTTGAAGTAAGTCGCCGACGCTCGTGCAGACCGATGAGTACGGCCGAGCGTGCAACCAAGGGGAATGCACCGCTCCCCATGATCATGGCTGGTCTGGCGGGATGATTTACGCGATAGTCCCGCAGGGCATCAAATGGGCGGAGAGGAATTCAAGTGTCATCCGTACGGTCGAATGGGGGTACCGGCAATCCGGTATCGATTCTGATCGTCGAAGACGACGCGCCGACCCGTTGGCGCATCAGCGATGCACTGTCGCGCGAGAGCGAATTCAGCGTTGCAGAGGCGGCAACCCTCGGCGAGGCCCGTCAGATCGTCAACGCTTCCGTGCCGGACGTATTGCTGACCGATCTCCAGCTTCCTGATGGGAACGGGATGGAGCTGATCCGTGAGGTGAAGCAACGCAACGGCACCACCGAGATTATGGTGATCTCCATACTCGGCGATGAGGAGAGCGTCATTTCCGCAATTCTGGTGGGCGCAAACGGCTATCTGCTGAAGGATGCATTTCCGACGGACATCGCCGATACGGTGCGAAACCTGTTGCGGGGTCATTCGCCGATATCGGCGTCGATCGCCCGCTTCATCGTGAGGCGCACGCAAGGAGGGCCGGGCACCAACTCTCGTGTCTCCGACCTCAACACCGCGAAACTCACCCGCCGCGAGATCGATATCCTCTGGGGCATCGCCAAAGGCTTCAGCTATGCGGACATAGCCGATCATCTTGGGATATCGCGGCAAACCGTTCCGGGTTATATCAAGAACATTTATCGCAAGCTCGAAGTCAACACCCGCGGCGAGGCAGTATTCGAGGCTCTTCAGCAAGGGCTGATCAAATTGTAGAAACAATTTTTAATGACCGATACTTTAACCATTGCTCGCCCGCGGGATCTGAGGCTGCCGACCTATCTCGGTCTGCAGCTCATTATTATGGCTGCGTGTATCTTCCTCCTACAGTTGGATCCACCCAGACCGCCGGCACAATACCAAGTGTTGAGCGCCGAACTTCGCCAGGACGAAGCGGTTTGGCTGGCAATCGCCCTGCCTCACCGGCACCAGCGGACAAGGACCGACGCGCCGCCTTTCATCTACAGAATGAGCTTTGAACGCGCACCCACGGAAGCATCGCAACCTTGGGCGATTTTCCTCCCCAGATTTACCAGTGGGGTGGAGGTGGCGGTCAATGGGGCCACAATCCTGGATAGCCGCCTCAATCCGACCGCTGGACGCGTGGATCGCAACATTCCAGCCATAGCCCCTATTCCATCCGCACTCCTGCGGGACGGGCCGAACGAAATTACACTGCGGCTCTTCGTCTGGGGGCCACTCACGGGATACCTGGACACTATCTATGTCGGCCCGGATACAGAACTGAGGTCTTCGTACGATAAGCGGATGCTCCTGTTCCAGACAATCCCGCTCATCCTGGCTGCCTGGCAGGGAACTGTCGGTGCGATCCTCGGTTTTATATGGCTCAGCAGGCGCCATGAACACGCCTATGGTTGGCTTGCGGCGGCTATGGCGGTGGGGGTTATCCAACAATTCATCCCTTTCCCCACCCATCAGATATTGCATGGCTTTCTCGGCGCATCGGTCCCGCTGGAAAGCGCTCTCGTGCTCCATTTCGCAGCGCGTTTCACTGGCCTTAAGGTCTCGTCGCGGCTGGGATGGTTCGTCTTCCTTCCAAGCCTGATCATCTTGGCAGCCAGCGCGATTGGCGATCCCGAAGTCGTCAGAACAACCTATATGTTGCTGGGACCCGCAAGCATCGGCGTGTTCGTTGTACTGACGGCTGTCATTCTTGGCTGGTCTGCGTTGTTCCGAAGCGAACGAAGCAGCTTTTTCCTCGGATCGACGCTCACTGCAGTCCTGGTTTTCTGGGTCCACGATGCGCTGACCGTGCTCGATGCACTGCCGGGCGAGCGTATATTTCTCGGTCGTCTCTCCTACTCGGTAGTGCTGATTGCAATCGGTATCGGCCTCACCCTGCGCGTGGTCCAGGCCTTGAACCAAGCTGACGATTTTGCGGGCCGCCTGTTCAGGCAGGTCCGGGACGCGGAGGAGAAGCTGCGCGCCAGTTTCGCGCGCGAGGAGGAACGATCCCGCAAGGAAGCATTGGCTGCGGAGCGAACACGCCTGATGCGCGATCTGCACGACGGTTTAGGGGGGCAGCTCGTCAGCATCGTCGCGCTCGCGGAACAGCAACATGGCGGCAGCGCAACAGTGATAGGAGACGCGGCGCGTGCCGCACTGAAAGACCTACGCCTCGTCATCGATGCCATGGAGGAAATCGACGGCGACTTGATGCTGGTACTCGGCTCATGGCGCGAACGCATTTCGGCACAGCTACGCGCACACAGCATTCAACTCGAATGGCAGGTGCTGACGCCGGGTGGTCTGCCTATTTTTCCGGGGTTACGGCCGTGGCACGTGATCCAGGTGATCCGCCTGCTCGATGAAGCGGTCACCAATGCCGTGAAGCACTCAGGGGCCAAGAAGCTCCGGGTTATCATCGAGACCATTCATGATGTCCCTGAGGAGGCAAGCGGGCGGATCAGCGTCGAAGATGATGGCAGCGGGTTCGACCTCTGCATACCGCGCGTCGCTGCCTCACCGGCTCATCCGCGGACAGGGCGGGGACTTCTGAACATGAAGAGGCGCGCCGAGCTGTGCGGCGCACTTCTTACCATATCCTCCGGACAGCAAGGTACGAGGGTAAGCCTGATCCTGCCCAGTCACTTCGGTACGACGCCTTCTGCCGATGACAGGGATGGCGCTGCAGGCGAGCGGCACTGACCGGCATAGGACCTGCCGTCCAAGACGGACAGGTCATACGCCGTCCTATCGTCTGCCTACCCGGTTAACTGGGCCGCCCCGATTCATCGGTGTTCCGACGACGCCCACGCCCGGAGCCCCAACGCGGGGAGCGACAGCAACGGGATGGGGCCGACATCCAACCGGCACGCCGGGTGCAGTGCAATAGATCGCGGTCGCCGTCCTCGGACGAACCACGCAGCCCACGGGAACGCCGGGCGCGGTGCAATAGATCACCGCCGCAGCCGGCGGTCGGACCACGCAACCCTTGGGGATACCTACCGCTTTGCAATAGACCACGGCCGATGCCGGTGCCGGCACCAATCCGGCGATCGACAACGTCGCTAGATAGACGAACGCCAATCCGGCGCGCACGGGACCCGTTTTGCGACCCATCATCTTCCTCCTGTCGAGACCTTCAGAGCCCAAGCCATCCTGAGCGTGAACCTCACCATGCGGAAAACCGTGACGTCGGGACATGCCATGTTCATGGGGTGGCTCGGAAAGTGTTCTCAGGATATTCCGCTCCGGTTCAAACTCGATCACCGCGCATTGGAGAACCTGAAATCGCCGCGGCTGGTTGGAGGAGTCGGGGGTGATATGCAATCGACTGGAGTATCGAGAGGGGGATCGCTCCCGTGAGCGCACCGCCTCAACTGGTGGCGTCAGAATTCGGCTCTCCGCTGCAATTGATTCAAGCCTTTGCCGATCGGCTGGAAGCTGAACTCGTTGCGGCCATACTGGCGTTTCCCCGCCTGCCCGAAGACATTCTCCGGACATTCCAGTCGAACGCCGGGCATGTTTCCGCTCATCTAACCGCAACGGCGACAATCAGTTGTGCGGCGATATTGGCCTTTGCAACGGTTGCCCATCTGCTTCGCGACAGAAGACAGGCTGCGGCACGCGAACGGCTGCCCTTCATCGGCATGCTCAAGCTCATGGGATGGGATCTGCTGCCGCTGATTGCCGCTATCGTCGTCGCACGCCTCTTGCTCGTGCGCTGGTTTGGCTTTGCCCCGGGCGAAGCGACGTTTCCCGTGGATCTTGCCGGGGGAATGATCAGATGGTTGGCAACCCTGACGTTGATGGGCGTGATATTTCGGCCGAATATCTCGTCGCTCAGGCTCATAGCGCTCGATGACGAGGGCGCCCAGAAGGCCGTCTGGTATGGCAGCGCCATCCTCGCCGTCGGGCATCTGCATGCCGTTGTGCTCGAGGCCGCCGGCCGCAACGGATTGCCTCTTGATTCCGTCAAGCTCCTGACCTTCACGATTTCTTCCGCAATGCTGGCCGGCACTTTCCGGCTGTTCCATGTCCTGCGACAGCATGGGCTTCGGCCGGAACTCTATCTGTTCGGCATTTGGCTTGCCCTCCTCACCCTCCTGTTGTGGACATGGGGCTGGATTGCCGACGACTTCGATCTCTATCGAGGCATCAAGGGCACAATTGCCGCCACCTTTGTTACGCTTGTTTTTGATCGAACGCTGGCGCTCAGCATTGCGTTGTCGCGCCGCCCCGCAACCATGCGCCTGCTATTTGTCCTGCGCGTAGCGATCGACAGCATCGCCATCGCGGTAATGTTGCGCGTCATCGCAGAATATTGGCTCGTAGGGACCTTCGGCTTCGTCGCACCAGCAGACTGGCCGCATTTTTCGCGACGCCTGACATTCGCTTCCGTCGTGCTGGTGGTCGCTGCCTGGCTTGGGGCTGCCACGCATGTCTGGATCGAAGCACAGATGACGCCACCAGAAGCCCTAGAAGCCGCAGCGGCGAGGGAAACACGACAGGCGCGGCTTTCGACAGTTCTGCCTGTGGTTCGGTTCACGGTCCTCGCATTGATTGCATGCGTATTCTCTTTGATCGCACTCTCCGCCCTTGGCATCGATATCACGCCGGTTATGGCTGGCGCGGGCATCCTCGGGCTTGCGATCAGCCTTGGCTCGCAGGCCCTGGTCAAGGATATCATCAACGGCATTTTCTGCATGCTGGATGACGTATTCCGGCTCGGAGAGATGATCGAAATCGGCGATGTCCGAGGCAGAGTTGAGCAGATCAAGCTCCGGAGCCTCCGGCTGCGCGATGACGATGACCGGTTGCATACGATACCGTTCGGAGAAATTGCGACGGTGGCCAGCTACAGCCGCCGCCTGTCGAGCGTCACCGCGACCGTTCCGGTCGCGAGGCTCCCGAACAGAGCGGACCAGGAGCGATTTTCCCGGCTCGCTGCGGCAACAATCCGTAGCGAACCGGTCATTCAAGCCGCGCTAATCGGCAAGATCAGCACCACCGCGATGAATGATGAACAGGAGCCTGGCGGGCGGCTCCTGTTGTCCTTCCACATGTCCCGCCCTGTTGCGCTGCATTCGGAAGCGTTGATCGCCAGCCTCGTCGAAGAGGCGATCGGCGACGCGGGCTTGGATAAGCTGCTGACCGGGAAGGTGAATGTCTTTGTTTCCGATGTGCGGGAGGCAAATGGCTCAGTCCCCGTCCCCTCGCCACGAGCGTCTACACCATGAACATGGGATAGCCTGAGCGGCAAGCCTTGATAAACCTTCAGCCGCCTGAAGTTCCGTATTCGCGGACGTTCGGCCACTGAATATGGGGGAAGCCAACATGCTGAAGAGGGCCCGTCTTGCGACGGCAGGGCGACGGGGCGCCATAGCGGATCGCCTTTTGAAGAGACCCGACCCAAGGCTCTCGGCTCGGGCGATCAACGGCAGACGCCGGCGCCAGCATGGAGCCGCCGCCATCGTGCCAATGCTTGTCATTGCAGCGATGAGCAGTTGCAGCACGCCGGACGCCGGCGTGCTGATTCCGCTGAAGAGTGGGGCTGATGTAAGTTGGACAAAAACGATTTTGGCGGTCACGACGCGCCGGGCTGCAGAAAAAAGCTCACCCGGTTTCCTCTTCAGCGGAGAGCGCGACAATCGCGTCCATTTCCTGAGCCTGACCATCTCAATGCCACCCCAGCGGGAACCAGGCACCCTGCCTGTGGCTGATGATCACCCGGATCCGAAAAAGGACATCGCTCTCGTCTCCTCAGAAGAGCTGAGCTATTCCGATTTTATCGCGCAAGCGAAAGCGTGGCCCTCCGCTGATCCAGTAGCCAAGCCCCGAGCTCTCGTCTTCACACACGGATACAGTACCCGCTTCGATTCCTCGGTCGTGCGCTTTGCCCAGATCGTCGAGGATACCGGCTTCCAGGGCGTCCCCATCCTCTTCAGCTGGCCTTCACGCGGGCTGACCGCCGCTTACGGATATGACAAAGATTCCGTCAACTTCAGCCGCGACACCATGCAGCAGCTTCTCGAGACGCTGACGTATGAGCCCGCACTGGGTGGCGTGGATATGGTCGCCCATTCAATGGGCGGCTGGCTCACGATGGAAACGCTCCGCCAGATCGCCTTATCGAAAGGGGCGAAGACCCTGGACCGGATCGGAACCGTCGTCCTCGCCGCGCCCGACGTAGACATGGATGTTTTCAGGACACAGGTCAGCCAGCTTGGACCGCTTCGTTCCCGCATTCAGATCTACGTATCCCAGGACGACCGTGCGCTCAGGATCTCCAGACGCCTGTTTGGCGGCAAGATCCGTGCCGGTGAGAATACCGATATCGTGCAGTTTGAAGAGCTCGGCATAACGGCCCACGACATTTCCGGCGTGAAGGGTGGCATCGGCAAGAACCACGGCAAGGCATTCGGTGACGATGCCACCATTGCCGGCATCGGACGAACGCTCGCCGATGGAACCCGCAGCAGCCCGCTTCTCAATGGCTTGGAAACGATCGTGCTCTCCGTTCCCAGACTCGACAATGCCCTGCTCTCCGCTTCCGCGGCGGCGGGACACCGCTGAACGCCGCCCAATCTCGGGTGACGAACGATCAACCGCAAACGACACCAGGAGAAATGCAATGTCTGTAATCAGAACTCTTTCGCCGGCTTTTGCCCTTGCCGCTGCTCTTGTTACCGCACTTCCGGCGGCCGCTCAGGAGCAGGCTTTCCTTACCGCAGATAAAAGCGGTGACGGCTCGCTTACGCAGACCGAATTCAAAACGTTCGTGGATACGATCGCCCAATCAGGAAAGCCGATTGCAGCCAAAATCAAGGCCTCCGGCCGCTATGGGCTCGCCTTCGGCCGCATTGACAAGAACAAGGATGGCCTCGTCTCGGTGGACGAACTCTCATCGCTCAAGTGATCGGCTGACGTAACTGCATCGGGAATCGAAACCATGTGCCGGTCGACAACTGTATTTGCGATCCTGCCTCTCCTTTGCATGCTCAACGGCATCGCCGCCGCACAGGAGGTTCAGAGGAAAGTCGTCGCGCAATCGCCGACGCGCCAACAGGTGACGCGATATCTTCATTCGACCGGCACATTGAAGGCGGTCAACGCCGTCGATCTTGTCGCCAGGGTGTCGGGAACGCTTGAAAAAATCAACTTCGAGGATGGCGCACGCGTGCGCAAGAACGACATCGTCTTCGTGGTCGAACAGGAGCCTTACCGGATCGGTCTGGCGTCAGCCGAAGCGGAACTTGCCCAAGCGCAAGCCAATCTGCAGCAGTCGGATGCCAATCTGATCCGGCAGGAGGCGTTGTCCAAACAGCAGGTGACCGCCCAGGCGGCGCGCGAATCTGCTGTCGCGCAGAATGAGATTGCCAAAGCCCAGGTAGCCGCTGCCGAAGCGAAGGTCCGCAGCGCACAGCTCAACCTCAGCTACACCGAGATCCAGGCCCCGTTTGACGGAATTCTTGCAGCTCGCGCAACCGACATCGGAGCGTATGTCAACGCGGCATCGGCTCCGAAACTAGCTGCCCTCGTCCAGCCCGATCCAATGCATGTGCTTTTCTCTGCCAACGAACGGCAGGTCATCGAAATTCGCAAGGCGCTGGCAGAACGGAATATGACGATCGGCGATCTTAGCAAGATCAGAGTGGAATTTGGCCTCCAGGCCGAGGAAGGATACCCCCACTCCGGCAAGCTCGACTACATCTCTCCCGAGATAGACCCCGCTTCGGGAACTATGACCGTGAGGGGCATCATCGATAATCGTGACTACCTTTTTTCCTCGGGCATGTTCGCAAAGGTTCGCATTCCGCTTGCGACCCATACGGCGTCTGTCGTCCCGGAAACCGCCGTCGGTAATTCGCAGCAGGGGCGGACCGTTCTTGTCGTGAATGCGGATAATCGGGTTGAACTGCGCAAAGTGGTCGTCGGCGAAAATGCAGGAGCCGGTTCCCGGGAGATTGTGGAAGGGCTCTCCGACAAAGACCGCGTTATCGTCCAGGGAGCTGCAGGTGTGCGGCCCGGCGAGACGGTCACGGTGGTCGAGAAACTCCAGTAATTCCACCCTACAGGCTTGCTATGATCGCCAAGTTCTTCATCGATCGACCGATTCTTGCCAACGTCATCGCCATTCTGACGATGATTCTCGGCATCGTGGCGCTAACGCGGCTGCCTGTATCCCAGTATCCCGATGTGGTGCCGCCATCGGTCCAGGTCACCGCTCGTTATCCCGGCGCCAATGCCGAGACCATTGTTCGCGACGTGGCCCTGCCCATCGAACAAAAAGTCAATGGTGTCGAAGGCATGCTCTATATGCAGTCAACCGCGACGAGCGATGGGTCCTATACGCTCACCGTCACCTTCGCGATCGGCACCGATCCGGACCAAGCGCAGATCCTGGTGCAGAACCGGGTGGCAGGGGCCGTTCCCTCGCTACCCGACGCAGTGCAGGCTCAAGGAGTGCAGACCGCCAAACGTTCGACGGCAATCCTTGCGATTGTCGCCCTCTCGTCCTCCGATCCAAGCCATGACAGTCTGTTCATGGCAAACTACGCGACGATCAACGTTATCGACCAGATTTCGCGCATCCCGGGCATTGGCAACGTGGTTGTCTTCGGCGCCGGACAATACGCGGTCCGCATCTGGATGGATCCGGAACTTCTCGCCGCCCGAAGCCTCGTTCCGGCCGACATCATCAACGCGATCAACAGGCAGAGCCGCTCCACGTCGGCGGGACAACTCGGTCTTCCGCCGGTGCCGCAGGGTCAGAGTTTTCAATATACCCTCAGGCTCGATTCCAGGCTGACCGATGTACCCGCGTTCGAAGACATCATCGTCCGCGTGTCGGATGGCGGGCAAGTGATAAGGCTGCGCGATGTGGCGCGTGTGGAGCTGGGTGCCCAGCAATACAACCAGGACTTCTCGATGGACGGCCGGCCGGCCGCAGGGCTCGCGCTCTTCCTGTTGCCGGAAGCTAACGCCCTTGACGTCATGGAGCGCGTCAACATGAAGATGGCGGAACTGTCTGGCGATTTTCCGCAAGGCATGACCCATTCCATTCCCTTCGATACCACCCGTTTCGTCTCCGCCGCGATCGACGATGTCTATCATACGCTGGCGGAAGCGGCGGTATTGGTGCTCGTGGTCATCCTGATTTTTCTTCAAGACTGGCGAGCGACCTTGGTACCGGCAACAACCGTCCCGGTCACCATTATCGGTGCCTTCGCTGCGCTCGCGATATTCGGCTTCACCGTCAATCTCTCCACCCTCTTCGCGATTATTCTTGCCATCGGCATTGTGGTCGATGACGCCATTGTGGTTGTCGAAGCGGCGGCGAAGCACATCCGAGAGGGTCATTCCCCGCGCGACGCAGCCGTTCTCGCGATGCGGGAGCTGACAGGCCCCATTCTCGGCATCACGCTTGTTCTGCTGGCCGTATTTCTGCCAGCTTCCTTTCTGCCCGGCCTCAGCGGCGAAATGTACAAGCAATTCTCGCTTGTGATAGCGGCAACAGCGCTCATTAGCGCGGTCAACGCGATGTCGCTGAAACCTGCCCAATGCGCCCTCTGGCTGAAGGCACGCCCACCCGGATACCGCAAGAACATCCTCTCTCGTGGCTTCAACAGGGTCTACGACGCGAGCGAACGCCTCTATGCCGCTATGGTGGCGCGGATGATCCGTGTCAGCACAGCGCTGACACTCGTCACCGCCCTACTGGTAGCCTTTTCAGTCTATCTTCTGTCCCGCGTGCCGACGGCTTTCCTGCCCGTCGAGGACCAGGGTTATTTTCTGGTATCGGTGCAGCTTCCGGAAGGAGCCTCTTTGGAACGGACCCGCGCCGCGCTCGAAACCGTCCGCAAGCGGATCGAGACCGCGGAAGCCGTTGAGACGGTCATCGCCATCAGTGGACTATCCGCCCTCAACAACAATGCAGGCCTCGCCAACGCCGGAATCCTCTATGTCATTCTCACGGACTGGAGCGCTCGGAAAGACGGAGAAGATCTGCTTTCTCTCTACACGAAACTCCACCAGTTGACCGCCGATCTGCCGGATGGTCAGGCGCTGGTCCTTCCGCCGCCTCCGATCCAGGGCATAGGCAACGCGGCCGGCTTTTCACTGCAGATCGAAGCGCGCGACGGCAATTTCAACTACGCGGCTCTGCAGGAGGTCGCCGCTTCGATTACCGAAGCGGCGCGGATCAACCCGGTCTTTCGCCAGGCATTCAGTCCCTTTAGGGCCGATGCCCCCCAATTCGCCGTATCCATCGACCGAACCAAGGCCGAAACGGCGGGCGTCGACATCGGCAACGCCTATGACACGGTCAGTCAGTTCATCGGCTCTTCCTACGCCGGCCAAGTCAATCTTTTCGGGCGGGTTTTCCAGGTCTACGTTCAGGCAGAGGCGGGCAAGCGGATCGAACTTGCCGACCTCCAGCAATTGAGGCTCCGGAGCGCGACCGGCCAAATGGTGCCTCTCGGCTCATTGGCGGAGGTAAAAGCCGTAAGCGGACCTTCACTGATCAGCCTTTACAATCTTTATCCCTCTGCACAAATCATCGGCACGCAGGCCCAGGGCTACAGCACGGGTCAAGCGCTGGATGAACTGGAAAGGATGACCAGCGATCTACTGCCTGGTGACTTCTCGACCGAATGGACTGCCGTCTCCTATCAGGAGCGCGAACTCGGCGGGCAGATTTACCTGGTCTACGCCCTCAGCCTCATCCTCGTCTATTTCGTGCTGGCCGGCCAATACGAGAGCTGGTACGCACCCGTTTCGGTGATCGCCACGGTCCCTCTTGCGCTGATCGGCACAGCGGCCACGCTTCTGGCCGCCAACGCTGCCGTCAATCTCTATACCCAAATTGGTCTCGTGTTGCTGATCGCACTTTCTGCGAAAAACGCGATTCTCATCGTCGAAACGGCGCGGCATATAAGGCTGACTAGAGGCAGAACGATCCTCGAGGCCGCAGTGGATGCCGCTCGCAGCCGCTTCCGTCCGATCCTGATGACGTCAATTGCCTTCATTCTCGGGGTGGTGCCCTTGGTGCTTCAGACCGGCGCAGGTGCCAGTGCCCAGAAGTCCATCGGCATCGCCGTGCTGACCGGCATGCTTGGTTCCACATGCTTGACGGTTGTCTTCGTACCGTCCTTGTTTGTGGTGATGCAGCGCCTGGAAGAAAAATTCAGTCGAAAGCGCCATTTCCTTGCAAACGACTCTGACACCGGGGGCAGCCGACCAATCGCCGGCAAAGTCTCGACGCAACATGAAAACTGCGTCGAAACTCGCAAAGGCGGTATCTAGTTTCTTTCCGGCTGGTAGCCGAGCCCGGTGGAGGCAGCAAGCCCCGCCGCGCGCAAGAGCTCGACATATTCGGATTTCCGGCTTTCATCGAACCGGAACATCGGAAAGGAAATCGACATCGCCGCGACCGGTTTTCCCAAGTAGTTGAAGATCGGCGCCGCCATGCACCGCACGCCCGCCTCGCTCTCTTCCACCTCCTCGGCAAAGCCGCGGCTGCGGGTTATATGCAGTTGTTCAAATAGTTCCTGCGGATCGGTGATGGTGCGCGGCGCGAGCTTCGTCAGTTCCATCTTGTTGATCCGCTCACGGATCTCCTCGTCGTCCCGCCAGGCAAGAAGGGCTTTTCCCAGAGAGGTGCTGTGCAACGGGTTGCGTAGCCCCAGTGTCGATTTCATCGAGAGACTGTAGGCGGAATCGTATTTGTGAATATAAACCACCTTTTGATCGCGGTCGTCGAGAATGCCGAGATTGATGGATTCGCCGGTTGCTCGGGAAAGTTTTCCCATCGCCGGGTCCGCCACACGCAGCAGGTCGGTCTGCTCGGTCAGCGAACGGGCCCCGAGGCTGAAGAGTTTCAGCGTTAAGCCGTATTTTTCCGTCTCCGCATCCTGCTCCACATAGCCGAGATCGACCATGGTCTGCAGCAGGCGATGCGCCGTGGTTTTCGAGGTCATGGCTCGTTGGGCGAGATCCGCAAGGCTCACCTTTTTCCCCTCGACCAAGGCCTCCATCACGGCAAAGACCTTAAGGACGGCAGCGACATTTTCGGTTTTCGAGTGCAGCTCTGACATCGCTTGTTCTATTTTTTTCGAAATCTCATTCTGGAATTTAGAGAAACCGATGTCAAGATAGACAGGCGGCACCCGGAGGCTCCGTCAGGAAGCAGACTGCAGCAGAAAAACATGGTTGAAAAGCCAGCAGGAGTGTGATTTCCTAAAATCCGGAATAACGTTCCGAATATTTTAAAGGAGGCTTCCGGATGCATCCGCTGCTGCGGCAGAAGCAACACCTGATCCAGCGCAGTGATGTGTGCAGCCTTATCGATCGGCTAATTGACAACCTTGTCCATATCGAGGATCGCACCGGCGAATTTCTCCTGCGTCTCGATGACGGCCGCGTTATCGACACCAAGGGCTGGGCGGGTTGGGAATGGACCCATGGCGTCGCCCTTTTTGGACTTCTCAAATATTGGCAGCTGACCGGCAACCAGAAAGTGATGGATATCATCGTCGATTGGTTTGAAGCTCGGCTTGCTGAAGGAACGCCCACGAAGAACATTAATACCGTCGCACCGTTCCTGACGCTTGCCTATCTCTACGAGATGACGGGGGATTCCCGGTGGCGGCCATACCTGGAAACCTGGGCCGAATGGGTGATGTACGAGATGCCGCGTACCCGCGAAGGCGGGCTGCAGCATATCGTCTATAACAGCGTCAACGATCAGCAGATGTGGGATGACACGCTGATGATGAGCGTGCTGCCGCTTGCCAAGATCGGCCTTGTGCTCAAGCGGCCGGAATTCGTGGAAGAGGCAAAATACCAGTTCCTGGTCCACGCCCAATATCTCTCCGATACGGAGACCGGCCTCTGGTTCCACGGCTGGACGTTCGACGGCAATCATAATTTCGCCCGGGCTCGCTGGGCACGCGGCAATAGCTGGATCACGATCGCCATTCCGGAATTCATCGAGCTCCTGGATCTTTCCGAAAACGACCCCGTCCGCCGTCACCTGGTGTCCTTGCTCGGCCGGCAGGCAGCCGCGCTGAAACTGCACCAGCATCCATCGGGCCTGTGGCACACGCTGATCGATGATCCGTCGAGCTATCTGGAAGCCTCGGCGACTGCCGGCTTCGCCTATGGCCTGATGAAGGGCGTGCGCAAGCGGTATTTGGGCATCGAATATCTGGAGACCGCCGAGCAGGCAATGAAGGGCGTGATCGATAACATCAGCCCCGACGGAGAACTTCAGCAGGTATCTTTCGGTACGGCGATGGGCGGCGATCTCGATTTCTATCGGCAGATCAAGCTGACATCCATGCCCTACGGTCAAGCGATGGCCATGCTCTGCCTGACCGAACTTTTGCGCAGCTTCATCTAGCAAGCTGTGCGGACAAGAATGAAGCGTATCCGGCAGGAGGAGCCGTCACGCAAACATGAACGACCGCAACGAATCCGGTGCCGAAAAGGCGCTCCGGATTAGAAGGAGGAGGATGAAATGACCAAACTGACAAGACGTGCCGTGCTGAGCACCATCGGAGCGGCGGCCGCTGCTTCTGCACTTCCAGCCACGCCGCTTTTTGCTGCCGATCGCACGATCCGGCACTATTGGTGGGGCAATCCGGAGCGAGACAAGCGCACCTTTGCAGTCATCGACACGTTCCAGAAGAAGAACGCCGGAATAAAGGTTTCGGGCGAAACGATCGGCTGGGGCGACTATTGGACCAAGATGGCGACTCAGACCGCAGGCCGGAACATGGCCGACCTCGTGCAGATGGACTATCGGTTCCTGTTCGAATACGTCCATCGCGGTGCGCTGAAGCCTCTCGATGAATTCGTCGGCAAGAGCCTGATGATCGCCGATTTCGACAAAGGCCCGCTTGACGGCGGCAAGGTCGATGGAAAGCTCTACGCCCTCAACATCGGGTCGAACAGCCAGGTGATGGTCCATAATACACGCGCCTTCAAGGAGGCCGGTATCGATGCCGACCTGATCAACTGGACCTGGGACGACTTCGGCAAGGTTTGCGAAAAGATCACCGCCAAGTCCGGAGGCAAGATGAAGGGGTCGGACGATCTGTCCCTGATGATCGAGACCTTCGAATCCTGGGTTCGCCAGAATGGCCGGGAATTTTATGGCCCGGAGGGCAAGGTCACGGCGACGGCTGAGGACGTGGCCGGTTGGTGGCAGATGTGGGCCGACCTGCGCAAGGCCGGGGTCGTCCGCGACAAGAACAAGACCGTCATTCTCGACCCGCCGATTGCGGAGTCCGGCATTGCAGTTGGCGACACTGCCATGTCCCACTACTGGTCCAACCAGATGGTCGGCATCCAGGCTGTCGCAAAGGACAAGATCGGCGCCGCCATGGTGCCCCACAAGGCTGGCGGCAAGCCTGGGCAGTTCATCAAGCCCTCGATGTTCCTGTCGCTCAGCCGCGACGCAAAGGACACGGAAGCCGCAATCGCCTACATGAATGCCTGGGTTAACGATCCCGAGATCACCGGTATTCTCGGCCTGGAACGCGGAATCCCTTGTTCGCCCAAGGTCCGCGCAGCGCTGACCCCGAAGCTGACCGAGGTGGAGAAGCTCTCCGTCGACTACTTCACCGCGATTCAGAGCAAGGTAGGCCCGCTGCCGCTGCCCGCCCCCAAGGGAGCCGGAGAGGTACGAGACGCCTTCATGCGTATCGGCACTGATGTCGTGCTGGGCAAGGCGGAAGTTGCGGAAGCCGCGGGCATGTTCATCGAGGACGCCCAGGCAATCGTCGAGCGCGCCCAGTAAGAGGCGCCGGGATATCAAGGCCCCGGTCATTCCTGCCGCCGGGGCCTCTCTTCCGACAACAAGGTCGTTTCGATGAAACGTTTTTTTGCCCGCAATGCACCGGCCTATGTGTTTCTTCTTCCATGGTTGATCGGATTTTTCCTGCTCGCTTTGGGGCCGATCCTGGCATCGCTTTATCTTTCCTTCACCCGCTATGACATGGTGAGCGCGCCCCGATGGATCGGTTGGGGCAATTACGAATATATGTTCACGCGCGACCGGCGGTTCTGGAAAGCGCTGGAGGTGACGTTTACCTACGTTGCGCTGGCTGTGCCCGCTCGCCTGATCATGGCGCTGGGTGTCGCCATGCTGCTCGACAAGGGTCTGCGGACGATCGGCCTTTACCGAGCCATATTCTACCTGCCGTCGCTGCTCGGCGCTTCCATTGCCATCGCCATCCTATGGCGCCAACTTTTCGCTGCCGATGGTGTGGTCAATCAGGTTCTGGCGATGGTGGGAATTCAGGGAGCGTCGTGGATCACCGATCCCGACACCTCGCTTTATACGCTGGTGGTGCTCGCTATGTGGCAATTCGGCTCGCCGATGCTGATCTTTCTGGCGGGCCTGCGCGGCATACCGCGCGATCTTTACGAGGCGGCGGAAATCGATGGCACACCTCGCTGGCGGCAATTCACCCGCATCACTCTGCCGCTTCTTGCCCCGGTGATCTTCTTCAATCTGGTGCTGCAGACCATCGATTCCTTCAAGACCTTTTCGAGCGCCTTCATCATCTCCAACGGCACCGGCGCTCCCGCAGACAGCCTCCTGTTTTATACGGTCTACCTGTTCAACGAGGCCTTCAAGTTCTTCCGCATGGGCTACGCATCGGCGCTAGCCTGGTTCCTGCTGGTCATCATCGCGACCTTCACCGCGATTGCGTTTTTCACGTCTAAATATTGGGTGCACTATGAAAACGAGCGCGACTGATCTGGAACTCGCCATCCAGATGGATGAGGCCGCGCGGGTGGCTCACGAGCTGCGGCTGAAACGCGACCGGCAAGAACGCAACGGTCGGATCCTGAAGCATATCTTCCTGATCATCGTCTCATGTGTCATGCTCTACCCGCTGTTCTGGCTGCTCGCTTCCTCCTTCAAGCCGGAGAACGAGATCTTCGGCAGCCTGACGCTTTGGCCTTCCGAGTTTCAGTTCGAGAATTACACCAAGGGCTGGTATGCCCTGCCCATGTCATTCACGGTCTTCTACGTGAACTCGGCAATCGTCACCGGCCTGTCGGTGATCGGCAATCTGGTCTCATGTTCGTTCGCGGCCTATGCCTTCGCTCGGCTGAACTTCACCGGGCGCAGCTTCTTCTTCGCACTGATGATGATGACCCTGATGATCCCCTATCACGTGGTTCTCATCCCCCAATATGTTCAGTTCCTGAATCTTGGCTGGGTCGATACCTATCTGCCTCTGGTCGTGCCGCGCTTCCTCGCCTCCGATGCCTTCTTCATCTTCCTGATGGTGCAGTTCTTTCGCCAACTGCCGCGGGAGCTGGACGAAGCTGCGATGATCGACGGCTGTTCGCCCTTCAAGATCTATTGGGCGATCATATTGCCGCTTTCGCTGCCGGCCATGGGTACCGCGGCGATCTTTTCTCTGATCTGGGTTTGGGAGGATTTCCTGGCCCCGCTCATCTACCTCAACGACATCAAGAGCTACACAGTGCCCTTGGCGCTTCGACTGTTCCTCGATCAGGAAGGACAGTCCGCCTATGGCCAGATGTTTGCGATGTCGGTCCTTTCACTGGTCCCGGTCGTCATCTTCTTCGTCCTGTTCCAGAAACTCATCGTGCGCGGCATCGCCACCTCCGGAATGAAATAGGGAACAAGACGCATGGCAGGATTGACGCTTCGAAACGTCGGCAAGCGCTATGGAGCGCTGTCCATCATCCAGGGGCTGAACCTGGGCATCCACGATGGTGAGTTTCTTGTTCTCGTCGGTCCATCGGGCTGCGGAAAGTCGACGCTCCTGCGCATGATCGCGGGCCTCGAAGACATCAGCGAGGGAACGATCTCGATCGGTGGAAAGGTCGTTAACGACTTGCCCGCCTCGAAGCGTGAGCTCTCCATGGTCTTTCAAAGCTACGCCCTCTATCCGCATATGAGCGTGCGAAAAAACCTGGCTTTTGGCCTTCAGAATTTCAAAGTGTCGCGCAGCGAGGTGGAACGCCGGGTGGCGGAGGCGGCCCGTATCTTGCAAATCGAGCAGCTTATGGACCGCAAGCCGCGCCAGCTTTCTGGCGGACAGAAGCAGCGTGTGGCGATCGGCAGGTCGATCGTGCGCGAGCCGCAGCTTTTCCTGTTCGACGAGCCGCTTTCCAATCTGGACGCGGAACTGCGCGTCCAGATGCGGGCGGAACTTGCCTCGCTCTACGCACGCCTTGGCACTACCATGATCTACGTGACCCATGACCAGGTGGAAGCGATGACCATGGCGAGCCGGATCGTTGTTTTGCGCGGTGGCAAGATCGAGCAGCTAGGGACGCCCCAGGATCTCTATACCCGACCGCAGAACCTCTTTGTCGCGGGCTTCATCGGCTCTCCGAAGATCAATATGCTGCAGGCGAAAGCGACACGCGAAGCGGGCAGGACCGTGGTGTCAGTGGCCGGCATGCCTGATTTTGCGATTGCCGAGCTTCCAACCGGTGATCAGGCGCTGACTTTATGCGTGCGGCCTTCGTCTCTGCGCGTCGGCAGCGGCGATGTCACGGGCGAAGGCACGATTCGGCTGGTGGAATATCTGGGCAGCGAGACCCTGCTGCATATCGCCCTGTCTTCAGGCCAGGTGCTGCTGGTCAGCGACAATGGGCGCACGTCCTACCGAATGGGTGATCCGGTCACGATCGGATTCGACCTCCCCGACCTCCACTATTTCGATAGCACAGGCCAACGCATCGAACCCATCCAGAAAGAAAGCCAAGCCCAGTGAAGATCGCCATTGTTGGATGCGGCTCGCGGCATCAGATGTTCCGCAATTCCGTTGTTGAAGATTATGCTGACAAACATGAGATCGTCGCGCTCTGCGACAGCAATGCTCATCGTCTTGGAGAGGCAGCGCAGGCGGCCTCGAAGCCCGGGACGAACGGTGTCGCGACTTACCTCGCCGCCGATTTCGACCGGCTGATCGCGGAGCAGAGGCCGGATACGGTTGTCGTCGCCACGCCGGATTTCCTGCACGCCGATTACATTGTTCGTGCCTTCGAAGCCGGCTGCGACGTCATTTGTGAAAAGCCGCTGACGATCGATCTCAGCCGTCTGAAGCAGATCGTCGACGCTCAGGCGCGCACGGGCCGAAAGGTCACCGTGACCTTCAACTACCGCTATTCGCCGGCACGCACCCAGATCAAGGAACTGATTTCATCGGGAGCGATCGGCACCGTCACGGCGGTGGATTTCCGTTGGCACCTCGACCGGGTTCACGGCGCTGATTACTTCCGTCGCTGGCACCGCCAGAAGGAGAATTCCGGCGGGCTGCTGGTTCACAAATCCACCCACCATTTTGATCTTCTCAATTGGTGGCTGGGGACCGTGCCGACGGAAGTCCTGGCTTCCGGGCGCCGCGTTTTTTATCGTCCGGAAATGGCGACGGAACTTGGTCTCGCAGGCCGTGGACCACGCTGCAGCGACTGTCCCGTCGCCTATAAATGCGATTTCCGGCTCGACCTTGCAGCCGACGAAAACCTGCGCAACCTCTATGCCGAGGCTGAGCACGAAGACGGCTATTTCCGCGATCTTTGCGTGTTCGACGAAGAGATTGGCATCGAAGATACGATGCAGGCGCATATCCGCTACGCCTCGGGCGTCACCGCCAATTACACTCTGACGGCCTATTCGCCCTGGGAAGGGTTGGAGATCAAGTTCCAGGGCACCAAAGGCGACATCACCCATCGCCATGTCGAGGTCCATGGGGTGTTCGGTGGCAAACGCGCCCATGCGGATGAAGATGCGATCACCACGGAACTTCACTTGGCCGGCGAGCCTCCGCGCCAGCTTGCCGTCCCGAAGGCTGCGGGGGATCACGGCGGCGCGGATCCGGTCATGCTGGGTTATATCTTTGATCCGGAAAGCATGCAGCCCGACCTCTACGGCCGCGCCTCCGATCATGTCGCCGGCGCCTGGTCCATCCTCACCGGCATCGCCGCCAATGCTTCCATAGAGACGGGTTCGTTGGTCAATATCCAAACCATGCTCCGCGCGCGCGGCATTCAGCTGAACAGGTAAGCTCCATGGCCTTCAACCTTCGCATCGGCGTCATCGGCATAGACCATGGACATATCTACGGCATGATCAACGGCATGCTGGATGCCGGGGCCACGCTCGTTGCGTGGACGACGGGCGAGGAGACCCCGGAGGCGGCTCGCAAGACATTCCAGGAAACCTATCCGGATCTGCCGGCCCGTCCGATGCAGGCCATCCTCGAGGATAAGAGTATAACCCTTGTGCTTTCGGCCGGGATTAACAGCGAACGCGCCGAAATCGCGGTGGCGGCGATGTCGCACGGCAAGGACGTTCTGGTCGACAAACCCGGCTGCACCAGCCTGGATCAGCTGGCAGACATCCAGCGCGCCGTCGGAGAGACCGGTCGGCGCTGGGTCGTATCCTTTTCCGAACGCATCTCCGTCGAGAGCGCTACCCTGGCGGATCAGCTGATTGCCGAGGGCCGCATCGGCAAGGTGGTTCAAACGGTTGGCCTCGGGCCGCACCGCTTGAATGCGCATCTCCGGCCGGACTGGTTCTGGGACAGAGCCCGCTGCGGCGGGATTCTCGCTGATATCTGCGCCCATCAGTTCGACCAGTTCCTGCATTTCACCGGATCGACAGAGGCACGTGTGGTTTCTGCCCATGTGACCAATGTCGCAAATCCGGATCGGCCAACATTTCAGGATTTCGGCGAGGTGCTGCTCGAAGGCAATGGCGGGCGCGGCTATGCCCGGGTGGATTGGCTGACGCCGGACGGTCTTCCAGTCTGGGGCGACGGCAGGATGACCATTCTGGGAGCGGAAGGTTATATCGAGCTTCGTAAATACATTGATATCGCCGGCCATGACGGCCAGGACCACGTTTTCCTTGTCGATAAGTCGGGCGTGCTGCGGTTCGAGGCGAGAGGCGCCGGAAAACCATTCTTCGCCCATTTGGTTGCCGACGTGGAAAGGCGAACCGAGACCGCCATGGCACAGTCTCACGCGTTTCTGGCCACCCGACTGGCATTGGAGGCGCAACTTATCGCGGAAGAGAAAGCAATTCGATGACAGAGCGTATCCGTGTCGCCGTCATCGGCGCGGGAATTGGCAAGGCTCATATCGCCGCTTACGCCGAATTGGCCGATCTGTTCGATGTCCGGTACGTCTGCGACCTTAACCTTCCCCGCGCCGAGGAAGCAGCGCAACAAGCTCCGGGCAGCCGGGCAGTTCCCGATATCAGCGAGGTCTTCGCCGACCCCAAAGTGGATCTGGTCGACATCTGCCTGCCGCCTCAATTGCATGCGCCAATGACGCTCACCGCGCTTGAAGCAGGCAAGCATGTCGTCTGCGAAAAACCCCTTGCCGGTTCAATAACCGAAGTGCGCCGGATCGCCGAGCTTTCCACACGAACGGGACGCCAGGTCTTTCCGGTATTTCAGTATCGTTATGGCGCCGGCTACCGCGCCGCGCATGAACTGAAGGTCCGCGGTCTCCTGGGCCGGCCTTACGTGGTAGCGCTGGAGACGCATTGGCAACGCGGATCTGATTATTACGCGGAACGCTGGCGGGGCACCTGGAAAGGCGAACTCGGCGGCGTGCTCGTCAGCCATGCCTGTCATATCCACAATCTGACGACTCATCTCGTAGGAGATGTGGTGGAGGTTGCCGCCTTCCTTGATACCCGCGTCAATCCGATCGAGACGGAAGATTGCGCTGTGCTTTCGATGCGCACTGCAACAGGTGCGCTGATCACGTCCTCAGTCACTTTGGGTGCGGCTGGAAACAGCTCGCGGCTGCGGATGTGTTTCGAGCATGTCACAGTTACCTCGGGCACCGAGCCTTATCAGATCGGGGCCGGGCCGTGGACGTTCGAAGCCACCGATTCTTCGCGGCAGGCGGAGATCGACGCGGCAACTCGTCAAGTACCCGAGGTCCGTCCACGATTTCCCGGACTATTCGCGGATGTCCATGCAAGACTGACCGGAGAACCGGACCTATATCTGCCATCGATTCAGGAAAGTTATCACTCGATCGAGCTTGTGACAGCAATCTATGCGTCGGCCAGAGAGCGCCAGATCGTGCGCCTGCCGCTTTCCGTGGATCACGCGTTGGCAGCAGGCTGGCTGCCAAAATAAGCAAGGCAATGCCTGCATCGGTTTCCCGCCGATGATCCTTCCAAGATCGAACTATTGTTTCAAGCCGAATTGAAGGTTGCGGCATTTTGTAAGATTGTGCCCCGCCAAAGAAAGTGCGTCGCGTTGCTCAAGCGGGATTTCCGCATCGCCAAGCACGCAATTCTCCGATTTCGGATTGAGAATCCATACCTCTGGGGAAACGGCAATTATGTCCTGCGCCACATAGGGATAGACGTGCCGCTTGCCCACCACGGCATGGTCCGCCTTGCCGAACAACCCGAGGCTTGCGGCTCCGAAGCCATCCAGCTTCTCCCTGAGGCGCAACATGCCATCCCGCACGGGCGGCTGGATCTCAAGTGCGCTGACCCTTCCCGTACCGTCGCCCAGGTAACGCAGAACAGCCCAGAATTCAGAGGGGCCATTGGTCATGATGATGGCATCCTCTGCCGACCGGGCTTCCCAGGCTACGACGACCTCGCGGTACCCCCGTTTTTCGAAGGTCATCGTGTAGTTGACGCCGCCGAAAAGCATCAGGAGGACGATGACCGAAGCCGCCACACGATGAGCAACTATCCTCTCCTTGAAAGCGGTATCCGCATAAAGCGCAAGCGAGATCGCTAAAAACGGGAGGAAGAGGCCAAGCGTCCGGTAGATGAAGACCGGTTTCGCCAACAGAGATATAGCAAGCAACACGCCGATCGGAACGACAACCAGGAAGATTCCGATCCAGCGGTCGCGGGTTTTGGTCAAAGGCAATAGAACCATCAGCGGCAGAGCGAGCAGTCCCGCGATCGTCGGCCATGGAAACTCCAGTCCCAGCAAGGTCAGCGTCAGATGGATGCCAATCGCTGGAAGATCAAATCCTGAAACGCCTTCGGTCTGCCGGACGGCACCAATCGCCAGAGGATAAAGGGCAGCCAGGGCAACGACCACATAGGTGGCTAGCAAGAGACGGAAGTCTCGTGCCGGCGTGGCTTTGAAGAGGCGTAAACCGGCATGAAGGAACAGGAAGAATGTAACAAAGAAGCCGAGGCCATGCGTAAAGGTCACAGCAAGACCGAGGCACAGCGCCACGAACAACTGCCGCATCGTCGCCCGCTTTTCCACAATCATCTGCTGAAGCACATACCAAAGCCCGATCTGCAGCAGGGCAAGCATCGGATACATCCGTACGTTTTCCGCAAAGAAGAGCTGTAGCGGCATCAATGCGAAGATCGCAGCGGCCCAAAGGCCGACAGTCCAGCCATAGATCCGCCGGCACGTCTCGAAAAGCGCTATGATGGCTATGATGCTGAACAGCGTCGAGTTGAGAATATACCAGCGATCACTGTCATCCAGCGCCGCCCACAGGTGCAACTGAACATAATAGAGAGGTGGATGCGTGTCGAAACGTAGCGCCGCCAGAAGCAGATCGGTTACCGGACTTTCGGCCATAGCCACCGAAAATATCTCGTCTTCCCAAAGCGACGCTTCGAAAAGCAGGTTGATGACCCTCAGCGTTATGCCCATAACCACGAGGGCGATGAGGGTGATCGGAAGAACATGTCCCCACGCCAACTCGCGGAAGTTCGGCGACACGGGAACAGCGCGCCAGGAACTTTGGCTCGCAGGCAGCTGATCAGTTGGGGGAAAGCTCACCGCGATGCCCTCCGCTAAATTCGATTTTCATACGGATCTGGTGGACCGGCGGCGGCGCGTGCGCTGGCCTATCGAAACAAGATTGTCTTGCGGCTGTGGGCTGATTTCCCGCCGGACGATATAAATCGGCCGCTGTTTGATCTCGGCGTAAACGCGGCCTAGATATTGACCAAGAATACCGATCCCAATCAGTTGAACGCCGCCAAGAAACAGCATGCTCACCAGCAGCGAAGCATAACCAGGCACTTCCACGCCGAAGTAGAGTGTCTTTATGATCGTCAGGAGCCCGTAGCCGAACGAGAGGGCAGAGATCGATGCTCCGACATAGGTCCAGATTTCAAGAGGCACGCTGGAGAACGAGGTGATCCCTTCGAGCGCCAGATTCCACAGGCGCCAACCGGAAAACTTCGATTGTCCCGCCACACGCGGCTCACGCGCATATTCGACAACAGCCGTCCGGAAGCCCACCCAGGCAAATAGCCCTTTCATGAAACGGCGCCGTTCGGGAAGCTGCCGCAGCGCATCGATCACCTGACGATCCATCAACCGGAAATCACCCACGTCCGGCGGTATCTCCTGGGAAGCGATCAGGTTGTGCAGGCGGTAGAACATCGAAGCGGTGCTGCGCTTGAGAAAGCTGTCGCTCGACCGGTCTGAGCGTTTGGCCACGACCACTTCGTAGCCCTCACGCCATTTGTCCAGCAGCAGCGGGATGACATTGGGAGGATCCTGCAGATCGACATCGATAGGAATGGCGGCATCGCTTCGGCAGGCATCAAGCCCGGCCGTCATCGCGGCCTCCTTGCCGAAATTGCGAGACAGATCGATGATCCGGATGCGAGGCTCGGAGCGCTGAGCCTCGATCAGGCGATCGGCGGTCCTGTCCCGGCTACCATCGTTGATAAAGATGAACTCGAACTCGATGCCTTCGGCATGTAAGGGATCGAGTTCCGCCCTGGTCGCATCCAGGAATGGGCCGATTGCCGCCTCCTCGTTATGGACGGGAATGATCAGGCTAATGACGGAGGTCGATCTGCCGTTGATAGGATTTGTGGACATCGGGGTTCTCGCGGTTCCAGCTCGATATCCTAGGCTGCTGCGCCGAACCTTGCCCACTTATGCTTTGGATGGAGGTGCCGCAGCACCTCGGCCGCTTCTCCCCCAAAAGGGGTAGGAATACAATTGCACCTCTTGGACAGGGTGAAGAGGCGCTTGGCTCCAGTATATGCTGCCACCAGCCACACGTCCCGGCTCTCCTTCTTCCGGCAATTTACGCAAGTCTATGCAATGGAGCGGACGAAGCATGGCAGCCGGGTGGACTAAACCCTGAAACCTTAGGAAAGGCGAAAGCTGGTGATTGCTCCCAAGAAGCCTCTATTTGCCGTTGCCTCTGCCCTTGCATTGCTGCTGGCAATCGACGCGCGACCGCAGGATGGAGGATCACTCGCGGACCGGCGGGATTCCGCCCAGATTTTCTTTACCGGTCACAGCCTCATCGACAATCCGTTGCCGGACTGGGTCGAACTGATCGCGAAGAGCAAAGGCAACAAGATCGCCTGGGAACAGCAGAATATCCCCGGCGCTCCTCTGCGGCTTCGCACCTGGGGCGGCGAGAACGATAAGCCCTGGGCCGGCTACGGCTATGGGAAAAACCGCGACGGCGAAGGCTTGAATGTCGCTGACGAATTGCGTCACGCACGCCATATCAAGACGGGACGACCTTATGACACGCTGGTCATTGCGGAGAATCACGGCGTTCTCGGCAATGTCATTTGGGAAAACGCGATCGGATATCTCCGCCATATCCACGACCGCCTGATGGAAGGCAATCCTCAAGGAAGAACACTCTATGTCCATACATGGCTCGCCGTTGATGAGAACAAGCTGCCGATATGGCTCGAACATGAGAAGAACGTATCCGTCGCGTGGCAATGTGTCGCCGAGAAGGTGAGGCTGACGTTACGGTCGGAAAACCGACCGGCCAATCTATCGGTCGTGCCGGGCGGTACCGCCCTGATTGAGCTCGTGGATCAGGCGCTTCAGGGAAAAATCCCCGGTATACAGGGAAACACCAAGGAAGTCCTCGGCCAGATCTTTCGGGATGACGTGCATCTGACTGATGCAGGCATCTACTTCATGGCAGCTGTTCATTATGCCGCGATCTATCACCAGTCGCCGGAAGGAGCAAAGGCGCCTGCGACAGTTTCGCCTGCCCTGGTGGCCGACTTGCAGAGGATCGCGTGGGAATCGGTGCAGGACTTCCTCAAACGGGAACAGAGACATTCACCAAGCATGGAAGAATGTCGCCAGGTGATCGTCGAAAAAGTATGCCACACCTATTGGACTCTTGCTCGAGAGCCCGATGAGGTCGGCCGCTGCCGGAGCTATTTCGCCGAGACCCGGCCACAAGCGGACGGCAATCCCTTCATCTGGCCGGACCCAAACTGGAAACCTCTCCCGAAACCCTCGCTTTGATTTTGATCCCGCAACGATATCGGCCCGAAAATCGGAATGGATTTTCGGGCCGATGCCGTAGATTCTGTTGAGATAGAGCATCCTTTGTACGTCCGCCTGGACGCACAAAGGACACTCTAAGCGGATTGCTGTGCAATGGCAGCCAATCCTTTCCCCGAACAATTGCCGGCCCCACATGAGCCCGGCGGAGACTTCGATACCACAACTGCGAACCCGCCGTTCGCAGCTGGAATATTCAAGGATAAGCCCAACGGGCAGCGGCTAGTTTACCTGTCCGTACGGAAACATATCATTGAGTTTATAGGCGACTTCCGTTCGGTTTGTAGCCTTCAACTTCTTCATGATGTTCCGGATATGAACCTTGACTGTGCTTTCGCGCAGATTGAGTTCATAGGCGATAATCTTGTTAGCCTTGCCCTTGCGAAGCGCCTCGACCACCGCTTCCTGACGCGTCGTGAACATCCCCGAAAGAGATCGCTGTTCGCTTGTCGGCGAAGTGTTCACCAAATGCCGCATGGATAGGATGCTGCTGGCAGGAATGAAGACACCGCCGGCAACAGCCAAGCTGATGGCTTCAACACAGACACCGATACCGACGCAGGACGGGATGAAACCGCGGATGCCGTATTCCAGCATTTTCACGATTTGCCCGAGATCATCGGAGTCCGAAAGGACGATGATCGGCGGAGATCTAAACTCTGCCATCAATTTGGAAATGTCGTTTGCAAGTGCGGGATCGTCTGCCTTCCGGCTGCCAATGTTGAACAAGACGGCCTGAACCGGAGGATAAAGATCCTTTTCCCTTCTCCATTCTTCGATGGAGCCGACGGCGCAGACCTCCATCTGCAGACCCCGCCCGACAAGCGCTTTTGCGAGGCATTCACGATCAAGAGCTCTCGCATCGATGATGACGAGCGACTCGTTATGACTGAGATCGGCCTTGCTTGCGTTCTCTTTTTCCGCAAGCTTCGGCATTTCACTCATAATTCGAAAGGTTTCAGACACGGCAGGAGAGCGGCCATAGCCGCTTGTCGTTGAACTCATGCTACCCCCTCCCCAGGCAAGGGCGCACCCCCCTGGGAACTGCAGTTACAACTACCCCAAACAGACTGCCATTTTTTTCTTCGACTATTTATGGAGCTTAATATACGACTAAAACGTACTTTAGTCTATATTCAATTACCATTTCCTTTACCAAGAGATCAAAATAAAGTTCTGATAAAGTATTGGTTTCGCTTTACGTAGGGTCATCTACATCCAGAGTTGGCTTGGGAGCACTCTCCACAACCCATTTGTAGATCTGCAACATTTCATTCGCCTTTACATCCCAAGTGTATCGTTGTCGTACACGCAGCGCCGCGCCGTTGCTCAAAAGAGCGACGAGCTCTGGGCTGGCTTCTATCCTCTGGAATGCAGCCAGGAAGCCGGTGGTCAACGTCTGTCGGTCGCTGAAATCTATCGATATTCCAGACTGTTCATCAAGCAACTCCGGCGGCCCGCCGTAGTTGGCAACGATCGGAACGAGCCCCATCGACATTGCTTCCAGGACGACGCCGCCTCCGAATTCGCGGACACTTGGCAGTGCCAGAACGTGAGATTCCGACAGCACCGCAGCCAAATCCTTGTGATGAACCCAGCCTGCAAAACGAACCCTGTCGCCAAGCCCCTTCCGCCGAACGGCGTCCTCCAATTCGCTCCTTTGAGGACCATCACCGATTATCAGCACATCGATCTTCAGGCCGCCGGGATAGGCGGCGACTGCCTCGATCAGGATGTCGGCCCCCTTATACGGAACCAGCCGGCCAACAAAGGCGACAGTCAGCCTGTCGCCAGAAAGCTGACGCAACCGGAACGGAAACAGTTCCGGATTGACCGCGTTTTCAGGAATCAGAAAGGCTCGTTTCTTGCAGCTTTCCGGAAGCTCACTGAACGTGTGACGGGATCCGGCAACAAGCGCTGCGGCGTGCATCCTGGTCGCCCGATAGAAAGGCATTAGCCGATAGAGCCTCCTGAATAGCGACAACCATTCGCGTTCACGGCTGCGCACCTCTGTAAAACCCTTCGGCCAGGGCAAGCCTCCATTGAGAGGCCCTAAAATGAAGGGTATTTTGTGTTTGCTCAGTCGGATAGCAATTGGGCTTTGGCTGGTCGGGCTAAGCGGCGTAATCCTATGTACGAGATCGAACTCGCCCGCTTTCAGTCGGCTGCCGAGCAACCGCCAGACCTCTCGCTCAAAGCTGTAGTAGGAGAAGGAAGAAAGCGCCGTGACGACCGTCCAACCTTTGTTCTCCCCTCCTCTCAGATATTTACTGAGCCAATGGAGAAGACGAGCAACCCCTTCGTTGTCGATGGTCAGGAAATCGCGGCCTTCAACGAGACCGGCCCGGAGGAAAGCCTCACGATTTCTGATCTGAGTCACTATAAGGCCGTTGGTCCTTTCCATGATCGACCTTGCGAGGTTCCAGCCGACCAAGGGCACGCTCGTCCATTCCGGGTTGGCTGCCTCTGCAATCAACAGAGGCCGAAGCATCCTGGCGGATGATCTCGAAATGTTATCAGGAAAGCCGCCGTCACAGTCATCGCGGGTAGGGCCACCTATGTCCGGCTCCCGCGATCCGCTTGCCCAAACCCTTTCCACATGCCCCCCTTCCGCGGTCATCTCATGACAGTCCTATCGGTGAGCACGATTGGGCACTGGAACGCTTTCGCTTCTCAGGCACGAATAGCCGGGAGGACATATGCTTCATGCAAGGAGCCTCGATTTGAAAGACGAGCTTGTTCGAATGCGGATAGATAAGCTTGTTCGGCGGCGCTATTGTTACGAGAATAATATTTTCCCTTTATCCGCCAGCAATATACAGGAATGAGAAGTACACTACGTCTTTGGCGGTAGAATTTTACTATCCCTCTCCGCACTCACTAAAAGCTGATCCCGATCATCTCGACCGCCGTCACCGCCAAATGTCCGGCAAGATATCCGACGGGCCAAACAAACAGCACGCTGATCTCATAAAGAGGATTGTTAAGCCGATTGCGTCTGTTGAAGTAAAAGACGAAGGGCAGGATCGGCAGGCTGTGAAGAGCGATTGCCCACAGAGCTCCTTCGAATCCAAATCCATAATAAGCGACAGGCAGGCACACGAAAATCGAGATCGCACGGACAAGATTGAGGACGCTTTGGTTTCGGGGTTCGTTGACGGCTTGGTAGACTGCCGACAACATAAGAAACCGCCCAGCAATTAGACTGAAAGAGAGGATTTCGATAATCAGAGCGGCATCGACATAACGATCGTCATACAGGAACTCGATGAGCATTCGTCCGCCCGAATAGACCGCGCCAGCACTGCCTATAAAAACGAGATCGAAAGGCAGGCGCATTTTCAGGAAGACGGCAGGCAAATCTTCCGGCCGCTCCCTGGCAATTTTGCTCAAGGCAGGCATAGCCACGCTGGAAAAAAGGCGCCCTCCGGCCCCCTCGAGCATCGCAATAAGATTGAGGGCGAGGATATAGAGCCCCAGCATCGTGGGACTGGTCCAACCTGCTAGCAGAATGCGGTCACCATTGGCAGCTATGACCGTTAATATCGACGATAGCAGGATCCAGCGGCCGAAGCGGAGCAGATCGCTCAAAGCTTCCCGCTGCACACGGAAACGGTTCGAAACTCCAGGCAGCCAGACATGACTTAGGATGGTCGTAACCAAGGATGAGACCAGGGCAGAGATCACAAAAGACCAGATTGAGCCGGTGTAGAATGCCAGCAAGACGGCGGTAGCCAGGCTTATGATTTGAGCCACAATCTCGATGACGGTCAGGCGTCCGAGATTGAGATTCCGGTAGGCCGTGATGATCTTTGTGGATTGCAGGCCCATGATGATGGTGCCGAATGATGCGGCGATGATGACTGTCGGAAGTTCGGGCGCAGTATAGACCGATCCTTCAGGAAACCATTCGTATCGGGCTCCATATCCCACGATGATGGCGACCAGGATGCAGGCAAACCAGATCAGGCACCCATGCAGGAACTGGAGCACCCAAGCCGTATCGAGATAGGATTGCTCGTCCCCCATCCTACTCTGGATCGCAGCCGGCCTCAGCCCCAGATCCGACAGCATGGCTATCGAGACCTGCACCATGATGGCGACGCCCATTATTCCGAACATTTCCGGGACCAGCAGACGGGTGAGGATCAGGCTGCTTGCAATCCTGAGAAATTGCGGAAGGACATACCCAATCACCGTCCATCCCGCGGCACGCATGATGAGATTGCGAAAGCCGCGAGACCCCGGATCCGATACCGTCGGAACCGGCTGAATTCCGGATCCCTGATCGTCTCCGGGTCCGGAAGGCTCCGGTTGCCAGTCACGGGAAGTCACTGCTTCGGCCAAAGGAATCTCCTCGCTCCTTGCACCTGCGGATGCAAAATAGGAGCACTATGCAAGTTCGATGACCTGTTGCGGTTCGACCCGTTCTCCATCGCGGGCGTGTGAGGCATCCGTTCTTATCCCAGAGTTTGCCGCAGCGTCGGCCACGACCGCACGCATCCGCTCCGCGAGGACGCGGACATAGGGATCCAGGACCATGCTGTCGTGATCGCCCGGCACCTCCGAAACCCTCAAGGCGCCGACATGCTCGCTCCAGCCGTTGTCCGGCAGCAGAATGGCGCGGTTCTCCCTGAGACAACGTCCTCCGCTGAGGCGATAGAAGACGGCCGGCTTGGGACGGAAGAGCGTGACAGAACCCGCATACGGCTTTACCTGATACTGGAAGGCAGCTCGTCGGAACGCCATCTCGATCTTCTCGTTGTTGAAATGCTCCGTTGTGCCGACCTGCCGTTCGGCCTCTTGCCTGGCAAGGTTTTCAGCCCGGGAGCGCCGGCGGTCGCGGAGATATTTTCCGAGATAATTCCTCTTGTGGCGGCGGATATCCTGCATTTTCATCACCACCCGGTCTAGGAAGGCCAGTTCCGGCTCCCTCGGCTGGGGCGTATCCAGCATGACCACATGCGCAACCTGTTCGCCCGCCTCCACCAGCTGACGGGCAATCTCATAGGCGGCTATGCCGCCGCCCGAATATCCGGCGAGCAGATACGGCCCATGCGGCTGTACCGTTTTAATCTCGGCGATGTAGTCGGCGGCCATTTCCTCGAAAGTGAGATGCGGCTCGTTGTCCCCGTAGAGCCCGCGTGCCTGGAGTCCGTAGACAGGCCTGTCCGCGCCCATGCACATCGCCAGATGGCGCAGGTTCAAGATGTTGCCGAACATGCCCGCGCAGATGAACAAGGGAGCCGCTTCGGCATTGCGGCCAGGATTCATCAAGACCAGGTGAAGTGGTTTACTCCTCGAAACTTCTGCTGCCTTCGTTTCTGGCCGGACTGTCTCGTTTCCTTGCGGTCGCTCGGCAGCAATGCGTTCGGCACATTGGGCAATGGTAGGCGCTTCGAACAACATCGAGATCGGCAGGTCCAACCCGTATTCCTTCTTGATCATGCGGAAGAGTCGAACTGCGATCAGCGAGTGCCCTCCCACATCGAAGAAGCCGTCGTGAATGCCGATCCTGGCAATGCCGAGAAGTTCGCGCCAATATCCGGCCAGTGTCTCCTCGATCGGATTGCGCGGCGCTACAAATTCACTGTCGAGGTCAGGTCTTTCGAAATTGTCGCCGGTCGGCGCTGCCGGCTCGGCGGTTGCAGCAACCCAGTTCCGCAACAATTCAAGATCGATCGAACTGATGATCGGCTGCGGTTCTGACGTCCCCAGCGCACGCAGAAGTGCTGTGAAGCCCTCTTCGGGGAGGATGCCGTTTCTGACCTGTGTGCCGAGCTTCAACAGAGCCGGGGACGGCGTTGCATGTTTTTTATGAGAAGCCGTTGGCACCTCTGGATGAGATATTCCAAGCGCAACATCGCTTTCCAGCCGACGCATGACGAATCGCTCAGCTTCGAAGACAAGATTGCCCAGCCGATCCATGATCATCACATCGAAGGCGGCATATCCCTCGCCGAGATCGCTGCTGTCGGAGAGGCGGACATGGCTGATGATTTCAGTCGGAAGCCGCTTGTGGAGCACTATTCGTCCATAGGCGGCAGGTGCCCAGAGGCCAGCTGCGGCGGCATAGCCCGCCGCGAGTTCCAACGCGAAACCGGTTGCGATATCCAGGAGCGCCGGATGCAGGACCATGCCTTTCGTTAGATCTTCCGCGAAGCAGGAATCCAAACGCAATTCGGCAAGGGCTTCGCGCTTGTGGATCGCCACCGAGTGAAGAACTGCCCAACGGGGACCAAACCGGATGTGGTTCTCCTGCACGGCCCGCAACGTCTCGTCGCCAACCGCCACGCGCCTTTCCCCAAATGAAAGAGCCAACGCCGGAACATCGACAACGCGAGATTCTTGCACTTCTCGGGGCGTGAGCGTTGCTTCGGCATGCTTGACGAAAAGAGCCGTTTCGCCGCCTTCTGCCGGCCCGGCGACAATGGCGACACGAAAACGCTCCCCGACCGATTCAAGCCGAACCCGCAGGGTCTTGGTGTCTCCGTCGGCGAAGACTAGCGGCTTCAGAAAGACGAGATCTTCCATATCGGCCTGCAACGGCAATCCGTACTCCCGCGCCGCCTGCGCAATCAGTTCGAGATAGCCCGTACCGGGCATCACGGCTTGACCTGAAACCAGCCGGTGTTCGTTCAGCATCCATTCGGTCTGTGGGCTGATCGTTGCCTCGAGCCACGGCGTTCCGGTCTCGTCCTCCGTCCAGTGTTGAAAAAATGGGCCGGACGCCGGCCCGGCAACAGGCCGCACACGGTCTTGATCGACTGCCAGACCCAAGGCGCGGGCCGCAAGCCCGACCTCGTTCCAGACCCCCCAATGAAGGGCGATGGTGGCCCGATCGGTTCGGCGTGACCGGCTTTGCGCAAATGCATTGAGATAGGCGTTTGCGGCAACATAGTCGACTTGGCCGGCTCGCACGACGTCGGTGCTGGTGGACGAGAACATCAGGAAGAAGTCGAGTTTCACATTTTCGAAGGCCGCATCGAGTACTGTGGTGCCGAGCACTTTTGGCGTCAGTACTCTCTCGACTTGATCCCGTGTTTTCGTCTGGATAAGGCCATCATCCACCACGCCGGCTGCATGAAACACGCCGTTGATTTCACCAAAACGAGCAAGCGACGCCTCGACGGCATGCGCCATCTGCTCGGGGTTTCCGACGTCACCTTGGAGATAGAGCACCTCTGCACCCTTTTCCTCCATTGCTCGGATCGCCGAAACCGCCCTTCGGATATTGTCATGGCCATGGGTGCGTTCGTAGAAATCCCACTCTTCACGCGGCGGCAAAGCTATCCGGCCCACTAGGACGAGCCGCGCCTGGAACTGGCTCGCAAGCTTTCCGGCGAGCGCAAGGGCGATCTCACTCAAGCCGCCGGAGACGAAATAGACACCATGCCGGCGGAGCGTTGTCCCCTCCGACGCTATCTCTCTTAATGGCATCCGTTGATGGATTTGGGTCCAGCGACGCCCGTTGCGGTAGGCGACCAGCTCGGACCCGGGCTTGGCATGAAGGTCTTCCCAAAGCTGCTCAACGAGCGAGGTCTCGCCCAACATCCCCTGTCCGGAGCCTTTGCCTTTCCGGCGGGAGAAGAAGCCGGTCTTGCCTTCCCCCCCATCTCGCGGCAGATCGACGTCGATCACCTTGACGGTAACCCCGGCCATCTCCTTGGGCATGACGAGGCCCGGGCCGAGGATCGTGGCTTTCTCCGGATAAGGCAACGGCTCGTCGCCCACCTGATGCATTCCGTTGGTCACGAGCGTGAAGTGAACATCCGCGGTCCCGCCCGCGTCACCCAGGGCTTGAGCGAGGTGCAGCAGGCTGTCGAAACCGCATTCCTGATTACGATGAAAGAAGTTCGAACCGGACCGGAAGGTCTCCTGCTGCGTAAGAAGCCACATATGGACGATACGGGTCGGAAGGTTCTTGTCAGCTGCAAGCCCGGCGATCAATGCGTCATATCCTGATCGCCCGAATTCGGGGCAAAGCATGTACGCTGCTGAACCGTGACGAACGAAGGCGTCGCCCAAAGATACGGTCACGACACGGTGGCCTTCCGAGCGAAGCCGCTCGACCAGCCGAAGGCCAAAACCTCCCTCGTCGAGGAAGAAAAGCCATGATTGGCAATCCTTCTCGTTACCGGGCTCATAGTCTGCCAGTGTCCGCTTCCAGGCGGGACGATACCCCCACCGTTCGATATCCGGCTCCTTGGAGAGAATAGACTCGGCAGACTGTTGACTATTGCTGACGGCCGCGCGGTCAATGAAGAACCGCCGATGCTGGAACGGATAGGTCGGCAGCCGGACACGTCGGGGAGAACGTCCCTCCCAAATGCGGTCTATGTCGACTTCAATCCCCACGGCCCAGACCCTGCCGACGGCTGAGAGAAAATAAAGTCTGTCGTCCGTATTCTCGTCCGGATGCGGGAGGCTGTTGATGACCTGGTTCGCCGGGACGGAGCCTTGCGCCTTTGTCAGCGACGACAGGACGCGCCCGGGGCCCACCTCGATATAGACCAATCCGGGATCGGCCGAAAGCGTCGCCAATCCGTCAGCAAAATGAACGGTCGAACGAAGGTGACCGACCCAATACATCGGGTCGGTCGCCTCTTCGGCGCTGAGCGGCAAGCCCGTACGATTCGATAGGATCGGGATTGTCGGAGCGCGAAGAGCAATACTACGAAGAAAGGTCTCGAACGGCTTGAGAATGGGGTCGACCAGACGGGAATGCGCGGCGATGTTGATGGGAACGCGTGTCGCATCGATACCCTGTTTCGCCAAAGTTTCCCGAAACGCTTCGAGATCCTCATTGAGGCCGGAAACGACGCAGAGCGACGGAGCATTGATCGAGGCCACGTCAAGCGACGGCGGCCGGAGTTCTGCGAGCCTTTCCCGATCGATCGGCACGCTGAGCATACCGCTCGGACGAATTGTCTCGAACAGCTGGCCGCGCAGATGCACGAGGTGCACCGCATCCTGGAACGACATCACGCCCGCCACGCATGCCGCAGCGTTCTCGCCCATGGAATGGCCGATCAGAGCCTTTGGCTTGACGCCCCACTCCATCCACAACCGAGCCAGGCCGATCTCCGCAATCAGGATCGCCGGGAGCTGGAGCGAGGGGCGAAGGAAGGCTTCCGCTGCGGCGGGGCTCCCCTCCACCAGCCAAGTTTTCCGGATCCGGGCCGCCACATCGGCTGGCAGGTAGGAAAGGCCTTCATCGACCGTCGAGCGAAATTTCGGATCTTCCGAATAGAGCCGTTTCGCCATGCCGACATATTGGACGCCGCCACCAGGGAAAAGGAACACGGTGCCGGATTGGGCCGGTACATGCTGATGAACAAAACCTCGGCTCGCCGCATTTGAAAGCGCCGTTATGGCATCCTGCCGATTGCGGACAGCAAGCACCATGCGATGATCGAAGTGCCTGCGGCCATGGCGCAGGGTGTAACTGATGTCGTCCAGCGAAATATCCGGCTGGCTCGATATTGTAGAAGCAAGCCGCTCAGTCATTGCATCAAGCGTCTTGCGCTGACGGGCGGAAAGAAACAGGAGCAGCGGATCCGCGTCGTCCGCCTGGGAACCCACCGTCTCGCTTGCGGGCACGTAGCGGCACGGAGCCTGCTCCAATATGGCGTGGGCATTTGTGCCGCCCACGCCGAGAGAGTTCACAGCGGCGCGGCGCGGCCCCGATATCTGAGGCCATTTCAGCAGCTTGCTGTTGACCCGGAAGGGGCTTCTCTCAAAGTCGATGGATGGGTTTGGGCGCTCGAAGCCAAGCGTCGGCGGGATTTCACCATGCTTGATCGCCAGAACTGCCTTGATGAGGCCAACGACGCCGGCGGCAGTGTCCAGATGGCCAATATTCGATTTGACCGACCCGACATGGCAGAAACCTGTTTTGTCGGTGCTCTGGCGGAAAGCCGCGGTCAAAGCCTCGATCTCGATCGGGTCTCCCAGGAAGGTACCCGTACCGTGACACTCCACATATTGGATCGTCTCCGCCGCAACGCCGGCCAACCCATGGGCTTCAAGCACAGCCTCAGCCTGCCCGCTGACGCTGGGCGCCAGGTAGCCGGCCTTGCTGTTTCCGTCATTGTTGACCGCGGTTCCTTTGATGACGGCGTGGATGACATCTCCATCGCGCAAGGCATCGGAAAGTCGACGCAGAACCACGACCCCGACGCCACTCCCGAATACGGTTCCGGCTGCTCGGTGATCGAACGCGCGGCAGTGTCCATCCGGCGAGAGAATTTCTCCCTCTTGGAACAGGTACCCGTGTCGATGCGGAAACTCGATTGTCACGCCACCGGCGAGTGCCATGTCGCATTCACCGGAGATGAGGCTCTGGCAGGCGTAGTGCGTGGCGACGAGCGAGGTCGAACAAGCTGTCTGCACATTCACACTCGGACCGCGTAAATCAAAGGTGAAGGATGCCCTCGTAGCGAGAAAATCCTTGTCGTTGCCGGTATGGCGCAGCAGGAACATGCCCACCTGATCGACAAGATTGCGATTGCTGCAGACGTTGAAGAAAAAATAGCTACCCATGCCACAACCGGCAAAAATGCCGACCGGACCGGAGTGGGCATGCGGGGTGGGGGTCCGGCCGGCATCCTCCATGGCCTCCCAGGCGCATTCCAGAAACTGGCGATGCTGAGGGTCCATGATAGCGGCTTCCTTCGGGTTCAGACCGAAGAATTCTGCATCGAACATTTCCATGTCGGGAAGCTCAGCGCCGCGGGGCACGTAGTTGGGATGATGGATGCGCCCGGGATCTTCTCCGGCGGCCACCAGTTCTTCCGGTGAATACGTGCGGATGGATTCCACTCCACCTCGCAGGTTCTTCCAGAACTCATCTACATTTCGGGCGCCCGGTACTCTCAAAGCCATGCCGACAATTGCTATATCGCCAGCTGAGATCTGGTTGGCCCCTTCAAGCATCGATAACGCCCCACCCCGGATGAACGCGGCCCGAGGATGTCATGCAATGACCCATGGGCTATGTTCCACTTCCCTTCAAAAATGTCCGCGAGCGTCCACTCGCCATGTTCAGTGTGCTGCCAGCGCTGACGCAATCGCAATTACGTCTTTGGGAGCCGGCATCATTCAAAAGACGGAGGTGCCGATGCCCCCTGCAATTCAAGCTTAGTCGCGATCATCCGGATGGCTGGCCCGGCGCATGTTGAAATTTGTACCGCCCCCCGGTTCTATCGGAGTTCCTTCGACACAACAGAGCGGGGATGAGCTTCATGGGCGAGTTAACATGTGTTCTGATCGGTGACGGGTCGTTGCTCGTCCAATGCGCCGAGATCCTTAAGGCGCGCGGGCACAGGGTTCAGGCAATCGTCACATCAAGCGGACCGGTCAGACGATGGGCCGAAGTTGAGGAGGTTCCCGCTGTCAGCCTCCAAAGCGACTACGCTTCCAGCCTCGCCGATATCTCGTACGACTGGCTTTTCAGCATTGCCAATCTGACCATTGTTCCCCGTCCGGTTTGGCAACACGCCCGCTGCGGTGCCGCGAACTTCCATGATGGCCTGCTGCCCCAGATGGCAGGGCTCAACACGCCCGCCTGGGCGATTTTGGAAGGTCACGACCATCACGGCGTCACCTGGCATGCGATCAATGAAGGGATCGACGAGGGCGATATCTATGCCCAGCAGGGCTTCGATATATCCGGCGACGACACCGCGCTGACACTGAATACCAAGTGTTTCGAAGCCGGCATCGCAACTTTTTCCACGATGCTCGATGAAATCGAGCGCGGCGGTTTGACACCGCGCCGGCAGGATTTCGGCACCCGCGTCTATTATGAACGCCTCAAGCGCCCGGCTGGGGCCGCAACCCTTGATTTTTCTTCGTCCGCAAAGGCTCTTTCCCGCCTCGTGCGGGGTTTGGACTTCGGAAGCGGATATCTGAATCCGCTCGCCACGCCTAAGGTTCGTCTCGGGGACGAGGTCTTCACCGTCGCCCATTTCCGCGTGCTCGAAGGAGAGATGAACGGTGAGCCCGGGCTTGTCATGTCGGTCGGCGCGCACGGTGTCACGGTGGGAACCGGCGACGTACCCGTCCTGCTGGAAGGATTCCGGAAAACCGCCGCAGACAGAATTGCGCTTTCCTCAGTATTACGCCCCGGCGATCGGTTACTTGTTCCCGGAGAACCAGAAACGATTGCGCTCTCGCAGACAGTGGCGGATCTCTCGCGGCATGAAGGCTTCTTTCTCCGGGCGCTTGAAACCTCAATCGACCTCTCCCTGCCCCAGGTCAAGGCATCGGAGCAGGCGCCCGATATTCGCTTGAAGTCCCTCTCTCTTCCGATTGGGCTTGCGAGGAATGAACGAGTGGCACTCCTTCTGGCCTTCCTGGCGCGTTTTTCCGGACAGCCGGCTTTCAATGTCGCTTATCAGGATGATGGTCTCGCAGATCTCTCAAAACGCCATCCCGGCTATTTCGCCCAGTCGGTGCCGTTGCATATCGATACTGCGGACCACCGGACAACCGATGACTTGACGGGAGAGCTCGATCGAAAACTGACCGAGATCGGTAAACGCAAGGGTTACTGCCGTGACCTCCCCGATCGTTATCCAGGCATTGTCACCGCGGATCTAACGATTGGTATCATGAACACAACCGATCCAAGCCAGGGCGGAGCGATATCGGGGTGTGCCCTGACTTTTTGCCTGCGCGAGAACGGCACCGACCTCCACTACGATCGGACGCGCATCGACGACCGGCAAGTGGAGGATCTGGCAAAGGCCCTGCACGTTTTGGCCGGCGCCTTCAAGACCGGCGCAATACTGCAGGATCTGCCTTTGATGTCGGATGAAGACGCGAAGATCATCCTCTACGACTGGAACAAGACGGAGCGGGAATACGAAACGACAGCCTGTGTCCACGAACTCATCGAACGTCAGGTCGAGCGCACGCCTGGCGCGGAAGCTATTGCGTTTCGCGGCCGCACGCTGACCTATCGTGAAATGGACGAGCGCGCGAACCGGATTGCGCAGGCACTCATTGCGCAGGGCGTTGGGCCGGATATCAGCGTCGGTCTTTATCTGCCGCGATCCGTGGACCTCGTTGTCGGCGCTCTGGCCATCATGAAGGCCGGGGGTGCCTATATTCCTCTCGATCCGCATTTTCCAGCTGACCGGCTGGCATTCATGATCAAGGATAGCGGTGCGAAGCTCGTCCTGACGGAACGGAGCCTGGCAAAGTCGCCAATTCTCGCCGAGGCCAGCTTTCTCTGCGTCGACGACATTCTCAGAAGCAAGGCATCTGCGGAACGTCCGACGAGTGGAGTTGCTTCAAACAATCTCGCCTATGTCATCTATACCTCAGGTTCGACCGGCCTGCCGAAAGGCGTGATGATCGAACATCGAAACGTCGTCAATTTCTTCATAGGTATGGACGAACGGGTTCCGCGTGAGACGGACAGGCAGAATGTCTGGCTCGCTGTCACCAGCCTTTCCTTCGACATCTCCGTGCTGGAGCTTTTCTGGACTCTTGCTCGCGGCTTCAAGGTGGTGATCCATTCGTCCGAGGTGATCGAGGCCAAGGCGCGAGGCGCAACCGTTTCGGGAAGAACCGCCAATCTCGATTTTGGCTTGTTCTATTGGGGGAACGATGGCGGAGCCGGCCCTGAGAAATACCGGCTGCTCCTCGAGGGAGCAAAATTTGCCGATGCCAACGGCTTCGATTCCATTTGGACGCCGGAACGGCATTTCCACGCATTCGGCGGCCCTTATCCGAACCCTGCCGTGACCGGCGCGGCCGTCGCCGCTGTCACCAAAAATCTTTCGATCCGCGCCGGCAGCTGCGTCTTGCCGCTTCATCACCCCGTGCGTGTGGCCGAGGAATGGGCCATCATCGACAATCTCAGCAATGGCCGGGTCGCTCTTGCCTTCGCCTCGGGCTGGATGCCGGAAGATTTCGTGCTGCGGCCGGAAAATGCCCCTCCGAAGAACAAGGCAAGCCTGATGCGCGACATCGAAACCGTCCGCAAATTGTGGCGGGGCGACAAGGTGGATTTTGACTTCGGCGGCGGCATGGCGGGCGTCGTTACCCAGCCCCGGCCCGTTCAAAAGGAACTCCCCGTCTGGCTGACGACGGCCGGCAACCCGGAGACCTATCGGGAGGCTGCGAGGCTCGGCGCCAATGTTTTGACGCACCTGCTCGGGCAGTCGGTCGAGGAACTGGCCGAGAAGATCCGGATATACAGGGAGACGCTTGTTGAGGTCGGACGCGATCCGAGCCACTACAAGGTGACGCTGATGCTTCACACGCTTCTCGGAAACGAGCGGGAAGAGGTACGGGAGTTGGCCCGCGGCCCGATGAAAGACTATCTGCGCAGTGCTGCCGCTCTGATCAAGCAATACGCATGGGCATTCCCGGCCTTCAAGAAACCGCAGGGCGTCGCCCAGCCGATGGACATTGATCTGCAGTCGCTCGCCCCGGATGAGATGGACGCCATCCTGGAATTTGCTTTCCTTCGTTATTTTGAAGACAGCGGCCTCTTCGGAACCGTCGAGGACGCACTGGAACGATTGGCGGAGGTCGGCGCAATTGGCGTCGACGAGATCGCCTGCCTCATCGATTTCGGCCTGCCTGATGAGACCGTTCTGGGACGGCTTCCGTTACTGTCGGAAGTTGTGAAAGCCAGCAAGAAACCTGCAGGCGATGACCCCGTCGAGAGCTTCGCCGAGGCGATCCGCAAGCACAGAGTTACGCATCTGCAGTGCACACCGTCGATGGCGCGTATGTTCATGATGGTCGATGAAGACCGGGCAGCGCTGAGTGACATCAGCCACGTCTTCTTGGGCGGCGAAGCGTTGCAGGGGTCGCTTCTCGCGGCCCTGAGAACGGTCACGGATGCAACCATTGAAAACATGTACGGCCCGACAGAGACTACTATATGGTCCTCGACATTTACCGCCGGGCCCTCAACAGGCATCGTTCCCATCGGCCGTGCGATTGCTAACACCCAACTCTACGTCCTCGATGGCGCGCTGAGGCCGGTTCCGCCGGGTGATATCGGCGAGCTTTATATCGGCGGCGACGGCGTCGCGAGGGGATACTTAAACCGCGAGCAGCTGACCAACGAGCGCTTCCTAGCAAACCCCTTTGCGGAAGGCCGGATATACCGGACGGGCGATCTTGCCCGTTTCGACCGAGATGGGACCCTCCACTTCCTCGGTCGAACGGATCACCAGGTCAAGATTCGCGGTCACCGCATCGAACTCGGCGAGATCGAAGCCCGGATTGCGACATTCCCCGGCATCCGGGAAACCGTCGTCGTGGCCCGCAAGGACACTCCAGGCGATGTTCGCCTTGTCGCTTACATCAGAACCGACGGAGAAGAAGTCTGCGGACAGAGTTTGCGGGCTCATGTTGCGGAAGCGCTGCCCGATGTGATGGTTCCCTCGCATGTCGTCACGATGGAGGCGTTTCCGCTGACGCCAAACGCCAAAGTAGATCGCAACAGGCTACCTCCCCCCGTGGAAAAGGTTTCCTCGCCCGTCGTCACGTTCATCGAGCCGTCCAACAACCTGCAGCGCGAGATCAGCGAAGTGTTCGGCCGGGCCCTCGGCCTGGAGAAGGTCGGCATATTCGATAACTTCTTTGCTCTGGGCGGGCATTCGCTTCTCGCGGTACAGGTGCATCGGGAGATGAAGGCCAGGCTCGCGCCGGACCTGACGATTACCGACCTCTTCCGTTTCCCGACGGTCGCCCTCCTGGCCGAGCACATCTCCGGCAAGGGGAAAGCTCAATCGCAATTGAGCAAGGTGGCCGAACGAGCCGCACTGCGCAGAAACATGATCGACCGGCGCCTTACCGTGCTCGGCGCGGACACGAAAGTCTAGCGATGCTGCTCAAAGGCATATTTGATGCTTCTGTCTCGGTAGCGGAATCGACTCTCAGCGAAGACACCGCAACGCTTTATCCGGAAGAGCGGGTGGCAATGGTCGGCGCGTTCAAACGCCGGCTGCGGGAATTTACCGCCGGCCGTTCCTGCGCCCGAGAGGCCATGAGACAATTGGGATTGCCCGAAATGGCGATACCCATCGGGCCCGATCGCGCGCCGATCTGGCCGCTCGGCATTACCGGAAGCATCAGCCACTCGTCGACCCGGTGCGCCGCCGCCGTCGCGCGGCATTCGGATGGCATCAAGGCCGTCGGTCTGGACGTGGAAGAGGAAACGCCGCTTGATGATTTTTTTGCAGAGGAGATTTGTACATCACGCGAGCGCGATTGGCTGGATCAGCAACCCTCGAGCAAACGCGGCAAGCTGCTGAAAGCAATTTTCAGTGCAAAAGAATGCACCTATAAATGTCAGTATCAGCTTACAAGAAGGATGTTCGGGTTTGAGGCGGTGCACATCGAACTAAGCCTCGCAGAGGAGGCATTTGCGGCATATTTCGACCACGAGGTTCCGCCTTTCCGGCTCGCCGATCGCCTGCGCGGAAGCATCAGATTCCATGAGGGCCACGTCGTCACCGGCATGATTGTCCGTTAGCCGCCTCAGTACGGACCAAGCCGCGGCCCTCGTCCAGTCACCTCATGATAGAAAAGAGTTACCAGCGGCAGAACTGCGTGGGCATATCTCCGCCACAACCTCTTTGGATCGGTCGTAAGTCTGTGCAGCCATTCGAGGCCGAGATGCTGCATCCAGATCGGCGCCCGTTTTTTTGTCCCGACGAGAAACTCCAGAGATGCGCCGACGCATAGTCCGATGCCCCGCGCGTCTGGATGACGCGACAGTTCATAAGCTATCTTCTCCGCCTGGGGAGAACCGATTGCGATAAAGACAAACCGTGCTTCGGCGCGAGCGGCAAAATCGACGCACGCTTGCAGAGCATCCTCATTGTTCCACAGCCCCTGGGGCGGCAGATGAGCACGAAACCTTACTTTGGGATACCGGAGACGAATGTCGCGCACGACGGCGTCATCGGAAGCTATCAGCGTTATCAAGTCGCCATCTCGAATAACCGAGTTGAAGATGCTCGCTGTAAGATCGGATCCGGTAACGACAGGCAATCTCAGGAAAAGCAACCGTGCAAGTCCGGCGATTGGGCGGCTATCGCAGACCGAAAGCCACGCCTGCTGGTAATAACGCCTGATTTGCGCATTTCCTCGCAGTCGAACCACATGATCGACGTTGGGTGTCACAACGTAGCGAAACCCTGTTTCCGGGCCGCTGTTGGCTACAAAGTCCAACACAGCAGCAGGCGTCATAAGATCGAACGGGGCGCCTAGAAAGCTACGCCTGCCGCTCCTGGCAGGACGCTGCATTTCATATGGCGCTGCTTCAATTACAGCCATGAATCTAGCCCCCTCTAACCCTCAACTCCACACAGACCATCAGCCAACCGGACTAATCCGTTTGATCTAAATGCTTGGTTTTATTGGATAAACAGTATCTTCTACGGCCATGAAGGCTCAATTGGCCCAATCCCATCAAATGGGTGTAGGACCGCTGCGAGCCTTATCTGCCAGCCTAAAAAGGATGAGGCCGCTTTCGTTCAAACGTCGTAGTCCGGACGAACTCACGCGTTGCGCCTTTGGACTATTATGGCTCCGAGATGCCAGCGGGGGCGAAGCCATGTCGCAGTACGTATTGAATTCCTTAGCTATCTTATTGTCGGTAGTCCTTCTGATTCCCACTGCAGTGCTTGCGGTCGAGTGTTTCGCCAGCAGCCTCCGAGTGCAACGGAAATTGCGGCAACGGGGAACAGTGAGGCCGACGGTCGGGATTATTGTGCCCGCTCATAACGAAGAACTGCAAATCCTGGACGCAGTACAAAATATCAAAAGACAGATGCACAAAGGGGATCGGCTGGTAGTGGTGGCTGACAATTGCAGCGACCTGACTGCGTCCCTGGCCCGCGATGCCGAAGTTGAGGTGATCGAACGTTTCGATGCGGACCATCGCGGCAAGGGTTATGCGCTTGCTGCTGCAATCCGGTATCTGGCCGAAGCGCCGCCCGAGGTTGCCGTCGTGATCGATGCAGACTGCTGGCTGGAGCCGGGAGCACTGGATGAACTGGCCTACATGACCGCCGCGACAAACCGGCCTTCGCAGTCCCGCTATCTGATGATCGCACCGCACAATGCAGGCATAAATCTTGCCGTCTCCGAATTCGCTTTTCTTCTCAAGAACCGCATCAGGCTTCTTGGACTCTCAAAGCTCGGCCTTCCGGCGCAGCTGACCGGATCCGGCATGGCGTTTCCCTGGACCATATTGCAGAACGCGCAACTTGCGAACGGCAACCTGGTGGAGGACATGAAACTCGGCTTGGACCTGGCCTGCACGGGCCATGCGGCCCTCTTCTGCGATGCGGCTGTCGTCAAGAGCACGTTTCCCTATTCCAGGGACGGCCTGCGCGCCCAGGCATCGCGTTGGGATACCGGGCGCTTCGCCCTCACCCGGTCGCTGCTTTCGGCATTGACCTGCGCCAGCACTTTCAGAAAGAAAGATTATATTGCGTTGGTAGTGGATGCCCTCGTACCTCCCCTGACTTTGCAGGCGGCGCTTCTTTTCCTGGCGCTCGTCGCAAGCGCCGGCCTGGCAACATCAGGCATGCTCAACTTTCCACTTTTGATCTGCATAGCAAATGTCCTGATCTTCGGCATGACGCTGATCGTGATCTGGTGGCTTCACGGAAGAACGGTGCTTCCGTTACGCACCATGATCCAGATCCCCGGCTATGTAGCAGACAAACTGAGGCTCTATCCCCGTCACATCTTTGCACCGGTGAGCACCCAATGGGTTAGAACTGACCGAAACCGGCCGACGGGCATGTGACGAGATCCCGCACGGATACCGAAGCCATTTCAGCAAGGTGTGGGAGAAATCTCGTCGTCTCCCGACTTCGCATCCACCTTCAAAAGTTCATCGGCAATATGCGCGCCGACTCGTAACGCGTTTGCCGCTACCGTCAAGCTCGGATTGGCTCCCCCGCTCGTCGGGAAGAAAGAGGCGTCGACCACATAGAGATTTGGGAGGTCGTGGGTTCGATTGTTGGCGTCGACGACCCCATTCGAGGGTTCGGCACCAAAACGGCAGGTCCCACAGGCATGGCCATAGTTCAGATTGACCTCCGGGCCCAGGATCATCATCCGGTGCCGCTTGAATGCCCGGCGATAGTGACGGCGGAATGCCTGAATCCGCTGGCGCAGCTCCTCGTGAATTGTGTACTCGAAAAAGATGCCGTTCGGCTCTCGAGGATCGGGTTTCACGCGGTTTTCCGGATAGGGGAGATCCTCCATTATCGACGCGAATATCGTCGCCTTGCCGGATATCAGGGCTCCGATCATTGCGGGAATGCGAAGGAAAGGCTTGAGTGGCTTAAACCAGATCCAACCGTTGCGATCGATCGCGGATTTCAGAAAATGGAGAACATTATTCGCAGTGGCTGTCAGACCCGTTGACTGGATGACACCAAATTTCGTTCCGTCATGTTCATAGAAATCACGAAGGGCGATAGATTTCCCCGGCGCCGAGACGCGCGTCAGGCCACGTGGCCAGACCGCAAAGAAATCCGAAACATGGAACATCAGACAGCGTCCCACCATATCGGATGTGTTGGCCACGCCGTTTGGCCAAAATTCGCTGGTGGAATTGAGAAGAAGCAAGGGCGTCGATAGTGCTCCGGCTGCCAAAACATAGAATTTGGCCGCGATCGTGACAGCTTCACCGTCTTTCCGACAGGACAGGGCTGTGACCGAATCCCCGTTGGCTTCGACCTTTTCAACGCTGCACTGGTCCAGGATGGTAACATTGCCTGTCGCGACAGCTGGTTCAATGAATGCACGCCGCGCATCGAACTTGCAGGATTTGTGACAAATAGAACCGCCGCAATTGCCGCAGTCTTCAATATACCGACATGCGGTATGGACTCGATAGGGATGCATGCCATTCGACTGGGTCGAATCGAAGAAGTGCTGATCGCATCTGGTCATCACCGGAGGTTCGACGAGATGCGATCTCGGTTGCAGCGGATCCTGAGTGCCTCGGACCTGCAAAAGATGCTCCGCCATTTGGTAATAGGGTTCGAGAGTTCTGTAGTCCGTGGGCCAGATGGGCCGGCCAAGATCCTCGCCGGACTTGAAATCGGTGGGCGAAAAACGTTCCAGCGCTGCAGAATAGAGAAGCGTCGAACCGCCGAGACCGCATCCAAGGGCGGGAAAAAAGCGGACCGAACGGGCATTGACCGAACCCGTTATCTGGTGTGGCCATCGTCCGTTCCGCAGGCGTCTCGCCTCGTCGAACGTATCCGGATCGTCGTCATCGTCTTGCGAAAACTCCGCAAGACCTTTCTCGATGAGCAGCACCCGATGTCCTGCTGTGGCCAATGCATAACCGACTGCCGCGCCACCCATCCCTGCGCCGACAATGGCAACGTCCCATTCGAACTCCATTACGCCCCCAACACAATCAGAGCTAAGCCGAAGGCCTATCAACCGCCTGATCCCCATCGGCGGCAAAGGCCAGCGCTGCTATCGAATAACCCGAAGTAAAGTGAGTATAATTACAGATATTCCACAATATAAAATGAAACTCGTGTAAACGTTGAAATTCGTTCGCATGGTTGCGCGAGCGAATGATCGCTCACTTCAATATAACTATATACAGTTTCCTTCATACAAAAAGTAGATAATAGGGACATCATGCTTAGGAGGTATCCTGCCCCCGTTGCCGAGCTTCTTCCCTCAGCTATACTTTCTGGCTGGGGGCTCAAGATGATGTTCACGCAAACCGAACCAACTGTAGGCAGGTACGACACGCCGCTTGAGCAGCCGCGTCAGCGGAGTGGCCTCGAATATCGCAGCATTGCCTACGTCGCCGCAGTTGCGGATTTCATTTATCTCCTCGGTGCATGGGCAATTGGTTTCACGGGTTATCAATATGTAGCTTTCGGTTCAGCACCCGACCCGTCGCTTTTCATCGGGCTCGGGCTCGTCATGTCGACTATTTTCCTGCTTGCCATGCACAGCGCCCAAGCCTACAGCCCCGAAAGCATACAACTCCTCAGGCCGCAGATCCGGCTGATCTGCATCCTGGTTCCGAGCACATTTGCCTTCCTGCTGACGGTAATCTTCTTCCTGAAGATTGGTGAAAACTACTCGCGCGGAGCAATGCTCATTACAGCGGTGATCGTACTTGCGGGTCTGATCTCGATGCGCTGCTTCTGGCACTGGTATCTGCCATCGGCTGCCGCTGCAGCCTACTTTAGAATGAGGCGCGTCCTCCTGGTCTGCAACGAGGATTTCCCGGTCGAGCATTGGCAGTATGAAGCCATGGCGAGCGGCATGACCCTCGTTCAGATCCTGCATCTGTCCGGCGACAGCCTGCTCTCCCCAAGCGCCTTGGAACGGTTGTGGCAAAGCGAAGCTGAGCATCTTGACGAGGTTTTTATCGTCTGGCGTGACCCGAATGTCGCCAACCTGGAGCTTTATCTCAACGAACTCCGGCGCTCGGTATTGCCCGTCAACGTCATCTTCGACGGTGTGGTTGGCCGGCTGACCAATGCTCCCGCCCGCAAGATCGGCAGCATGACTGCCTTCCAGACGCAACGCCCGCCGCTCAGCCTCTACGAACGTGGCACGAAGAGAGCCTTCGATATCGCCTTCTCTCTCTTCGCCATCGTTTCACTGCTTCCGCTTCTGATGGTGGTGGCGATCGCCATTAAGCTGGATTCCAAGGGGCCCATCCTCTTCAGACAGGTTCGCAAAGGATATGGCGGCCGGTCTTTCCGCATTCTCAAGTTCCGCAGCATGACAGTAATGGAAGACACCGACGACATTCGCCAGGCTACCAGAAATGATCCACGGGTAACCCGAATTGGTGCAGTCATCCGCACATTGAGCATTGATGAACTGCCGCAATTTTGGAACGTCCTCCGAGGTGAAATGTCGATCGTCGGCCCGCGTCCGCATGCGCTGGCCCATGACGCCCTATACGACTCGCTGATCGCCAAATACGCCTACCGGCGGCATGTCAAACCGGGATTGACGGGATGGGCTCAGATCAACAACTGCCGGGGTGAGACCCCTAATATCGAAAAGATGGAAGAGCGTATCTTCCATGATCTCTGGTATATCAACAACTGGTCATTTTGGCTGGACATGAAGATTGTCGTCCGGACGTCGATCCAGATCTGGGACACGGGAAAAGCGTACTGACGGAGGTTAGATCGGCGGTGAGCCGGCAGCCAACGGCAAGGCGGGAATATAGGTTATGTCCCGCAGACCGCCGGCCTCCGCCATAACCTCGCACGGCGGTGCGTGGCTGATGAAATGGATGGGACTGGCCGTCAGTCCGTAGGCACCGCTGTTGTGTACGGCAACCAGATCGCCCTCCTCTATCCGAGGCAGCACGACACCGATCGCCAGCCGGTCGATAGAGGTGCAGAGAGGCCCGACGAGATTGATTTTTTCCGGCTCGCCATAACCTCCCACCTTATGCATCGCGTAGTTGCGGTGCATGACCATTCCGAAATGGCCGGAGGCAGGCAGATGATTGTTCATCCCACCGTCGCAGATGCCGATCCTCACACCACGGGACTCCTTGATGGCGATGACACGCGTCAGGAAATACCCGGCTTCGCCGATCAGATAGCGTCCGAGCTCGAGTACCAGCCGCGTATCTGCAAACCGTGGCTGCGAGGTGAATGCGTCGAGATCGGTGGAAATGCCGGCAACGACGGCGCCAAGATCAAGCGGGAGATCCCCGTCGTGATATGGAATACCAAGTCCGGATCCGAAAATCAGCTTTTCCGGGGGCGGGAGGCCAGTCTCGTAAGCCTCACCGAATAACTGGAGAAAGTTGCGGTAATTTTCGCAGACCGCTTCCGCCTTCAGGCATTGCGTGCCCGAATAGATATGAAGGCCGACGATCTGCAGATTGGCCAACTTTGCGATCTTTGGAATCTGTTCCGCCGCGACTTCCCAATCTATCCCGAAAGCCGAAGGCCGGCCGGCCATCTGATCGCCAAACCCCTTGGGGACAGACGGAGGCGCGATGCGGATGAGAACACGTTGGACACGGCCGAGCTTCCGCGCCGCCTCATCCGCCAAAACGGCTTCGCGGAGCGATTCCAAAATCAGCTCACCCACGCCGCCTTCGATTGCTTCCCTGATCTCAAAGCCGCGCTTCCCGGGACCGGTGAAACTGATCCTCTCCGGGAGCCACCCTGCGGCAAGCGCCGTTCTGAACTCGCCGATCGAGGAGACATCGAGGAACTCCACGTGATGCCGCATGAAATCGAGCACAGCCGGATTGGGATTGCTTTTGGCGGCGAAACTCAACGCGAAACGGTCGCCGAACGCAGCCCGCAGCATGGCTGCCCGTTGTTCGATAGCCGACGCGACATAGACATAGGAAGGCGTGCCGAACGTCTCGGCCGCATTTTGTAGCCAGAAATCCAGCGACGAAGAGTAATCCATCAAGCGCTGGCTTCGGCAAAGCGCAGAATGCGGTCGGGCGTATCGAAGTTCTCGAGCGTCACGTCTTCGGCACGGATCGAAATTCCGGTCGATTGCTCGATGAAGGCCAGAAGGTTCACCATCGAGACCGAGTCGAGCAGGCCGGAGGAAAACAACTCGCTTTCCCGGTCGGCATCATTGATGCTCAGAGAGTCCCGCAGGTATCCGATCAATGCCCCATAGGTAAGGCTCATCGCACATTCTCCTCAGTCTGATTCCTGTTGATCCTGGCTTTGGAAGTACCGGTGGCCGGAACGCCGCCGCCACAACTCATCCATTCGCGACAAAGACGCACAACGTCGGGCCGGGCAATTTTTCCGCTGGATGTCCGCGGCATGCTCTCCGGCCAGATGTGGAAGCGGCGCGGAACCATGTAGGACGGCATAGCCCGCCGACAGTAGAGAAGCAGCGCTTCCTCATCAAAATTGCCGACCGGAAGGATAGCCACATGCACGGCCTGGCCGAGATCTTCATGCTCCACGCCAAAGGCGACCGCCTCCGCGATTACACCGCTGCGGCAGACAAGATCCTCGATCTCATCGGGGCTGACGCGAAAGCCGTTCGTCTTGATCATCGCATCATTACGGCCGATAAACCAGAGATCACCGTCGGCATCGACCCTGACGATGTCCCCGCTGTAGACGACGGGTTCGTCTCCGATCAGGTGCCAGAGCTCCGGACACGGCCTTATTTTCTGCTCCGTCACCTCCGGTTTGCCCCAATAACCAAGGCTCACGAGTGGACCCCGGTGGACGAGTTCGCCCTGTTCGCCGGGATGGGCAATACCTTCGCCATGTTTGATGACATAGACTTCGGCACCAGGGATAGCCTGGCCGATGGCACCCATCTTGCGTTGAAATTTTTCCGGAGACAGATAGGTGGACCGGAAAGCCTCGGTCAGCCCATACATCAGATAAACATCCACATCGGGAAATAGCCGCGGGATTTGCTGCAGGATGTTGAGCGAAATTTTCCCGCCGGAATTCGTAATCCGGCGCAACGCGGGGAATTCTGTCGGCGTTTCCGCCAGCAAACGCACGATCTGGCTCCACAGCGGCGGCACTGCGGCCACCCCTGTTACGCGATGCTTCTGCATCGTCCGGACGATCTCCGCTGCCATCGGCACAGCCTGATGCACCACCGTACCGCCCATGAGCATCATCGTCGTAAGCTGGTTCAGGCCATAGTCGAAACTGTAGGGCAGAACGCTGAGCAGACGGTCGTCTTCCCTCAACTCCAGATAGCGGGCCACGGATCGGGCGCCGGCTATGATGTTGCGGTGGGTGAGCATCACGCCCTTGGGCATGCCTGTGGAACCGGACGTGTAAATGATCATCGCAAGTTCCGTATCGAGACGCGGCACCTCGTCGCCCGAGAGGTCTTCTGGAAGATGATCCCATATATCGAACCCGGTTTCTGCCGACAGCTTACCTCTGACCAGGACGCTCTCTACCGTTTTCGAAACCCTACGTGATGCCAGCGCTTCCGCCACCCTTGCCTCAACGATCATCACGCGCGCACCGCAGTCGGCGGCCACATAGTCGAGCTGCTCGACAGTCCACTGGGTATTCACATTGACGATGACGGCTCCGACCTTCGCGATCGCGAACATGGCGGTAACTTCGGCGATACTCTTGCGAAGATGCACGATCACTCGGTCGCCCGGCCGGATATTCCGGCTTTGAAGGTAGCCCGCCAGCCGATCCACCTCGGCCGCGATTGCGGCATAGCTCGCAGCCCGATGCCCATCGATGATTGCCGGCTTGCCCGGTCGCACATCCAGGTTGTCTGCCAGGAGCTGATAGAAGTTGGTGGTCAGTGCATTCATGGCCATTCCTCCGACAGGGCCGCTTCATCAGGTGTCAGCATCGCCCCGTACGAACGGGCCGAGGCGAGGGTAGATCTTGGCGGGCGAGCCAATGACGATCGAGTCCGAAGGTACATCCGTGGTCACAGCGGTATTGGCCCCGATCCGCACACGGTCGCCGATGCGGATATTGCCGAGAACGGTAGAATTCACCCCGATGAAAACATCATCGCCGATCTTCGGCACGCCGGCGATCATGTTGGTACCGATCGTCACATTATGCATGATGCCGCAGCGTTTCCCGATGACGACGTCCGGGTGAATGGAAATCGAGCCTTCGGCATGAATGATGTGGAACCCATCTCCGAGGGTTACCTGGGCCGGAAGCCACACGCGGGTTACAGTCGAAACGACCATACTGATCGCGCCGTAGATCTTCTGAGCCGACCGCCGGGCCAGCCGATTGTTGCGGGCATTCGCCCATCGGCCCAACCGATAGACCAGCAACGTAACGAAGCCGGCATTCAGAATTCTGCCTCCATGCCGACGGAAGTCCTTTCGTACTTGCGCCAGAAAAGAAACGGGCTCCGGTCGCTTGTGCGTGGCATCATCGGAAACACCGGCGGCTCGTGATTGAGAAGGCAAAGAACGAAGCCGTGAAGTCATTTGAGCACCATATCCAAGGTACGGTCTACGTCGTCCCATCCGACACTGAAGCTCTCGCAGGTCCCCTCGCCAACGACGAAGGCAAAGCCTTGGCCCTGACGATCGGTGATGACCTTGAGAACCGAAACGACCCTGTCCGCTGGCTGAATCACGAACAGTGCCGCATCCTGAGGCATGACGGTCAGTCCGTGGACAAGCTGGCTGCCTTCCACGCCGGCAACCACGCGCGCGCCGGCGCAAGCCCGGATGAGGTCGTCAACGGACGAGGCAATCGGATCGATGATCTGAAAGCCATATTTTGAGGCGAAGCCTTGAGCTATTTCCATCTCGTTCGACAGTATCCGATGGTCACCCTTGCTGCCGCGCAGGATGAAGACGCCCGGGTGATGCGGAAACGACGGCCCGGACGCCAGGAGCATCTCGCGGATCTGGATGCCCCGCCGCCTCTTTCCATCGTTCTGCCCCTTGTCTCTGAAGAGTATAAGTTCATCGAAGTGGACGTCGCCGACATGGACCGGTTTCAGATTGAGCTTTCGTGCATACTGCGGCTCGTGACCGCGTGTAATTGGCCTGGTGGTTACGGGAGTGCCGTATTCATCCGCCAACGGATAGGTCAGGCAGTCGTCCAACAACCAATTGCCAAACCAGCGATTGCCGACCCAGCTCTCGAAGAGAGCCCCCTTGGCCGCTTCCTTGGGAGCTGCGTAAAATGGAAGTCTGCGGCTGCGTGGTTTCAAGCTCTTGGAGGATTTTGGGGTGTAGATCACCCCATCGATCAAATCGACATTCTTCAGCCGGTACCCGATCGTCGCTTCCTGTGTCGTTTCGTAGTTGCCCCGAAAACCTTTCAACACCTCGGCGATGGAACCAAACTCTGTTCCCTTGATCCTGTCGAGATGATGCGGGAGAAATGTTGCCGGGCGAATAAATCGTTTGGTGGCCGGCGCAATGGTCCAGCGATCGGGGGCAACCGCCTCTATGTCTGGAAAAGGCATGCCTGCTGCCTTTCTAAGAGAATTCACGATCGGCAGAAGAGCTATCAATCCAGTCATCCTAGCAGTTTTTGATTCAGCGGATGGCGGGCGGTCTTCCCTCCAAAATTCCGCGTCTGAAGAAGATAATCGCATGGAAACCAATGGTTTCGCCGTAGCCATTGGGGGATCGGGCCTACTCATTTAGGCGTATCGGGAAGCGGTCTGGTCGGGACGACCGAGAAGTGAAGAGATGGCCTGAGCACTAATGCGATGGTGAAATTTCGCGGCAATCTTAGCGCGGGACGCTTCTCTGAGACGGCGCGAGAAGTCCTCGTCCTGGAGCACCCTTTCGATGGCGGCGCTCATTTCTTCAGGTCGCTGCGGTTGCACCAATATTGCGTCCACGCCATCGTCGATCAGCTCGCTGTTGCCACCAACGTCGGTTACGATCACCGGCATCTCCATCGCCATCGCCTCCATAATGGCTACGGAAATCCCCTCGTTGAGGCTTGCGAGAACAAAAATATGCGCCTCCTCCAGACCCTGGCGCACGCGGCTTTCCGGCACCGCTCCAAGCAATTCCACGCAGCCGGTAAGTTTCTTTCGCCATATCAGCGTTTCCAGCGCCTTGCGGTATCCGTTGCCGCCAAGCTCGTCTTCGCCCGCAATCTGCAGACGAACATCGAACCCGCGGTCACGCAGCATTTCCACTGTCTGAAGGAGAAGATCATGGCCCTTGACGGGATTGAGCCTACCGCAGGAAAAGAGCCGGCATGGCTCCCCCGCTTTCCAGGGGACGTATTGTCGGTTCCGGCGAATCTGTTCGAGGTCCACGCCCATGGGCGCAATGGCGATCCGAGCCGGTTTCGCTCCGTTCAGCTTGGTATCGATGTCATCGAATAGGCGTTTGGAGATAACGGTCGCAAAGGCCGCGCCCTTCCACTTCTGCCGCTGGTTGATGCCATATCCTTCCAGAGTGGGCCCATGCAGGGTCAAGCTGTAGGGGATTCCCGACAAGAGTGAAGCGAACGCGGCCACATTGGCCGCATCAGCGCAGGAATGGACGTGAATGTGGGTCCATTTCGCCTGCCGGGCAAGCCGCACGAGCTTGCCCGCCACGAGCAGGATGGCAAGCATCCGCAACCTGCCTAAGGGAGATCGGACTTCCGCTTCGCTAACCGCTGCAAGACTTCTGGCGATACGTCTCGGTCCCGCTTTCACAATTTCGGACGCCGCTGCGAACGCATCTCCGAACCCGAGTGGGAAAAGATATTCGGTCTTCCCTCGCGCTTCGTCGGCCCAGGCATGCGACGCGATGGCCGCTGGCGGACGCGATGTCGAAACGAATTGAGCCTCGACGCCGAGTTCGGCCAACGCTCTGTGTTCACGCCAGAGGAAGATGTGGGTCTGCCCGGGAAATTCGGGAATGAGGAACCCAATCCGGCGGCTCATGAAGCCCCCGCGATCTGCATATATCTTGACTGCGCGTAGGACATTACTTCCCCATCAGATGCCATTTCTGAAGTTCCGGAAGACGTCGATGACGTCAGCGGGCGCAACGGGATAAAGTGGCGCTGTCGAGGTCACGCCCACATTGTTTCCCGTCCGGAAAAGATCCGCGAAAGAATGGTCGAGGCTGTCTCGCCGTTTCACAACCGTTCCCTTCGGGGGAAATTCTTCATCCGAAAGGAGGGGGGAACCCCTGTCTCATCCGTTTGGGCTAGTACATGACCCGCTTGCGTACTTCTTTGTGCCTTGTATGCAGGCCTATTCCATCGCCGTACTATGATTTGGTCCTATCCCGGCTGGGTGGGATCAGCGAGCCATTGGGGGTGAATGGATGCGTGGGATAGCGAGTCTTGCGGCGCTTTTGTTTTGCTTGACGTTTGGCAGTGCAGAGGCCCAGACAATCTATCGATTGCAGCCCGGGGATGTGCTGCAGGTCTGGATCGCTCAGGAGCCTGAACTCGCCCGGGAAGTGGTGATCGCTCCGGATGGCTGGTTGTCTTTTCCTCTTGCCGGCCATCTCAAGGGCGTCGGCCTTTCGGTTCCCGAATTGGAAGGGCAGTTGTTGGCGCGGCTGAAGCAATACTTCAACGACACCCCAAATCTGACGATTATGCTGCGTTCCAACGCACAACATCAGCCGCTGATCTACGTTACCGGCGAGGTCGTAACTCCTGGCGAATATCCCTACCGTGCGAATATGACCGTTCTACATGGTGTCGCCGTTGCTGGTGGCCTTTATCGAACAGCCATGCTGGCCGCCGATCAGGACCGGTCGGTGCTTGTGCGACGCGAGGTCGAACATTCGCAAAAACGTCTGACGGAGCTTAAGGCCCGCATCACCCGTCTGGAGGCGGAATTGCGAGGGGAACGGTCGCTTGGCAGCCCAGAGGTTCTGGCTGCCGATCCTGCCCTTTCACAGGAGCAGTCACTTCTGAATGCCAGGATGGAGGCTCTTTACATGCAGGAGAGAGCCCAGCGCCAAGGCAACGAACTCTCGGAACGGACCGCCGTTGCGCTGCAGGAACAGATCGATACCGTCTCCAAGCGCATCGACCTCGGCAGGCGCCGGCTCCAAAGCATAACCAATCTTATTGCAAAAGGCGGCGCCGAGGGCTCTCAGCAAGCAGTCCAGGAAGGCATAATCGCCGAGCTTGAGGGGCAGGTGAGCCGCCTGATGTCGGAAATGGCAACTGCCGAGCGGACCAGGATAGCGGAAATTGCCCGTTACGACGCCGCCCGCCAGGATCGCCAGACGCAATTGCTCATCGAGCTTAATGCGGTGCGCCGCGAACAAGAAGACACCGCCGCAAGGCTCACCGACAGCACAAGCATCATGGGCATCTACGGCCAGAACGCAGCTGCGAATGAAGAAAGGCAGCGACGCGTCATCGGCTACCACATACTGCGATCGGTTGATGGTCAAACGCAGGAATTGAGGGCTAGTGAAACGACGCCGATGATGCCGGGCGATCTCCTGCGGGTGCTCTACGGCGATCCCGATCACACTGCAGCCACCTCCGATACTCGGGCGCCGGCGGCAGCTACCGGCTCCGCGGTGCCTAATCCTACGATAACGGCCGCTCGATGAGAGGGCTTCATGATGATCAACAGTATATCGGACGCGACGCAGTGAGGCGACGGGCATGATCAACGAGCTGGCACGCAACATCCTGTATTATGTAGAGATTGCATTCGCAAAACCCCTTTATGCCATCCTGCCGGCACTGATCGCCATTCTCGTCGGCGTCTATTTCATCCTGATGACCCCGCGGACCTATCAGTCCGAAGCGCTGCTGATCATGGAATTTCAACAGATACCGACGACGCTCGTGTCGCCGACGGTATCGAACGATCGGCTGCAGTTCATCGAACAGCGGGTATTGTCTCGCAACAATTTGCTTGCCCTCGCCGAAAGGCACCATCTCTTTGCGGATGTTGCGCAGGCCTGGTCGAAAACCCAGCTCGCCGGCACGATCCGGCACCAGATCTCGCTGGACATCCAGTTCACCGAAGGAGCGGATCGCACCGCACGAAACGCTTCGGTTCGAATCGGATTTAAGTATGCCGACCCTATCGTCGCCACCGATGTGGTCTCGGATCTCGTGTCTCACATCATCGAAGAGAACAAGCGAATCCGCGTCGCACGTGCTGCGGAAACAACGAAGTTCCTCACGCATGAAGTCGATAGCCTTGAGCAGCGGTTTCGCGAACGTGAAGCCGTTTGGGCAAGATATCTAACCGAGAACAACGATTCCCATCCCAGCCGGATACCGGCGCTGTTGATCGAAATGCAGGCGAAGGAACAGGAGTTCGCGACGCTGGACCGGGCAGTGGTGACAATCAACGAGGAAATCGGTCTTCTCGAAGCGCAGTTGCGCATGGGTGCGGGCGAGACGAGCGAGGCAACCCGCCTTCACTCTCAGCTCACCGAACTCGAGACGGATATGGCTGCCAAGTCGGTGATCTATTCCCAATCCCATCCGCAGATCCGCGCCATGAAGCAACGTATCGAGGAGGTGAAGGCCCAGGTTGGGAAGACAATTCCCACCGCCTCGCCGCAGGCTCTGACAGCGGAAGAAATCAAATCCCTTCCGCCGGCGCTCATTCTTGTTGCAGAACGCATTGCGGGCATAAAGCCGCGACAGGAGCAGACTCTTGCCCAAAGAGCCGATCTTGCCGAACGCATAAGCCGGTTGCGTTCCACCATTTCCCGTGCCCCCGAGGTGGAGTCTCAGATCGCGGCATTCGAAGCCGAAAAGGTTTCTTTGCAACGGACGCTGGACGATATGCAGGCCAAGCTGAACACCGCGCGTCTTGGCGAGCGTCTGGAGGAAGGTGAGGCAGCTCAGCAAATCGATATCGTGGAAGCGCCTGAGATTCCAAACGGCGCCGCCGGACCGAGACGTCTCCATTTGGCGATGGCGGTTCTCGCGGCAGCTTCCGCTGCGTCCGCCGCGGGGATCTATGCTGCGCATCTGTTCGACCGGACCATACGAGGCACCTTTGATCTCGCCAATGCTCTCGCCGGAGAAACACTGGTGGTCATTCCACGCTGGAACCCCCGGAAATACATCGCCAAAGCCTTCCGCGACGCTGGAAACGCCAGCGTCAGCCCATCCGGCGGGGGACGGTATTAGCAGACTTAAGGTTCCGACCGAAAGCAAACCATTGATTGGGATAGGGTAAGAAATTCATGGAAGTCATCAAGAATATCTCCCCTCGCAGCCGAGTGGCGAACCATGTGGATGGCGTTGGTCTGACCGATTTCAACACTGCCTTTCCGAACGGCCAAAATCGTATTGAGGAGCGGCCGTCCCTTTTGGACGTCGAGCCACTGTCCCCCACATTCCTGTATTCCAACCGCGTCATTGCTTTCGACAGCAGCAATTCGATGACCCATGCCTATGATGTCCTGCGCAACCACCTGCTGAACGGTAAGACGGAACCAGACGAGCGGGTGATTTCGGTCAGTGCACCTTCCACGGGCTGCGGTACCACGGTGACGGCGGTTAACCTGGCGATCAGCCTCGCCCGGGTGCCGGGATCAACTGTGCTGCTGGTGGACGTCAATTGTCGGGATCCCGGGGTTGGCAAGATTTTAGGCCTGCCGCAAGAGCCATCCTTTTACGATCCGATCAAAGGCTGGCTGACGACGACCGATATCCGGGGCATTCGCGTACACCTTTTGCGCGCCGCCTGGGGATCGGCGAAAATCCCGCTGCCTGCAGACCTCGAACGGATGACAGCTCAGATCGAGGTAGCACGCCAATTGCTGAGGCCGACGGTTGTCCTTTTCGATCTGCCTCCGATGCTGAATTCAGATGAGGTCATACCGTTTCTCGACATGTCCGACACCACTGTTATCGTGCTGGCGGTAGGAAAGTCGAAACTTACGGATCTCGAAATATGCCGCAGCTACCTGGGCACTGAAAAACGCACCCAGGTGGTTTTGAACAAGATGAGAAGGCATGGTCTCTAATGACTACTGCAAACGGCGCACAATCCGATAGCGCGCGATTGAAGCTCGCCGTCGTTATCGTCAACTACCGCACCGCCGAACTTGCCATAGACTGTCTGGCATCCCTCCACGCCAGCCACACAATTCCAGCAGGAACACGGATCGTGGTTGTCGATGGGGGTTCAGGCGATCATTCGGCCGACGATATCTCCTTTGCGATAGAAGAAAACGGCTGGACGGACTCGCTATGCCTTCCACTGGAAACGAACGGCGGCTTTGCCTTTGGCAATAACCGAGGCATCGAGCATGTTCTGGCCTATTTCGGCCGACCTGAATACGTTCTGCTCCTGAACCCGGACACACTGGTGCGACCAGGCAGCATCATCCGGCTCGTGGATTTTATGGACGCTCGCCGTGATGTCGGAATTGCCGGCAGCAGGCTTGAGGATCCGGACGGAACGGCGCAGGCATGTGCATTCCGCTTTCCCTCGATAGTCAATGAGTTTGAAAGCGAGGCAAAGCTTGGTCCGATCACTCGCCTGCTTGAAAATTGGCGCGTCGTGCCGAAGATGCCGGCTCGGCCCTCGCCGATAGATTGGGTGTCCGGCGCTTGCATGATCGTCCGCACGGACGTGTTCCAGCTAATCGGCTATCTTGATGAGGGATATTTCCTTTACTACGAGGAAGTGGACTTCTGCCTCCGGGCAGCGCGCGCCGGATGGACCTGCTGGCACGTACCGCAGAGCCGGGTTATCCACTTGGTTGGTCAATCAACAAACGTGACGCGGCACATCCGTCCTTCCAGGCGTCCGACCTACTGGTTTGAATCCCGCCGGCGGTATTTCCTGAAGCATCATGGCGGCGTCTACGCGCAATTCGTGAATCTTGCGTGGCTCGCTGGCCATATCGTCTTCCGCATCCGCTTTCTCGCCGCAGGCAAGCACTCGAATTTGCCCCCACATCTGCTGCAGGACTTCATCCGCCACACAGCCCCGTTCCGTCGGATCTGACGCAGGGGCCAGTTTTCATTCTCCCGCCATTCTTGGCGCTTTGATCAGCGCTTCCAGCAGTGCCGCCGATTGATGGATGTTGTGCCGCTCCAACGTGCGGCGGCGCCCTGCTTCGCCCATCTGCAATATCTGGCCATCGCTTTCGGTCAACGCGCGCCGCATCGCATCCGCCAGACCGTCGACGTCTCCGGCGGGAATCAGCCAGCCGTTGTCCGGCCGGACGAGTTCCGGGATGCCGGCGATATAGGTGGAGATCACCGGGCGCTTGAGCGCCAGGCTTTCCATCAAGACCACCGGCAGGCCTTCTGCAAAGCTTGGCAGCACCAGGGCTCTCGCACGGAGGATCTCCGTTTTCACTTCATCCTGGGTAATCGTACCGGTAAGCGTGACGGATTGGCCGAGACCGAGCCGTTTGATCTCGCGTTCGATCTCGCTCCGCAACGGCCCATCGCCTACGAGGACAAGCTCGAATGTCAGGCCCTGCGCCCGCAGATTGGCAGCAGCCTGCAGAAGCAAAAGATGGCCCTTCTGCTCCGAAAGCCGCGCGATACAGACGAGGCGAGGGGAAGCATTACGCTGCTGCGCCGTCTCGTCGCAAAGATAATGCCGGTCCACGCCACACCGCACGACCTGGATCTTTTTCCAGTCACTGAGGTCCGCCCACCGAAGTAATTGGCTTCGGCCATAGGAGCTCACTGCGACGACAAATGACGAGGCGCGAATTTTCTCCGACAGCGCCAGAGTTTCCGGACGGTCGAATTCCTCAGGCCCGTGGACGGTAAAGCTGAACCGGATGCCGCCGATCTCATGGGCGAGCACAGCAACCGTTGCCGGATTGGTACCGAAATGCACGTGCAGGTGGTCGATCTTCTCCCTGCGACACCAGTCCGCCAGAACCATCGCTTCCCCAAAATAGACGAGATGCAGAAGAAAGCGCCCACCCGAAGCCCGTGCGAAGCGGAAAGCGCTTTTTAAAGCCTTGAGCGTCGAAGCAGGATGAATAGCCAGTTCCCGCACGAGGCTTGCCACGACTGCCTTTGCGGGGCTGGCAAGGAGGTGCTTCGTCTTTGCCGCCTCCAGGATATCGTCGCAATCCTTCAGCTGACCACGGAAGGGACGCACCGCATATCTTGCGATATGGTGCCCCCTCTCCTCCAACGCATTGATTTCCCGTCGAATGAAGGTGTGGCTCGGCGCCGGATACTGATTGGTGAAATACGCTATACGCATTCCACAAGCGCCCCTTTTCTGCCTGCTGATTGTCAGCCAGCTCTCATATTTTTATAGCAAAAACACTGAGATAGGCTCAGCCCCACAAAGAGCTTAGCAGGGATACCGCAGCTTCCACCAAAGGGGTAAATTTACAGCGCCGGTGGTCGATCCTAAAAATGGGAGGCACTTTAATCGAGGCCGTGTCTACAAGACCATCGGAGGCACCGAATGAAGCCAGACACTCTGCGTCTCGAAGATAACAGCGATCTTCATCATAATGTCGGCATCGTGGTCATCGGACGAAATGAAGGCGAACGCCTCATCAATTGCCTCAGATCCTTGGGCCCATATGCGAAGCGGGCGATTTATGTCGATTCGGCATCTTCGGACGGAAGTGCCCAGGCGGCAGCGCACCTTTGCGCGAAGGTGCTGCCCCTCGATCTGTCAACGCCATTTACGGCCGCACGCGCACGCAATGCCGGTTTCGATGCCCTCATGCAGCTTTGGCCGCAGACAACCTTCGTACAATTTGTCGATGGCGACTGCGAGCTCGACAGCGACTGGATCGATACCGGGGTTGCCTTCCTCTCGACGCACGAGGATGTTGCGCTTGTTTTCGGGCGCCGTCGCGAACGGTATCCGGAGCGAACCTTGTTCAACGCAATGTGCGACCGCGAGTGGGATGGAAAGCCTGGTGAAGTCGCGGAATGCGGCGGGGACATACTGGCAAGAGCCTCCGTCATCAGGGAATTTGGCGGCTACTCCGGTCATCTGATCGCAGGGGAAGAACCTGAACTTTGCGTCCGCTTGCGGGAAAGGCGCTGGAAGATCTGGCGGCTCCCATCCGAAATGACCCGTCATGATGCGAACATGAGCCGCGTGAGCCAATGGTGGCTTAGGAGCGTTCGTTGCGGGCACGCCTATGCTCAGGTGTCTTATCTCCACCGCAAGTCGCCCGTCCGAATATGGGCTCGCAACGTTAGGCGCGCCGTTTTCTGGGCTGGCGTCCTGCCGCTTGCAACGGCTCTAGGCACGCTCCTGCATCCAGCCGCCATCGGGCTTCTGCTGGCCTATCCGCTCCAGTCTCTGCGGATGGCACAGCGGATGGCCCCGACCACGTCAAATCGGTGGTCTTACGCGACCTTCGATGTCCTGGGGAAATTCGCCGAATTGCAAGGAATAGTTCAGTTCCACATGAACCGATTGAGCAACCGTCAGCAGCGGATCATCGAGTATAAGTAGAGCCGATGAAGCTAATCACGGGAACTGACGGCCTCTGCATTCGCGAATAAAGCCTCTTTCCATAGCTGCGGCTATCAGCGTGGGTCTATCACCCGCATTTTTCCGGAATCGGCGGCGGGCCGAATGAGAATCGGCGCCAAACCGACGCCCATGCGCCTCATCCGCGCTTTGACCGTCGGCCGCACTTCCCACTCAATAGTGGGGCCGCGTGCAAGAACCGCAGCCGTTATCCCTGAGAAAGCCCAATAGATATACGGAATGATCGTTGCGCTGCTGGTGGTGGCTATGGTGAACAGCATGGCTATCAAGATGGCAAGAATTCCCTGATAGCTCACAAGAGCGGACTTGTTTGCCAGGAAAAGGCCCCAGAGTTTGGCTGCCAACAGCCCGAAGAACATCACGAACAGGAAAAGGCCAATCAACCCGTGGTGGAGGGCGATCTGCAGATAGGTATTGACCACATCCACGATGCCCTGACCCTGTATCATTCTCAACATCTCCGGCTCCGTGAGAAATGTCTCAGAACCGAAAAGCGGGTAACGCTCGATGACGAGCAGTGAATTCTCAACAAGCATCGCGCGATAGGTCTCGCTGCCCCTGTCGGCAGAGCCGATAAATGGGAGCAGGTTGGTGAATCGATCGATGAAGGACGGTCGCAGAAATGCCAGGATAATCATCCCAGGGGATGCCGCGGCGAGCAGTTTGAGCGAAGCCCGCGGATTGGTCAGCAGCAGAACCGTAGCACAGAGCGCAAGGCCCAGCCAGGGGCCACGGGAGACGCTCGACAGCAATCCGACTACAAGTATACCGAGAGCTAAATAGCGCCAGGAGTCCCAATGGCGCTGGTTGCGCAAGGCGAGCAGACATCCGCCTCCGGTCATGCAAAGAAAGCCAAAAGCGATGGATTCAACCGATGTGGTCGCAGCCCGCAACAGACCGTCGCGGAAAAGGTAGCTCGTCATGAGAACAAAATCCCACTCGAGGATGACCACATAATAAACCCGCCAGTTTCGCCAGATTTCGAAAAAACCGATCGCGGCAAGAGGCAGGGTGGCAACCACAAAAGCCAGCAGGACGCGGTTGATATCGAGCGCCGACCGGAGCGACCGGCTGAAAACGAAATAGGTAAGCAAAATATCAAGGAAATATGTCGGCACAACACGGAGGATCGAATTGATATCGTTCAACCGCAGGGAAAGGACGGTGATAAACCCGAAATACGCGAGCACCGGCAGATCAAGACCCCGCATCCGCCTGTTTTCGGGCTCTCGCCAGAGTTTGATTGCGAGGGGAAGGAGGATGAGTATCGCCAACAGCCGCGGCGGCTCAAGATCGATGATCCTGTTGAAGACGCCGGGGATGCCGACGCCGATCGGTACGCATGGCGCCACAAACATGAGAACCACATAAAGCAGCAAGGGCTGCTTTGAATTCCGATGGATGTATATGCTGATGAGCGCAAGCCCAGCAGAAAAATCAAAAAAGCTGCTCGAGATAAAAGTGACGCAAGTGGCGGCGAGCCAACAGTTCCGCCACAAATTAAATTCCGCCTCCTCTATGAGCGGCAAAGCGATTTTCTTCGCTACATAGAGCACGGGGACGCTGATAAGCAGAACATATACCAGCGCTCGAATATATTCAGGCATAGCTAGAGTCCGCGCGCCGAAAAGGTGGACGGAACAACAACAGGCCCGTGGCTGATCCTCACCATGTGAGCGTCCCTTGCCGTTGCGCAGGAATTGCGCATCCAGGCTCAGGCTACACGTATGGATCACCTTCCCCCACCTGTCCAAAAGAATGAGCGCCTAGCACGATAGGTGACTGCCGTATCCATTCGGATTGCTTGCTCAAAACCGAATGAGATCGCTGGATAGGAAGCACGGCAACTACCAGGCAACGCGGCGTCCGACGCTGTGCCTAAGGAGCGTCAGCCGGGAAGGTAACCAAAGCGATCCCACGAGATATCTAAAGTCGTGACGGCGGTGCCAAGCAATGGAAGACAATATTTCGGATCTTGTCGTAGTGCCGGATGATGCAGGCGATCGCCTGAGAGCCAGTCTCGGCCTAAGGCCGAGTGAAACTCCACGGATTGCGTTTATCGCTGGACCTGGCGATGTCGCAGGGACGTTCGACTATTGGATGGAAGGACGTTTCGATCCTCGCACGCCCGTCGTCGCCTATTCGACCATGTTCTACACGCTTGTAGAGAAACTGGAGGCCATGGCGCTCGTCATTGCGGAACCGGAGAAACTGCCCCGACATCGCGATCCTCGCTTCCGTTTCATAAGCGTTCCCCGCGCCCGGCCTCCCGGCCGCATCGCTTATCGAAAGGCCGGCCTCGCCTTCAGCTGGAAAGTCCTTCGAGAACTTCGCAAGTACGAGCCGCATATCGTGCTGCTGGGTGTGGATACGCCTTGGCTGTTGATCGCCTCTATCCCGAAAAACACTCGTATCATTTTGACGGCCCATACCAATTTCTGGCCTATGGGCCTCAAGCCGGTTTCCCTCAAAGCGCGAATCAAACACCAGATAGCAAGCGTGCTGATGCATCGGGTATCGGCAGGCGTTTGCACCTCCGAGGAAACCAGACGACAGGTGATCGAAATTCGACGTGACCTGATTGGCAGCCTATACACGGAAGTCCCCCAGGTGCTTTCGAGATTTCTAAAGCCCCCCCGCCAACTGGAGCGGCTGAGAAACATTCTGTTTCTGGGGCGGTTGCAGGAAGAAAAGGGTGTCTATGATCTTTTGTCCGCGTTTGAAAAAGCAGCATGCCGCCACCCCGACTTGACCCTCTCCTTTGCCGGCAAAGGCGAGGCCGATGATGGGTTACGGCAGCGGATTGCCGCCTCGCCCGTTCGCAATCAGATCAGGATGCTTGGCCAACTGGATGCGCAAGAGGTTCATCAACAGCTGGAGCGGGCGGACGTTCTGGTTTGCCCGACCCGCAGCAATCTTCCCGAAGGCCTGGCCCTTGTCGTGGTGGAAGCAGCAGTACATGCTGTTCCCGCGGTACTCAGCTCAGTGGTGCCGGCAAAGGAGCTCGTGGAGAACGCCTGCATCGAATTTCCGGCCGACAATATCGAGGCGCTTGCTTCTGCTCTCATGATGCTTGCTGACGATGCCGGCAAACTGCATGAGCTGCAGGAAAGGTTGGCCGTAGACCGAGAGAAATTCTTCGATAGGTCATTATCCTGGGGCAGCCAGCTATACAGCGCCTTTGTGACCTAGGATTCAGAGGCCTCAGCCGGCTGTTCAGTATATTACCGGATCCACCGCGTCCTGCCCAGAATCAACAATGAAGTCACCTGCAACTCTAGATCAGAATTAAATAATCCCGGGGGAACGGGAGTAGATATTAGAGATGAGAAATTCTAGTGGAACGCGCTCATTTGATTATTATCAATTCTACACCCTCTTCAACTGACTATTAGCTTCCGACCCACGACCTAATCCATTTGATGGAGTTGATATTGGCCGCGAGTAGGCGAATATTAGCTCTACCAAACAGATTGCTGAAGGCTCGAACGGGAAAAACGGTCGGGCCTTCTCCTTTTGGAAGAACCAACATCACGCCAGCGTTATGTTGAGGCCGCCGGGATCGGCTCTTCCATCCACCCTTGAGTTCCAGAAGCTTAGATCACCCCCCGGGCGGACTATTGGCATCCGCATGGGCGAAGAGCCTGCGATGAATTGCGATAGAGTGACGTCCCAATTCAGCGTTCGGTAAATGCTCTCGACATGCTGTCAGTGATGGGCTTGACCAGATAGCTGAAGAACGTCCGCACGGCCGTTTGAATCATGATCTCCGCCGGCATCCCTGGCTGGGGAGAAAAACCTTTCACGCGCGAGATTTCCTCTGAGGAAACCTTGATGCGGGCAATGTAGACGTCTTGGTCTGCCATAGCCATCTTGTTGTCCTCCAGAGCATCGGCCGAGATATAAAAGACCTCGCCGTTCAGGACAGGCGTGGTGCGCTGGTTGAGTGCGGTGAGCCGGACAGTGGCTTTCTGACCGACCTTGACGCTGTCGATCTCATTACGCCGTACTTTGGCTTCGATGATCAACGGCACGGCGGCGGGCAGAATCTCCATGATTCCTTTGCCGCTTTCGATGACGCCACCGTTTGTATGATAATAAGTTCGAACAACCGTGCCGGAGACTGGTGCCAGGATAGTAGTTCGACGCAGGACGTCATCTGCTTCGCGCGATTGTTCCCGTGCTGCGTCACGCTCACCCTGGATCGATTGCAAACGATCGAGGGCGTCCTCGCGATATGCTTCTTCAGCCTGCGCGATCTGCTGCTGTCCCTTCAGCGACTGAGCGCCGGTTTCGGCAATCTCCGAGGTGAGACGCCCTATCTGGCCTTCGGCATCGGCGATCGCTCGCTGCAGTGCCTTGACCTCCGTTGCCCGGAGAAGACCTTTTACCAACAAGGCCCGTTTCGTTTCATGTTCGTCCTGCAACAGCACGAGCTGCCGCGATATGGCCTCGCGATGTCGTACATATCCTTCGGCCCGGAATTCCAGAGCCTTCATGTTCTGCCTCAGCAATGTCAGTTCCGTCGCAAGCTTGATGCGCTGAGCCTTGAAGTTAAGCTGCTGTGTCAGCACGATCGAAGAGACGTCCGGATCATCCTTGAATTGCTCCAGGATGCCCGAAATTTCCATATTCTCGGCGCCCTGCGCCTGAGCTGCGAGGCGGGCTGCTGTGGCCTCCAGCCTGATACGGCGGAGGAACAGCTCACGTTTCTTGGAGAGCGCCGCCGTCTCGTCAAGCAGGACCAGGGGCTGGTTTTCGACCACCTGGTCGCCTTCCTTCACCAGCAGCTCCTTGATGATGCCGCCCTCGAAATGCTGCACGACCTTGTTACGGCCGGTAGCCACGAAACTTCCCTGGGAAATGACCGCAGCGGCCAGCGGCGCCGTCGCAGCCCAGGTTCCGAACCCTCCAAACGCCACCGCGGTCAGCACCAATCCCGCCACTGTCTGCTTCCAGACCGAGCGAGGGACTTCGGAATACCACTCTAGATCATGAACCTTTACAACGGCCGACATCTCTTGCTCCTATTGTAACTGGTGGCCAAAAGAGCCGGAATTGATGTTGATCCCGCGAGCCTCTATCGCGTTCAGCACGTCCATTCGCATGCCGAACAACGCCACTGTGCCGTTGACGAGCAGCAGGATCTTGTCGACGCTGTTCAGAAGTGCAGGCCGTTGGGTGATCGTCGCCACGGTAATCCCGCTTTCCTTGGCATGCTGGAGAGCCCGCAGCAGAGCGGCATCGCCGGCATTGTCGAGGTTCGAATTCGGTTCATCCAGCACGACGAGGCGAGGATCCCCGAAAAACGCTCTGGCGAGAGCGATGCGCTGCTTTTGACCGCCCGAAAGCGGCGAACCATCGGCGGCGACCACGGTTTCGTAGCCATGCGGCAAACTGGCGATCATTTCGTGGACATCGGCAAGCATGGCTGCGCGGTAGATCTGTTCGTCATCGACGTCCTGCCTCATCCGCGCGATATTCGACTTGATGGTTCCGGGGAAGAGCTGAACGTCCTGCGGCAGGTAGCCGATATTTTCCCCGAACTGCCTTTGATCCCAGTTGCGAAGATCCATGAGATCCAGCCGAACGCTGCCTGAGGTCGGAAGAATCGACCCGACCAGCATCTTGCCAAGCGTTGTTTTTCCGGCTCCCGAATTGCCGATGATGGCGAGAGAATCGCCCGGCTGAAGGGAGAACGCGATGCCATTCAGAACAACCCGCTTGGTGCCCTGCGGGACATAGAGCAACCTCTCCACATCCAGCCGACCCTCCGGCTTCGGAAGATTCAGCCGATCGAAGTTGAGAGGCGACGATTTCAGCAGGGCGGTGATCCGGCCATAGGCGGATTTCGACTGGCTGTATTGATTCCATCCTTCGATCGCGCCTTCGATCGGCGCCAGCGCACGTCCGGCGATGATGGAGGCCGCAATAACCATACCGCCGGTGAGTTGGCCCTCGATCGACAGGAATGCTCCCCAACCAAGCATGGCGATCTGGGTCAACAGTCGGCAGGCTTTGGAAACGGCGGCGATGGTGATGTTCCGGTCCTGGGCAATAACCTGCGCTCGCAAGGAGGAGGCCGTGTCTTTGCCCCACATCTGGACAGTCTCGGGGATCATAGCGAGCGCATTGATGATCTGCGAATTGCGGGACATGGATTCCAGGTGAAGATTGGCCTTTATCTGGGCGGTATTGGCCTCCGCGAACGGATCCGCTGTCATACGCTGGTTGACCATCGTAAAGGCGAGCAGCAGGACTGCCGTCAGGATCACGATAGCACCGAGATGCGGGTGGATCAGGAAGACGGCAAGGACGAACAGCGGAGCGATCGGCGCATCCAGGAATGAAAGAAGGGTGCGGGATACGAGGAAGGACCGAACCTGCTGAAGGTCGCCGAGCACCTGATATTCCCGACCGTTGCTTTGAAGCGAAGCCCTTGCCGCAGCACTGAGGATCGGAGCGCCGAGCTGCGCGGCCACTTCGACGGCGGTCCGCATGAGGATGAAACGGCGAAGTGCATCAAAAGCGGCCTGCAGGATGACCGCACCCACGATCACGACCGTCAGCATGATCAGCGTGTCGAGAGACCGGCTGGTCAGCACCCGATCCGATATCTGGAACAGGTATATGGGGATCGCCAGCACAAGGATATTACTTGCGATCGTAAACAGCATCACGATCGCCAGATTGATCCGGACAGCCTTGATACCCGCGCGCAGGCTCGCCGAGAAGTCTATCGGCGCCAGACGCTTGTGGAAGGAGGTCCCGCCACCGCCCGAGCCGGCGCCACCGCCGGTAGAGGGTGATTTCGCAAATTTGCCGCTCTCGGTGCGAAGAGGGCCGGTGTCACCGTCGATGGTGATCATTCCCTCGGGCGCCTTGGCTTCGGTGGCTTCCCGCACTGCGGGTTTCGGTTTGACCTCGATTTGGGGCTCAATGACTTTGTCCGTCACCGGCAGAGCAACGATGTCCGCTCCTTCAGGATTCTGAGCGTCGCGTGGCGGGTTCTGGAGAATTTTCTTGGTTTCAAGTCGGGACACGGTTGCCGAGGTGGCGGCGTTATCGTTCGATAGCTTCAGACACTCTTCCACGGCGTGCTCCAGCTTGACATAGATATCCTCATCATTGAGTTGCGGGTTTTGGTTGTCGGTTGGCTGCGGTCGCTCAACCCGTGTTTGGGTATCCGGCATGCTTCCCCCCTTCATCCGAGCACATGTTGCAATCCATCATTCTGATAGTGCCCGTTGTCTTGTTCTGCGGGCGTGACGCCCATTTCTTCAAACTCGCCATCCAGCATGCTGTCATCCAGGAAGACCACCGCCTCGTTGACGAGCGTATCGGGGTCCCCCGTGAGCAGGTCCGGCTGATGGGAAATCAATTCCGCCTGGAAAAGCGTTTCTTCGGAATATTGCTGCCCTCCGACATAGGTGTGCCCGAAGGAATCGAAATCGAGGATGGCAGCGTTGTTGATCAACGCATTTGCGCCTGTTGAAACCGTCCACGCAGCGTCGGTTTGCGGATCGAGCGCATTCATTGCGAGCGCGATCTGGTCGCTGTCTCCGACGATGTTCGTCTGACTGATGTATTGAATGTTCAGGAAATCGCCGCTGATATAAAGGACACGAAGGCCGCCAAGGCCTGCGAAAGCCGGATCGGTCAACACTCCCTTCGATAGATCTCTGCCTCCCGCGGCCATATCGTTGGCGGCATCGAGGTAGGCGGAAGGCAATTCTCCGAAGCGGTCCGCGCCACCGACGTTGTAGATATGCGCCTGATTCCAGAGCAGGTTTCCCGAACTGCCAATGCTGCCCTGACCTGTCGTCTCGAAACCCGACACTGCCCCGACCACGTCGTTGTCAAACAGTACATTCGTCTGGTGGATGATATTGGCGTCATAGAGCGAACCACCGACAATGATGAGGTCGAAGGAGAAGCCCAGCTCGAAGATCGAAGTCTGGTTTACGCTTGTATTGTCCCCCGCGATGACGCTTGTCGTGACACCCGACGAAGACAATATCCCGACATCGTTGTCGGTCATGAACACGTATTGTTCCAGCCAATTGGTGATCAACAGATCCCCTTGGATCTCGGTGATCGCCCAAGCGCTCGGGAAACCTCCTGCGGCGGCCTGATCTCCAGAGCCTTCCTCGAGCGGATCCGTACGCTCGAAAGTCGCAATGTTGAAAAGCTCGTTCGGGCTGTCTTCGCTATTCCACCCGTCGATTGCGGACGTGATGGAGTCGGTGTCCCAAATTGCATTGGTCTGGACGATCGCGTTGATTTCCACATGATCGCCGACGACCGCCGTTACGGTTGCTCCGGTCCAGAGGTTCTTCACCACGGCCTGGTTGACGACGGTGTTGTCCCCGGCAATGAGTTCGACGGAATTGTCGATGGTGATCGAGCCGTCTTCGGAAATCACCACATTGGGCGGCGGTCCATCATCTTCGTCGGCATCGGCCCCTACGGCGTCGTCGTTATCGGCATCCTCGTCGGCTGGGCTCTCCGCGTCATTCTCTTCCGCATTCTCCTCATCGTCGAAGGAGAAGTAGTCTTCAAGCTTTGGAGCATCCTCGACGAGCTCTCCGTTGACATAGACGCCCTCGATGACAGGAGAGTGCTCGATGAATGTTTCCATCGGACTGCCGGGCGCCGCGACCAACGCTTTCAGCTGGAAGGCAATGTCATTGATGACATCAATGAGTTCCGCACTGGAACCGGGCATTTCCGGATGGCCGATTGGCGCGTGGGAAAGCACATCGTCAGCAGCTTTCAGCAGAGCGGCGTCATTCACTGGATCGGGGTGGAATTCCAGATTGCTTCCCCCGACGTTGAAAGTGTCGTCGTCCGACAGCGACGCTGCCTGAATGATGTAATTGACGACAGACCCTGGAGGCTCGATCGGCGGCACGGTGAACGCTTGTCCAATGCGCGCGCCTGGAAGGATTTCCTCTGTCTGTTCGGGAGGGAAATATGGCGAATCGTCTCTCACCACCAGAATCGGCGGATGATGTTGCCACGAAGCAAACGAAGGGTGCTCCAAGGGCCTGAGATAAGCCGGCGCCTTATAGAAAACGTCAGGGTCAAAACCCAGAAACTCATACGGCGCGTCGAAAGTCGATGAAATGAAAGGCTCGGTATGAAGGTGATCTTTTTGCGTGTAGTAACTGAAATCCAGGTAGGCATCGCGCTGTCGCGCCTCTTCGACCGTCGTATGGAATAGGCCGATGAAATGCGCAATTTCCTCGGTGATCTTGTCCATAGCCGTCATGACACGGACCCCTTATTGCCTGCTAAGCATTTAGATGGAGTGGACTGCGCAGAGACCGCGCAGTCCGTTGATGTCCCTCTTGACGTGCAAGAGATTGCCGCTCGCGTTAAGCGGAGGTGTCGTCGTCACCGATCGACGTGCTGGTGAGGTCGCCGCCAACAATCGTCATATCGATCGCGTTCTGCTGCAGGTTCGCGCCAAGAACGATTTCCTGGTTGAACGCAGATGTTTCGACAAAGGCATCGGACGAAGCGCTGCTCGTGCCGGTAACGTATCCGTCGTCACCGTTGTTGGAGCCCCAGGTCCCGCCGGCACCGCCTGCTCCACCGTAGCCGGTGCTTGCAATGCCGCCCATGCCGCCTGCAGCACCAGCACCGCCGATAGCCCAGCCGCCCATGGCATCACCGCCGGTGCCGTCGGCCCATGCACCACTGAGTGCATCGCCGCCTGCGCCTCCGGTAGCCCAGGCGTCACCGCCGGTGGCATCGCCGCTCGTCGCGTCGCCACTGATGGCTCCGCCGCCTACGCCTGCACCGCCTGCTCCGCCGGCACCGCCGGAACCGCTACCAGCACCAGCACCGAAGCCAGCGCCAAGGCCTGCTCCGAGAGCATCGCCGCCGGCACCACCAGCGCCGCCAGCACCGCCGGCACCGCCGTTACCACCGGCCCCGCCGGCCGGGTCGCCGCCGTCGCCCGCATCGTTGGCACCGCCTGCACCTCCGGTGCCGCCGGATCCGGCATCGCCGTCGGAGAAGATCGGATTGATGAAGCCGAGGCTGCCCATCAGGTTGGTCGCAGCACCGCCGGCGCCTCCATTGGCATTGCCAGCATCGGAAGCGTCGCCCCCGTTGGCATTACCAGCGTCGCCGCCGCTTCCACCGTTTCCGCCTTCGCTGTCGCCACCGTCGTCGCCATTACCGGCAAAAGCGAGGCCAGCTCCAAGTCCGAGGCCAAGACCAAGGCCAAGGCCCAGACCGTCGCCGCCGCGGCCACCGTTGCCACCGGTGCCATCGCCGCCTGTAGCGTCGCCAGTATCGGCATCGCCGCTGTCACCGTCGCCGCCGTCCGCGTCGCCGCCGTCGCCTTCACCACCGACCGCCGCACTTGCAGCAATGCCGCCAAGACCGATACCGCCGAGCGCGAAGCCACCCAGGGCTGCACCGCCGTCTCCGCCGTCGCCGCCATCGGCGTCGGCCTCACCGCCACCACCGCCGCCGCCGCCTCCGGCACCGATCCCTTCGGATGCGATTGCAAACCCGCCATGGGGATTGGCATCGAGGGTGAACTCGCCGCTGTTGTTGACCTCGGCATTTTCGAGATGGTCGTTATCCTGGATATTGGCAACCTGCGAAATGACGTTGCCAACGTCGTTTCCAGCACCCGTAAGGGCATCGTTCATGACATCGTCGATCCGGATGTTGAACATCCCGTCGATCTGGCTGCCTTCCATATCGATATCGGCAAAGTCATTGTCTTCAGGCAGATAGTCTTCGAGGCTCATTCCGACATCGACGGTCACGTCGACTGTGGTCTCATTGACATTCGCATTGAAATTGGCGTTGCCGTTCAGGTTGGCATTGCCGTTGCCATTGAGATTCAGGTTGCCGTTACCGTTGCCGTTCAGGTTGCCATTGCCGTTGAGATTGTAGGACTCACTGCTCTGGTGCTGGCCCTGTCCCTGACCTTGGCCCTGATGCTCCGACTGCTGCTGTTGCTGCTGTTCCTGCTGGCGCTGCTGCTGCTGCTGTTCCTGGCTGTCGTCATCAAACAGCGTGTTGAGGCTGCGTTTGTCTGCCATGACGGTATCCTCTTGATATTGCGACGCCTTGACCGCCATTCATCTTTTTTGGGATCTTTGGTCGCCGCTGTTGGAATGGCTAACTGCTTGAGGCTATGGGCGCGCATCTACGCGACCGTTCGCCGGTTTCCGGGTTCCAATCTCTGATTTTTCAGGTCCTCCCCTGTCTTCTCGGAAGGCTTGAAAGGGCGCAACAATGAGGTGGCTACTTGCTACACACGCCACCCACTCTGAGCGTTGGCTCTCCAGTGCCTTTCGGGATGGCGCACACTGTGTCCCGATTGAGGAGAAGAAATAAGGTGCTATTTCGAGCTAGCGCAGTGGATCAACTGACTGTTGATGCTAACACCATAGGTGTAAGGATATAAATAAGAAGAGGTAGATGTATTCCTGACGTTTTCGTCTTACGGAGGGTGATAGATTGCTTGCCCTCCTGAGAAATTAGCCTTCGATCATGCTTCGTTCCTAAAAACGAACCTCAACGAGCTAAATTCCTTGCTAGTTTGATCTAATCGATAGCTCCTTCGGTCTATTCCCACCTCAGGAGTCTTGGTTTACCGTTTCCTAAAAGAAGAATCCGGAGCGTCTGTTGCGTATAGCTTCAACGAGGGGAGAGGGCCCAATCATGCAAGTTCCGCATAGCGTTTCGCAACATCTTGATGTGGATCTGGCTACAAAAGCCTTGAACAGAATGAAAGCTGTCAGGACAATACTTTTCATTTGCTCGCCAGGAACGATATCTACTGCAATGACGGCTGCCATAGAGAGCGAATTTCCATGGCTGTCGGTCAAAACAGTGCCCAATCTGCCGTCGGCTTTGACGGAGTTCGACAATCCAGTGCAGCTTGTCCTGGCAGATGTTGCACTGATCCATGTCATAAAAGAGCATTGGCAGAAGCTCGTCCGACTTCATGTCGGCGCTACGCTCGCTTTCATCGGCAGCGATGATGAGGTACCCGCAATAAACAGGATTGAGGATCTGGGGTTCGTCCAGGGTGTCGTGCCGTTCAATGTGAATCTCGATGTCTTCCTGTCGGCTCTGCGCATCATCCTCAAGGGCGGCACATATTTTCCGTCAAATCACCACCAGCAGCATAAGAGCTTATCGTGGGAAGGAATTGAGGATCGGGCCGAACCGGAACGCACCCAACCTTCGCTTGGCAGGTCCTCCGCCCGAATGATCGACAAGCTGACAAAACGTGAGACCGAAATCCTTGCCCGGATCGCGATGGGCAATCAGAACAAGATCATAGCAGCGGCACTGGGCCTGTCGGAACATACGGTGAAGATCCACATCCACAACATCATCACCAAACTGGGCGTGCACAATAGAACTGAGGTCGTGGCTCTCTATTTCGAGCATAGGCGCAAGGATAGTGCTGACAATGCATCCGAATCGATCCACCGCCAGGACGGCGGCTCGCTCCCCGGCGATAAACTCTAGGCTTCAGGCCATACTGCTCCTGATCGGGCAGCTGAACTATACCTGGACCAATACCGAAAGCCTGCTGATCCATATGATTGCAGGGCTTGCCAAGGTTGATAAGGAGACGGCAATCGTCGTCTTCCTTACATTGAACACGACCCGGGCACGCATTGATCTTGTCGAAAGGCTGGCCAAGATGAAAAAGACTTCCGCCGTCTGTCGGCGCGAAGTCCTGGAAACAACGCAGCGCCTGTCGGACGAAGCGAAGCTTCGCAACAAATACAACCATTGCATCTATTCGTTCGATCCCGACAGCGGTCGTAACCTTACCCAATCCATGCGCATCTTCGAAAGCAGAGACGAGATCAAATACGGGAAAATCGAAGAACTTGATGTCCGGGAAATCGGCCGAATTCAGTCGAGCATCAATTCCCTCATCGAGATCAATCATATGCTTTGGAGCATTACCGAACGATACGATTTTCCCAAATAACAAGATGCCGAAGCCGGCTGGGTATCAACAGCGGCCCCCGTGGGGCCGGAACATCCAATTACGGTCGCGCTTGAGCGTCCGTAGTATGGGAGCGCCTGCCGGGATTTATTTGTTCTTCAGAAGCCATATCTTGCCGACCATGGTGATCCCGTGGGCGGCCTCCTCTGTCTTCACGTCCGGATTGAGACTGCGCATAAGCCCGAGTTCCCGCAATGTATCCAATGTCGCCGTCGTCAGAAATTTGATCTTCTGCGGCCGTTCCCGAAACCGGTCGTTCCTTGCATAGGTCACGGCGGCATTCAGATGTGTCCACTTATTGGCCTCCTGCGGAAACAGATCTCCCTCCTTGGCGAGCTTTAGCCCTCGGATCTGGGCAGGCGTAAGCGTAATTGTGTTCAATGTTCAGTCCTTGAATTGAGTAGAGTAAGCTGTTGGAACCGCCCACGAGGCGGAATTGGCTAGCTTGGCGAACCGTGCCAACATGGCAGTCAGCCCGGCAAATCCGGCATCATGTCGGCGCGCTAACCTCACGCTCGTCTTGTAAGCGGATATCCCTCGGCGTCGTAGAGCTTTCGCATCTGCACACCGTCGAAACGGGCTTCCTCGACCTCAAGAACGGAGCCACGGAGAAGGGCAGCCGGCATGTCCTCGATTGCGAAGCGAAGAGCTTCAGCGGCAGACTCGAATCTTTTATAGCGGAGACTACTCCGCCTCTTGACGGTTTTGCATGGGTACAGCCCGGCGCTGGCATTGTAGTCGAAAACTGCCATGTTTTATCCCTTGCAATCGGAGAAGTTGTCGGGAGGTCAATGGCTTGACACCCCAGGAAATTTCAACGGAAGAAGGAAGGCAGCCTAACGGCGCCTACAACACGTTTTTCGAGACGCTGTTGCATCTCCGCAAGCTTTGTCTCACGTTTTCGTAGAATTTGTCTACTGCGCAAGTCTTGCAGCTTCGCCGCGTTGGATCCTTCTTCAGCGTCCGGGCGCTTGAACAGGCCTGCGGCAGCATGGCTGGCGGTATTGATCATAATGGCATCCTTGTTATGGCATGCGAGACCGAAACAATGTCAGCCGCAAGCATCTCCCGCCGGTAGACGGAATTAGAAACGTTCGCAAAATCAGGGTTAGCCAAGCAACCGGCTGAGCCGGGAGGATCAGATAGCCGAAAAGGCTGAAAACGCAGACCCTGTATATAGCGATGAAAGACATCTCTTTCAAGCCGGCTCGAGATCACCGGCAATCGCTCGGAGACGACCGCCATATAATTCTACGAAGCAGTAGCCTTGACGATACCAAGGCTACCTGCTGTTTGCCGGCGTTCAACCCGAGAGGAGATCACGCTTCTGCAACCGCACACCTCAAAGGGGAACAGCTGGGGTTGCGATGGGTCTTATCAACTCCGCAGCGGCGTCTGCACCATGGAGTGAGCGGCACACCGGAGCGTCGAAATCCAGCGCACCGGTCAGTTCATTTCGGCTTTTTTCCGAGGCTAAGGCTGCTCCCCGCAAGTTTGACCTGAGCTCCCTGGACCGAAGCCGTCGGAGCTACACTCTTATCCTTTTTAGGTTTTCGCGTTTCTCGATTGCTGCGTATCTGTCCCTTGGCCATTTTAGTCTCCTGGAGTGTTCCGATTGCGAGGCCGCTTCTGTTTGCAACCACGGGCCTGAGGCCTCACGTCGCTAAGAAGTGGGATCGACGTGATTCTTTGATAGAGGCAGGAGGGTATCCCGGCGCCCGCTCAGGTAGGACGCGATGTCGACTGATTGCATACCCCTCGACACGGCAGTGTGAAACTGCGTTTCAGGTCGGTGGCTGAACCGGGAGAACGCGATCACTGCCGGGGTAACGCCGGCTTCAAAATGACTGACATCCAAGTCTGCATCTCGAGCACGCTCATCAGCTTCCCCGAGTTCGATATTTTCCCGGTATCCTGGACCGCTGATCCGGACCAGATTGCGAGAGATGCTTTCGGGGTGAAGGGTGGAAGACATAACGTCCTCCTTTCATGGGGGCTGGAGTATAAAACCTTGAAGCCACAGCGCTCTTGAACGGCGACTGACGCTTTCAGCATGCGCTCTTGTCTCGACAAAGGCAATGGCCGAGCAATGGCGAAGGAGATGAAGATAGCTGAGCCTCATAACAACGGTGACCGATCTGATGCCGCTCGGCGTGCCCCCGCCTTTGTGTCAACACAGTTGGGATTTATAGACGGCATATCGAAATTGCTTGTCGAGCTTCGTTTTTGTGCTTTCCCGCACGAGCTTATCTTTCCTTTCAAAATCGATCTTCTGCCGCTGGCATGTCGCCGGACGGCTGACCTATGCGATTGAAAGGATTGATCGTCATGAACAACGGCATCGTAAAATTTTTCAATACCTCCAAAGGCTTCGGCTTTATCCAGCCGTCGGACGGCTCCAAGGATGTGTTTGTTCACATCTCTGCGGTTGAGCGCTCTGGCATGACATATCTCGCAGAAGGCCAGAAGGTCAGCTACGAGCTGATCGAGGATAAGCGGTCGGGCAAGAGCGCGGCGGAAAACCTGCAGGTCGCCTAAAACAGCATCGCTTCAAATCCTTGGCCACGGATGTACTGGCGAGGTTGCCGAAGCGGTCGACAAGGTCGGGCTTTCGCCCGGCCTTTATTTTTGTTTAACGAAAGAATTTTTCATGAAAAAAACCAATGCGGAGCAACTCCTGAGGAAGGCCCATCGCCAGGTTGCAAATACCAGCGGTGGCGGCCATCTCGGCGGCACGAACCATGGCCAAGGTTATGATGCCAAGACGTCTTCGGCCAGCAGGACCAAGACGGACAAGGGTCGTAGGGCCGGCAGCAAGAACTGAGTTTGGCCAGCATAGGCTATAATGGCCCGGTACCGGTGAGAAGGGACGCAAATACGCCCCTTTCTGCCCTTGTCGTTTTGATACCGTTCGCGCCTTGAGTTTAGATCAAGGCGATTTCCATTCGGCCTCGGCACACGCTGCAAGGAAATGGCGACGCACTTCCTCGGGGTCCACTTCCCGCCGGACAGCCGAATAACACGTGAGGAGTGCTTTCCAGTAAAGTGGCCCTGACCTGCACCTGAAGCGCAACTGCATATACCGGATAGCTTGAGCAGGTCCCTCTATCCCTATGTTCGGATAGCCGCCCTGCTCGATAAAAACCGGAAGATTCCAATGCGCGGCAAAGTTGATCGGAATGATCTGACCCAAAGGCCTGCCTCCGGATTAGCCGAGGAAAGCCCCAGCGATGATAATCTTGGGTATCACGAATACAAGCCACTGTCGCGCTATTTCGCCACAAACCGGTCCCGTAATGCTGTCGCAATCTCTTGGGCGGACAAGGCGAGGATGAGGCTTTTATTGATAGAGGACGAGAAAGAGCTGGCGGATGCGCTGTCCAGGGCGTTGAGCAAATACGGCATCCTCACCGACCACACGATGCATCTCGCCGACGCGATCGAATTGACGTGTCAGAATGTCTACGATGCAATCCTTCTGGATCGCCGCTTGCCCGATGGCGAGGGACTGACCTTTATTCCCCATTTGAGACGAACGAGAACGGACACCCCGATTATCGTGCTGACGGCGCGCAATGAGCCGATGGAGCGTGTCGAGGGGTTGGATATCGGCGCTGACGATTATCTGGGCAAGCCGTTTCTCGTCGAAGAATTGATGGCTCGCTTGCGAGCCGTGCTGCGACGGCCGGCAAGTCTGGCGGAACTCCAAATCACAGTGGGACGAATAGTGATTGACCCCTTGCATTTAGGCGTGACCGTAGACGCGATCCCGCTCGATCTGCCCCGACGCGAACTTCTGGTTCTGACGGCGCTGGCGAAGCGAAAGGACAAGGTCGTCCTTCGATCGACGCTTGAGGCGGCGGTCTACAATTACGAAGAAGAAATCCAGTCGAACGCACTCGATGCGCATATTTCCAGGCTGCGCAAGCGGCTGCTCGATGCCGGCGCGGGCATCGCGATCCACAACATCCGCGGCGTCGGGTATCTCCTGAAGGAGGGATGATGCGCGAGGCGCTGAACTCGAACCCTTCGCTTTGGTGGAAACTGAGTTGGCAACTCAGTCTGGTCATCATCGCAGTTAACGCTGCGGTGATCCTCGGGCTTTGCGTATGGGCTGCTACAATCATGTCGCCGAATATTGCCATGGAGGAGAAGATCAGTTCAGCGATAGCGGCGGCCACGACACGCGACAGCCAGGGACGTTTGCGGTTGCAAGAAACGCTGGAGCTAAGGGCGCTCAAGAAGCAGAACACTTCACTCTGGTATGTGGTGGCCACGATAGACGGAGCGTTCGTGTCTTATGGCACCATCCCCACACCCTATAACGAGCTCGCGCATCTGGTTCATTGGTTCTACGACGCCGACATACGCGGGTCCGCTGCGACAAGAGAGGTTGCCACGATTGACGATGCCGAAACAGCAGTCGGCGAGGTTCGGATTCTGTTTGGCGGCGTTGCGGACAAAGGCTCGCCAGTCTTCGCCCTTTTGGTCAGGGCTTACCCGATTTATGTCCCTCTGCTCGGGCTCTCTCTGCCCGCGATTTTTCTCGCCGTTCCGCGGATCGTTGGCCGTGCCCTCGCAAGAGTAAGCGATGCCGCTGACAAAGCATCGCAGATCGGACCCCGCCAGCATGGGGCACGCCTGCCGGTGGAGGGAATTCCCAAAGAAGTCGCTCCGCTGGTGATTGCATTTAACGGAACGCTCGAGCGGCTTGAGAGTGAGCTGAAGAAACGTCAGCGCTTCCTGATTGATGCGTCGCATGAGCTCCGGACGCCGATTGCAATCATGCAGACGCGGATCGACGGAATGCACGACGGACAGGAACGTAAGCGGTTGTTGAGCGACGTGGCTCGCTTGGCTGAAACGGCGGAGCAGCTTCTCGACTTCGAGCGCAACGACCAGGCGATTGCTTCTTACGAGACGATCGACCTTGTCGAAATCGCACGAATGGTGGTTGCCGACTTGGCACCCCAGGCGATCGCTGCCGGCTACCAGATCTCGTTTCAAAATGAGGTGGAGAGTCTCGAACGGCTCGGCAGTCCCTCCGCTTTATCGAGGGCGATTAGCAATCTCGTTCGCAATGCTATCGATCATGGCGGCAACCGCGGGATGATCACCGTCTCGGTCTCGGCCGACGTGCGGATTAACGTGTCCGATGAAGGCCCGGGCATACCGGTAGAACATCAAGAGCTGGTTTTTGAACCCTTCTATCGTGTTACGCCCAAAAACAGAGGCGCTGGCCTGGGGCTGAGCCTGGTGAAACAGATTGTCGCAAACCACAGGGGCCAAGTCAGCCTCAAAAGCGGCATGACCGGAACCCAGGTGACGATCCAGCTCTGATCGGCGTTAGAAGTAACTGGAACCGTACGTGGCGCAGCGCCGCCGCCTGCCGGCGACAGCTCTTCGATTGGAAATGGCCGATGGGCACGGCGATATCCTTGGCTCGAAAACGATCTGTAATGTTGCGGCAACCCTCCGCTCGCACTGTCGCCCGAATACCGCGACGGAGACCAAAGAATGCACAGAAATCCCCAACCCTTTCGCCGATTTCTCGACTATCCGCCAATGCCATCATTGTTCGCATGTCTGGCGCTACTCATCTCCATGGCCGTCACCGGATGTACGTCGATTCCAATAAAAGAAAGCGGCACCCTTACATCATACAGCAATCTTGGCGCTCCAAAAGGAAAGCTGGGCAAGAAGCAACGGCTTTATGTCGATGGCGGGCAGCTAGCCAAGGTGAAGACGGTCCGGATCGTCCCGACAAGTTTTACCTTCATCGCTGCATCGAGGATCAAATCGGAAACTGACCGATCTCTCATCACGAACGCGCTGGACCGAGCCTTATGCGTTGCGCTCAGCGACAAATATCAAATGGTCCCTTCCGACCAACCGGCGGATTTGACGGTGCGCTCCGTCGTCACCGAGATAGTTCCGACGAATAAGGGTGTGGCGGCCGCTGCGACCGTCGTTAGCGTTGGCGGCGGCTTTGCGCTTCCCGACAATATACCTCTTATCGGCATTCCTCGTATACCGTACGGTCTCGGTGGCCTCGCCGTCGAGGCAGAAGCGGTCGATAACTTCAATGTCCAGCGCGCGGCGATGATGTGGGGGCGTGGAGCGAATTTCATACAGGACAAACCCCGTTATTCCGATGTGGGCGACGCCTATAGCCAAGCCACGAAGTTCGCGAGCGATTTTTCGCGAATGCTGATCACTGGCAAGGAACCGAAGATGCTCGACATTTCGGTTCCTTCAAGACATCGAGTGCAGTCCTGGTTCGGTGGGAAGCCGAAATACGCAGCGTGTGAAGCGTTCGGTCGCGCTCCCGGTGTCCAGGGTGCCGTATCGGCCAGATTCGGTCTTCCGCCTGAATGGACCGACAGGAAACCAAAAACGGTCCTAACGCACTGACGCCGGATGCTATGGATTCAGGCGGGATTGCGCTCCCAATACCAGGCTACATACATGTTTTTCCGATCATGCCTGCGGCTTTTCAGGAAGGCGCGGATAGACCGGACATCTTCCTTTTCGCAGGCAACCCAGACAAACGTTTGGTCATCGATGGAAGTGATCGCTTTTTTGGTCTCCTCGGCAAGAACGCCTTTTGCTCCGGGCGGATAGCTCTTCCGATGCAGCCAACGGACTTCGATCATACCTGCCGACGGAAGAGGCTGTTCTTCAGCCTCATCCAACACTTCTATGATCGCCTGGATACGCGTATCCGGCGGCACCTCGGCGGCAATGCGCGCAATGGCGGGAAGTGCACTTTCGTCCCCGGCCATAAGAATGGACTTTGCCTCCGGAAGGCCGCCACCCCCTGGCCCGAGCAGTGCGATTTTTTCCCCGGGCTGCACATCCCGGGCAAAATCGGCTCCGGGAGTTTCGACGCCCGGCGCGGGGTGCTGCAGGAAGTCGATCCAGAGCTCTCGGCGTTCGATGTCGACGGCGCGGATCGTATAGACGCGGACCAGAAGTTCGTCCTCTCCCTCCGGCCATGCCACGCGGCCATCCTCGCGAAGTCCCGGCCACACCGGATGTCTCCCCTTAGGCGGGGCGAGGAGTCGGACATGCATATCCCCGCCGACGAAGGGTGCGACATCGGAACATGCGAACTTCACCCGACGCATGCGGGGAGTCACATCTTCGGCAGAAACGACGGTGACCTCGTGGATATTCGGCAGTATCGACAATGATGCCGGTTCGGACCAAATCAACTCGAGCGGATCGTCCCCGGCAAAATAGAACAGGTGCTCCGCGATAATGGTGCGGCTCATCTGAAGCTCCGATTCCGACGGGCAGGCCAGCTCAATCAGAAGCTTGTGGTCTTGCACGCGAATGCTCGCAGTCCCGGTCTTGCTCGAAAGCAATGCGAGGTTCCCGGTCCGCTGCACCTCTGCATGCTCAACGAAATGCTCGCAAATTTCGTCGAGCATGCTTCCGGCGTCCGTCGGAAGCGCTGTGCCAGAAAGTTTGAATTGCTGAACCGCGTTCATGGCCGGCTCTCCTTAAGATCCTGCTTCATTACCATCCTGTGGCGGCTGATCGGGAGCATGATCGGCCGGCCCGAAGTGGGATCGGCGATGATGCGGCTTTCGAGACCGAAAACCCGTCGCACATTCTCTTCCGTCAGCACATTCTCCGCAGTGCCGGAGACATGTATGCGGCCGTCCGCCATCGCGACGAGATGATCCGCGTAACGAGCCGCAAGATTGAGATCGTGCAAAACCATGACGACGGTGGTTCCGCGGGAATGGTTGAGATCGGTCAATAGATCCAGCACTTCGACTTGATGGCTGATATCGAGAAATGTCGTCGGCTCGTCCAACAGCAGGATTTCCGTCTGCTGTGCCAACGCCATGGCGATCCACACTCGCTGACGTTGCCCGCCGGAAAGCTCGTCCACCGGCCTTTCGGCAAGATCAGAGGTTTTGGTTGCGGCAAGTGCGTCGTCCACCGCCTCGTCGTCCTTACGTGTCCAGCGTGAAAACAGGCTCTGATGCGGATGCCGGCCACGGCTGACGAGATCGGCAACGGTGATGCCTTCTGGAGCGATCGGCGATTGGGGAAGCAACCCCAATGTCCTGGCGAGTTCCCGCGGCGGCGTCCGGTGGATCGACTTGCCGTCCAGCAGGACGTGCCCCCGATGCGGCGATAACAGGCGCGACATTGCACGCAGAAGCGTGGACTTGCCGCAAGCATTGGCGCCGACAATTACAGTCACCTTGCCGGGCGGTACGGCAAGATCGAGTTCATGCAAAATCTCGGTGTCGCCGTAGCCGACCGAAAGTTGGCTGGCGGTTAGAGAATGGACGGTCAAAGCGAACTCCCGGTCCGGTTGGCGCGTACGATCAGAAACATCAGGTAAGGAGCACCCAGGGCGCCAGTCACTACGCCCACCGGATAGCGGCTTGGCAAAAGGAACTGGCCGACGTAGTCCCCTGACAACACCAGCATGGCACCAATCAGAGCCGAAGGAATCAGCAGCGATCCGCGGTTCCCCACGATGCGGGCAGCGATCGGCCCGGACAGAAAGGCCACAAAGGCGATGGGGCCTGTCACCGCTGTCGCAGTCGCAATCATGCCGACCGCCGCCACGATGATCATGATACGGGTCCTCGCGACATCCACCCCCAGGGCGGCGGCGGTATCGTCCCCCAGCCGCAGCGCCTCCAGATCTCGGGTGCGGCTTAAGAGAAGCGCGCCGAAGACAGTGAACGCCATCAGAAGCGGCAGCGCCTGACCAAGCTGTGCTCCGTTGACGCTCCCTGTCAGCCAGCGGACCGCCTCTTGCAGGGTCCAAGCCGGAGCCTGGGAGAGAATGTAGGCGATAAAACTTTCCAGCATCGCCGAAACGCCGATTCCGACCAGTATGAGCCGGGTTCCTGCGGCACCGTTTCTGGAAGAGAGAGCGTAAACCAGCAGCGCGATGCCCATGCCGCCGCCGACGGCAAAGATCGACACGATCGGCCCCTTCAGCGACAGAACGACGATCGCGAACGCGGCGGCTGCGCTCGCACCCCAGCTGATGCCGATGATATCGGGGCTCGCAAGCGGATTACGCAGCATGATCTGAAAGGCCGCACCGCCGAGCCCGAAGCTCAAACCCGCCAGCATCGCAAGCATAGCCCGCGGCAGCCTCAATTGCCCGACGGCGAAGCTCGCTCCCGGGACGTTTTCGCCAAGGAGCACGCGGACGACATCCCCGGGCCGGGTGAAGGATTGTCCGAGCGACAGGGTAAGCGCAAAAATCACGACCACGAGGACCAGTAGGATTGCGACCACAAGAACGTGCCTGCGCGCACGACGGCGGCGGCTTCCAATGATGCGATCGAGGGTGGGGGAGAGCATCGTCACAACTCGCGCACCCGCTGCCGCCGGACTATCCAGATGAAAAACGGCGCACCCACGAGGGCCGTGACAATGCCGACGTCCAGTTCGGCCGGCCTGGCGATGATGCGCCCGACGACATCAGCAGTCAGCAACAGGCAGGCTCCGCTCAATGCGGAAAAGGGCAGCAGCCACCGGTGATCGACCCCGACCAACACCCGGCAGAGATGGGGCACGATCAATCCGATGAAGCCGATGGGCCCGCAAATCGCTGTGGTTGCGCCACACAATAGGATCGCCCCGAGCGCTGCAACGGCACGGGCGGCTGCGACCCGCTCGCCAAGCCCGGCCGCTGTTTCGTCCCCCAAAGCCAGTGAGTTCAGCTTTCGTGCCGACAGAAGGCTAACCGCAAAACCGGCCGCAAGAAACGGCAGAACGGGCAAAACCCGCTCGAAGGTCGCTCCGCCGACGCCGCCTATCTGCCATGAACGGATGCCGCCGGCGATATCGTTTTGGGGCAGCACCACCGCAAGGACCATGGAGGAGAAAGCGACCGATGTCGCCGCCCCGGCTAGCGCCAATTTGAGGGGAGTCGCTCCGCCGCGCCCGAGCGATCCTATAACGTAAACAAAGATCGCCGCACACGCGGCTCCGAAAACCGCTGTCCAGATATAGGCAGCGGCGGAGGCGATGTTGAACCATGCAACGCCCACGACGACGGCAAGCGAAGCTCCCATATTGACGCCGAGAATACCCGGATCGGCGAGAGGATTGCGCGTCACGCCCTGCATCACGGCACCGGCAAGCCCGAGTGCGGCTCCGGCAAGCAGGCCAAGCAGCGTCCGAGGAATACGGACGTTGACCGCCGCCTGACCGATGCTGTCAATCCGTCCGCCTAGAGCCGCGATGATGTCTGCCCAGCCGACGTCGCGCGTTCCGACCGTGCACGAGAGCGCCAGGAGCGCGGCAAGAAGCGCAAGCAGACCCGCCATCCAGAGGCTCCGGCTATGGTTCGAACGCCTGGAGGCCGACCACCGGCGGGATGATTTTAGACCTGCGGCTGTCATTTCGACGTTCTGGCAGCTTCGGCCAGCAGGGCCAGATAATCCCTCAATACCCAAGAGATCGAAAGCGGTGTCGGATTTGCCGCCGTGCCGAGTGGATTCCTGCCCAACATGACAAGCGCTCCCTTTTCGACAGCCTGCATTCTGGCCATCAGCGGGTTCGCCGCCAGCGCATCGAGCAGTTTCTGGTTGCCATAGGTTACGACAAGATCGACATCGTCGAACGCGTCGATGCGCTCCGCGCTGATGGAGCCTGAAAACTTTCCCGGAGCAGAGGCCGCAATGACGCTCCTGGGTGATTTCAGCCCTAGATCCGCAAAAAACTTAACCCTGGTGTCGTTTGTTGTGTAGAAATTGACGATACTCAGATCCGTTGCATCGAGATGGGTGATGAACATCGCCGATTTCCCCTGAAGCTGGGGATATTCGGCAACCGTCCGGGCGATCTCGGCCTCGATCGTCGCGATCAAAGCCTCGCCCTCGGCGGCCATGCCAAGCCCAGCGCTGTTGAGGCGGATCATCTCGCGCCAGTCGGTCGACCACGGAGCTTCGGGATAGGCGACAACCGGAGCAATCTGACTCAGAGTGTCGTAATCCGATTGGCTCAGGCCGGAATAAGAGGCAAGGATCACATCGGGATTGGTGGCAGCGACTGCCTCGAAATCAATTCCGTCACCCTCATCGAAAAGCACCGGTTTGTCCGCATCGAGCTCGGCCAGTTTTTCTGCCACCCAAGGCAGGATCCCATCACCGTCATCATCACCGAAATTGGCTGCAGCAAAGCCGACGGGTACGATTCCCAGCGCCAATGGCACTTCATGGTTCGCCCAGGCAACCGTCGCTACCCGCTCGGGCTTCTTGGTGATGGTGGTCGTGCCGAGAGCGTGCCTGATGGTGATCGGGTAGGAGGTGTTCTCGCCAGCAGCAGCGCCGCTGAACGCTATAACCCAAACGCACGCCGCCGCCACCTGCACGGCAGGAAGAAAGAACCGCAGCATCGCGCAAACTCTGCCTCGTATTGTTAAGTGGACTTCAATTCTCAGGTTCATTGAGCGGCGTCAAGTCAGATACTGAGGGCGTATCAAACAGCAGCGAAGTTTCCGTAGGTTTGTACAAAAACGGAGAAATCTACAATACTGGATAAATTCGCTCCAGTTAATAGCTGTAGCTTGGGGACTATCAGACCAGCCATCTCCGTTGTCCGGCCCGGAAAGAGCTCTTGCTTGGCTGGGTGGCCAAGGATGATTTGCGAGACGATTCCCAGAACTCAACATCGGTACTCACCCGTCATTGGTCACAGTTGGAACTGAAACATGGACATCGAAAGAACAGGCAGCCGCTCAAGCCAGGCCCTTATCCGCTACCGGAATGCGGTCCTTTTGGGTTGCACAGCTCTTGCAGCCTTCGTGCCGACGCTCTTGCTTGCCCAGGACACGGAGAGTTCCGGTTCCGATACGACGCTCAAGCCGATTGTCCTTCAGGGCAGCAGCAATGCCGCCGTGCTCGACGTCGAAAACGACTCCAAGTCAATCGTCGCAACGGAGACGACAGGCGTCGGCAAGATGCCGACGGATATCCTTGAAACGCCCGCCTCGGTCTCCGTCATTACCTCAAAGGAAGTCAGGGAGCGCGCCGCTGACAGTATCGAGCAGGTCGTGCAATATACATCCGGCGTGATTACGGACTATTACGGTTCGGATGATCGTTTCGATTATTTCAAGATCCGCGGTTTCACCCCGTTTACCTACCGCGACGGTTTGGTCATCGGCAGAACCTGGAGCGGGATTCGTGAGGAGCCCTATGCCTTCGAACGCGTCGAGGTTCTGAAAGGAGCCAATTCTACAGGCTTTGGGGTTTCCGATCCCGGTGGGTCTGTGAATTATGTTACCAAGACGCCGAAGAGCGAGCGTTTCGGCGAGGCCTATGTCACGGGTGGCTCGTTCGAGCAGAAGGAGGCGGGTTTTGACTTCGGGGATAACATCACCGAGGACGACACCCTCTCCTACCGCCTGACCGGCAAGTTGCAGCGGTCGGACGCCGAATACGATTATTCGCAGGACGACGAAAACTTCATCATGGGCGGCCTGACCTGGCGTCCCACCGATGCGACGAGCCTGACATTCGTGTTCGATCACCTCGACAGGGACGGCACTCCCAGTGGCGGCGGTCATCCGAGGGGCACTGATTTCGACAGGGACCGTTTCTTCGGCGAGCCCGATTATAACTACGACACCACGAACAGGAACACCTACAGTGTCATGTTCGACCACGATTTCGGGGATGGCCTGACCTTCAATTCCAGCGCGCGCTACAGCAAATCCGATACGGGCTTCGGCTACGCCTACATTTATGACGCGTTGGGTGCCGCTGACCCCTCCGACACCATGGTGGACCGCTCGTTCTTCGGCAGCGACAGATCCACTAAGCAGTTCATCGTCGACGCGCATCTGATCTACGAGACGCATGTCAACGACGTGGACAGCCGCACCCTTGCAGGGGTCGAATACAATGCGTTCAACTCGAATGGCGATACCTACTATGGTGCCGCCCCGGGCATAGATTGGGAGAACCCGGTCTATTCAGGTGTGCCGGGTTCGGTTCCGCTCTATACCACTGTGAAAAATGACCAGAAAACGACGGCTATCTATCTCCAGCAGGATCTGACCTTCTTCGACAAGCTGACCGCAAGCGTCGGCCTGCGCAATGACTGGCTTGACCTACGTGAGGACGGCGTGAATGCCTATACCGGCCCATATGGCGGCGAATCCGATCTCAGCGAATTCACCAAGCGCTTCGGCCTGAGTTACAAGATCACCGAGGAGCTCGCGGTCTATACGAGTTATGCCGAGTCTGTCGCGCCGCCGAGCGCAGGGACGGAGCCGACGACCGGCACGCAGTATGAAGTCGGGCTCAAATACCGGCCGGACGCATTCCCTGCTTTGTTCACCGCCTCCGTCTACGACCTGACGATGGAGAACATCACGACATACGAAGCTCCCGTATACCTTCCGGCAACAGTTGAGAAGATCCGGCACCGTGGCATCGATCTTGAGGCGAAAGCGGAGATAACTAACAATATCAACCTGATAGCCGCCTATTCCTATATCGATTCCGAAATCGTCGAGGAGGGCGGCGCCTACGACGGCAAACGCTTCGCACAGGTTCCCGAGCACCTCGCTTCAGTGTGGGGCACATATACGATGGAAGGAAACGGACGCCGCGGCGACATCACCCTTGGCCTTGGCGCTCGCTATACGGGTTCGTACTATTTCGACAACGCAAATACGCGAAAATCGGAAGACGCCGTGGTCTTTGATGCGGCCTTCACCTACAAGATCCAGGAGAACACGACCTTCCAGCTGAATGTCAGCAACCTGTTCGACGAGAAGCATGTCGCCAACGATGACGGCGGGGCGTATTACTACAATCCCGGCCGCGCAATCTATGCGACGCTGCGCCAAACCTGGTGATCAAGCTGGTCCCATCGGCAATACCGCCGGCGGGACATATCCCGAATTCACCGGGGTTGCCTTACCCTGCGCCACGCCGCTGGCGTGTCGCCGGCCAGCTGCCGAAAGGCCTTCGTGAAATGGGCCTGATCGGAAAAACCGAGCCGGGCCGCAATGTCGGCCACCGTCATCTCGCTTTCCGCCAGCAGTTTCTGCGCAAGGCCGATGCGTTTTCCAAGCTGCCACTGCAGTGGCGTTTTGCCCGTTGTCTGCTTGAAGACCGTGGCGAACCAGCTTTCGGACAAGCCTACCGTCGCCGCCATCTCGGTAATGGTCAGGCGGCAATCGCCACGGGCCTCGATGCGCGAAAGGAGCTTGTTCATTTGTGCTTGCGTCAGCCTGCCATTGGCGGCCTTGCCGTCGTTTTCGGGGATATCCAGAAGACCCGCGACAATACTGCCGACGAGGCTCTCGGCATAGACTGCATGCTTCGAGGGACTTGATATCTCGTCGACCAGCAAATCCGCCAGCGTTTCTATCGCGCCGATATCCTGAATTTCGACGGGCCGGCGCAAGGCCGTCAACGCCGCCGAAGTTCCCACCGATGGCGACAGAAATCTCAGCAGCCGATCCCTGTGCATGTGCAGATTGAGATGCGAGAAGCGGCGTATGGACTTGCTGTTTGTCCACATCGGGACACCGGCGGGAACATAGATCGCTCGCGTCATGGGCCGATGATGCTGCGCGAACTCTCCGTCGTGATTCGAGATTCGAATTCGGGACGACACGTCGTCGAAGAATATCATGATGCGCGGGTCGTCGGACAGATAGTAGCCCGTGGCGCCCGACTGGCTCTCAGCCTCCCAAAAGACGCTCACCAGCCCGTCGAACTGGCGCCATTTAGCCGGCGTCACCACCCGAATGCCCTCGGTGCGCCAAATCATGGAATGCCAATAACTCAATTTTCAAATCCACTCTTGCTCGGCATGAATATTGCCGCCTGCGGACGAAACATCCCGAAAAACCTCTCACGCAATGACTTCTCCGGATAGCCCCGAAGCGTCTGTCCGGAGACCCATCTTCTATCCGAATATCCGATATAATATGAGTATTCTTATTGTGTTTACTCATCTTGACAAGCTGCCCCGCCAAAATCGCCAGTCCTAACAAGCCCGTTTTGCCTTAGAATATCAGATACTGGCTCCGCGCTATGAAGATTACGCGCAATTGTTTTTCTGAGAGGTGATGTGTTTCCGTGGCATTGCGTTTCCGGCGCCTGAAACGCAAAAAGCCTCTTGCTAGGGGCTTTTGTGGATCGCAGGGATTTTTGGTTGCGGGGGCAGGATTTGAACCTGCGGCCTTCAGGTTATGAGCCTGACGAGCTACCGGGCTGCTCCACCCCGCGTCACCAAGAATACGGACCTTTGAGGCCCGGAAGCAAGTCAGGCGCGAGC